>Ga0187867_10000026_pt1 | contig 169754 bp, 142 predicted proteins | sample June2016WEW_13_1_FD_132976 | JGI IMG/M metagenome (GOLD analysis project Ga0187867, IMG submission 132976) | Peatland microbial communities from SPRUCE experiment site at the Marcell Experimental Forest, Minnesota, USA - June2016WEW_13_10 | ecosystem: Environmental > Terrestrial > Soil >...
AAGTCCGATCTAATACATATGGTCTCGAGGAGCCTCCGTGGTTGTTCTCTGAATCAGCGTTGCCGCTGAGTTCAGCTTATGCAACACCTCGTGCTCCTCACTGACTTAACATTCAAACAATACAGCCAGAATCGCGGCTGTACGAGAGGCATTGCAGGCTGACAAGCCGACCTTCTTTTGACGAGCGCGGGGCGGGAGCCTAGACTTTGATGACCGAGCAAGTTTTCCCACTCTCTCAGATCCTCTGAACCAAGTTCATGCACCCACAGGACTCGCAAACCCGGCAGCGGGAACTCCGCAAAGAACTCGGATTGCGCAACCTGGTATTCAGCCAGATTCTCAGTATCGTTGGCCTGTTTTGGATCGGCGTGGCGGCCAAGTTGGGACCTGCCAATGTGTCGTTCTGGCTGTTGGGAGTCTTCTTGTTCTATCTGCCTTCGGCAGTGGTGGTGATTTATCTCAACCGTGCGCACACGTTGGAGGGCGGCCTCTATGAATGGAGCCGGCTGGGATTCAACGAGTTTGTGGGGTTTCTTGTGGCATGGAATCTCTGGCTCAATGCCGTTTCTATTCTTTCGTACAGCGGAATCCAGGCCGCGACCATGCTGTCGTATGTTCTCGGCCCGAAAGCGGCCTGGATCGTTGCGAGCAAATGGATACTGGGCGGCGTAACTGTATTGGTAGTCGGCGCGCTCATCGTAGTCGCGCTGATTGGTTTGCGCCTGGGCAAGTGGGTACTCGATTTCGGCGGAGCCCTGATGATCCTGGTGTTTGTGGCGTTGATTGCACTCCCGTTCCGCAACCATCTGATCGGCCGCCCAATGCAGTACGCTTCGTTCACGCTCTCTCTGCCCGCGATCTCTCTACTCAGCTTGAACATGCTGGGCAAGATGAGCTTCGGCGCCATGAGCGGATTCGACTCGATGGCGGTGTTTGCGGGCGAGTGCCGCGACGCCACCAAATGCATCGGACGCTCGGTCATGGTCGCAACTCCGATTATCGTCGCGATGTTCATCCTGGGAACCAATTCCGTGGTGGCTTTGGTGCCCAGGGACAAGATTGACCTCGTCAGCCCGATCTCGCAGGCGCTGACCATGGGTACGCGACCCACGGACCCCGGGGCGGGTCTGATTCCCCTCATGATCGCGCTGATGCTGTTCTCCTTCATCGCGTCCAATGTGATCAATTTTGGCGTTACGTCGCGGCTGCCCCTAGTGGCCGGCTGGGACAAGCTCCTGCCCGACTGGTTTGGGCGACTGCATCCCACGCGAAGGACTCCGACCAATTCCATTTTGTTCGTGGGAGCGGTGACCCTTGTCATGGCGTTTGCGGGTTTGGTGGGCGCTGGCCAACAAGAAGCGTTTCAGTTGTTGCAGAACGCGTCCGGAATTTCCTATGCGCTCGCCTACCTGGCGATGTTCGCTCTCCAGCTCGTTGGGCGTCAGAAAAATATCTTGAAGCCGCCGCTGTGGCTGCAGGCCGCATCGGTTTTCGGCTTTCTGATGACTGCGATGTACCTGGTGCTGTCGCTCTTCCCGATTATCGACGTGCCCAAGCCCCTATTGTTCACTGCGAAGGTCGGGGGGGTCGTACTGGCTTGCCAGTTGGCCGCGGCGAGTTTGTTCTTCGCCTACCACCGCCGCACGCGCGACAGCCTGGGTGAGCCTCGGAATCCAGAAGAACTTAGCCTGGGTTGATTTCGTCGCGGGCATTCAGAATAAAGCCGATTACTGGGCTTGAAGAGCGTCCGCCAAAGTTACTCTCAAACGCACAAAGTGGCTCTGTAAGTGAATCTGTCTGTTTGTGAAGCCTCAGGGTCCTCTCGGCCTCACGGATGCGCCCGAGTCACCGGCAACCCGGAAGTTACCGGTTAAATAACGGCTCCGCACGGCGATGTCACAGGCGGCCTCCCGTGCCAGGCGTCAACGAATTCTCGCTCGCTGGCCGCTCCTTTTTGGGAACCGCGAATCGCCGGGTCCGTCGCACAGGGACTCGAGGCGTGTTTCGCTCCGATGAGAGATTGCAGTTTTGGGCGGGCGAGCTTTTCGACAAACCAGGGGTTCACCGAATCAGGAACCCTTGGGCGTTTCACAGAATTGATCCAAATTCATCGAAATACTCAGCGTGCAGGCCGTGGTTATCCCTTCAAATCAGCGGACCAGGGGCTCGGCCTGCTCGGAGTGCGTTCGGGCCGAGTGTTCGAGGACCTGCTGAATGTGCACGTCCACTTGCCTGAGCACAGCAGGCGACACGGCGCAGCCATCAGTTTCGTAGCAGAGAAGCGGCATGCTGTGTTGAATGCTGACGGGCTTAAGAATCGCCTCGGAGATTCTGAAGGGGAGACAGTTGAACGGCCCGATCAAAATGATGCCGTCGTAACCCTCGATTTCCGCGTTCAAACTGCGGCCAACCGTGGGTGTGACCTCGCCGAAGATCCGCGGCGAGATGTGTTCGGAGCTCTTATCAATTAAGGTTTCGACGTCGTTGGACCGGGAAATGAGAAGGCCGGTCTTCGAGAATATCTCGCGGTAGTGCTGCTCGGCTTTTCTTCCCGACTGATAGCCCCACCACCGCTGCAGATACTCCTGCCCATCGGGCTCGAGCATTCTGGTGCAGGCTTTGGCCAGGGCGAAACCTCCCGGCTTCATTCCCCAGGTATGGGCCGTTTCCCGCATGCCGTCATAGGTGACATAGAGGAATAGCTCAGTGAGATCGACGGGCTTGAGGATGATTCCGCGCGCGGCATAGAGGTCGCGGACGCCATCCATGAAGAAGGGGCTGAAGCGAGCGAAGAAGTCGCCTGTGACGACCACCTTGGGGCAGGCTGCGGGATCCCGCGTCAACGGAAGCTCGGTCAAACGCTCAACAAATGCGGGCAGTTGGGACGAGAATTCATCCAGTGTTCTTGCCTTCACCCGGAATCGATTCCACTCGTGCTGAAACTGCTCGATCGATCCGGGAGCGCCCGCTACGCGCAAAACATTGTCGATCTCGACCAGGATGTCCGCCAGCAAGATAGCCGGGGACACATGGTCCATAAGCATGCCGGGCCCGAAGCCAAGATAGCCGTCTTCCGATCCGGGGCTGACGATGAATACGTCGGCCAACCGATGCTCGACGATGAACCTCTCGAAATATTCCAAGTAAGCTTCGGATGCGCAAGGAGCGCCGCCGCGCATCATGAAGAAGCCGACGATCTCGCCGGGCTTGCGATCGCGATGGATTTTGAGCAGTTGTCCGATGGCGAGAGGCAGCGGAAGACACTCGCGGCCGGAGGTGAATTGCAGGCCCAGATCGAGCTGGCCGCGATCGATGGGGACCTCCTGGCCGGCGTGTAAGCCGAGCCAGCCGAGGGCCATGGCCGCGGACTGCTCGTGGAACTGCGAGAAATTGAGCATATGCAATTTGACCCGCGGGTCAGTGAGCGGCACGCGCTCGCCGCTGGAAGCAAGAACCACTCCGCCCGTGAGCAGCGTGCAAGGAGTGAACGCCCGAGCAGGTCCGCGCTGAGATGCGCGGTAATTCTGCACCACGTCAAGAAAAGCCTCAAGGCGCGTTTGCACGCCCGCATCGGCGGTGTGAGCGTCGATTTCCAAAATCAGATAGGGCTTCGATCCCAATTGCGACGCGAGCACCGAGTGCGTGAAGGCATCGATGGTGCAACTGAAGTTGCTGACAACCAGAAGAAAAAGGTTGGGATGTTGTTTCGCGAGCAAGGCCGCGTTCAATATCTGATTTGCGAAGTGCCAAGCCGTTGGACCTGCCCCGACCGGCTCGAGGCAGTCGGCGGGAATCACCAGAACTCCCATGCTGGAGAGTTTCTTGCCCACCGATTGCGAAGCCTCCGGCGTGTAAGCGTTGTAACTGTGGCCGGCCAATAAAATCGCCGGGCCACCGTCTGCCAATGCCTGATCGAGAGCCAGACGGCCCATCTGCATCAGAGCGCGCTCGGCATCCGCCTGATCGCGCACTGCCGTGGCCCACGCTTCGAAGGCCCGCTCCCGCGAGATTCCCATCTCGCGCATGGCCATCTCCGTCATCGCCGTGTTGTTCGCGTAACCCAGGGAGAAGTCCAAAACAGGCGCCAGGAATTGCATATCGGGAAATGCCTTGGCCAGAAAATATGGACCGGCTTGCGTGATCGGGCAGAGGTACGAGTCCTTGGGAGAGCCGTTCTGAGGCATGCGCGCCAATTGCGGAAGGAAGACCACGCGCACGTCCTTCTGCGCCAGATCGAAAACCGCGCCGTGCGCAATCTCCGCCGGCAGGCAGAAGCCGGAGTTCGACTTGAGATCGCCCCGCAGATCCACTCCGGACAACACAACTTCCATCCCGAGAGCGGAGAAAAACGAAGAGTAGAGCGGGAACAAGGAATGTGTGGTCAGCGCGCGAGGAATCCCGATGCGTGTCTCCGTGATGCGCGGCTTTGCGGTGGGCTGGCCGAACGACTCCTCAAGAAACGACCGCGCGGCCTCAAGCGCCGGGCCAACGTCCCAGTAGTCGCGCGGCTTCGGTTCCTCAACCGGTTCCGCGCCGGCATGTTTTTGAACACCGTAGACGATTGCGGCGCGCTGCTCCACCAGGTCCGGGGCTGGCGCAACGCGGGACTTTCGCTTCCACACGTTTTCATAAAGGCTGCAGCGGCCGCCGAAGGGAAACCTTCGCCCAGCCACTTCGAAGCGCTCGATGCTGCAATACATTTTGCATGCGCGGCAAGTGAATCGGCCCATGAGTTTCATCTGCGCGGCAGCAAGAGTTTCGAGATCGGTGGCCGTGCCCGGCGCAGAGCCTGCGCGGTCAAGCGCCAGGAGCGCCACGCCCAGTGCGCCGAGCAACTCCGGATTGGCTGGGATCACGATTGGGCGTCCCACGCGCTGGGCGAATGCATATCCCACCGCGCGGTTGAGAGCCACCCCGCCTTGCAGCAGCACCTTCTCGCCGACTGGCCGCTGCCCTTTCACTTTGGTCAGGTAGTTGTCGGCGATGGCATAGACCAGCCCGGCAAGAATGTTGTCGCGCTTCTGGCCCTGTTGCTGCGCGATGCGAATGTCGGAGTTGATGAAGGCCGCGCAGGTGGCCTTGAACTTCACCGGCGAGGGCGCGGCAATGGCGATGTCCGTAATTTCGGCGACGCCGGCGCCCAGGTCGCTCTGCGCACTCTCCTCGAGGAAAGAGCCAGTGCCAGCGGAGCATGCATTGTTCATGGCATAGCCAATGGGCACGCCGTTGCGCAGGTAGATGTACTTGGCGTCCTGACCGCCGATTTCAAAGATGGTGTCAACGTCCGCGGCAAAGTGCGTTGCGCCGGCGGCGTGGGCGGAAATCTCGTTGAACACTCGCTCGGTTCCGAGGAACGCGCCAACCAGTTCCCGCGCCGAGCCGGTTGCGCCGACCAGGCTCACAGGGCGATTGCCAACCTGGGCAACGAGGGCCATGATGCACTCACGAACCGCGGCCACGGGATCGTCGTGCGTGCGCGCGTAATGCGAAGCCACAACGGCTCGCGTCGCGGGATCGATCAGGACTGCCTTGGTCGTCGTCGAGCCTGCATCCACGCCCAGCACCATGGGACCGTCGGGTGGCATTTGCAGGGGCGGGGCGGCCATTACCTGCACCTGGTCCTCAAATTGACCGAGCGGCGGAAGCGTATCGAAGACCGGCGGATGCGAGAGGTGCGGCGATTTGTAGAGAGGATTCTCGCGAGTGAGCAATGCGCTGCCCCACGCTTCGAACCACTCGCTTTCCGGCAGCACCACAAGCTCGGCGGCCGGAAGCTTCTCGCCCAGCGCTTCAATGAAGGCCGCATTGCGCGTCACGCCTCCGATCAGCAAGACGCGGCGCAGCTGAGATTGACCTTTCTCGAGGAGCGCGACAACCTTACCGGCCATGCTTTCGTGCAGGGTCTTCAAGATGTCGGCGGGCGTGGCCTCGTGGCGATTGAGCTTATGCGTCACGTCGGACTTGCAATGCACGGTGCAGCGCGAAGCCAGCGGGACAACGCTTCCTGAAGACGAAAGGCCGATCGCGGTTTCGATGTCCAGTCCCATCCTACCGATCAATTGCACGAAGAATTCGCCGCTGCCCGCCGCACATTTGTTGTGCGACAAGACATTGGTGACTCTTCCACCGGCGAGCGTATAGACCAGAAAGGATTCGCCGCCCAGCGACGCCACGGCGTCAAACTCGCCCCCGCCGCGCTCGCGTACCTCGCCCAGAGCGCGTTGGATTGCGGCAAACTCGGAGATGTGGCCGAGCTGGCCGGACACACCGAAATACTCGGCGTCCGCAAACTCCGGCGCAGCCAGCAATTGATCGAGGACGTCCAGCGGGCGGCCCTGATGGGCGATTACCTTGGCATTTTGGGGGTTTGAGTTTTTGTCGCCGAGCCGGACCGTAACGACCTTGACTGCCAGTGCGCCGATGTTGATGCCTACGTAAGACATGGCGGCTCGGTTCTGCGGACTTAAGGTGAAAAGATCTTCGCGGACAGGCGAAAACTGGAGGTCCTGTCTACTCAATCCTCCGTGCGATGAACTGAACGTCCCAATAGAGGAGAACGACACTTCGCATGAAAAATCGAGGACGACCGCGCTTATAGTGCTTCAGTTGGAGAATTGCGGAAGTGACCCTCATCACCCCCATGCGCCAGAACGGGGCCAAACCCGACTTCTCTCTACAGATTCAACGGTTTGTAGCCGCAAGAGGCGTGTTTCGCCCCGATCGGAGATTACGGTTTTGGGCGGGCGAACTTCTCGACAAAGCCGGTGATGAGATTGACGGGCAGGAAGCGAACGAGAAATGAGCGAAGCTTGCCGGTGAGGTTGGTGCTGACAGTGTGCTGGCCGCGCGCGAGCGCATCGATGCCGATGCGCGCGACGTCTTCTGCCGATTGCTGATTACGGTTGAGGAACTGGTTGGCATGGGCGACGCCGATGAACTCGCTCTCCGTCGTTCCGGGGCAGAGGGCCGTCACTTTCACGCCGAACCTGGCGACTTCAGCTCCGACAGCGAGCGCGAAGAAGCGGTCGAAAACCTTGGTGGCCGCATAGGTGGAGAGATAGGTTACGGGCTGAAAGCTGGCCGCAGACGCGACGACGAGCATCCAACCGCGGCGGCGTTCGACCATGCGCGGCAGGAAGAGGCGCGCAAGGCGGACGACGGCTTCGCAGTTGACGCGGACCATGCTGAATTCCTGATCGGGATTGTTGGTGACGAAAGCGCCGAATTGGCCGAGGCCTGCGTTATTAACGAGGATATCGACGACGAGGCCTGCGCCCTCCGTGGCGTCGAAGATCTGTTGCGGCGCGGCAGGATCGGCGAGATCCGCCACGACGACGCGCGTCTCGGCGCCATGGGCGGCTAGCTCTGCGGCGAGGGCGTCAAGCCGATCGCGACGGCGCGCGGTGAGAATGATTTTTGCGCCATGCGCGGCTAGCTCACGCGCGAGCGCCGCGCCGATTCCGGAGCTGGCTCCGGTGATGAGTGCCCACCTATTTTGGAAGTCGGTCGTCTTTGACATCACTCAATGATGACAGAGGACGGGGCACCACGAAGGACGCTATAGACCTACTGAGCAGGAGCGGCAGGCGCCGGGGGCTGCCCTTTGGAAAAGCCACGGATGTAGATGACGAGGTTCCAGACCATGGTGTCGGAGGCCCGGCCATCCGTCTCAGGAGGCATCTTGTCCTTGCCGGCGCGAATGACGTTGAATAACGCCCAGTCTTCCTTGTTGCCAAGAGTCGCGGGATTGGTCCAATCGTCAAGGGTCATCTGCATGCTTGTAGCGAGATCGGTCTTGCCGTTGCCGTTGTCGCCGTGGCACATGGCGCAGTCGATCTGGTAGAGGCTCTTGGCTTTGGCTTGCGATTCGGCGGTGGGCTTGACGGGATTTTTGACGGCTGCGGCCGGCGCGGGCGTGACAGTCTGCGGAGGAGCGAGGGCGGGCGCAGGGGCTGGAGCCGGGGCGGTTTGCTGCGGACTGCGGCCTTGCAATGGTAAACAGGCTATGGCCAGCAGGGCCACCGCAAAAAAGAGCAGAAAGGACTTCAACATGAAAGCCTCCTCGGAAGATGTCAACGATCGGGCATCTTTTTACTTCAATGGAATTCTGCGAGGAATTATAGGCCGAATTTTTGGAAAGGGCTATGGGAGCGGGCACAGCAGTGATCGGGTGCGGGACTGCGGGGCGACGGGACTACGGGAGGGCAAACGAAAGGGCGGGGGAACTAGTGCACGCCTCCGCCGCCAGCGCCTTCGCCGGGCTTGTTCTTGCTGAGGAGAAAGGCGAGGAATACGAGAATGATGGAGGCGTAGGAGAGCTCCATGTAGACGTCCTGGTAGCCCTGCGTCGTTGCCTGAGCGATCAACTGGTTGTAAATCTGAGCCAGAGCCATGGCTGCGCCATTGGCCGCTCCAAATGCGTGGTTATAAGCGCCGAGAAGAGCCTGCCGGTGAAGGTCGAAGGCGATGGTTCCGGGCTGCATGGTTTGCTGCAGGTGCTGCTCGTGCCACATGGCTCGGCTGGTGACCTGGGCGTTGGTGATGGCTATCAAAATGGAGCCGCCAATGTTGCGAACGAAGTTGATGAGTCCGGCGACCTGGTTGCTCTGCTCTTTTGGCATACCCACGTAGGCCGCGGTTGTGATGGAGATGAAACAAAACGGGAGCGGGAACATTTGCACGACGCGCAGCCACGACGCCTCAGCAAAGCTCATCTGGAGATTGGTGATGTCCGCTGCATACCGGAAGGTGATGACAAGCATCATGAAGCCGAAAGCGGCGAGATAGCGCGCAGAGATTCTACCGGTGGCAATTCCTGCCAGCGGCATCATGAAGACGAGCGTGATTCCGCCGGCGGTGAGAGCAAGGCCGGCAGTGGTTGCGGTGTAGCCAAGCAACTGCTGGGTGAACTGCGGCTGCAGAACGGTGTTGGCGTTGAGAACGCCGCCCACGAGCATCATGAGGAAGCAGCAGATGGCGAAGTTTCTGTAGCGGAAGAGGCGCAGGTTGATGAGCGGATCTTTCTTGTTCCACTCCCAGAGGAAGAGGCCGATGATGCCAACGACGAAGAGAGCGGCAAAGACACAGATGAAGGTTGAGGAGAACCAGTCGTTCTCTTCACCCTTATCGAGCATGATCTGGAGCCCGCCCATGGCCAGGGTGAGAAATCCGAGGCCAACATAATCCATGTTGCGCAGCTTTGAACGGTCGGCCTTGATCCACGGCGGATCTTCGACGAGGCGCGTAACAAGGATAAAGGCGAGAATGCCGACGGGAATATTGATGAAGAAGATCCAGCGCCAGGAGAAGTTGTCGGTGATCCAACCGCCGAGCGTGGGGCCGATGGACGGCGCGAGCACGGCAACCAGGCCGTAAAGAGCAAACGCCTGGCCGCGCTTGTGCGGCTCGAACGAATCCGCCATGATGGCCTGCGCCATGGGCTGCATGCCGCCGCCGAACATGCCCTGAAGCACGCGGCAAAGAAGCAGGATGGGCAGGGAGGGAGCGATGCCGCAGAGAAAGCTGGCGGCGGTGAAGCCGGAGATGCAAAAGACGAAGAAGTTGCGGCGGCCCATGACCGATGAAGCCCAACCGCCGAGCGGAAGCACGATGGCATTGGAGACGAGGTAGCTGGTGAGGACCCATGTGGCCTCGTCGTTGCTTGCGCCGAGCGCGCCGCCGATGTGCGGCAAGGCAACGTTGGCGATGGAGGTGTCGAGCACTTCCATAAACGCGGCGAGCGCCACCGACATTGCGATCAGCCACGGATTGACCCTCGGTTTCCAGGCCACAGGCAGCGCGAGGTTGGGATTCTGAACCGGCGCAGGCGGGGCCCCGCCTCCAGATCCGTTGCGCTTACCGGCAGCGGGATCGGAGGGCAGCGCGGGCAGTGTGGAGTCGATCGCGGACAACAGTTTTCTCCAAGGTTGGTTGGAACTTTATTTTGCGTAAGGGCCGGGGAAGTGCGGCGTGCAAACGGATGTACTTCTATCTAGATTCGCATAAACGCGATTTGGGTGCAGGGATTCGAGAGGGCTTTTAGACGCGGGCCGGAGGGTGGGCCTTTTTCAGCGAAGCGCGCCATGAATACCAGATGGAGGGACATTGCTGCCGCCAGCGATTGAAGCTTACGGAAATTCAGCAAGTTTTTGGATGACGTGCGGCCGCGCAGTTGCTGCGCCGCCAGCGTCATCGATGATGTGAGAGATTTCACCCAAGTTGTCGAGGGCGATGGCAATCATGTGGTGAAAACGCACGTCCGGCGAGTTTGGCACTTCGATGGCGCGCGTAAGCACCACATTGGGATGGCGGAAGACCGAATAGACGCCGAGGCCCCAGGCTTCGTGGCTCAGTACTTCGGCGGCGACTTTGTAGGAAGCCCACCCGTCAATGCGCTGACCATTCGCAACGAAGCCGCTCGAATAACTCGCCTGATCCGGCGGATCGTAGGGGATTTCAGATTGGTAGAAGTAGGTGCGCCCGGTGTTACCGTTCCATAACACCTGATACTGCTGGTGATGCTCGACGAAGAGACCGTAGGCGGTAACGCGGTTGCCGTTGACAACGAGACCGTTGGCGCTGGTGTTCAGGTTCCAGCCAACACCTGAGCCATGATCGGCACGCCAGATCCATGTGTGATCGACGATGGTGTCGTTCGAGTTGATGCGCAGGTTGACAACGGCGCGGCCCACACCCGCACCGCCGACGCGGAAGAAGACGTCGTCGAGTTGAATCGGGTTGCGCGCGTGATTGGCGTGGCCACCTTGGGGGCCGATTTCGACGAGCACCGGGGATTCAACGGGGCCGGCATCGATGAGCAGGCCGGCGACGATCGCGCCATCGACGTCGGCTGTGGTGAGCGCGGCTGTTCCGTTGACTGGCTTGAGGGTGGCGAACCCAAGGCCGAGGACGATGGAGTTCGGCCGCGTGACGCGAATCGGTTCGGTGAGCTCGTAGATGCCGGGAGTGAAAAGGAGATTTTTGCCGTCTGCAAGTTGCGCATTGATTGCGGCAGCGGTGTCGCCGGGGTGCGCAATGAAGAAGCGGTTTAGAGGGATCGAACGACCGGGAGTGATGCCTCCGTGCCACGTGATGCCGGAGCTATCGCGACGCAGCGCGGGCAAGCGGACTAGATAGTTTCCCTGCGCGTCGACAAAGAGAAAGGGTTTCTCGCGCACGACGGGAACGGTGGCGACTTTGGTGTACGGCGGCGAGGGCCATTCGCCAGCGGGAGGATTGACGTCGCCGACAAACACCATATTCCAATTGGAGCCGGTCCATTTACCCCACTCACTGTTGCGCGCGATCCATTGTTGCTGCGAGCCGGAGTCCACGGTGCCGTCGACCAATGTGTCCGACATCCAGCCGCCGCTGGCCCAGCCGTGATTCTGGTGAAGCACAAGATTGCCGGCGATGTGCATGCGGCGAAACGGCGCGGCCTGGGAGACGGCCCACTGCATGGAGCCGCCGGACGGAGTGACGGAGAAGTTTTCAGCGGCTCGCCAGAACGTGCAGGTGGCGTTGTTGCGCGGCAGGCTGGCATCGGCATGCACATTGCCGGTGATGTGGACGGCGTCGGGCGTGGCACCAAGGCCGAGGACCTGCGTGTAGAAACCAATGGGCACGTCGACGTTATAGTTGCCGGGCAAGAAGATCAGCGCGTTGCGCGCCGGGCCGAATTCACTGTGCTGCTGGATCGCGTAGACGTTGTCGATCTGCTGCTGAATGGAAGCAGAAGACATGGAGGGATCGAAGACGAATATGTTGGGACCGAGGTCGGGGGCATGCGGACCGGCGTAGAGGGCTGTGGGCGCGAATGCAAGCAGCGCGGCAAGAAGCAATGTTTTATGGCTGGCGGTCATCGCGGCCATTCTACGCTGCCGATGCGAGATTTCGCTGGAGCAGCCGCCTGGGAAAACTATCTGTCGCGTTGCGAGCGCCCATGTACATTGATGAGGAGGGACATTGCCATGCGCCGCCGAACCTTTATTCAGACACTTCCCCTGGCTGCCGCAGCGTCTGCCGCCACTCTACAGAATTCAGCAACGGTGCTGGGCCAAAGCGGCACTGATAAAACGTCCGATCTTCCGAAGTTCCAACCCGCGGGCGCGCAGCAGTTCATTCGCCCTGACGTGCACGCGGGTGATCGGCCATCGGGCGCGAGCTTTGCGACGAGATCGCCTGCGCTGGGATTGAACGGCGCGGCGGGAACGGCTCACCCGCTTGCGACGCAGACGGCGATCGCGATGCTGAAGCGCGGAGGATCGGCAGTGGATGCGGCAGTGGCCGCGAATGCCGTGTTGGGATTCGTTGAGCCAACGAGCAGCGGATTGGGCGGCGACTGCTTTGCATTTGTATGGGATCCGAGTGCGGCGAAGCTGATGGGCATGGCCAGCTCGGGCCGTTCGCCCAAATCGTTGTCACTGGACACCGTGCGTTCGCGCGCTGTGAACGGCCACATTCCCTCGGTGGGAGCGGTGAGTGTTTCAACTCCGGGCGCGCTTGGCGGTTGGTGGGCGCTCCACCAACGCTACGGGAAGCTGAAATGGGCGGAACTGTTTGAGCCGGCGATTCATGCATGCGAGGCGGGCGATCCTACGCCGCAGATCATCGGCTACTACATCAAGGGCAACATGGAGTTCTTTAAGCGCGCCGGTTCAGCGATTGAAGAGACGGCGAACGCGATGAAGACGTATATGCTGCCCAGCGGCGCTGCGCCCGGCGAGTACGACGTGCGCCGCAATCCTGACCTGGCACGCACATACAAAACGATTGCCGAGGGAGGACGCGATGCATTTTATGATGGCCCGATTGCGAAGACTATCGATGCGTATTTCAAGCGCATCGGCGGATGGCTCTCTGCCGACGATTTGCGCGAGCACCATGCGGAGTGGGTTGAGCCGCTGGTGACGAAGTATCGCGGCGTGGATGTTTACGGAATGCCCGCGAACACGCAGGGGCTGGCGACGCTGCAGATGCTCAACATGATCGAGAACTTCGACATGCGCGGGTATGGATTTCAATCCGCGCAATCGCTGCAGGTGCAGATTGAGGCGAAAAGGCTGGCCTACGAGGATCGGGCGAGATATTATGCCGATCCGCACTTCGCTAAGATTCCGATCGAATGGCTCAACTCAAAGGAGTACGCGAAGGAGAGGGCGAAGCTGATCCGACTGGATGCGATTAACGATCACGTGATGCCGGGACAGGCGCCGAGCCACGGCGATACAACGTACTTTACGACCGCCGACAGCAGCGGCATGATGGTGTCGATCATCCAATCGAATTTCCGCGGGATGGGGTCGGGGCTGGTGGCCGATGGGCTTGGTTTCATGTTTCAGGATCGTGGCCAATTATTTTCGCTTCGAGATGGCCATCCGAACATTTACGCGCCGGGCAAACGGCCGTTTCAGACGATCATTCCGGGATTCGCGTCGAAGGACGGCGTGCCGTGGCTTTCGTTTGGCGTGATGGGCGGCGATATGCAGCCGCAGGGACAGACGCAGATTATTTTGAACCGCGTGGACTACGGACTGGATGTGCAGGGTGCGGCCGACAGCCCGCGCTGGCACCATGAAGGATCGTCGCAGTCGATGGGCGAGGACCGGGCGGGGCTGGGACCGCGCGGGATACTGCGGCTTGAAGCGGGCGTACCGGCGGCGACGCGGAAGGCGCTCGAAGATCTGGGCTGGCCGATGGGCGAAAGCGATGGCGGATTCGGGCGCTACGAGTGCATTGAGCTGCGCAAGCAGGGCGCCGATCGCGTGTACGCGGCGGGGAGCGAGATGCGTTGCGACGCGGTGGCGCTGGCGTACTGAGTGGCGGGAATACGAAACGTTCTCGCGTGCGATCCCAGGTCCCCGAGTGCGAGGGACCTCCACCCCACAGACCTGGGGCACCCAAGATTAGTAGTTGAGGGCGCGCCGATTACTGCGCGACAGGGTGGACGTAGACTTGCTGCGGCGCGTCGACCTTCACCTGCGCGGCGATTTTCAACTTCAGGCTTGCCATTTGCGGCTTGCCGCCAACGGGTGTCATGAACTTCAACTCATATTGGTCGTCGAGACGCCGGTCAATATCATCGAGGTAGGGTTGAAAGGTCGCCGGATCTCCGTTCCCTTCCCAATAGCTGTTGCCGCCGGTCGCTTCAGTCACTTCGGCGAGGAGGCTCTGGCCGGAGAAGGCTCCAAAGTTGGTACGGTCGACGAAGCCGGAGCTGCGCCAGTAGATGGTGTAGACGATCAGATGGGCGCGCACTGAATCCTGGATCGCCGCCTGGACATACGGATCCTCGGGATCGTATCGCATGTCGTAGTAATCAACACCGTCGGTGACCGCGACGACCTCGCGGCGCGCACGAGGATCATGCGAGGGCCAGTGCTTAGCCAGATCGGAAAGGCAGAAGTACGGACTCGCGCTTTCGCCCGACATTCCCGCGAAGGGCAGATGCAGCTCACGGACTGCCGCTGCGCGATCGGTGCTCAAAGGACCGCCAAATGCAGCGCGACCGTTCTCCATGTACGCAACAGCGACCTTCGCATCTGGAGGCAGCGCCTGAATGAACCTGGCAATCTCGGGTAATTGCACTCCAAGGTTCGCGCGCGCGCCCCCGTCGATGAGCACAACCATTTCGACGGAGCTCTCGGGGCCGCGCAGAGGCGACCAGCCGGTGATGGTCGAGTCTTTTCCGTCAACTTTCAATTGCAGATCTTGCTGAGGGATCCCGCCGGGGATTTCATTTCCGGACACGACAGTGATGACGGCGCTTCCCTGCTGCTGATTGCTGTTGTCGCTCGCCATGGCAGGAATGGCCGCGAGCAACGATCCGGCCGCCACGAGAGCAGCGAGTTGAAGTTTGTGGATTCGCATTGCTGTTGCTCCTTAAAACATCATTCGGGCCAAAGCGATTCGGAAAGATCGGGGCAAATTGCCGCCCTGACCTTGTTGAACCCAGTTCCATTGGTTTAGATGTGCGGTGGAAGCGCCATGGCTCAGCGATTCAGCGCCTCGCAGAGAAGAGCGTTGACGCAAATGACTTGTATTGAAGGCGTTGCGAGGACATGAAAGCGAAGGGGCTCCCTGGCGGGCCGAGAAACCGGACTACGCGTCGGGCGGCAGGGCGCAGAAAGGCAACGGGGCGCTGATAGAAGCGTGGGCGCGTGGCTACCGCTCGACGAACGATTTGAGACGCGCGAGGGCTTGATCCCACTGGCGCGAAACGCGATCGAGGTAATGCTGCATGGCGTGAAGCGGGCGCGGATCGAGAACGAACTGGCTCTCGCGACCAGAACGAACGCTGTGGACCACGCCGGCGCGCTCGAGCACGCGCAAGTGCTTGGTAATGGCCTGGCGGGATAAAGGCGAACCCGAAGCGAGCTGCGCGATGGACGCCGATTTCCCCGAGACAAGTTTGGCCACGAGCGCAAGACGCGTGTCGTCGCCCAACGCCGCGAAGACGACGGCCTGGTGCGGCTGCGAAGATCGGGCTCGCTTATGGCTTCTGGGCGACATGGGTTTCAATATTCTTCATCTGCTGCGCCCAGCCGCCTTCGTTCATGCGGAAAGCTTCAGCGCGGCGATGCGCTGGAACGTTCTCGAATCCTGACTCGGTTAGCGTGAGGCGCGTGCCGGTTGCGGTCGGCTCCAGGCGAAATTCGACCAAGGTCGGCGGCTCTTTCGAGTAATCAACGGCGGGATCGACAGAGTAGGGATGCCACGTGAAGGAGAAGAGCTTTTCCGGCTCCATCTTCTGGACGACGGCTTCCCAGACCAGATGCTCGTAGCCGGGCCAGGTGATGTGGCCGCGCGCGGGCTGGCCGACGACGAAAGGCCCTTCGAGCGCGACGCGGAACCACTCACCAAACTCGCGGTAATCGGTAAGGGCGCGCCAAACGCGGGAAACGGGGGCGTTGAGCTCGATCTGTTTCTCGATTTTGTTTTCCATGATCGGCAACCTCGTGGTTGCATATTAGCAAAGGTTGAGATGAAATGCAACCTAATGGTTGCATGTTAAGTAAGTACAGCAGCGTGAAGAACAAACCGTCGCAGGCGATCAGCTGGTGGGCACAGCGGGGGTGATCTGCGACAGGATCGTGTTGTACTGATCCTGAGTGAGGGGCAGCACCTGCGTGCCGGAAGGCGTGACTTCGATCTGGACCGGCGCAGACATGGTGGGTCCGGCGGAAGCTGAGCCTGTCGGCGTGAGCGCGATGGCGCCCGAGATCAAGTCGATCTCGAGATTATTCGCCGTACCATCGGATTTGACGACAAACTCGGTGCCGCGAATTCCGATGGACCCATATGGAGTGTCGATGTTGACGCTGGCGGCATCCTTTTCTGCGATCAATCCGCTGATGTATTGGAATGCGCCCTGGAGAATGCTCCAGTGTGCTTTGTTTTTTGAATGCCCGTTCGGGTCGTAGATGTAGTCATCGATCTTCAGCTTCGACTTTTCGCCCAGCGTAAACTCGGTATTATCGTTGAACAGGATGGTGGCCTTGGCGCCGGGTGCGGTTTCGATCGTGTCGTTCAGATCGATGGTGTCGCCGGGTCCGAGCGGAACGGGCGTTGTGGTTCCGGCGTGAATGACGGTGATGGTTCCCTCGCTGCTCGTCTGCACCACGCCGATCGGGGTTGGCTCAGGTGCCGGAGCCGGATTCTTCGATACGACGGGCACCTGTCCGAGTGCCTGCGCTCCTTGCCCCTGCGAGTAGCCGAGCGAGCCCTGCATCAGGCTTGTGGGGGTTGTGCCGGAGCCTTCGCCGGCGGGCGCGGTTTGCGGCTCGCCGTACGCAGCGCGAACCAGGTGCGGATTGCTGCCATTGTTTCGCGCGTTCACTGTTGGCGGCGGCATGACGCGAATCTGCATGACGTTGGTGGTGGTCATGTTGCCGCCTGCGATGAGCAGCTTCATGTAGACCTGGCCCTTGACGCGCTCGGTCCAGGGGCCGTTCTCCGCCTTGACGGGCGTGTAGAGACCGCTCTGCTGGCCCTGGAAGAGAGTCTGTTCGCGGAGCTGATCGTTGGTGTTTTGCGCGGTGAGGATGGCGCGCTGGCGCTCGGCGCTGAGTGCGAGCTCGCCGGGCTTGCCCAGCTTGGCAAGAATCGTGTCGAGCGGCGGAAGCTTCGCGCCCTGCGCAAGGCTGTTGTAGGTGGTTTCAAGGTTGGAGACAAAGTCGCCGTTGATCTCGCTCTTGTAGTCGGGAATGACCTGGTCAATGATGCCCTGATAGGTCTTGGGCATCTGCGTGTAGGAGAGCCCCGACTGGATGGCCCAGGAGACGGCTTGCAGCGAGTTGGGGTTGATTTGGTACTGAACCGTTCCGCGCCAAATGAGAGCGCCGATGGCTCCGGCGGCTTTGCCTTCGTAGGGTCCGAGCACGTAGGCGACACCTGCGCCCGGAGCGTGGACAGAGTATTCGGAACAGAAGTCGAGCGTGTTGATGGTGTAGTCGCCGGGAGCGAGAGGCTGATTGAGCTCGTCGGCCGTGAGCTTGAGCGGCTGCGGGTTGAAGGGGCCACCGGGAAGATTCGCGACGGTTGGATACACGTCGTTGGCATTCAGCGTGAGCGGGAGCTGGTTGTTGAGGAGGGTTTCAATGGCTGTTTCCGCGGCTTTTTCCTTGGCCGCATCTTCGAGGGCGGCGAGCGGGTTCTGGGCGGCGCAAAAGCCCGCGAGAGCTGCAGGCAGAACAATCAATAACACTACGGTTGACCTGCGAATCTTCATCTGAATCTTCCCCCGGGAAAAGGCAGTTGATTTGTTTCGGTTTGTTGAATGAGCACGCCGTGAGGGGGCACAGGCAGAGTGCTCAATGATGGGCCGCTCTGGGGATTGCGACGAAAGCGAATGATGGTTTGCCGCGAGGGGGAACGGGGAAGCCGCGCTCTCAGCACAACCCGCGCAGGGTGAACATACTGGAATCGACGGGCGGAGTCAATAAAAAGACCAGAGGGAAAAGTCGAAAGCGCGGCGCTCAATAGAAGAGGTATTTGCGCCAGCGGTCGTCGCTGCGGCCGAGCATGCGCATGATCTGGCGGCTGGTGTGGAGCGAGAAGGGGCGCGGCTCGCGCAGCAGGATCATGTCGTCGATCTCATTGAGCAGGCGATTGCCTTTGTGGCGGTTGCACTCATGGCAGCAGGCGACGAGGTTTTCCCACGTGGAGTTGCCGCCGCGCGAACGCGGAATCACGTGATCGAGAGTCAGCTCGCTGGGGGGATAGGCTTCGCCGCAGTACTGGCAGGTGTTGCGGTCGCGGAGCAGAATGTTCTTGCGCGAGAGGGCGCGGGTCTGGTGGGGGATGCGGCGATACTCGAGCAGGCGAATGACCGAGGGCATGGCGATGATGGTGCGCTGCGCGTGGAGCGAGAGGCCGTGCTCCTCCTCAGTGCGTGCGATTCCCTTGAGCACCAGCACGAGGGCGCGGCGCGCACCGCAGATGTTGATGGGCTCATAGGAGGCATTGAGCACTAGCACCGGCATCTGCAAAATATGCGCGTGGGCGTACGGCGTAGTACCGTGGTCCGCGGCCAAGACGACAGCTTTGGCAATCGCTTTCTGCTTGCGCGCGTGAATCATGGCTTTTCCCAACGACATCTCTTTCCCCCGGGTTACGGCGTTTTCGGAAATACCGTGACCTTTCTGGAACCGTACAAGTGGATTTTTCTTGAGGAAAAATCCACTCAGCGAAGGGGCTTTGGCCTACACCGTTTCCGAAAACGCGGATGGTTGTTCACCCACAGTTGACGATCTCGATTGTGATGCGTGCATGACAACGTTGGTAAATGTTCGGTTCTCTTCTAACTCGCTTTCTTCCAAAATGGCATCGGCGGACGATCGGCCAAATCCCACAGCGCGCTGCGTGCGCGCCAGCGTTGCTACCCAAACTGAAGCTGCTCCGGATTTGAGCAAAATTTGCGCCGCGGCCCGAGCCGTGGCGCCGGTGGTGAGAATGTCGTCGATCAGCAAGATGTGCTGCGCCGTAACCAGTGACGGATCGGAGACTGAGAACGCCCCGCGCACGTTGAGGCGACGCTGGCGCGGCGTGAGGCCGGCCTGTGTATCTGTGGCGCGCAGCCGCATGAGAGTGCTGGGGGCGAGGGTGAGCCGCCATTGCGGATGCGTCCTACGCAGGAATTGGAGGGCCTGAACGGCAAGCGAGCGCGACTGATTGAATCCACGCTGCGCATACTTAGAGCGGTGCAGCGGCACCGGAATCACGAGCATTTCGGCGGGCGCCTCGCCAGCGAGCTGCGCGATGGCTTCGGCCAGCATCCCTCCAAGGCCTTCGGCAGCGGGGTGCAGGCGGTCGTATTTGAGAGCGTGAATCGCCTCCCTCATGCGGCCGTTATAAACGCCATAGGAAACGGCGTGCACAAAGGGCGGCGGCGCCAGGCGGCAGGCGCAGCAAAGCATTGAATTAGAATGACTTGTGGACGAGGAGATTGCGTCGCCGCAACGGAAGCAGACGGGGGCGGACTGGACAGAGAACTCCGACCAGCAAACAGGATAGATTGGAACAGAAGAGAGCTGCGGCAGAGGCGAGCCGCAAAGATCACAAGAAGAGGGAAGAAGGGCGCAACTTAAACGATCGATTGGACTTCGGAGCACGCGAACCACGGCGCGCCAGCGTGTTGTCTGCGCCAGCGGAACGTCGGTCACGCGGATGGCGGTGTCTCTGGAGAAGACGCACCTCGCTTCGGGGCAAAGCCGAACCGATGCAGCCCGATGCGAAAAGTATAGCTCAACAGCAGAAACTCCCGCTCGACGGCGTAGTCCGCGAATGCATTGACGTGGCGTGGTCAAGTTGGCTTAAGAGTGGGATCGAGAGTTTCGCAGAAGACGACGCGGGGCAGGAAGCCGAGAGAAGCGATGCTTTGCGCTTCCTTCGGCGCCTGCCCGCGAGGTTCCAGTATTGTTGGATCACGTTCAACTGAGTTGACGGTACGAACGAACGCTTCCGGCGAAACGATGGACGTGAGTTTTAGCCGTGGTGCGCGTGCTGCTCACGCTCCTGCTCTCTTCCCCTCTCCTGCTCGTTCTCGCGGTTAACGTTCTTGGATGCGTCGCGGGCCGCGTCCTTCACGCTGCCCACAACCTTCTGCGCTTTGCCTTTGATCTGCTGCGCGGCACCTTCGACCTGAGCGTCGGTGTTACCGGTCCACTCGCCGACCTGACGTTTCGCACGCCCTGCCGTATCGTTGATTGCGCCTTTTACCCGATCCTTATCCATGATTCCACCTCCGTGGTTTGTTGCTTCGGTTTATATAGCGGGCCCTCGAGCGGACCCTATTGATGCCCCTCTAGCCAATCCGGGGAAAGAGACGTCGCAGTGTTTCACTCCGCACCTAAACGGCTCTGCGTCCCGAGATCAGCTGGATGACCAGCACTACGAGCGCGATCACGAGAAGGATGTGAATGAATCCGCCGAAGGTGTATGACGAAACAACGCCAAGCAACCACAGCACGAGAAGGATTACAAAGATCGTCCAAAGCATCGATCACCTCCCGGTGATTCGTCCTCAACCACTCACGCTTTGACGCCCGGCCGTGAGCGCGGGTTGTTCGTTGGCTTCTTCAATACGGCAAATAGCGCGACATTGATCGCGCAACAGCCATGCGATGCAACCGCTGTGCGATGACACGCATCGTGCGCCGGGATCGGGGAATTTGCCGAGGGGGTGAAACTCTTCCGGGGTCAAGCAGCCGCGAATATGGACAACGGCATCACAGCAGAAGGTTTGTGGAATCGCGCGCCGTTTAAGCAAGGGAGTGCGCGAAGGAGAGCGACATGATCTTGCTGATCATTCTGATTGTGCTGATTTTGGGATTTGGATATGGCGGCTATCGAGTGGGACCGGGGTGGGGATACTACGGCGGAGGCGGCATCAGCCTGATCATGACGATCATCCTGATTCTGCTTTTGCTGAAGGTGATTTGAGGCGAACGCGACGCGGACGCGCAAGACACGCCGCCAAGCTCGCAGCGAACGCGACTGTTTGGCTGGCGCAGGCGGAAAGAAGCTAAAAGACTCCGGCCATGTAGGCTTCAGCGGGATGCAAGTTCTCCGCCTTTGAGCCACATCCCGCAAGGACGACCGGTGAAAGCGTGATGACGGGGCAGTGGGTGTGAGCCAGCGTTTTGTAAACCACGCCGTGGCGGGTAACGGCCGCGAATGCCGATGCGCCCTGGGCACCGAGGACAATGAGATCGGCCTGCTGCGCACGGCTCTGATAGAGCAACTCTTCAGTTGGGTCACCGGGCACCACGACGGTCTGAATGGCGATTTGGCCTTGCAGATTTCGTGGAACCAGGGCGAGCATGCCGGCCTCGACCTCGTCGAGGGATCGGCCGGCGAGAAACTCAGAGCGATCCTGTGGACGGATGACGTGCTGCAGAATCAAACGTGCCTGGTGCTGCGCGGCAAGCTCGGCGGCAAACGCGGCCACAATGGTGCTGGCCTCATGCAGGCTGACGGCGCAGAGAATGGAGCGCGTGGCAAAGTTGCGATAACTGCCGTCAACGACATCGGGGCCAATGACGAAGACAGGCGAGGTGGCGGTGCGCAATACCGCTTCGGCCACCGAGCCCACCAATAGCTTGCCGATGGGGCCGGGTGAGTGCGTGCCCATCACAATACGGTCGATCTGGCGCTCGCGTGTAAAGGCAAGAATCTCATCGGCGGGCAATCCGGGCCGCGCCACAACTTCACACTTAAGGTCCGCTTCACGGACGCGCGCGGCGAGCGGCTCGAGGTGCTGCTTTTCCATCCGCGCCGCGGCTGCGTAATCGTAGTAACGAATGCCCGAAGATTCAGAAGAAGAGGCTACGAGCGTGTCATAGGCGTGAAAGAGGATGAGATCGGAACCAAATTCCCGGGCCTGGGCAAGAGCAAACGAGAAGGCTTTTTCGTTATGCGGTAATTCGGTGGCGAAGAGGATGGTGGAGGGCTTTGTCCAGCCTGGCTTCAATACGGCAGCCATGGGTACCTCCTTATGGTGCGCTCAAATCGTGCCAGAGGTGGTGATGAATTCGCGGTGTTTTGCCGCACATAAAAAGGTGATTTGACTCACCTTACAGCGGTTTGCGAGCTCCGGAAGCTGCCTGTCGCACTCCCGCACTTTCACTATCGGCCCGAAAACAGGCAAGTGGCCTTGCCGGTGACAGAATTGTGTTCCTGTTTCCCGATTTTGTCCAGACGGGGCCCAAGATGGCCCCCGTGAGTGGCCCCATAAAGTGATCCCAATCACAGCCTGACCGAGCTAACGGGTGTTCTTCTGGACCCGTAAAGCGGTTCCATCCCCCTCAACGACTCGACCTGGAGGTCCCCATGCCGATGCAGCCGATGAACCAGATTCCCGCACGAGGCGAGATCGACTACGATGAATCGCCATTCCTCGCCATTTGGGAAATCACACAGTCCTGCGACCTGGCATGCAAGCATTGCCGCGCCGCGGCGCAACCCATCCCGCACCCGGACGAGTTGACCCATGAGGAAGGCAAAGCGCTGATCGACCAGATTGCAGCGATGCACATTCCCATCTTCGTGTTCACAGGTGGCGACCCGCTGAAGCGCAAGGACCTTTTTGAATTGATCCGCTATGCAGCCAGCAAGGACGTGCATGTTGCCGTGACTCCGAGCGCCACGCCGCTGCTGACGCGCGAGGCGATCTTCAAGATGAAGGAAGCCGGCCTGGTTCGGCTAGGTATTTCGCTCGACGGCTCGACGCCCGAGATTCACGACACATTCCGCGGATTGCCTGGGGCGTGGGCACGCACGATTCAGGCCATCGAGTGGGCCAACGAGGCCGGGATTCCGATCCAAGTGCACACTACCGTCAGCCGTCACAACGTGAATGACCTCGACAACCTGTGCGATCTGTTTGAGAAGCTGGCCATCGTCATGTGGAATGTATTCTTCCTGGTTCCCGTGGGACGTGGCCAGTTGGACGATCTTTTGAGCGGCGAGGAGTTTGAGCAGGTGTTCGGCAAGATTTACGAGCTGTCCAGGCGGGCGAATTTCCAGATCAAGACGACGGAGGCGATGCACTATCGCCGCTACCTGCTGCAGCACAATCTTGAAGAGCGCCGCATGGGACACGGATCGGGGATCGGTTCGGGGCATCCGCATGGGACCGCGTACGAGCCGGGCGCACCGACGGCCGACGCGGCAACCCGCAACAGAAGCTGGGCCACGCGCCGCGTGAACGACGGCAAAGGATTTGTCTTTATCTCGCACATGGGCAACGTGTATCCAAGCGGCTTCTTGCCGATTCACGCGGGCAACGTGCGTCAGACACCATTGAGCGAGATTTATCGCAACGCACCGATCTTCAAGGCGCTGCGCGATACCAGCCAGCTCAAAGGCAAGTGCGGCGCGTGCGAGTTCAAGGAGATCTGCGGCGGGTCGAGAGCGCGAGCTTACGCGCTGACCGGCGATCCGCTGAGTCAGGAACTTTGCTGCATTTATCAGCCAAAGAACTGGGACCCGGCGCTTGAGAGCGAGGCCGAAACCTACCGCCATGTAGCTCCGGCGGGAACGCTGCTGACGCTGTAAGTCCGGCACGAACCACGCGGCGCAAAATGCGACCTGCGCGGTTGGCTGCAAATCAAAAGAACGAGAGTGAGCATTGACGCTGCTGGCCGCATGACTGCGCGGCGGCGCGAGCTGCCGGCATTTTTTTGACTTGCATGCGCGAAGGCCGGCCAATGCTGTAAATATGAAGCGAGGCGAAAAGAATGCGGGTTGCGATCGTCGGCGGAGGGATTGCGGGGCTGGCGGCGGCCTATGAGCTGGAAAAGGCGCGGGCGGCGGGAACTTCGGTCGACTACGTGCTCTATGAGGAACGTGCGCGGCTGGGCGGATCGCTGGCCTCGGAGACTGTGAACGGGGCGGTGCTGGAGCGCGGGCCGGATTCATTCCTGACCGAGAAGCCCGCCGCTGCGGAACTCTGCCGCGAGTTGGGCCTGGGCGGCGAACTGCTGCCATCGAATGATGCGGCGCGCAAGACCTATATTGTGGTGCGCAACCGGCTGGTGGCACTACCCGACGGGCTGATGTTCCTGGTGCCGACCAAGCTGGTGCCGACGGCGCTGACGCGCCTGTTTGGATTGCGCACCAAGGTGCGCATGGGGCTGGAGTTGCTGCATCCTCCGCGGCCCAGCAGCGGCGATGAGTCTGTGGGGGCATTGGTGCGGCGGCATTTTGGGCAGGAGGCGGTGGACCGGCTGGCCGATCCGCTGCTGAGCGGCATTTACGGCGGGGACGCCGAACAATTGAGCGCGCAAACAGTGCTGCCGCGGCTGGTGGAGATGGAGACCAAGTACGGCTCGCTTACGCGCGGGATGCTGGCGGCGCACAAGCGGATGCGAGAGGCGGCGAAGAAGTCGACGGGGCCAAAGCGCGAGGCGCCGGCCATTTTTACAGCGTTGCGTGGAGGCATGAGCCAGTTGGTGGATGCGCTGGTGGCGCGGATCGATCCGGCGAGTTTGCGCACGGGAACGCAGGTAAGCGCCATTCGGAAGATGGGCAGCGGTTGGAGCGTGGAGGCGGGCGGGGCGGCGGGAACTTACGACGCGCTGATTATGGCGGCACCGGCATGGGTGGTGGGAGATTTGCTGAAACCGGTCGACGCTGTGCTTGGCAATGAGCTCGCGGGAATTCCGTACTCCTCGTCGATCACGTTGAATCTGGTTTACGACGAGGCGAAGATCGGAACCTTGCCAGAGGGCTTCGGATTTCTGGTTCCGGCGGTTGAGGGCCGCGCGATGCTGGCGTGCACCTTTGTTCATCGCAAGTTTTTGGGGCGCACGCCGCCGGGCAAGGCCGTGTTTCGCGCTTTTCTGGGGGGCATGAATCGCGAGGCGATGCTGGCCAGGAGCGATGAGGCGCTGATTGCTACGGTGCGGCGCGAGATGAGTGAGATTCTTGGTACGCAGACGTTCAGCACAAATGTTCAGCCCGAACATGCGCAGGTTTCGCGATGGCGGCGGGCGATGGCGCAGTATGCGGTGGGACATCGCGAGCGCATGCGGCGGATTGGCGCGCGAGTAGCCGAGTTGCCGGGCCTGCGGCTAGTGGGAAATGCATACGACGGGATTGGGGTTCCGGACTGCATCCGACTGGGGCGGCAAGCGGCGCGGGAGCTTACCGCGGTGGGCGCTGCGGTTACGACGCGCTGAATCGAAACGGGCAGAAGCCGGGCCAACCGTATACTCGACCTAGAGTATGGGCACGCATTCGGACACATTTTTGACGACAATTCTGGCATCGACGCGCGCCACGCTCGCGACGGCGAAGGCCGTTGTGCCCGTTGCCGATCTGGAACGCCGCGCGGCCGAGCATCACCCGCGGGGATGGGCCGCCGCGTTGCGCCGACGAGCCGCGACGGGACCTGCTGTCATTGCGGAAATCAAGAAGGCGTCGCCGTCAAAAGGACTGATACGTTCCGCATTCGACCCGGCGTGGCTGGCGCGGAGATATCGCGCAGGTGGGGCGGCTGCGCTTTCAGTGTTGACGGATGAGCCGTACTTTCAGGGCAGCCTGCGCAACCTGGAGATGGCGTCGGCTGCCACGCCGCTTCCCTGCCTGCGCAAGGACTTCATCTTCGACGAGTACCAGATCGTCGAGGCACGAGCGCATCGGGCCGACGCGATTCTACTCATCGCCGCGGCGCTCGACGGTTCTGATTTGAAGCGACTGGCACAGGCTGCGCGATCGCTGACGCTCGACGTGCTGGTGGAAGTTCACACCGGAGAGGAGTTGAATTGCGTGCTCGATGCGCTGGGCGAAACGGGCGCGGATGCGATCGGCGTGAACAATCGCGACCTGAAAACTTTTGAAGTAAGCGCGGAGACTTCAATAGCGCTCGCTGGGCGGATTCCGGCGAGCGTGGTGCGCGTTACGGAGAGTGGAATCTCGACGCATGAGGACATTGTTCGCTTGCGTGAAGCGGGCTTCGATGCATTCCTGATTAGCGAGAGCCTGATGCGCCAGCCCGATCCCGGCGTGGCGCTCGCGGACCTCTTGAAGGGCGCAACAAACAAGCCATGAGCCTCTGGATCAAAATTTGCGCCAATACGTCGCTGGAGGATGCAACGATTGCCGCTGAGGCTGGAGCCGACGCAGTGGGGTTCGTGTTTGCGCCGAGCCCGAGGCGAGTGACGGCAGAGCAAGCAGCGGTGATTGTGCCGCGCCTGCCTGCGAATATCGAAAAGATCGGCGTGTTCGTGGATGCGAGTGTCGACGAGATCGCTGCGACGGTTGAAGCTGTGGGCCTGACCGGAGTGCAACTGCACTCGATGGTGACGGCGGAGGAAACGGCGAAGCTGCGCGCACGGTTTGGACCGGGACTGCGGATTCTGCGCGTGGTGCACTTTGAGGCCGAGGCGCCTGAACGCGCGGCTGCCGCGGCTCAGGATGCTCGTGTCGATATGAGCGTTGATGCGATTCTGATCGATTCAAGAACCGCGACGGCGGCGGGCGGGACCGGAAAGACTTACGACTGGGGTTTGGCCAGCAAGTTTATCTTCCAAAGCGCAAAAGCGCGCGAGCGCCTGGTGGCGGCGGGCGGGCTGACTCCGGAAAATGTGGCTGAAGCGATCGCGGTGTTGCGCCCATGGGGCGTGGATGTGGTGAGCGGCGTGGAAGTTGCGCCGGGGCGCAAGGATGCGGCCAAGGTGAGGGCGTTCATCGCGAATGCCCGCGCGTCGAAGTAACCTTTCAGTTTGATCTGGCGTAAATCATAAAAGGACAGGGTGCGACGAGTTCCTGTCTGCAAACATCAAAATCTGCAAAGAGGGTCCCCGGAGGTTTGGTCATGGCAACGTTTCTTCCCCCCATTGAAAACCCGTCAAGCCTAATGATGAAGCTGGTCTACAACATTTCGCGACGCCAATTCGGCAAGGTGATGACGCCGCTCAAGGTGTTCGCTGCGCGGATGCCGCTCGGCTTTGGGATGTTTACCGCGAAGATCAGCAAGCTCGACCAGAAGCTGGAGCTGCCGGCCGAGATGCGGATGCTGGTCCGCGAGCGGGTGGCGCGCATTAATGTATGCGAGTTCTGCATCGACATTGGCCGGGCGTTCGCGATCAAGGCGGGAATGAACGAGGCCAAGTTCGATGCACTCGACGAATACGCTATCAGCTCATTGTTCAACGAGGCGGAGCGCGCCGCGCTGGACTACGTGACCGAGCTGACACGTGACAAAAACGTGAAGCCTGAGACCTTTGCGCGGCTCAGGAAGCACTATTCCGAGCGGGCGATTTGCGAGATTGTGTGGCTGGTGGCGAGCGAACACGTGTACAACATGACCAATATCGGGCTGAATATCCACTCCGACATGCTGTGCGACATCAGCCGGAAGAAGAGATGATGCTTCTTTAAGCCTGGAGGTCGATCACGAGCTTTCCGCGGGCGCGCCACGTTCCCTGATAGCGAATTGCTTCGGGGACTTCGACGAGAGAGTACTTCTTGTCGATCACGGGCTTCAGCCTGCCGTTGGCCACCAGCCCACCAACGAACGCAAGATCTTCCCGGTTGACCTTGGCCATGAAGACGACGAACTTTTGGCTGGAGAACCGCGAATGAAGCAGGGCGCCGATAAGACCCCCGAACATCGCGAAGAGGGACTTTTTTTCGGCGAGCACTCCTGCGCCGACGTGAATCCCGTGCGGGGTCAAGACGCGCTTCGAAACTGAGAATGCATGGTTGCCTGCAAGATCAAGAATGATGTCATAGCGCGCCGAGCCGGTTGCAAAATCCTCCTGCGCATAATCGATGACGCGGTCGGCGCCGAGCGATCGCACCAGGCCTGCATTTCGGGCGCTGCATACTGCGGTGACACGGGCACCGAAGACTTTGGCAAGCTGCACGGCGAATGTGCCCACGCCGCCCGATGCGCCGTTGATGAGAACGTTCTGGCCGGGCTGAATTTTTCCGTGATTGCGCAGCCCCTGTAGTGCGGTGAGAGCCGCAACCGGGCATGCAGCCGCATCTCCGAACGCAACATTCGACGGTTTGGACACCAATTTAGACTCAGGAGCAGCCGCGTATTCAGCAAATGCGCCACGGCAAGTACCGAATACCGCATCGCCGGCCTTGAGCTGCGTGACGGCGGAGCCGACGGCTTCGACAACGCCTGCGCAATCGACCCCTGGGTGCTTGAGCTTGGCCCGGCCAAACAACAGCCGAAAGATAGCCGGGCCGCCCTTCAGCATATGGTAGTCAAGCGGATTGACCGCCGCGGCGCGAACCTTGATCAGGACTTCCTGTTCGCTTGGGGTTGGCTTCTCGATTTCCTCGCAGGTGAGGACTTCAGGAGGACCGTTCTTGCGATACACGATAGCCTTCATCGAACAACCTCATTCCCGATGCGGCTACTAGAATCGCTGTGGCAAGGATTGCGCAAGTGCGGTCGTCACAATTGGGGGTGACAGGAGCGAGCATTCGGCTTGACCGCGGCGGCCGACGCAACGAAAGTGCAATGTTCTTCCTCTTGTACACTGAAGGGTTCCCCTTTTCTGGGGCAATTAAGCAGGAGTTTGTTGATGGCGTCGATCATAGTTCCGGCTAATCCGAGCGAATCGCGCGCGGGGCGCTTTGGCGTTTACGGCGGGCGGTATGTGCCGGAGACGCTGGTAGCGGCGCTGGATGAGCTGGAGCGCGCGTACGAAGAAGCGAAGACCGACGCGGCATTTCAGGCGGAGCTCAGTTCCCTGCTCAAGGATTACGCCGGGCGGCCCACGCCGCTCTACTTTGCCAAGCGGCTGACGGAGCAACTGGGCGGAGCAAAGATTTACTTGAAGCGCGAAGACCTGCTGCATACGGGCGCGCACAAAATCAACAATGCACTCGGCCAAGGGCTGCTGGCGAAACGCATGGGCAAGAAGCGCGTGATCGCCGAGACCGGCGCGGGACAGCACGGCGTAGCGACGGCGACGGTTTGCGCGCTGCTGGGGCTCGATTGCGTGGTCTACATGGGCGACGTGGACATGGAGCGGCAGGATCTGAACGTGAAGCGCATGCGGCTGCTGGGCGCGGAAGTGCGCGGGGTTTCGTCGGGATCGAAGACGCTGAAGGACGCGATCAGCGAAGCGATGCGCGATTGGGTAACGAATGTGCGGACCACTTACTACCTGCTGGGGTCGGCTCTGGGCGCGCATCCGTATCCGACGATGGTGCGCGACTTTCACCGCGTGATCAGCCGGGAATTGAAGCAGCAGATTCTGGAAAAGGAAGGCCGGCTGCCAACGGCGGTGATCGCGTGCGTGGGCGGCGGGTCGAATGCGATAGGCGCGTTCTATGAATTCATCCCCGAGCGGCAAGTTCGGCTGATCGGCGTGGAGGCTGGTGGGCGAGGCACGGCGCTGGGCGAACATGCGGCGCGATTCCAGGGCGGCGCGCCGGGCGTGCTGCAGGGAACATATTCCTACGTGCTGCAGGATGAGGATGGGCAGATTGCGCTGACCCATTCGGTTTCGGCGGGGCTGGATTATGCGTCGATTGGGCCGGAGCACGCGGCGCTGCACGACTCAGGCCGCGCGGAGTACGTGTCGTGCGATGACGCGACCGCGCTTGATGCGGTGGTGAAGCTGGCGCGGACGGAAGGGATTCTGCCTGCTCTCGAAAGCGCGCACGCCGTGGCCGAAGCCATTCGCATGGTTCCCACGATGGCCGCAAATGACATACTGGTGGTGAACCTCTCTGGACGCGGCGATAAGGATATGGGCATCCTGGCACGCGAGTTGAAACTCTAGAGAGCGCAACTCACTCCGATGCCGATTCGTTTCGATCACAAGCCGGGCCTAGTTGTTTATCTGACGGCCGGTGATCCCAGCCTCGACGCAACACGCGAAATTGCACTTGCGGCGATCGATGCGGGCGCCGATGTGATCGAACTTGGCGTTCCCTTCAGCGATCCGCTGGCGGATGGTCCCATCATCCAACGGGCAAGTGAGCGCGCACTGGCCCACGGCACGCGGCTCAGGGATGTTCTTCGGCTGGCGAAAGAGATTCGCGCCGCAAGCCCTACCGCTGGCCTGGTGATCTTCAGCTATCTGAATCCGATGCTGCGGTATGGGCTGGCGCGGTTTGCCGATGATGCGGCCGCTGCTGGCGTGGATGGCATGCTGGCCACCGACATGATCGTCGAAGAGGCAGCCGAGTACTTGAGCGAGATGAGCCGCGTGAACCTGACGCCAATTTTTCTGGCTGCGCCAACGAGTCCCGATGAGCGGCTCGAGGCCATCGCGAAGAACACCAAAGGATTTGTTTACGCGATTTCGCGCGTGGGCATTACGGGTACGCAACAAAGTGTGGCGGCCGACGCAAAGGCGCTGGTCGAGAGGATTCGCCGATACACGCGACTGCCGGTGGCCGTGGGGTTCGGCATCAGCAACGCAGAACATGTGGCGCAGGTGGCAGAGTTCGCAGATGCAGCGGTGATCGGCAGCGCGATTGTCGCGCTGGTGGAGAGGGCGACTGCTGAGACAGCGCCAGGCGAAGTGGCGCGATTTATCAAGGGCCTGCGGTTGCGTGATGCAGCGCCGGCCCGGTGAGAGAAACAGCCGTTAGCTTTTAGCCATTGGCTATTAGCTTCGGCCGTGGCAGATTGAGCCATTGAGGCTTGCCTTGGAAGGATAGAGCTAGAGGCTAATGGCTAACAGCCAAGAGCTGCTTGTTGACTGAGGATGCAATGACGATCGAAGAATTGCGAATCCGAATCGATGCGCTGGACCGGCAACTCGTGGAGCTGCTCAGCGAGCGGGCGCGCGCGGCGCAGACCATCGGCAACCTGAAGGCCGCAACGTCGCTGCCGGTTTACGAGCCGGAGCGGGAGAAGATCATTTACGCCAATGTGCGCGCGGCCAACAAGGGGCCGCTGCCGGACATCGAGCTGACGCATATCTACGAGCGCATTATCGACGTGATGCGGGCGTTGCAGCGGAACGAACTGGCAAGCCAAAGAAATGCCCAGGCCGCCCAAGCAGGGGGCGCGCGTTCGGGCCTCGCCGCGGGAGCAAAAGCACCCGAGACAGGGAACAAACAATGATTGTCGCGATGCAGGAAAAAGCCACCGAAGAACAAGTCGATGCAGTGATCAACGCCATGGAAGAGGCCGGCGTGAACGTGCATCGGACGACGGGAGAATTCCAGACAATTCTGGCCGGAGTGGGCCCTACGGCGGGCCTGGACCTGACGAAATTCGAGATGCTGCCCGGCGTTCTACACGTGCATCGCATCAGCGCGCCCTACAAATTGGCGGGGCGAGCGTTTCGCCCCGAAGGCACAGTGGTGGAGTTTCGCAACGGCGCCACGATTGGAGGGCAAAAGGTCGCAGTCATCGCCGGGCCTTGCGCGATCGAAAGCCGACTGCAGATCCTGACCATTGCAAAATGCGTGAAGGCTGCCGGCGGAGGCTTTCTGCGCGGGGGAGCGTTCAAGCCGCGCAGCTCGCCGTATGCGTTTCAGGGGCTCGGGATTCCCGCCCTGGAGTTTATGCGCGAAGCCGCCGAAGCCAACGGACTGCTGGTGGTGAGCGAAGTGATGGAGATCGCGCAGATCGAGCCGATGCTGCCGCTGGTCGACTGCTTCCAGGTGGGCGCGCGCAACATGCAGAACTTCAATCTGCTGCGCGAGCTGGGCCAAGTGCGCAAGCCGATCCTGCTCAAGCGGGGCATTGCGGCGACGGTCGAAGAGCTGCTGCTTTCAAGCGAATATATTCTTTCCGGCGGCAACTACGATGTGATCCTTTGCGAGCGCGGCATAAGGACGTACGAGACCGCGACGCGGAACACGATGGATATTGCGGCGATTCCGGTGATCAAGAAGCTTTCGCACCTGCCCATCGCAGCTGATCCTTCGCACGGGACGGGACGGCGCGACATGGTTCCCGCGATGTCCAAGGCCGCCGTGGCCGCGGGCGCCGACGCGGTGCTCATCGAGATCCACCCCAACGCTGACAAGGCTGTCTCGGACGCGGCGCAGACGCTTTATCTTGATCAATTTGAAAAGCTCATGGATGAGTTGCGGGTGATTGCCACTGCGGTGGGAAGAACGCTGTAAGATCGAGCGAGTCAGCAGGTCAGCGAGTCATGATCGAGCGCATTTCCATTCTGGGCACAGGGTTGCTGGGCACGTCAGTTGGATTGGCGCTGCGGGCAGCGGGATTTCGCGGCTCGATCACGGGTTGGAACCGCGGCGCCGAGCAGGGGCAGACTGCGCTGAAGATGGGTGCCGTCGATTCGCTAGTGGCCGACGGAATAGAAGCTGCGTTGGCGAGCCAAGTGACAGTGCTGGCCGTTCCGATCTACGCCACACTCGATTGGATGGAGAAACTTGCCCCTGTGCTCGGGCCCGAGCAGCTTGTGACCGACGTGGGAAGCACCAAACGCGTGATTTCGGAAACTGCGGCGCGGCTCTTCAATACACAAGAACGCGCGGCATTCCTTCCGGGACATCCGATGGCGGGAAAAGAGCGAGGCGGCGCGGCGCTGAGCGACGCGAATCTTTTTCGCGGCGCGGTGTGGCTGTTCACAGACGATCCGGCGGCGAAGCGTTCGGCGAAATCGGCGGAGTTCGTGAAGAGTTGGCGCGAGTGGGTCATGGCGATGGGCGCGAAGACGCTCGATCTCGATCCTGTGCGTCACGATGATTTGGTCGCGTGGGTGAGCCACCTGCCGCAGTTCACGGCGACGGCATTGAGCGCGCTGCTTGAAGAGGAAGTGGGCGATGCGCCCGAGCTGAAGGATGTGGGCGGACGCGCACTGCGCGAAATGACGCGACTGGGTGCCAGCCCTTACTCAATGTGGCGCGACATTGCGCATACCAATACGGAATCGGTGGAGCGCGCATTGCTCGCGCTCGAACAGCGCCTTGCCCAATTGCGCGAGAACCTTCGCACTCCGGAATTGCGCAGTGAGTTCGAGGAGGCCAACAAGTTTCGGCGGGAGTAGTAACGGTCGCGCAGAGCTTAGGGCTGGTTGTATAAATCCCCTAAGTCGGCTCTAAGACTTCCCTCAGGGGCTAAAGCCCCGCTGTTTATGAGCCTGATCCGGCACGACTGAAGTCGTGCCCTGACACAAAGCTCCTTGGCAATCGAGTTTTTCCGAAAGCTGAAAACTCATGCCCTGATACAAAACCATTGATGCAACCATTTCTAGTACACGAGCATCTCAGCGACCTTACCATTGACGAATCTGACTACCCAGCGATGGTCGTCGCGCAGGTAATACCAGGTTTCGTGCAGGCTGTCGTCCGTAGTGTCTTCTACCTTCTTCTGATCGGGGTCCACGGCACTTAGCAGCACCATCTGGTAGGTCATACCCTGAATAATGTCCTTGGCACGAATTGCTTCCTGAAACTCCGGGGAGAGGCCTTCAATTTTCACGTTGTTTTGGATCTTGCTTGTATCCAGCACGCGCGTCATCAGCGGCAAGAACGCATCAAGCTGAAGGTCGTTGTCCGTGACGTCTCTGCCATAACGGAAATTGATGCGTGACCCGCCTGCACGCATAAGACCCGCGCCCTTCTTTTCGGCATTCTTGCTGGCGCCGCTGCCCTCGCCGCCGCCGCCCAAGTGAACCTCTACGCGGTCGCTATCCACCTTGACCTCGGTGATGGTCACCCACTCATCGCGCGCGACACCGACACCTTTGTCTTTGAGGAATTTGGCCAGGTCCTTCATGTCGATCCCTCGATTATCCCGCCGCTTGTCGGTCTTGGCATCGACATACAGGTCAATCCCGTCTTTGTATGCGGGCATATCCATGAGCGCCTTGACATCCTTGCCGAGCAGAGCCTTACTCAGCGCGTCTTTTGCCGCATCGGCGGTTTAGGCCGTCAGATGTGTTTGAAAAGCGGGAAGCGGGAGAACCAAAAGGGCAAGAAGGTGAACTTTCGAAAGGCAACTCATGTGAGGGGTACTCGCTTTCTAGTCAGGGGTGATTCCAGCGTTGATTGCGCGGCCGCAGGACAGCAATCTCCACCACTTAAAAATGTTGGACAGGAGGGAGGAGCAAATTATCGCGATTGCTTCAAACCTCTGTCAACCGCGAGCGGGAAGAGATTGACCGAAAGTCGAACAGGTAAGTCGATGCGAATGAGCCTATTCATGCCGTCTCAAATGCTGACTACCCCATTCGTTCCATAGGCACTTATGTGGTTTGCCGATACACTCTGTCAGGATCATGAAGACGCAGGGGTACGACCGGCTTTGGAGCGTGGTCAAACTGTCTGCGGCATGCGTATTGGTCGCTGCCGCCGCGCGCGCGGGCGCGCTCGATCCGCAAAAGGCGATTTCCCAGTACATTCAGACGGCGTGGACCACGGATGCGGGGCTCCCGCAGACTTCTATCTACACTGTTGCGCAAACTGGCGACGGCTATTTATGGGTAGGAACCGAATCGGGGTTGGCGCGATTCGATGGCGTACGTTTTACGGTTTATAACCGGCACAATACCAAGGCCCTTCCCGCCGACTACATTCCACACCTGCTCGGCGCGCGCGACGGAAGCCTTTGGATCGGCACCGACAGCGGACTTGTGCACATGAAGAATGGCGCGTGGACCACCTACACGGTTCACGACGGCCTTTCGAGCAACGATATCCGTGCGCTTTTTGAGGGCGGCGATGGAAGCCTCTGGGTGGGCACAAAGCGCGGCCTTGACCGGTTGAAAGACGGCAGGATCGATATCTACGGCAACCGCGACGGATTGCCAGGAACCGCAGTGACCGACGTGAAAGCCGACTCCGCCGGAGTTTTGTGGATTGGGACCGATGCGGGGCTGGGGCGATTCGATGGCAAGCGCTTTGAAGCGTACACCGCACTCGGCGGGCTGACGAGCAATTCGATTTCTGCGCTGGCGATCGCTCCAGACGGAGCGGTGTGGATGGCTGGGGCACACGGACAACTGGCCCGGCTGGCCGAGGGGCGCCTGGAGAACGAGTCAGAATCCGGCGTCAACGACTCGATTAAAGGGGACGACATCAACGCGCTGCTCTTCGACCACGATGGCAATCTCTGGATCGGATTCGAGAGCCGCGGACTGGCGCGCCTGCATAACGGAACCATGAGCTTTTATGGCGCGCAGAACGGATTGCCCGGTGACACGGTCGAGTCGTTCTTTGAGGACAGCGAACACAACCTGTGGGCAGGACTGTTCGACGGCGGCCTGGTGCAACTGCGCGATGGAACGTTTACGACATACGGAAAACCGGAGGGGCTTTCGTCGAATACCGACTGGTGCGGACTGCTAGCGCGGGACGGAAGCATATGGATGGCGACGAGCACTGGCGGCCTGGACCGGATCTTGCCGAATGGCGTCGTCCGAACCTACACGAGCGGGGAACGGCAGTCGAACGAAACCATTCATTCGATGCTCGAGACGCGCGATGGAACGATCTGGATCGGCCAGCGCCACGGGGTGCTAACGCGTTTCCTGAACGGCCGATTCACGACCTTCAAGTACCAACGATCGAGCAAGAGCGCCATCAATTCCCTGGTCGAAGACCAGGACGGCAGCCTGATTGTCGGCACATATGGCTCAGGGGTGGCGCGGTTCAAGGATGGGAAATTCGAAGTGCTCCAAGCCACGGGCGAGATTCCGGCGATGGTGGAGGCTGCCGATGGGACGCTGTGGCTGGGAACAGATGGCGATGGCGTGATCCAGATCAAGAACGGGATCGCAACCAAGCTGACGAAAGCAAACGGTCTGCTCAGCGATCACATCCTGGCGCTGCACATAGATGACGAAGGGGTGCTGTGGATTGGCTCGTCGTCGGGCGGGTTGAACCGTGTGCAGGACGGGAAGATCACCTCCTATACGCCGGATCAGGGGCTCTTCGACTCCACGGTGGGGAACATTCTGGAGGACAAGTTCGGCAATCTGTGGATGGGGTCGGACCGAGGCATTTTCCGCGTCGCCAAAAGCGAGTTGAACGACTTTGCCAGCGGACGCACGAGCGCGATTCACGGCGTGGTGTACGACACCATGGACGGCCTGCGTTCCCGCGAAACCATGCAGGGCGGAACAGGGACGGCGTCGAAAGGGCCGGACGGGCGGCTTTGGTTCTTTACCATGCGCGGATTGTCTGTCGTCGATCCTGCCCGTGCATTAGGCGACAATCAGCCGGTCCATACGCAGATTGAAGAAGTGTCGATTGACGGCAAAGCGGCCGGTGCGGCGCCAACTATCCGCGTAGGTGCTCGCGCGAGCCGGCTGGAGATCCAATTTACCGCGCCCAGCTTTGTCGCACCGGAGAGGATTCAATTCCGCTATCAGCTGGAAGGATTCGACGATCACTGGAGCACGGCGTCTACACGCCGAACTGCTGAATACACAAACCTGCCGCCGAGTCATTATCGCTTTCTGGTGGAGGCGAGCCGGGACGGCAGCGAGTGGAGCGGCGATGCCCAGCCGATGAACCTGACCGTGGTGCCGCCCTGGTACAGAAGCAGAACGGCAATCTCCAGCTTTGTTTTTGCTGCGATCCTTCTCACATGGTTCTTTGTGGAGATGCGGACACGCAGCTTGAAGCGGCGGCGGGACGATTTGGAGCGCCTGGTGGTGGAGAGAACCGCGCAGTTGGAGATCGAGAAACAGGGCCTTCTGAGAGCGCGCGAAGCACTGCAGTTCCAGGCCGCGCACGATTCGCTGACCGGGCTTTGGAGCCGCAGCGCGATCCTCGACCAACTTGCCCGCGAATTGGAGCGGGCTACGCGCCAGCGCACCGTACTCAGCGTCATCGTGGGCGATCTCGATCACTTCAAAGTGGTCAACGACACTTACGGCCATCTTAGCGGGGATTATGTGCTACGCGAGTCCGCCCATCGGCTGGTGGGATTGATGCGTGGATACGATGCTGTCGGCCGGTATGGCGGCGAAGAATTCCTTCTCGTTTTGCCTGGTTACGACGCGGCAAAGAATCCGGCGCGCCCGCATGAACTTGTAGACGTACTCGCGTCGCGGCCCTTCGACTGTAATGGAACCGAGATCAACGTTTCCTGCAGCTTTGGCGTGACGGTGACGCGGCCCTGGCTCGATCACACGACGATCGACGATCTGATTCGCCGCGCCGACAAGGCTCTCTACGAAGCGAAGCGGAACGGCCGGAACCGCGTGGAATTCGATCCTACCTATACGCCTGCGAAGGCAGAGCGCTGAGCGGGGCAGGCCTGCGCAGGCAAGGAGTGGGCAGCGCCCGCAAGTAAGCCAGGGTGAATCGATCCGCCTTCGCCATCCGGCCGGTCAAGCAAGAACTTCTGTCGACACAACACCCATTTGCTTCAATCATTTACCGGTTCAAATTCTGTCCAAATCTAATTCATCCCGTGTGCATCGACCTTCGAGAGCTTGCAAGGCATTGTTGCCTTCACCGCGCAACCCGCGGCGGAGGCAAGGATGCAGATATCAGCGTTGGCGACCTGTATGGGAGCTTTGGTAGTCGCTACGGCGTCCGGCACAACGGGATGGGCAGACGGCACTCCGAGTCCCGCGATCGTCACCCTGCGCATCTACGACTATGTCCAAGCGAAAGACGCCGATTTGAAGCGGGCCGAGACCGAAGCGAGCGCGATTCTGGCTACGGGCGGAGTCAGCGCCCGCTGGGTCGATTGTCCAACGTCCCACGCGGTTCTCAAGGATTTCCCCGATTGCCAATCGGCGCTGAAGGTCACGGATTATGTCGTGTCGATTCTCCCTGAGGCAATGGCCGATCGGTTGGAGCACTCGGGGGATGCTTTAGGGAGCGCGAACGAATCCGAAGATGGCTTCGGGCGAGCCCAAATTTTCTACGACAAGATCCGCACAGTGGCCGGAGGGAATACGGCGCCATTTTTCGCGCTTCTTGGCCGGGTGATGGCGCATGAAATTGGGCATCTGCTGCTGGGAGACAACAAACATTCCCGTTCAGGGATCATGACCGCGGCATGGTCAGACCCAGAACTCGAGATGCGTTCGGGGCCGGAGATGATCTTCACATCTGAACAGTCGCACCGCATCGAGGCGCGGCTGAGCGCAGCGACGCCTCGTTCTGTCGAGGCACCGATGGAAGCAGCGGAGATGGGCACGCGGTAGGCCGCGATCATCCGGCCGCTGCCTATTTTACTTTCATGAGCCAGATGTTACCGGTGGTCTCTGTGTACTCATACACGATCTGATCGCCGCGGGGAGACCAGCTGGGATAGAGCATGGCGACATTGTCGCGGGTGTAATGGGTCACCTGATGCTCCTGTTTTGTTCTTCGGGAGACCCACCAAATGTTCCAGACGCCGTTGCGTAGCCCGGCAAAAACGATCTTGTCGCCGTCAGGCGACCAGTCGTTAGGTAAGCTGGGGTAATTGCTGGCCGTGAGTACGGTGACGGGTCCGCCAGTGGAGGGCACGACGGCGATGTTAAGCCCGTCTTCAAAGCCGATGGTCTTGCCATCGGGCGACCAGCACGGATACGACATCAACCCATCGCCGAAGGTTATCTGTCTTGCGGCGCCGTCTAGTTGATTAATCGGGGCAATCCAAATGTTTACGGCTCTGCCCTGGCGCTCGCCGTACGCCAACTGTTTGCCATCGGGCGAGAGACGCAGAGGCGCATCGTTCTCGCCAAACTCTCGCAGCACCGACGTCGCCCCTGTGCTCAGATCGATGGTTTCAATCTCTTTCTGTCCGTTCTGCCCGCCCTGGAAACTGAGCCTTCCGCCTGGCGGAATCCATCCAGGCAGCACACTGTTGGTCGCCATCACTCCCACGGGATGCGCATTCTTGCCATCCGCATCGACGATCCAAACGGCGATATCCTCGCCGGACTGAACCTGCGTGTAGGCGATCTGACTGCCGTCGGGAGAGAAGCGCGGCGAACTCTTGCGCATCGCGGTGTCGCGGGTGAGTGGAACGGGGTCACCGGCGGCTTCTCCCGAGGCTGCAGACACGGGAACCGATTGCAGGTTGTTGTTGTCCGCGATTGCGGAGAAGGCCAGGAATCGCCCATTGGCTGAAAAACGCAGGCCCTTATAGATCATTGTGCCGGACTCTTTCACCAGTTCCGGCTTTCCCTGCGCATTGCCCTCGGGAGTGAGCTCAAGGCGCATGAGCGCGAAGGTCAGCCCAGTACCCCTTTGCTGATTCGTTTCCAATTTGATCTGAGAGAAATACAGATGCCTTCCGCCCGGTCCATATACGGGGTCGTACACTCCGCCCGCTGCCAGCCGCTGCGGCGTACCGCCGTTCGCCGGAATCGTCCAGATTTCGGCCAGGCCGGCGCTGGTGCTGCTGAAGGCAATATGCTCTCCATCGGGCGACCATGAGGGCGCGCCATGGCCGCCACTGGGATTGCCTGGATGCGTGAGCTGTGTGGGCGCGCCGCCCTGAGCGGAAACCACCCAGAGCGTCGACGGAGGCAGTGCCGGATAGGCAGTCTGGCTGTAGTCGTTCAAGCCCTGTGACTGAAACACAATGCGCGAACTGTCGGGCGACCAGGCGGGCCACGCGCCGAAATCGGTTAGGCGCCGCGCCGCGCCGCCGAGGGCGGGAATCAGCCAGATGCCGCTCTTGTTGCGCGAGTAGTACGCGATCAATGTGCCGTCCGGAGACCAAGCCGGCGCGACGTTGTGGTTCCCGTCGGAAGTAAGCTGGATTTCGCGGCCGCCAGCCGCGAGCGTCTTCACATAAATCTCAAAGCTGCCATTCTTGTCGCTGCTGTATGCCACGGCGCTGCCGTCGGGCGAGAGCGAGGGCATGATGTCGGCGCCGATGGAAGTTGTGACCTGAGTCAGACTGGATTCGTCGAGGGTTTCGCTGTGATCCGATGAGAGTCCGAAATGCCGCAAGAGCCAGGGCGTCATCCAGATGGCGATGAGGACCACCGCGGCGATCGGTAACCCAACCACCGGCCACCATCTCCGGCGTCGTTCTGGAAAGGCAACGGTAGGCGCCGGTGAATCCACAGCGGCATGCGGTTGCGCCTGAGGCCGTGGCGTGTTCGCCTCGTCTACCACTACTGCAGCCGATCCCACAGCCGACTTGACCACAGGGACTATGAGACGGAAACCGCGGCGGGGGATCGTCTCCACGTAGCGCGGGCTGCCGGCCTCATCGTCAAGCGCCTGACGCAGCTTCTTAATCGCTGTGCCAATGCTGTGATCGAATTCGACGACGGTATCGTTGGGCCAAAGGCAATTGCGAATCTCTTCGCGGGTGACGAGTTCGCCCGGCTTGTCGAGAAGCATGAGCAGGATCTGTAAGGGCTGGTCCTGGAGCCGAATGCGCACTTTGCCCCGGAGCAACTCGCCGGCACGCCGATCTAACTCAAAGTCGCCGAAACGAATTCGCTCTGTGCTCCCGCCGCTCACCGGAACCTCCCCCTCGAATACCGACAATCTAACACGCACTCTGAGGATCATTGATGATCGAACGATGGGAGACTGCGAAGGTCAAGCGCCACGCTGCGTGCGCGCACCGCGCCAATAGAGGAAGAGACCGATGAGGATGGCGACCACGGTCTCGACCACAACCTTAACAAAGAACAGCCAGGCATTCGAGGAGTCGCCAGGCGGGACGAAGGAAACGACTAAGCAGAAAAACACGACCGAGAATCCCAAGCCGCCGCAGATCCAGACGCCCAGTTTGCCCCCAGGGATGAGCACCGCATGCGAGTTTTCCGTGCGATCGGCGCGGCTGGCGAGCTTGATTACCGCAGCGAACATGTAGAGGAACGGCAAAAAGTAAAGAATAATGGCGACGTCGATCAGTCCCTGGTAGGCTCCGCGCGCGGAGTCACCGATCTGGCTCAGCAGCAGGACGGCGCAAGAGATGACCGCCTGCACAAGGATCGATATATATGGGGTCTTCCAGCGCGGATGAATTTTGCCGAAGGCAGCGGGAAGGTAGCGATCGATGCCAACCTGGAAGGGCACGCGTGCAACACCGGCGACCGTGGTGCCGACGCCGCCCGCATTACCGGCCGTCACAAGAATTGCCGCGATGACGCCGATGAATCCTATTTTGAGAGTGGCAGAGCCGACGGCGATGGCGTGAAACACGCCGCTCTTGGGATCGATGTCACTGGCGGGAGCGAGGGCCAGCACGGCAAAGGTTCCGGCGACGTACATGAGGGCGATGAGGGCGCCGCCGCCAAAGACCGCGCGGGGCAGCGTGCGGCGCGGGTCGCGGACTTCCTCAGCCATGCAGGAGACGAGCTCAAGCCCCGTAAACGCGAATGCGATCTGCGACCAGAAGTTGACCGTATCCCAATTCCACGTGGGCAGCATGTTGGCGATGGTGAAGTGCGTGACAGAACCGTGGCGCACGAAGACGGCAACCGCTACTGCAACCAGGATGAGCAGCGGCGCGTAGGTTCCGACGCCGCCTGCATTCTGCAGCCATTTGCCGATATTCAGGCCAATGATGTTCAGCACCACGGCCAGAAGCAGCATCGCGAGCGAGGCCCAGAGCAGGAACGATTGGTTCTGCGCGAGGTCTGCGCCGTGGCTGGAAGAGATGTAAGCGGACATGGACGCGCTGGCCAGCAGCAGGCCGGGAAAGTAAAAGACGGTGTAGATCCAGTAGGTCCAGCCGGTGATGAATCCGTGAAACGGACCGAATGCGTCGCGGGCCCATGCATAGATGCCGCCCTCTTCAGGGAACCGTGAAGAAAGCTCATTGATGACCAGCGCGCCGGGTACGAAGAACAGGAGCGCTGCCAGCACCCACAGGCTGATGGAGGATGTGCCATTGTGGGCGGCGGCGGCGATCCAGCGGGGACCAAGGACGGCAGCGATGTTGAAGAGCATCACATCCCAGAACCCCATGGCTTTGCGCAACTGCGGTTTGGAATCGCTCGCGTCGGGCGCGGGAAGGGTCATGAGGCCACCTGGGGTGAAGACAGTATGGGGAGATGATAATAGCCGCTAGCTTCCAGCTCCTAGCTGGTTGCTGCCTCTTATTCGTCGCGGAGCCAATGCTCGGTGCGGCCCAGCAAGGGGATGAGGAAGTAACCGTGCAGGCGGAGCTTTTTGCCGCGATCTTCAAGCGAGAGCGAGGCGCTATAGATCTTCCCGGTCTCTGGATCGAGGATCTGTCCACCGGACCATTGACCGCCGTCCTGCACAAACCCAGAAAGTACCTGCAGGCCTACGAGAGGACGATCTTTCAAATCACCACTGCAGAGATAGCAGGTGGGATGCGGAACCGGCGGGTCAAAGAGCTCCTCAATGGTTCCGAAGAGCTTTCCGTTTTCTTCGCGGATAGCAATGATGCCCTTTACCTTGCCGGTGGCATCGTCGACAGTCTTCCACCGGCCTACCGGAGAAAGCTGGGCGGAATTCGGCGAGCGGACAGACTGTGCCCGCGCGAGCGGAGAAAACCCAACCAGCGCGGCGAGGGCTAGAAACAGAATCCGGTAGATGAAGACGCGGAGCCGGGGAAGTGACATGAGCTCAGGTTGCCTGTAGGAGATTAGACTCGTCTTGCACAAGGAGGTTTGATGCGGGCCACGGCCGCGCGCGCAGCCTACTCGGCGTCTTTGGCGGCTTCCGTTGCGGTTTCAGCCCCGGCAGAGGCGAGACTCGACGGGACAATGTTGGACGGATCAAGCGGTTCAAGGCCCTCCGCTCTGGCCGCATCGAGCAAGGCCGCGGAGGAAGCGACAAAAGTGATTGCGGTACCGGGAAACATATCGCGGGCGGTAAGCGCGGAACCGAGCTGCAAAGCTTCTGGCCAACGCAGCGAAGTGCGATCGAGAAGCTGGCGCGCGGATTCCAACACGCCCGGATTGAGGGGCTGCTGCACCATTCGCCCTGCTTCAATCCGCAGCATCTCGAGCGCGGCGGCGGCGGCTTGAGGGGCGATGTGACCGGAGCGCTCGCGCCGCCTGATGGCCGCATAAACCTCAAGGGGTGATGCGGCAGAGATCAGCTTGCGATTGTCTTCCACGTTCTGCAGCAGACGGATCAAGGCGTCGGTGCCGGGTTCGCGCACAAACAGCTTGGCAAAAGCCGTCGCTTCAAGAAAGTAGAAACTCACTAGCTCCCCCGATCTTCATCAATCGCAACGGTCACCGGCTCACCCTGGACCTCAACCGGATGGAAGCGCTGCGCTTCCTCGGGGATGCCGGCCTCGGCGCGGTTGAGTCGAATGGTGGTGGTGGGATATGCCGGAGTCTTGGGGTTGGCGATTTTGCTGGTGATCACGACGCCGCGCTGAATGGCTTCGGCCAGCACGGTTTGGCGGGTTTCAGGATGCTGATTCCAACGGAAAGCTTTGCGCGGGAGAAAGGAATCGCGGAACCACTTGAGGGCGATAAAAGCGTGGCCGCCACGCTCGGCCTCAGCCAGCGCCGTGCAGAGCTCCTTGACGCGGGCATCCAAATCGGCGGGCGATGCCTCCTCCTCTTCGACCTCTTCCTCCGCGGTGCGGCCGCGGGGCACGCGGGTCAAGCGCGGAGCGGACTCCTCTCCGTCGATGCGCTCAAAGTAGATGCGTATTTCATCGTCCTCCGGAGACCAAGTGTCGGCCAGAGCGTTGCGGCGCTTGCTGCGCCCGTTTTCGCTGCAAAGCTCGACGACGGCCTGATAATTGGGAGGGGCCAGAAAACGCAGCGCCCGCACCAGGCCGGGATCCTGCGAGTAGGCCAGCTCATTTAATGCATCTTCAATAATTTCTTCAGCCGCGGGGATCGACAAATTGCCGTTCTCCACAGGATTTTGCGCAGCTCTCATCGCCTTCATTTTTTCTCCCTATACAGCTGTTCGCGCCCGCGGAGCCAGCACAATCACCGGCCGGGTTGCCTAAACGGCTCGGAGCTGCGCCACACGCATCGAACAGCAGCGATCGATTTAAGAGTCCCAAGACGCACTTTGGAGCAAGGAAAACGTGCTCCAATCCCTCAATTCAGAGCCATAAGAATTCAATATGAGTGCGGCTACGGCCGGATTTGACTGCCCCTGCACCTTACCAGTCGAGAGGAAAAACAGGCCTACGGGAAAACCTAGAAGATACGATTAATTTCCCATCATAGGCACGGTCCCCCGCCGTGACAACATTTATTTGCCGTGGATAACGAGGGAGGAATCTATTCGGAAACAGGTCACTTGCCCCCCGCGTCGCGCGGATTTCCCCGGCCATGAGCACACTTCCCCAAATGCGCTGCAACCGCGCTTTGCTACCAACAGACGCTGAGATTCGTAAAATAGAGTACATGCGCCGTTGTTGGCAGTTGCTTTTTTGTCTATGTCTTGCAATTCCCGCACTGCACGCCGATGGACAGCCTTTCGATCTGTCAGGACCCAAGGTCGATATTCACGTCAAGCGCGGGGACGTGACGCTTCCGATCTCCGAGGTGCCCAACTTGATGCCCGGGGACCGGTTATGGATTCATCCAGACCTGCCGGAAAGCCAGGCTACGAATTTTGTGCTGGTGGTGGCCTTCCTGCGCGGATCCACCAATCCTCCGCCTCCGGAATGGTTTACGCGCGTTGAAACGTGGACCCGCGAGGCACGCGACGAGGGTGTTTTTGTCACGGTTCCAGAAGGGGCACAGCAGGCGTTGTTGTTTCTGGCGCCGGAAACGGGCGGCGACTTTAACACGTTGCGCAACGCGGTTCGCGGACGGCCCGGCTCATTTGTGCGCGCCGCCCAGGATCTGCACGCCGCCAGCTGGGATCGCATGCGGCTAGAGGCCTACCTGGACGATGTAAAGGTGACTAGCCAGTTCGATCCCCAGGAGCTGAAGAAGCGTACCGAGATGGCGGCGCGCAGCCTGGGTATCAAGATCAACGAGAGCTGCTTTGATAAACCGGCCGAAGAACAAGCTTCGTGCCTATCGCAAAACTCAGAGGGCTTGGTACTCGACGACGCCAACGCGCAATCACTGGTGAACCAGTTGGCCAACGGGGACACTCTGAACCTGATGAACGCGATCAGCTCAACGTCCCTTGCCGGCGGCGGCCTTTATAGCCCGTACGTAGGGGCAGTGGTGGATATGGCGAAGATTCTTTCGTCACTGCACACCGCGCACTTCCAGTACATTCCGGCGCTGGCCCTGCCGACAGCTGACAGCCTGAACCTGCGGTTGAACATGCCGCCCTCGTTCCGCAATCCGATGTCGGTTGTGGTGATCGCGCTGCCTCCCGTTGGGATCGCGCGGCCAGAACCGCTGCATCCCGTGGACCCTGACGACCATTTCTGCGCGTTGAAACCAGGATTGGTGCTGCCCGCCGAGGGAGCGCCGTTGATCTTCGCAACCGATCTGGCCCACGACCTGGTTTTGCACTTAGAGCCCGCAGATGGGACGGGGAAAGCAGTCGACCTTCCGTTGGAAATCGACGCGGACCGGGGCGGGCTGGTTCCATTCGAAAAGGTTCCCGCGTTGCCCGGCGGAGACTTCACGGCCATTGTTCGGGGCAGATGGGGATTCGACGACTGGGTTGGACCGCAATACCAACTGGTGACCGCGCGGCCTGGCGAGTGGAGCGTGGACGCTATCGACCGATCTGCCCTGGTGGTGGGCCGCGACGATACCGTTGCACTGGATGGCCTGACTTCAGATTGCGTGGAGAAAGTGACTGCGCAGATCGATGAGGACCCGGCCATCACACTCGCCTGGAAATCGCCCAAGCGGAGCGAACTGGAGATCACACTCCCCCTCAAAGGGGCAGAGCCGGGGCCAGTCACCCTGGAGATCGACGAGTTCGGAGTGGCCAAACCGGACCGCTTGAAGATGGTGGCCTACGCCGCTGCCGCATCGCTGTACGGCTTGACGCTGAACTCCGGAGACAGAATTGCCCTCATGAAGGGGACGCGACTGGATGAGGTGGCAAAGGCCGAGGTCGGAGGCGTCACGTTTACGCCCTCGACGCTGGACCGCGTCGAGAACCTCGATCAGCTGCAGATGAACAGCGAGGGATCGACGGACAGCCTGGAGGCCGGCAAGGCGTACGTCGCCCTGGTGGATTTAAAGGACGGCCGCACGCTGAAAGCGCCAGTGACTGTCGATCAGCCGCGCCCCAAGGTGACACTGCTCAACGAAGGAACTCAGGAGGACAGCGGCGCGCCAATTCCCGTGGAGATGAGCAGCCCTGCGGACCTGCCCGTGGATGGCCGGCTGGTCTTTTTTATCAAGTCCGACGTCCCACCTGATTTTCCGCGCGATGAAAAGATCGAGGTGGCGGCGGCCGACTCGAGCTTTCACACCACGCTGGCATTGAGCGATGGCAGCCTGATGCTCGAAGATGCGCGCACTGCCGAGGCCAATTTGGAACCACTGGCGCGCTTCGGTTCCTCAGCGTTCGGTCCGGTGCGCGTGCGCGCTATCTCCGCGGGCGGCGCTACCGGCGACTGGGTTTCACTGGGGACGCTGGTGCGCGTTCCCGGATTCAAAGAGCTGCGTTGCCCGCGCGCAGCGGCCAAGCCATGCATCCTGAGCGGAACCAATCTTTTTTTGGCTACTTCGATATCGGCTACGGTGTCGTTCGACAACTCCGTGAATGTTCCACCAGAGTTTACGGGGACGGAGCTGGTTGTCCCGCATCCCACGAAAGGCGTCCTTTATCTGAAGTTGCGCGACGACCCTGCTAACGCGGAGACACTGACGCTGCCCGTGACGCTGATGGCGGGGCCCGCTCCGGCAGCGCCGGTAGTGGCAGAGAAGCCGCCGCCAGCAGTTCCCTCCATGACACCGGTCACACCGCCGGCAGCGGAGGCTCCGGCGAGCGAGAAGCCGCAAACTCAAGCGCCCGCGCCGAAGCAGAACTGAAAGCGCCGCGAGGAAGCTTTGAAGAATCCCGGTGAATCAGAAAGAAAATCGAGCCTAGTTGAAGTAGCTGCGGTTCTTCTCGGCGAAATCCGCCTTTTCGGGCGGCAGCTCGTCGAGCGAGAAGATGGCGTTCTGCGCGCAAATCGAGGCGCAGTTGCCGCAGTCGATGCATTCATCGGGATTGATATAGACCTGAATGACGGTTGCGGCAGCAAGGTGATCCTGGGTGGGCGCAATGGCGGCAGTGGCACACTCGGCCACACAAACAAAATCCTTGATGCAGGCATCGGTGACGACATAAGCCATGGGAATCTTGCTCCTCAATTGCGGGCGCGATGTGGTTGGCACCCTTGCTTAGAAGCTATCGGCAGAGTCTTGTCTGGGGCCGTGATCCGAATCACATTTCAGGTAGAGACGGCCTGGAGATTATCCCAATGCGGTACGGCGGGCATAGCCTTGCACGGCTTCGGTTGAAACTCGGTGCGAGATTAGAAGATTCGAACGCGAAGGCCGGCGTTTAGACCGTATGAATTCATGTTGCCGAAGGTGAAGTTGGGCCAGTCTTGATACTCGAAGTCGACGGCGCGGACCGTGACTCTACGCGTCCAACGGAAGTCCAGCCCGCCACCCGCCGTCACGACAAGATAGCGCCCATACGCGTAGTTGTAGGGAAAATTGAAGTCGCCGAAGCCGACAAGGCCCTTGGCGTAGGGCGCGAATCGGCCGACATCGAAGTGGTAGCGGCCGCCTGCGGAAAAGGTTTCGACGTGGACATTCGCAGTTTGATGAAACTCCAGCCAGCGCCCCTCCGCCTCGATACCGAAGCGGCGCTTGGTGTCGGCATCGACAAACGCGGTGAAGCCATCCATCTTCCGCTGGCCGTACTGAAGGTAATATCCGGAGCCCATGCCGCCGACCGACACGATGAAACCGCCCTTGTCGCCAGGAGCCTGAACCTGGGCCAGCGCGAGGCGCGGCACTGCGCAGAGGATCGCCAACACAAGAAACACGACCGACTGAATCCACAGACGCGCCGTTCCGGGCCGAACCCGCAAAGCCGGCTTTCCGTTTCGCAAAAAAATCAAATCATGCAAGAAGTTCATCTTTCTCCCGTGCCCGCTCGGCGTTGAACGCCTTCGGATCTATTTCGTGATCGTGAGCGAAACGTTTTGGTACTGCTGGACATTTGTGGCGGCGCCCGTGCCGGTTACCTGAATGACGTAGTTGCCGGGCGTGGCTGTGTTCACGGAGTAGCTGCTGCAGCCGGTGGCCAGTAGCGCCGTAGCTGAAAGCATTAGGACCATGGCCGTGGTGAGAATCCCGGCGCTCCGCCGGCGCAAGCGCCAGAAAACGAATCCGAAGAGCACGCTCAAGGGCAGGAACAGGCTGGCCAGAGAAACCTTGGAGCCGCCCGCCGGACGGTTCATGGCTGAACTTCCTCCGCCCAATGGATTGTTCGTGTCGATGGTGAGCTGAACGCTCGCAGAGCCGCCCGGCGTCAACTTCATGCTGGGGTTAGAGAAGTGGCAGAAGACTCCCGCAGGAAGCGAAGCGCAGCCGAGACCAATGGTGTCAGTAAATGTCCCGTTGGAGCTCAGGTTGACGGTCACCGTGGCGTTCTGGGAGGTTGCCATACTCACACTGGAAGGGCTTACAGCCAATGTGAACTGTGTGGGAGTGCCGGAAACAGTGATAGCCGGCGAGGAGGACGGGAGGTGGTCCACGTCTCCGCTGTAGTTGGCAATAATGTTGTAATTCACGCCACCGGTGAGATTTGGAGTCAGTGTCCCGACACCGCTGGCATCCAATGTGGCCGACCCGAGCTGGGTGGTGCCGCTCATGAAGGTGACAGTGCCGGTGGGCGGGACCCCGGCGGCGCTATTCAAGACCGTCGATACAAGGACGACTTGCGGAGTGGGGCCGGTGGTGGTTGAGGAGCCCAGGCTGGCGGTGGTTGGAATGAGGCCGACGGTTTCGCTGATGGCGGTGGAAATGCTGGGTGCGTCAGCCGGGTCGCCCACATAGCTTGCTGTGATTGAGTAGGTGCCGGGAGCCAACGTGGAGGTGGTGAAGCTGGCGGTGCCCGCGGCCAGGACTGCGGAAGCGAGAGTGTTGCCGTTCGCGATGAAGTTCACGCTGCCGGTGGGAGTTCCGCCATTGCCTGTGACTTTAGCGGTGATGGTGACGGCTGCCCCGACCATGGCTGGATCGGGAGTGACTGTTATAACGGTGGCCGTGGTGGCCAGCGAGACTGTGAGCGAGACGGGCAACGATGTGCTGCCAGCGTCATTGGCATCGCCCGTGTAGGTGGCAGTGATAGCGGAGGTGCCGGCCGCCAATGTTGAAGTGATGAATGTCGCGACTCCCGAGGAGTTTAAGGTCCCCGCACCGATCACATTGCCGTTGGCGATGAAGTTCACGCTGCCTGTGGGCGCTCCGCCATTCCCTGTTACGGTTGCGGTAAAGGTGATGGGCGCCAGCACCAGCGCCGGGTTGGGCGCGACGACAAGTGCGGTCTGCGTGGTGGCCTGCGAGACGGTGAGGGGTAATGGCGCTGAAGCGCTGCCCTGATTATTGGCGTCCCCGCTATATGTGGCCACGATCTGATAGCTTCCCTGCGCCAGCGCCGGGGTGATCGTCGCTGTTCCCGTGTTGCTGACCGGTGCACTGCCAAGTTGTGTTGTCCCCGAGGTGAATGTGACGGTGCCTGTGGGTGTTCCTGAACCTGAGGTCACCGTTACGGTTGCCGTGATCGTTTCCGGTCCGCCGGCAATGCCGGGGCTCGGTGTGGCCGTGACGGTGGTTGCGGTTTGCGCCTGCTTGACCACCTGGTTCAATGGCAAGGAGACGCTTGGTCCGTTGTAGGAGTCGCCCGGATACGACACAGTGATGCTGTGCGTGCCCATGTTGAGAGTGGCAGTGGTAAACGTCGCGACGCCCGGATTGCCACTGAGCGTTCCCGTGCCGATCTGCGTGGCGCCATCGAGAAAACTCACAGTTCCAGTAGGCGCCGTGGTGCCGCTGGGAGGAATGGTCGCGGTGAATGTGACGGAGTTGCCGTAGAACGACGGATTGAGGCTTGAGGTCAGTATCGCGGCGGTCGGCGCCTGCACATCCTGATTGAGAACCGCCGAGGTGCTGCCCTGGATCTGTTTGGCGGCGTCGCCGTTGTAGACGGCGGTGATCTGATGCACGCCGGCCGTAAGCGTCGAAGTTGCGAACATCGCGACGCCACCGGAACTGATGGTTTGCGCGCTGAGGAGCGTGGCTCCGTCCATGAAGCTGACGGTGCCGTCGGGAGTCGCGCCTCCCCCGCCGGAGATGGTCACAGTGGCCGTGAAGGTGACGTTCTGGCCGACTGCGGAGGGATTCGCGGTCGAGGTCAAGCCAGTCGAAGTGCCCTCAAGGACGGTCTGGATGAGCGCTGGGGTCGAAGTGCTGGTGAAGTGCATGGTGTCGCCGTTGTAAGTGGCGACGATGGAGTGGAGGCCGACTGCCAGTGTTGAAGTGGAGAAGGTGGCGACGCCCGACGCATTGACCGCCAGGCCGGTGGCCAATGTTGTTGGGTTGCCGCCAAAAGTGTCGGTAATGCTGACGGTTCCAGTGAGATTGCCGGTTCCGGCTCCGGTGACGACTGTGATTGTGAAGGTGACATTCTGACCGAATCCGGAGGGATCGGGATTGGAGGCCAGCGTGGTGGTGGTGGAGTTGACAGGCTCGGCGGTCCCGATCAGTTCAATGTCGAGCGGCGAGTTGGCCGCGACAATGCTGGGCTGCCCATCCTCGTAGACTTCAATGTTGGGCATTTCTGTTTGATCGTTGGATAGCGTGGGAGTCGCCGCAGGCGCAAAGACCGCGCCGATGGTGCAATCTGCATTGACGGCCAGCGATGCGCCGCTGGTGCACGAATTTGCGACCGTGGGATCGATGGCCGCATCGACCGCGGGCGTGATTGCGGTCAGGTCGAGCGCGGCATTGCCGTCGTTTTCAACGGTCTCGTCCTGGGTTGCAGACGTGCTGCCCTGGCGAATGGGCGCGGTGTAATCGATCGCGACGAAGTTGCCCTGCATCTCGCGCACGACCATGTTGAGCGTGTCGGCAACATAGAGGTCGCCGACTCCGTCGAGGTAGAGACCGATGGGCCCGTAAAGCTGCACGGCCTGGAATTGACCGCCGGCATAATACGTGTCGCCGCAGCCACTCTGCGCGATTGTAGAAATAAGCCCAGTGGCTGCGCTCACCTTGCGGATGGCCGCGTTCTGCGTCTCGGCGATGTAGACGTTGCCCGCCGCGTCAACCGCGACACCAGAAGGCGACCATAGGTCGGCCTGGTTGGCGGCAACCAGTGTCGGCGGGATCGCCGGGCACTGCGTGGCGCCCGCATTTCCGGTGCCGGCAAAAGTGGCGATTAAGCTGGCAGGCGTAATGACGCCGCCCGCGGCCATGACTTCGCGGACGCGCTGGTTGGCGGAGTCGGGAATGTACATGTTGCCGGAGGGGTCGAAGGCCACCGCATAAGGGAAGTTGAGCTCGGCGCTGGTCGCCGCGATTCCGTCACCGTTGAAGGCACCCGTGCCGTTTCCGTTGGTAAAGCCGTTACCCGCGATGGTCGTAATGTTGCCGGTGGCGGCGCTGACTTCGCGAATGCGCTGGTTGCTGGTGTCGGCGATGTAGACGTTCGCGCCGGCGTCGAGGGTGACGCCCAGCGGCTGGTTGAGCGTAGCCTGCGTGGCCGGGCAGCCGTCACCTACCGCATCGCTTTTCGAGCCACAAACGATGCCAGGGTTACTGCCAGCGATGGTAGTGATGACGCCGGTGGCCGCGCTGATCATACGGATGACATTGTTGCCGGTGTCGGCGATATAGAGATTTCCCGCGCCGTCCAGAGCCACGTCTCCGGGGCTGCTGAGCGTGGCACTGGCCGCCGGTCCGCCGTCGCCTGTGTAGGCTGGGTTGCCGTTGCCGGCGATGGTCGAGATAATCCCCGCGCCGGTACAGGTGGTTCCCTGAATGGTGGCGCTGGTTGCACTGGCGCACACCAAGCGGATGCGGTTGTGCAGACTATCGGCGATGTAGAGATTTCCGGCTCCGTCGACCGCGATACCGCTCGGCAGGTAGAGCTCAGCTTGCGTGGCCGGACCGCCATCACCGACCGCTGTGTAGAGACCAAATTGCCCGGCCACCGGCAACATGTTGCCGCTTACGAGCACGCCCAGGCCTCCGGTTCCTGTGCCGGAAAGGTGGGCAGTGCCCAGGACAGATGGGCCAGTGCCGACTGTGGGCGTTCCAACCAGGACGACAGCTCCGAGACGCAGCCCCGGCGCCGCAGGCGTGAATGTGATGGATTCCGTACAGGTGGCTCCCTGCGCCAGTGCGGCCGATGCGCAGTTTGCAGCGCCTGTGCCCGCGGCGAAATCTCCCGACGGCGAGCCGAGAGTAAGAATCTCAACGCTCGTGACCGCGCCCGCGGTAGCCGCCGTTACAGTGATGCCTTGATTGCCGGTGGTTGCTCCGACCGGCTGCGCGCCGAATTGCGCATGCGCGCCTGCGGCCGCGACCAGAATCGATGCGCCGAGAACGATGGCGCGGATGTGCGGGGACCGCCCGTTCAAACTGCTGCCTGAAAAACGGCTGCGCTTGCGATGGTTATCAAAGGCTGCCTGAAAAAAAATATTGCGATTAATGGATCCAATCTTGTGCTGCATACACGGCTCCGTTCACGGCCCCTCGGTGCGTCTTTTTTCCACTCCGGAATGCTCTAGCCGGCGCACCAACACCGGTCGGAACGAACCTGACTGGGAGTGGGGCGCTGCCGACTTGAAGCCCGCAGAAGCAACCGTGTGAAACAGCTTCCGGGCCCAATTCGCGGGCGGAGACTTATCGTCTCATAATTACCTTTGTGCGCTAATTAATGTTCTAGGGTAATACCACCATAGTCGTAGTCATATCTTTGGTTCTACAATTTGAATTACCTTTGTACTATTTTTGAGCCATTTCAGGCGCTTTACGGCCTAAAGTCCTGGACTTAGCAACGACCGATGAAGGTGCTCCCCTCAGAGTCCGAGTTACTTGCAACCGTCGAGAAATAACGGCGATGCTGAGACCCGTTGCCGGAGGGTCGGCTTTTTCCGTTGAGGCTCAAAACTTGCCTGTGCTAGCCTTGCGCTACTTCCCCCCGGGCGCATAGGACGCAGCCCGGATTTTCCGAAGATCTCAAAGCGAGGTTCTGACGATGGCAACTGTGTCGCACAGCGCGGCTGCGCGTCCGGCGGTTCACTTTGCCGGGCGCAATGGCCTGGTGGACAAGTATTTCTATTTCGCGATGTCGCTGCTGGTGGCGGGGATCGTGGTGTGGGGATTCAACCATACGGTTGACCAGAACCTGTTCCATCCCGCGGTGCCGCGTCCGTTGATCCTCTGGTTTCATGGCGGAGCGTTTTCAACGTGGGTGCTGTTCTTTATTTTTCAATCGACGCTTGTGCGGACGCACAACGTGAAGTGGCACCGGTTCTTCGGATGGTTTGGCGCGGGGCTGGCCGCCGTGATGGTGCCTCTGGGCATCACCACGTCAATCGTGATGGGGCGCTTCGATATCCATACCCTTCACGAGTCGGGCGTCGACGCGTTTCTGATCGTGCCCTGGTACGACATGGTTGCGTTTCCAGTGCTCATCAGCCTGGCGATACTGTGGCGGAAGAAACCTGAGTTTCACCGCAGATTGATCTTCATCGCCACATGCTGCCTGCTCGATGCGGCGTTTGGCCGGCAAGATTACGTCTTCAATCACAATCTCTACTTCTGGTGCCTCGACGGGGTCATTCTTCTCGGCGTGGTGCGCGATCTGGTGGTGAACCAACGCATCCACAAGGTGTATCTGGTGACGGTGCCGGTATTGGTCATCTGCCAGATGTTTGTAGTTCACACCTACGCGAGCGCGTCGGCGTGGTGGTTGAGGATTGCGGACGGGGTGCTGGGGTAGCGCTGCGAGCGGCGAGTTCTGCGTTGAGCTGCGGCCTGAAGCCCTCCTATCGCCATTTAGACTAGATAAGTTATGGCCACGCTGAAAGCTGTGCGCGGAACGCGCGACCTGCTGCCTCCGGAGACGGAGCTGTGGAATCGCATTGAGACGACCGCGCGCGACGTCTTTGCCCGCTACAATTTCGACGAAATTCGCACGCCCATCTTTGAAGACACGGCGTTGTTTGCGCGCAGCGTAGGCGAGGAGACGGACATTGTCTCGAAAGAAATGTACACGTGGGAAGATCGCGCCCGCGCACAGTCGGAGAAAACGCAATCGCTGACGCTGCGGCCCGAGAACACGGCCGGAGTGGTGCGCGCGTACATCGAGCACGGGCTGGGCGAGCGCGGGCAGTTGCAGAAGCTTTATTACATCGGTCCACAGTTCCGCAGAGAACGCCCGCAGAAGGGGCGGTACCGGCAGTTCTGGCAGATCGGGGCAGAGGTGATCGGGCCGCCTTCGTCGGGCAGCGAAAGCCCACTTCGCGACGCGGAAGTTCTGGAGATGCTGGCCGCGCTGCTGAATGAGCTGAAGATCGATGGCTGGACGCTCGAATTGAACTCGGTTGGCTCGGCTGCGGATCGCGCGAAATATAACGACGTGCTGCGTGCGGCGTTGATCGATGTGGCGCCGAAGATGTGCGGTGATTGCCAAAGGCGCGCTGTGACCAACCCACTGCGCGTGCTCGACTGTAAAGTGCCCGAAGATCAACCGATCATCGAGAAGCTGCCGAGGATCGGCGACTCACTCGGCGAAGACTCGAAGACACACTTTGCCGCTGTGCTTGCGGCGCTCGATGCGGCTGGCGTGGCCTACACGCTGAACCAGAGATTGGTGCGCGGCTTGGACTACTACACGCGGACGACGTTTGAGTTCACGCACGGCGGTTTAGGCGCGCAGAACGCGCTGCTTGGCGGCGGGCGCTATGACGGATTGAGCGAGGCCATCGGCGGACCAAAAGCTCCGGGCATTGGCTTCGCTATCGGCCTCGACCGACTGGTGCTGACGCTGCAGGCGCAGGAGTCCGCTACGGGCGAAGCGCCGGTGGTGAAGGCTGATGCTTACGTCGCGCCGATCGGCGAGAGCCTAAATGCCGCCGCGCTGGTTTTAGCGCGCGAGTTGCGCAAATCCGGTTTGCGCGTGGAGCTCGGCGATGGCAGCTTCCGCTTGAAGAAGTCGTTTGAGGCCGCCGACAAGGCTGCGCGCAGGATTGTCATCCTGGGCGAAGACGAGCATAAATCCGGTATCCTGACAGTGAAGGACTTCACAACAGGCATGCAGGCGAAAGTGCCGCGCAAAGATCTGGTTGCGCATCTTCGCTCCTGACCGGAGTTGCACAAATTCCCATTCGAATTCCAATCGCCGGCAGTCATGCAGCGTGTCCTGCGAGAGGAAGAGCGCGGTGGCTCTCGTTCGCTGAAGTGATTCTTGCCACCCTGGTTGTTTTGGGATGCAACGTCTGGCATGTATTGCCAAATTCGGTCTTGATTCTTTCCGCGATGGCGGTGATCTTGATTCGACTGCGAGAGGGCAGTTGGCGCGCTATTGGATTCACCCCCCCAAGATCCTGGATGTGGACTGCTTTGATCGCGCTGGCCGCGATGATTGTGCAGCAGGGCTTTGGCCAATTTGTCGTTGATCCGCTCATGAGGCCTTTCTACCGTTACTCCGCAGGGGCCGACCCTATGGCGGGCATTCATCGGTTTGGAGAACTACTGCGGTGGCTAGGCGTTATATGGACTTACGCCGCGGTGGGAGAGGAACTGGGCTATCGGAGGTACTTATTGAACCGAGTCGCCGATCTCGGAGGCCATTCTCCGCTGGCATTGCTGGTGGGCCTGCTCTTGTCGAGCGCTTTGTTTGGCTGTGCGCATTGGTATCAAGGGCCGGCAGGCGTTGTCTCCGCCATGGCCAGTGGACTCGTCTTCGGGGCCGCATATCTGCTAACCGGAAAGAATCTGTGGACTTCGATTCTCGCGCATGGCATGAGCGATTCGGTCGCTCTGTTCGCCGTATATTTCGGGTTTGCCGGCTAGTTGTTTCTTCCGCGATTGCACCGGTGATGCAAAGAGTGGTCAGTTGAATCGAATCGCGGGCGTGTTGGCGGGCCCACCAAACACCCTCAATTACAATCAAGATGAAATGTCACTCGACTTCTTAGGGAATCTCGAACGGACCCACATGTGCGGAGAGCTGCGTGCCGCCGATGCGGGCAAGCAAGTGGTGCTGATGGGCTGGGTGAACCGGCGCCGCGACCACGGCAGCCTTATCTTTCTCGATCTGCGCGACCGGACGGGGATTGCGCAGGTGGTGCTGGACCACGACCTGATTCCCGAGGGCCACGCGAAGGGCGAGCAGGTGCGTCCGGAGTACGTGGTGGCAGCGGTGGGCAGGGTGAGGCTGCGCGACAAAGACGCAATCAACCCTAAAATGCCGACGGGCGAGATCGAGATTGAGGCCACGGAAATTCGCGTACTGAATGACACACGGCTGGCGCCGTTTTCGCCGTCGGAAGAGGCGATCCAGAACGAGGAAGTGCGGCTCAAATATCGTTACATCGATCTGCGGCGGCCGGAGATGCAGCACAACTTCAAGCTGCGGCACGAGATTACGCTGGCCATTCGCGAGAGCCTGAGCAAGCAGGGGTTTCTCGAGATCGAAACACCGATCCTGACCAAGTCGACGCCCGAGGGCGCGCGCGATTTCCTGGTGCCCAGCCGCGTGCATCCGGGCGAGTTCTACGCGCTGCCGCAATCGCCGCAGATCTTCAAGCAGATCCTGATGATTTCGGGATTCGACAGGTACTTTCAGATCGCCCGATGCTTCCGCGACGAGGACCTGCGCGCCGACCGGCAACTCGAATTCACGCAAGTGGATCTCGAGATGAGCTTCCCACAGCAGGACACGGTCTTCAGCGTGGTGGAGCAGTTTATGAAGGCGGGTTTTGCGGCGGCCGGCATTGATCTGCCGATTCCCTTCCCGCGCATTACCTACGACGAGTCGATGCGGCGGTACGGAACCGACAAGCCCGACCTGCGACTGCCGGGGCTTGCGGACGTGCGGCCGGCGTTTACCGATGATGCTCTGGCAACGTTGCAGATCGATCCCGCGCTTCCAGTGGTGGCATTGCGCATTCCCAGCGTGGGCGAGCTGAGCCGCAAGGAGCGCGAGGACAATCACCCGCTCTTCGACCAGAAGAAGGGCGCGAAGTTTATCGACGATTTCAAGCGGCTCCAGAAGAGCTTCCCTGAAGCGGCCACGAAGGTGCGCGAGCTGGCAAGCGCGGCGGAAGCGGACTTTGTCATTGTGGTCGCCGGCAATCCTGCGCATCACATCAAGGCCAGCGACACCAAGTTCCCGGGCAGGCTTTCAGAGCGTGAGATCAATGTGTACGCAGCGGCCGGCAACTTTCGCGCCGAGCTGGCGAAGAAGTACGCCGATCGACACACCGCGTTTGGTGTTACCGATGAGGTGGTAGCAGCCGCGGCGGCACGAAGCGCGACGAGTGAGCTGATTGACGGTAGTAAGGCTTTCAATCCGATGTGGCTCACGGATTTTCCGATGTTCGAGTACGATTTGGCTTCGGCAAAGTGGATGCCCGCGCACCATCCGTTTACTGCGCCGATTGAGGCCGACATGGCGAACCTCAAGAGCGATCCGGCGAGCGTGCGCGCCAACTGCTACGACCTGGCGATGAACGGGCTCGAACTGGGCTCGGGGTCGATTCGTATTCACCGCAAGGACGTTCAGCAGCAGATTTTTGCCTCGCTCGGAATCAGCGAGGAAGAAGCCAAAGCAAGATTCGGCTTCTTCCTTGACGCGCTCGAATATGGAACGCCGCCGCACGGAGGCGTCGCGCTGGGCCTCGATCGCATCGTGATGCTGCTGGCCGGCGCGAGCAGTCTGCGCGAAGTGATCACTTTCCCGAAGACGGCGAAGGCCATCGACCTGATGGCGGAAGCGCCGACGGGCGTAAGTGAGCAGCAGTTGAAGGAGTTGCACATTCGCGTGGCGCTGAAGAGCTGATTTACCCTGTGATGATTCGCTCGGAAGTGTTTGGGAGCGAGCAGACTCTCGTGGTATATTTTTTGAGGTGCGGATGCGATTTCTACTTCCGCCGGAAGTCGCGCGGGAACGTCAACGGCGCGGCTTTTTTGAACCCCTCTGGACGCGTAGCTCAACTGGCAGAGCATTCGGCTCTTAACCGACAGGTTGAAGGTTCGATTCCTTCCGCGTCCACCACCATTGCATGGAGCAGCCGCTCGCAGAACTTTCTCACCAAATCAAGCCCTAGCTGCATCGCCGCTACGATTCTGGGTGTATCTTGACAGCCGAGAGCAAGGTCTTTTAGTGTCCTTCCCGGAATACGTTTACTGAATACCCGCTACGAACGCACAAAACGCAAACAGGGGCAAACCATGGCAGAAAACTCGACAAATGGAGTCCGGTTGAATCGCCGCGAGGCGCTATTGCTTTCAGCGGCTGCCGGCATGGGAACCGCTTTAGCGGAGCATGCTCACGCCTCAGACAGCACGAAAACCGGAGTACACCAAGAACCCGGAAGCTGCTCGACGCCCCGCTTTGCGGTTGCGAATACACAGTACGGCAAGGTGCGCGGGTTCCTGGATGGTGGAGTCTTGACATTCAAGGGGATTCCCTACGGACAGGACACGGGGGGCGAGAACCGCTGGCTGCCGGCGAAGGCTCCGGCGCCGTGGAAGGACGAGTACCCGGCGCTGATCTACGGGGCAAACTGCCCGCAGAACCTCCATCCCTGGACGGCAATCGAGCAGACGTTCTTGCAAGACTGGGACGACGGCTACCAGAACGAGGACATGCTGAAGCTGAACGTGTGGACGCCGAGCCTGACAGGCAAGCGCGCCGTGCTGGTTTACTTCCACGGCGGCGGATACAGCTTCGGATCGTCGTACGAACTGCCCTCGCAGGAAGGCGCGCAGATGGCGCGTCATCACGACGTGGTTTCAGTGACTGTGAACCACCGCCTCAACATTCTAGGGTTCTTGGATGCATCGGAGATCGGCGGCTCTGCGTATGAGGACTCGGTCAATGTGGGGATGACCGATCTGGTGGCTTCGCTTCGCTGGGTTCAGGAGAACATTGCAAACTTCGGAGGTGATCCGGACCGGGTGATGATCTACGGCCAGTCAGGCGGCGGGTCGAAGGTGACCACGCTGATGGGTATGCCATCGGCGGCAGGACTGATCCATCGCGCGTCTGTCCAATCGGGTGGCGGCGGCAACATTCCGACGAAGGAACAGCAACGGGAGGTTGCTCGGCAGATGATGAAGGATCTTGGCCTGGCGCCGAACGACATTTCATCGCTGCAAAAGATGGAGTGGTCAAAGCTGGTGGCTGCCGGAAATGCGGCCGTCGCCAAGATCAATCCACCGATGCGGGGTGTGTTCGGGCCATTCGCCCCGGGGCCGGCTCGCATGGGCTGGTCGCCATGCGTCGATGGAAAGGTGATCAATGTACGGTCGTTCTTCGATGTTGCGCCGGAGATCTCAAAGAACGTGCCCATGCTGCTCGGCTCGGTGAGCGAAGAAGGCAACCAGATGGCGCAAAACCCCACCGAGGAGCAGTGGCATGCCAACCTGGTGAAAGCGTATGGCGAAGACAAGGCGAGCGCGCTGGTGGCTGCTTTGAAGAAAGCGCATCCGGAAAAGAGCATTCGGACGCTGTCCTACATGTGCAGCGGCAGCTTCGGTTTGAACAGCCTGACCATGCGGAACAACATTGTAAAGATGGCCCGGCTGAAACATGAGCAGAACGGTGCGCCTGCCTATGCGTATTACTTCACATGGCAATCGCCGATGCTGGATGGTGTTGCCGGCGCGTGGCACACGGCCGAACTGCAATTCTGTTTCGACAACACCAAGCGCTGCGAGCAAGGCACGGGCAATACGCCGGAAGCTCAGGCGCTCGCGAAAAAGATGGCGGATTCGTGGGCCAACTTCGCCAGGACCGGGAATCCGAGCCAGCCGGGCATCAGTTGGGATCCGACCGACCCCGACACGAACAAGACGATGGTTTGGGACAACAAGATTCGAATGGTTAACGATCCGGAGAGCGAGGCACGGAAGATCCTGCTGAGCTGAGGGTGCGCAAGGGCGCGATCAACCAGTGGCTTCCAGCGGAATCGTCGGGAATGTTGGCTGGGAAATGGTGCGCCCGGAGAGATTCGAACTCCCGACCTAACGCTCCGGAGGCGTTCGCTCTATCCAGCTGAGCTACGGGCGCGCTTCAACAGGATACCGCAGATTGCGGATTTGCTCGTCAGGCCGTCAGGCATTGGCGCGCGCTTCGCGATTGACCGTAGCGCGGCCAAGCCAGGCAAAAACAAGCAGTGTGAGGCCGCCTACCCAGGCTCCGAGGCAGAAGCTCTGGGGAAGGTAAAGCGCGATGACGATGCCGCCGGAGACGAGGATGGCGCACAAAGCGATGAACATGCGCATGCCGTAGAGAAAGACAAATGGGAGATAGTGCGCGCCGAGCAGGATGAGGAGCGCAGGATAAAACAGGTTCAAACGGAACTCGGTGACTGGAACAAGCAGGAGCATGGTCATGGGCAGCGTGAAAGCGATCTGCATGCCAAGATTGCTCAGCGGATTGCCTTTTGTGGGCGAAGCCGGGCCGCCAGTCAGACGGAGCAGCAGCAGGGTAGCCGGGAAGATGAAGAAGCCGCCAAATACGATGGTTGTAATCGCCGCGCGTGGAGTGCTCCACGTGGCGAGAGCCGCCGATGCGAGCCAGATTGCCGATGAAACCAGTTGGCCCCAGAAGCCGCCGATGAAATTTGTGCGCACATGGCGTTGAGCGTCCTCGATGAGCATATTCGAACCCTCCGAAGATGAAGATGAGAGAGGCGCAGGTAGTTTAACTGTCGGATGCAGTGGTTTGAATGAGGAGTTACGCAGGGATTGTGCAGTGAGTTCCCGGCCGCGACGAGTCGGGCGGCCTGAGAGAAGTGGATCGGCTGCGGGACCGAAGAAAAGGTCCCGCCGGGCCGTGACATTGGAGCGGACGCCTGAAAGATCAGGTTCAATAAGAGATCTGGCTAAAAGTGGTGGGAGAGAGTCGCGATGACCGTGTAGTCCGCGAAGAATGCGTCACCATTGAGGGTGCCGAACATAGCCTCGGGGTAGCTTTGCGGGCGGTCGCGGTAGATGGCCCACGGACCGTTGACTGAAAGCGTGTCTTTCTTGTAGTTGAACATCACGCCAGGGTCGAAGGAGAAGATGAATCCGGGGCGACGGAAACCATCGCTGGCGCCGATCAGATCGTGCACCGGTACGCCCTCACCGCGAATGCCGGCGCTGAATGCGAGCCCTCTAAGCGCTCTCACTTTCGGAACCATCTGCACGATTCCGGCACGGTAGAGGTACTGGTCAACCGACGAATCGATGGCTTGCCCGGGCTGGGAACGGAAGGAGGCCACGCCGTTGGTATCGGCCGGGCTGGCCAGGTAGTTTCCCTGCGCATAGGCCGTTGCCGTGTGCCAAAGCGCCTGATAGGCCTGCGAACCGACGCTGAAGGCCCATTCGCCATCGCCAGGCTGGAGAGACGGATCGGCGGTAGCGATCACGGTCTTGCCCCCCTCGCTTGCCGGATCCGTGTAATTGTCTTTTCCGGTGGGCAACTTGATCTGCGCGTTGATGGCGATGTTCCCGCCATGTTCCGTGGGAGGCCGGAAGAGCCAGGACTCGACGCCGACAGTGATGTCGCCTAGTCCGGTGACCCTGAAGATGCCATCCGGCGGGTAGATCTGGTTACGCGAGCCGTTGAAGATCGGCACGTCGCCGATGATGCTCCAGCGATGCGACAACTGGTACTGGAAGGCGACATCGAAGATGTTCTGGTGGTTCTCCACCGCGCTAGGGCGGGCAATTTCCTTGCTGCCCTGGAAGTACTTGTTCGAGTTGAAGACGCGATAGCCGACGTCGATAGTCAAGTTGTGAATCCAGCTGCCGCTGCCGGGCGAAGCCTCGGCGCCGCCGCCGGTAACAAGCTCGTCGAAGGATCGCTGATTGCTGTGCGCAGCGACGCATCCCTGCGCGCCGGCCCATTGGGCGCCGACTGCAACGATGGCGAGGTCGAGGAGCAGACCTTTGGTGTTGAAGAAAGACATGGATGACCTCCGGAGATTCATTGCCTGATTCAACCCCTGGGGAAGCGGGGCTTTCATCGCGAAACCGTTCAATGAGACCTGACCATACGCGACCGCGAAATAGTTGTCCTCAGCCTTAAGGTGGAGGAAGGTTTCAAACCATGTTCGGGATGGGCCCAATGCGGATGGAATGGAGAGCCGGGGGCACAGGTCGGCAGGGCTGGGGCCCACATGGAGTTTCTTTGGCTTTTGAGTGAGTTGGGGCTCGCACCTCTTGAAACTGACCCAATTGTCATGCCCTTCTTTCGTTGACTTGGGGCTGATTTTTGAGTATTCTGGAGGTCTTGCGCGGTGTTGCGCCTGGGGTCTCGGTGTGCTCACCCGGACTTAGTCTGATGGGGGCTCCGGCCAGGTTCTGGCGGGCTTCTAATGGAACAGGCGACCGGCTGCGGGACCGGGAGAACGTGGTCCGGGGCAGCCAGGGTTCCAACGAGAACGAACTCCCGCAGCTTCTCACCCGAACAGATTTGTTTGGCAGTGGGTAGATTTCAAGGCCTGCGCGTTTGACGCGGGCGAATGCGGTTTGCGCTGGTTGGCACGATCCCACCCTAAACGCAAAATGTGCGTTTAGGATGGGGCACCCCAGTTCTTTTGAGGCGCAGGGTAAATTCTTTCGAGGGAAGCAGAGAGATGTCGACGTTTATTCCGAGCGGCAAGGATGTGAGCCGCAAATGGTATGTAGTGGACGCGAGCGGGCAGACGCTGGGGCGCCTGGCGACCAAGGCCGCGATGATTCTGAGCGGCAAAACGAATCCGCAGTATGTGCCTTATATCGACATGGGCGACCATGTGATCGTGATCAACGCGGAGAAGGTGAAGCTGACGGGTTTAAAGGACCAGACGAAGCTTTACCGGCGCTACACGGGCTTTCCGGGCGGGTTGCGCGAAGAGTCGTTTACGCGGCTGATTAATCGCCGGCCAGAGAAGGTTCTGGAAGAGGCGATCAAGGGCATGCTTCCGAAGAGCAAGATGGGACGCCAGATGGCCACGAAGCTGAAGGTCTATCGTGGCGAAAAGCATCCGCACACAGCGCAGAAGCCGGTGGCGTTGTAAGGCAGCTATTAGCTTTTAGCCATTAGCTCTTAGATTGTGCAGTGGAAGAGCGAGGGGCTGAGGCAAAACGGACGGCGAAGAAATAAAGAGCAGGATCGAAGCAGGAGCGGCTAAAAGCTAATAGCTAACGGCTAGGAGAAGGAATGGCAGAGGATCTGGTTCAGTATTACGGGACGGGGCGGCGCAAGTCGGCGATCGCGCGAGTTTTTATGCGTCCCGGCACGGGCGAGTGGAAAGTTAACGGCAAGAAGTTCGAAGAGCACTTTGTGACCGAGCAGCAGAGGGTCAGCGCCAAGCGAACACTGGTTGTGGCCGAACTCGGGGCGAGCTTCGACGTTGTGACGACCGTGAAGGGCGGCGGAGTTTCCGCGCAGGCCGACGCGGTGAAGATGGGCATTGCCCGCGCCCTGGTTGAATTTAACCCTGAGCTGCGCAAGCTGCTCAAGGCCGAAGGATTGATGACTCGCGACGCGCGCCAGAAGGAACGCAAGAAGTATGGCCAGAAGGGCGCGAGAAAGCGGTTCCAGTTCAGCAAGCGCTAACGCGTTTGCAGTTCTTGGTTCGCGGTTCTTAGTTCGCAGTTGTCAGCAAGTCGGATTTTGCTGGCTGTGAACTACGAACTGGGAACTGGTTTTACAAATCTCCCCGCAAGGGGATAAATCCGGGTCACAGAATCAACATCCCGGATGCAGTCCACGAAGGAGGACCATTGGCAACTATCACCATGAAGGAACTGCTCGAAGCGGGTGTTCACTTCGGGCATCAGACGAAGCGTTGGAATCCCAAGATGAAGGAATACATCTTCGGGGAGCGCAACGGAATTTACATCATCGACCTGCAGAAGACGCTGAAGCTTTTCAAGGACGCGTCGAAATTCGTGACGGAGCTATGCGGCAGCGGCAAGACGATTTTGTTCGTCGGCACCAAGCGCCAGGCACAGGATGCGATTGCCGAAGAGGCCACGAGGGCGGGTATGCCGTACATCAACCAGCGTTGGCTGGGCGGCCTGCTGACCAACTGGACAACGGTGCAGAAGAGTGTGAAGCGGCTGCAGGAACTCGATGAGATGGCCACGGACGGCCGCTACGACCTGCTGACCAAGAAAGAAGTGATCAAGCTGGAGCGGGAGCGCAAGCACCTTCAGGCCAACCTGGCCGGCATCAAGAGCATGAAGCGGCTTCCGGACGCGCTGTTCATCGTGGACTCGAACAACGAGCAGATCGCGGTGAAGGAAGCGCGCAAGCTGGGCATCCCGGTGGTTGCGGTGGTGGACACGAACTGCGACCCGACGGTGGTGGATTACGTGATTCCCGGCAACGACGACGCGCTGCGCGCGATTCGGCTGTTTACGTCGAAGATTGCAGACTCGGCTGCCGAGGGCGTGAACATGCTGACCGACAAGGCCTTCACGGAAGAAGCGCCGGAAACGGCGGCCGCGATAGAGGGCGAAGGCACAGCGGAGAGCGTGGAGATTTCGGCAGAGAGCGCGCCGAGCGAGGAAGTTGACCTGGAAGCAGCGCTGGGCGGTGGCATCCGCAAGGCGCCTGCGGCTGTGGCGGCGCTGCTGGAAGAGGACGAAGTGGCAGCGGAAAGCGCCAAGTAGCGAATCGGCGCGGAAACACGCACTGAATTCAAAAGAGCGTGGCCGCTTCGCCAAGGGCCACGCTTTTCTTATGCCGGAAATTCTTCGGCGCGCAACACGATCGTGAAATCTTAAACGCAATACATGCATAGGGCCGTGTGCGGCCGGGGAAAAAAGAGAGATGACGACAGTGACTGAGAAGATTGACGCGAAATTGGTAAAGGAACTGCGCGAGAAGTCGGGTGCGCCGATGGGCGACTGCCTGAAGGCTCTGCAGGAGACCAAGGGCAACATGGAAGACGCGTTCGTGGTGCTGCGCAAGCGGGGCATGGCCTCGGCGCAGAAGAAATCGTCGCGCGTGACCAACGAAGGCGCGGTGGGCAGCTATATCCATGCGGGCGGAAAGATCGCGGTGCTGGTGGAGCTGAACTGCGAGAGCGATTTCGTGGCCAGGACCGAGGACTTTCAGGAGCTGCTGAAGGACGTGGCCATGCACATTGCGGCCAGCGATCCGCGCTACGTTAAGCCGGAGGATGTGACCGTTGAAGATCTGGAGCGCGAAAAAGAAATCTATCGCGCGCAGGCAGCGGCTACGGGCAAGCCGGCGCCGGTGATCGAAAAGATCGTTGACGGAAAGATGGCGAAGTTTTACGAAGAGGTTTGCCTGCTGGAGCAGCCGTTCATCAAGGACCAGGCCATCAGCGTGAAGGAGTTGATTGCGCAGAAGGTAGCCAAGCTCGGCGAGAACATCACTGTGCGGCGGTTCGCGCGATTCAAGGTAGGCGCGCCTGACTGGACGGTGGCGCAGACCAAGCCGGTGGAAGCGGCGGAGTAAGCGCGCGGCATTCGGCGAATCAGAAGCAGAATCGATATTGAAACTAAATGGAAGGGGCAGCCCATTGCGGACTGCCCCTTTTTGTTTTGGGCTGGAAGCCCGTTGCTTACGGCAGGTAGTAGCGGAACGAGGTGAAGATCATGTTGTCGTCGCCATGAGCGCCGCCGCCGGGGTTGGTTACAGTACCGGTACCCGGCGCACCCGACCACAGGTCGCGGCGGATCAGGCTGTACTGGATGCCCTGGCGCAAGCGGCCCTTGGTACCGGCGATGATATTCCACCAGTAGCCGGCCGTGAACTCCTGCACGTCCTTGTTGTTGCCCTTGCAACCGTTGGTGGCGTTGCCCGGGGTGATGGGGTCGGTGGTTGGGTTGGCGGCGGTGGAAACCGGTTCGATTCCGCAACCAGACATATCGGCAGAGTAGTTGCCGTAGCCGACTTGCGTGGTACCGCTCAGGACCCAGTCGCGGGCAATATAGTCGCCGCCGTAGTTGGCGTACACCGTGAAGTTCTTCGTGGGGCTGACTTCCAGGGTGCTCAGAGCAGAGAACCCATGGACTGGCGAGATGGTTCCGTTCGGCCGCAGCGTGGCATCGGTGATGGTCGAAGAGCCGTAGCGGCCTACGCCCTGACCCCAGAGTCCTTTCAGGCCGAACACGATTGCTTTGGTTCCGAGCGGGGCACGGAACCCGCCGCCGAGGCCGGCGCCCGTTGCCGTGCTGTTGAACGGAAGCGTGGTCGCGGGCACTGTGCAGGTGGCCGTTATGGTTGCGCAAGGATAGATGCGGTCACGGAAGTTGCGTTCGATGCCGAACACTTCCCAGTGGCCCCAGCCGGGCTCGAAGGCCATCTTCACAACAAAGTCAGGAGTGTAGTTGAACGAGTAGTTCGCCAAGGTGCCCGCAGCCGCAGTTCCGCCAGCGTTGAAGAGGCCGCCAGCAGTTCCAGCTGAGCCGATAAGAACGTTGGACGGCAGGTTGTTGCCGCCGGGGTTCAAAGTTTCGGCGTTCTCAACCGAGAAGCCCAAGTATGCCACTTTGCCGAAGTCCTTGGACACGCGGAAGCTGTATTGGCGGGTCCATACAAAGCCGGCTTCGTACTGCGCATCGATGGTGGAGGGCAGAATCTCAGTGCCGCGCGTCAGGCCCTGCGTGGTTTCCGTGACAAGCGACCAACCCTGGCCGCCCGAGAAATCCCAGCCGCTGGTTGTCTTGGCGTCGGCCCATAGTTGGCGTTGGCGCAATACGTAGCTGTTCGACTGGTTGTTGTTCGATGTGACGCCCGTTCCCAGCCAGTCCATCTCGTAGTAGCCACTGAGAGCCACGCTGGGGAGTTTGCCGGTAGCCTTGAATGCCAGGCGCGACTGGCGGCCGGTACCAAAGAACTCGCTCACGTTGTAGGCATCTGAGTTCTGGAGCGGAACACCGGTAAACGCCGTGTTGATGTCGCTGGCAGTGGCCGCGGTGCGGTCCACGGTTTCAGCCGCGATGAAGCTCCCCGTGAATGAGAGGGCGACTCCCTTGAAGTAGATCGCATCGGGACTCTTGATCTCCTTCTTGATCGCGGTGGTCTCATCGGAAACCGTGGTGGCGAGCGAAACTGCGTTGGCCTTCAGATCGCTGACCGTGCTTTGCAGGGTGGATACGGCCGCCGCATTGTCAGTCGCCGACTGCTGCTGCGCTGTGGCGTCGGCTTCCGCCTTGGCTGCCGCAGCCTGCGCATCGGCTGCCGTTTGCTGCGCCTGCTTCAACTGCTCGTCCTTGGTGGCAAGATCAGCCTTCAGGCCGTCAATCTCGCCCTGAAACTGCTGCTTCATTTGGTCGATCTGCTCCTGCACCGTGGGACCAGCCGGCGCTGCGGGCTTTCTGGCTGCAGCGTGCTTCTTTGCCGGCGGCGTTGATCCGCTGGTTTGTGCGTAAGAAACAACAAGACCGGCTGCAAGAAACGCAATGGCAGCCGCTTTCACTGTCAATTTCATTTGGGCCTCTCTTTTCCTCACGGAATTGTGTTGGAAATTGTCAGCGCCCACGTGCACATCGAACGCAGAGCGCTTCTGCATCCCGGACGCATTGATGAAATGGAAAATCTGCGATATTCCCATCGGCACGAAGAATTAGGGGAGTGGTAGAGAAGGAAGTCTCGCGCCGGCAAAACTCCTTCTGTCGTTACGCATCCAAGCCTCGCAGAGCAAGATTAAGATTTGACGAATTCACACAGAATTCACAGTGGCGGGAAGACGCAGGTCCTCGCGCAAAGAGGATGACAAGAAATTCAATCTCTATTTACAAACGCTTCGCTTTTCTTGCGCGATTTGCCGAAGATTCGGACGGGGAAATTGCGGCGTCGTGGTAGCCGGCGCGGCGCAGCGAAAGTGAAATGCACTTAGCCAGCGAGCTGGAACGAATTGTGAGAATTGCGCCGGGTAGCTAGTGGGAAGAGGTCGTGGGACCGGAGGCGCTGAGCAAGTTGGCCAGGAGTCGATAAGCTCCCGGCACTAACTCAGGGAACTGCCGATAGAGCGCAAACGCAACATATATGTAGGTGCCTTTTCCGCGATGCACGACGAGCAGGCCGCCGCGCTGCGGATCCTGGCCTGGGTCGGCGGTCTCGGTGAGCGCCGTGTATTCGGGGTCCCAGTGATCGAGGAAGCCGTGGCCGCGCTCTTCGAACCAGCCGTCAAAATCCGCAGATGTGATTTGATTGGGCCAGGTGAGAAGCGGATTGGTGGGGTCGAGGAGTTTGACCGGCGCTTGCTCATCGACGACGCGCTCGGGAAAGCGGCCCATGGCAACGGGCAGTGGCGCAGGAAATGTGTTGCCCTGGTACTGCACGACAACCGTCCCGCCTTGCTCAACGAAATGCTCGAGGCGCGATTCCGCAGCGGCGAGCGCAGGCCGCGCGGAGTAGGCGCGAATGCCGACGACCAGGACGTTCCATTGCGACAGGTCTGCGGTGGTCAGCTCGTCGTCAGTGAGGAGATGCGGCGTGATGCCCAGCGCCTCGATGGCCTCGGGAACATGATCGCCAGTTCCCATCACATAGCCCACTCGCAAGCCCGGCTGTACCTTCACGTCGATTTTGCGCGTACGGAGCTCCGCGGGCTCGTACTGGTTATAAGGAAGCAGGCCTGTATAGCCGATGCTCTGCCAGCCGATCGAGTAGCTTTGATCGCCGACATGCGCTATGGCTTTGATGGCATAGGCGCGCGCAGCGACGTCGCCGGCAGGGGTAACCGAAAACACGAGCGGCTCCGTGTCGCCCGCACCCTTTAAATGGAATTCGCGTTGGGCGGGATCGGCGCGCCAGCCCTCGGGCAACTGGAGATCGACAACGCCGTCGGCGGCGTGCTCGGAGTGCACCGTGATATTGACAGGAAGCGGCGAGCCGTCGAGTGGAAGAATGCGTGCCTCCGGCTCAACGCGCACTCCGACGGCAGGCGTGACCAGGAGCGGCTGATAAACGCCGCCTACACCGGTGACGTGCCCCAGGGTTTGCACGACCATTCCGAGGCGGATGGGAACGCCGTCATAGGTGAACTCCGCCCAGGCAGATAACGGATAGGGCGCGAAGGAGCGCTCGCGCCAAGCTTCATTCGACAGGTCGTAGACGGGTTGCTCGGTGGTGGGGCGCGTAAAGTAGGGTTCCGTGGGTGCGGCATCGGCGGGGACGCTCACATGAAAAGTCCTGTCGGTCGCGGGCGCGGCGGCGTGCTCCGCGTCGATCGGGCCGCCAACGTCGTCGATCTTCCATGGTGTGCCGTCGCTGCTCACGAGCCATGCCCGGCTCAACTCTGCCGCATCCAGCCCTTGCGCGAGATGCACGCGAACCCTGAAGTCCTCACCCGGCCAAACGCTGCGAGCGGTCTCGTCAGCGGAAGCGCCGCGAAAACCGAAGCCCTGGCCGCCTCCGTTTGTCGCGAATGCAACCAGGTCCAGGCCGAGAAGGTCCTTGAGTGCCGTTTGAAACTGATCGATCTTTTCGCTTAGCTCAAATTCGAGACCTGCCTTGGCCTGCGGGTCCAGGTCGCTGGATTTTACGCGCGCGTAGAGGTCAAGCGTTCGGCGATAGATGGAAGCGAGACTATGCGCGGCGTCGAATCCACTCTGGTTTTTGTAATCGCTGGTGAATGTATTCAGGCCGCTCTGAATTTGGCCGAGGCCGTCGGTGAGCCACTGGGGCGGCGCGGTTCCAGTCAGCCGCGCAATGCCGGTGATGCTCGTGTCGATGTCCACTTTTGGATTCTGAAAGAGGCTTGAGACTTTCTTGGAGCCTTCGGCCGCAGCTGCCGGTGCAACCGCCCACAGGTGATAGCTCGATGAATCCGGGACCATGAGCGCGGGATCGGCGCCGCCATACTGTGACTTTTGCTCGCCCCAGCCTTCGCGCGCAATCTGCACATAGGTGCGACCGAGCGCCGCGTCCCACTTGCCGACAGAAATGGTCGCGTCAGAAGGCAACTCGCCTTCGATCCATTGGCCGGTAATGTAATTCCGAAACCGCGCAGGCGTCCACTTGCCAGTGGCGTAATCGAGCATCTGGCCGTTGGTGATGGGCGCGAAGGGCGTGCGTGAGTAAACGGCCTGCGGCTGCCAGGGCTCTAAACCGTTTTTCAATTGCTCAGGAAAGACGTTGGGGTCGGCTGCGGCCTTGAATGCTTCTTGCGCGATTTCACCGGAGACCTGGTGGTGACCGTGGCCATCGCTGACGCCGCCGACAAAGGTGGATAGGATGACCTCCGGCCGCACCATCCGCACCGCCAGGACGGCGTCATAAAGCACGCGATCGTGCCCCCATTTTGAGAAAGCCTCTTCCTGCGTCTTTGAAAATCCAAAATCGGCCTCAGTGCCCCAAAGTTGCTGCACGCTATAAAACTGGTCGGCCTTCAGCAACTCGTTGGTACGGATGAGCCCCAGCGCATCGTAGCTTTCGGCGCCCAGCGCGTTCTGGCCGCCCTCGCCGCGCGTTAACGTAAGCAGCGTGACACGCACGCCCAGGCCGCGCGAAAGGTAGGTCATCAACGCGCCATCTTCATCGTCGGGATGCGCAACGATAAAAAGCACGCTGGCCGTGGTGCCGAGGCGCTTGATCGTCTGCTCAAGATCGGCAGCGCCGCGGTCTTCAGGCAGCGGCAGGGCATTTTCCGGGGGCTCGGGCAACGGAACCAGCGCGAGTTCGGCATCCGGTGAGAGCTGGGCCGTTTGTTGCGCCCTGAGAGAGGCGCTGCCGGAGGAGAGCACGAGCGCTGCCAGAGCTGCGCCGAGCGCGATGCAATGCAGTTTTCGGGAAATGGAACTCATCAGGGTCAGTTTACAAGGCTGCGCGCGGGTTAGCGCCAGTCGTCGTGCGCGCTGGCCAGCCCTTCGTTTACCACGGCGTCGAAGCCGGTGTTTTTCTTGACGAAGATTTCGCTGAACTGGCGGTCCTGGCGGAGAAGAATGGCCTGGAGGCGTACCAGTTCAAGCAGACCCAGGAACATGGCGATGAGCGCGCGCTCGGAATGCGTGTGGCTGAGCAGACGGCGCAGCGCTACGGGCTTGTCCTCCATAGTGAGACGCCGCGTGAGGAACTGGATCATCTGGCCGACGGTGACCGAGTCCTCCTCCACGTTGAGGATGGGGCGGTTGCGCGCGCGGTCCAGAATGTCGCGAAAGATGCGGACGAGGTCCGTGGTATCGGCAGCAATCTCAGGCTCCGCGCCGGCGTCTTCGCGGAACTCGCGAACGCCGGGATTGGACCACGTGGCCGCTTCGAGCATTTGCTTGTCGTGGAGCATCTGCGCAGCGTTCTTGAAGCGCTCGTGCTCAAGCAGGCGATCGACGAGCTCACGGCGCGGATCCTCTGTCGACTCTTCCGGCCCGACCGGTGCGCGCGGCAGCAACATTTTGCTCTTGATGTGAATGAGGAGCGCCGCGGTGTAGACGAAGTCGCCAGCCACGTCCATATCGCTGGCGCGCAGATGATCGACGTAGGCCAGGAACTGCGCGGTGATTTTGGCGATGGGAATGTCGTAGATGTCGATGTCCTGCTTGCGAATCAGGTCGAGCAGCAGGTCGAGCGGGCCGTCGTAGACCTGGCCGACGAAGACGGAAAAGGGCGACTGCTCGGCGTCAACGCCGCGGGCTTTGAGCGCCGCTGCAACTTTCTCGGCCGTGGTCTTCTCGGCGGCAGGCGGCTCGGCAGCCATCGACTCGGCGGTTAAAGGGGGGTCGAAGGGCAAAGCAGGCGCTGCTTCCCGCGCGGGGGCGGATTCGGGGACAGCGGTTTGGCCGGGCACGGGAGCAGGGCCTTCTTCGTGCGCGGACTCGGCCGCGGTATCGTCGGATTGTGGGGAAGAATTTGTCAATGCAGTTTCTTCTTTTGTTGGCGCCAAATCCCCGGGGTCGTCCTCTGGTGGTTCCACGGGCAGGGTCAGCGGAGTTTCAGGTTCGATGTCCTCGCCGGCGGCTGCTGTTATTCCAGATGATTCGACCTCACCCTGACGTTTCTCCTGCTCAGAGCTCTTCTCCGGTTCCGGGCTGCTTTCGACCTCCAAGGGTTTCCCGGCGCTGGCCTCGACCTCACTCTGTCCATTTTCGCGCTCAAGGCTGCTTTCGGGCTCTGGGAAGTTTTCCGGAACAGTGGATTTCTCTGTGTCCGTTACGACATCAACGACCTCGGGCTCGGAGATTCTGCTGGCTTCCGGGCTGTTCTCAGGCTCAAGGCTACTCTCCTTGCTGAACCCGACCTCTTCGCGCTCAGGCTCGGCGACTGCGACCTCCGCGGTTGGCTGCGAGCCGGCCTCGACTTTTCCATTGTGCCGGAAGAGCCCGAATCCGGAGCGGATTCCGCCCAACGCAAAATCGAGCGCCCAACGCCACCACGGGAGTTTCTCTTTCTCCACTTGCACTTTCCTGACCCGTCAAGCCCCTTCGTTTCCCGTGGTTCAATTTCATTACTTCATCATGGCGTGTTTCCGCGTTTGTCTCACGAGGGCACAACCGTCGTCAACGTCATTTGCATGGCCTCGCGCACTTCGATCATGGTCTGCTCGGCGCGGGTGGCGGCGCGGCGCGATCCAGAGTTAAGAATCTCGATAGCCTGCGCCTCGGTGGTGGCGGCGCGGCGCTGCTGGATGGGCTCGAGGATTTTCACCAGCGAGTCGGCGGCCCAGCTTTTGCATTCGATGCAGCCGATTCCCGCCGAACGACAGCCTTCGTAGACTTTGGCCATCGTCTCAAGCGAGGAAAAGACTTTGTGCAGATCACCCACGGGGCACTTATCGGGATCGCCAGGATCAGTGCGGCGGACGCGCGCGGGGTCAGTAACCATGGTCTTCAGCTTCTGGCGGACAACGGGCTCGGGATCGCTCAAGAGAATGGTGTTGCCGTAACTCTTCGACATTTTGCGGCCGTCAGTGCCGGGAAGCTTGGGTGAGGGCGTGAGCAAAACTTTGGGCTCGGGAAGAACCGCCGACTCAGGCGACGAAAGCATCTCCGCCGAAATCCCAGCTCTATAATTCAAGCCGACAAATGGGTCGGCCCCAGGATGCTGACGCAGGAACTCTTCTTCCTTCCCTGCTGATCTGATCTCTTCGCGAGTTGCGCCGATGATGGGCGCTTGCCTGACCCTTGGGTCCTTAGGGTAGAGAAAGTTGAAACGGCGGGCGAGCTCGCGGGTCAGCTCCACGTGCGCCTGTTGATCCTGGCCTACGGGAACGAAGTCTGGCTGGTAAATCAAAATATCCGCGGCCATCAGAACCGGGTAGCCGAGGAATCCGTAGGTGGTGAGGTCCTTGCTGGCGAGATTTTCCTGCATCTCTTTGTAGCTGGGCACGCGCTCAAGCCAGCCGAGCGGAGTGCTCATGCCGAGGAGCAGCGCGAGCTCAGCGTGTTGCAGCACGCGGCTCTGCAAAAAGAGCACGCTGCGCTCGGGATCGAGGCCGGCGGCCAAGTAGTCGAGCATGACTTCGACGGTGTTGGGCGCGATCTGGCTGGGGTCGGCGTAGTCGGTGGTGAGGGCGTGCCAGTCGGCGATAAAGAAGTAGCAATCGTACTTGTCCTGGAGCTTGACCCAGTTGGCCAGTGCGCCCATGTAGTTGCCCAAATGAAGTTTTCCCGTGGGACGCATACCGCTGAGGACGCGCGGGCGGGACGAAGGAATGGCGGGTTCGGGCATGGGGCGATCTGAATCCTTGGCGCGGCCTGAAAAAGACGGCCGCGCACGCTCAAAAAAGAGTTAAAAGGCCTCATTCCATTGTAGCGGGAAGAGATCGGGATCGGACGGCTTCTAAATGCCCATGAGGATCGAAAAGATCAGACCAATCGACGGACCGACGAGCAGCCTGAGGATGAAGCCGCCCACGACAATCATAAGTATCCAGCTGATCCAGCCGCCGATGCGGTCATATTGCTGGACCGCGTTATAGGGCAGCATGTTGCGCACGACGCGGCTCCCGTCGAGTGGCGGAATGGGCAGCAGGTTGAAGAAGAACAGCGAGAGGTTAACCTCAATCGCGAGGCGCGCCAGCAGCACCAACGGTTGCAAGCCGCTGCCGAAGGCCAGGGCGCCATGCAAGTTATCGTGCACCAGCGAGCGTCCGCCCGGAACCGCAATGCAAATGACTGCCAAAGAAGCAAAAGCTATGCCCACCAGCAAGAGATTGGAGACCGGCCCGGCAAGAGTGACGAGGTTGTCATCGCGGACAATTTTCTTGAAGTTGCGCGTGATGACCGGGGTGGGCTTGGCCCAGCCGATGAGGAATCCGCTGAAAAAAGTGAATCCGACGAATGGGCCAAAGATGGCCAGTGCGGGAATCAGAAGCGTGCCGATGGGATCGACATGGTACATCGGGTTGAGCGTGATGCGTCCCTGAAGGCGCGCCGTCTGGTCGCCGAGGCGCGAGGCCATCCACGCGTGAGCGCACTCATGAAAACTGAGAGAGAAAAGCAGCAGGACAAACTCGAAGATACCGATGACGAAGGCAGTGGACAAACGATCTCTCCCGGGGCAAGACCAAGCGTAGCACGGTGGGACTGTGGTGCTCGAAGGCCGATGGGCGCGCTTTCAGCTCTCGATGTACTCCCAGAAGGAATCGGCGAGATCGGCGCCAAGCTCGTTGGTCATGCGGCGGGCAGCGCGCTCCACTTCTTCCATGAGGCCATGCAAGTAGTCGCGGGAGCGGGAGACGGCCGCAACGGCGAGCGTGGCAGACTGCCATACAACGGCTTCGTCGAGCTCCGCCACCGAGACGTTGAAGCCCTGCCGCAATTGGTCCTTAAGCGAGCGAACCACTTGTCGCCTGTCCTTGAGCGACTGGGCGTGCTCGATGCGAATCTCGAGGGTCAGCTGCGCTACCGGCATACGGTTAAGGAATTGACACCGACAGTGTAAGGCGATCACGGGCGGGCGGAGCAAGTTTTTCTTGAGTCGGGCGGCGAACCAAGCATTCGGGATAAGAAAGCCACCGAAGGTTGGGCGGCGATACGAACGTAGCAGTACACCCGGACGAGTCGGAGTTGGAAACGCGGTCTACTCTATTGCTACCAGCAGAGAAATGAACTTACCGCAATTGGAACCTCACGGGAGGCAGATCGATCCAGGCTAGTCCTGCTCGCCGAGCGTTTGAGCATAAGTCTTGCCGTACGGATAGAAGAGTTCTTTACGGCCTTCCTTCCATGCAGCCTTCATTTCCGGGGTCGTGATATCCCAATCCGGCCTGCACTTTTTCGTGACGGCACGGAGGTCCTGACGGAGATCTTCCATTGTCGGGCGGCCGAAGAACCAATAGCCGCTGTAGATCTTGTATACGGTGAGGTGCGGTTCCAGAACGATGACATGTGGAATCATCGGATTGTGGTCTGGATCGGTATATTCCGCGATGTCGAGGTCTTTTTGAACGATCCTTCCCACATCCGAAAGGAACGGCCAGTGAGCACCCACGCCCGAACGGTACTCATTCGTAACGGTGATATTGTCGGTGCTTATCGTCACGAGACGGCAATATCCGACTTCCAGCTCACGATGCAATTGGACGAGGAGTTCTGCCTGCCGGCGGTCCTTGGGGCAATAACCTCCGCGGCTGAGTACAAGAACCATGGGATGTTGACCCTGCAGTTCAGAGAGCTTACGACGTTTGGCAGAATGGTCGGTGAGCTCGTAGTCAGGGAAGAGCGCGCCGGGCACAATATCGGATCGCATAACATCGGCTCCTTCTGCTAAGTCACAGGATTGCGATCGGACCACAAGACGATCCTGTACAGATATAGTACAAAGGCTTTCCTCTAGACATTGCGACCGGCTCCCCTACTCCGCGAACTTCGCTAATTGCGCGGCTGACGGCTTGGGCGTGAACGCGCTGACGGCGATGAGCGCGGCGACCGCTGTAAAGAGCGCGGGGAAGATGGCGTCGCGATCGGCAAGGAGCGCGGGAAGGTGAAGGAGCTGCTTGAAACCGGGCGCATCCCAAACGAGAGTGACGACGGTTCCGGAGGCGATGGCGGCGACCGCACCCCACGCCGTTGCGCGCTTTGAGTAGAACGCCGCAAGTACCACCGGCGTGACCGCGGCGGAGTAGATGGTGTAGGCATAGAGCATCTTCGCAAGAATGCTGGGCGCATAGATGGCCTGGTAGAGCGCCCAGATGCCGAGCAGCACGACGGCGAGTCGCGAGACGATGAGCACGCGCTTGTTCGACGCGCCCGGAGCCATGTAGCGTACGAAGACGTCTTCAACAAGGTTTGAGGCAGGGGAAAAGAGGTAATTGGAGGCCGTCGAAATGACTTTGGCGAAGACCGAGCCGAGCAGCAGCGCGCCCATCAGCGCGGGCAATCCATGACGCGCCGTGTAGGGAATGATCTCGTAGGGCTGTGCGGCGACTTCTCCCGTTTTGTAAAGGGCCGAGCCGAAGACGGCGATGGCAACAATGAGCGTTTCAAGCAGCAGCGTGCCCAGAATCCATCCGACCACGGAAAAGCGGGCGTCCTTTTCCGATTTGGCGGAGAAGAACTTCTGGTACATGACCTGGTTGCCCAGCATCAGCAGCAGCGTGGGAACGAGAAACTCCATGGCGCGAATGAACGTGAGGTTGCCCAGGACCTCGAAGTGCGTTTCGGGCAGCGCGGCGTGAAGCCCGTTCCATCCGCCGGCCTTCAAGAACAGCATGGGCGTGGCAATGATGCAAATGACCGTGACCAGTGAGCCGATGGCTACATCCATATAGGCCACCGACGACATGCCGGCAAGGGCCGTGGTGACGATGACGAAGGCGGCAATGATGTAAGTACCCAGCTCCGGAGTGACTGTGTCGGGAAAGATGAGATGCAGCACATTGCCGCCGCCCTTGAACTGGTAGCTGGTGATGGCCACGTAGGCGAAGAGGATGGCGATGGTGCCGAGGACGCGCGCCCCCTGGTTGTAGCGCGCCTCAAGAAGGTCGGGCAGCGTGAACTGGGCGAACTTCCGCGCACGGGGTGCAATGAAGTAAATGAGCAGCAAACCCAGCCACCCGCCGGCTGGCTGCCAGAGCGCAGCGAATCCGTTTTTATAGGCGTTCTCAGCGCCAGCAAAGAGCGAGCCCGCGCCGATCCACGAAGTGAGAAGCGTGAGCACGAGAACCAGGGCCGGGAGCGAGCGGCCTGCGACCAGGTAATCGGCCTTGGTTTTGACCCCGATGGCGCGGTAAATGGCCACGGCCAGCAGGGCGGCAGCGATGGCAACGAGAACAACGATGTAGAGCGCAGACAACAAGATGTTTCCCCGACACGCTTAATGGGCGCGGTTTGAGATTGAGAGCAGTGTACCGGATGGCGCGGCAGGTATCTTCCGTGACAACCAAAGCATCAAAAGTAATGCTGCGACGGTTGACGCGCCGAACGACTGGCGCTACTCTCGCAATACCGGATTTGGTACTCAACTCCAACCCGCGGATGCCAAAGGCAGCCTGGAAGCTGGGCAGGACACTGAGCTTGGGTTTGCCTCGCACCGTCTGGCTCCCTCCAAAACTTGCCGTTTGCCATGAAGCGCCGTGCCGGGGCGCGTGCTTGCGCATTTGGCCGCCGAAACGGCCGATGCTCGCGCATGTCGCGCCGATCGCCGATAACTTATTTGTCAACCCTTCGGCAGCAGCCCTAAGGCAACGCTGCCGGGAAAACTTAACCCACCGTCCTGGAGGACATAGAATCCTTTGAAGATCGCCCTGGAGATTACGCCGAATCTTGAGCCCCTGTTCGGGACCCGCGATGAAAACCTCAGATTGATGGAAGACTCCCTTGGCGTGCGCATCGATTTGCGCTCCGACGCGGTTCACGTGGAAGGGGCCGAAGCGAGTGTGGCGCGCGTGCAGCGCATCTTCGAGGACTTTGAGAATCTCCGCCGCCAGGGAATCCATCCGCACAATGGCGAGCTGAACGGAATGCTGCGGCTCGTGGTGGCCGACCAGGCAGCGACGCTGCGCTCCGTGGCCGAGGCCGGCAAGCAGCGATCCGTGGGAATCAAGCGGACGGTGCAGCCGCGCTCGCTTAACCAGCGGCGCTATGTTGAGGCCATCGAGCAGAACGACATGGTGTTCAGCGTGGGCCCGGCCGGCACGGGCAAAACGTATCTCGCGGTGGCGATGGCCGTGGCCGCTTTCAATGCCAAGCGCATGGGCCGCATCGTGCTGGTGAGGCCGGCTGTAGAAGCCGGCGAACGGCTGGGCTTTTTGCCCGGTACTTTGCAGGAAAAGGTGGACCCCTACCTGCGCCCGCTTTATGACGCGCTTTACGATTTGCTCGATCCCGACCGCGTGGACAAGATGCTCGAAAAGAACATCATCGAAGTTGCGCCGCTGGCCTTCATGCGCGGGCGGACGCTGAACGACGCCTTCATCATTATGGACGAGGCGCAAAACACTACGGTCGAGCAGATGAAGATGTTCCTGACGCGCATGGGCAACAACTCAAAGGCCGTGATCACGGGCGACATTACACAGATCGATCTGCCCAACCCCCGCAAATCGGGGCTGTTGGACGCGATCAACGTCTTGAATGGCGTGGAGGGCATTGCATTCTGCCATTTCGACGACGGCGACGTGGTGCGCCATCCACTGGTGCAGCGCGTGGTGCGCGCATATGAGAGCGCAAAACCGCGCCAGCAGGAGCTTCCGCTCACGATGGGCGATGCGATTCAGGTCGGCGCCCAGGAGAGCGAAGAACGGCAGGAGACGGAGACGAAGCAGACGGCGAAGCCGCAGTGACGCGGCGGATGAGCAGGGGTTGATCGGTTCATCGGTGCAGTGAGTGATCGGAGTTGCGCGATCACAAGAGCCATCGGAATGCCCGTTCCACAAATGGCTTTGCGTCCCTCTCGATGCATGGGCCGTGCGCGATGATCAGCTTGTCGAAATCCCACGAAAGCAGCTTGTCGAGCGAGCGGCGCGCGAGAGTTCTGTTGGTGAATGACACCCTGAAATCGAGCGCGACGCCTCCATGCGGAGATACAACACCTTCCAGTTTCCACAGAGCATTGCGAAAAGGCTTCCCCTTCACGATCGGATGAATCTGGATCAAGTCGTCCAGGATGACCGTGCGCGACTTTTTGTGAAGGAAAAAGACTTCTTCGATCAGCGGATTGCCTTTGAACGCGAGCTGCTCAAAGTCGTCACGCCAGGCTTGAGGTGGCTCGTCCCCCAGAATGCCGGTTAACGGCAGATGCCCTTTCTTCAGCGTAAACGGCGTCGTTCTTGCTGCCCATAGCTCCGCCTCGGGAAAGAGCGCATGCCATGCCGCCAGCCGCCAGACGTGCCTCGGCGTCCCGGCGACAAGATACCTGACAGGTCCCAACGCAGATATCTTTTTGAGCGTATCGAATGGCACGGGGACTGGAGAGTCCACCCATAATGAACCGTCGACAAGCTTCACGAGAGCCATGCGGGTGGTAAACATGACGCCCGCGTCGCGGACGGGCGGGCCGTCGACGATCCAAATGTTTTCGCCGAATTCCAGAAGATCGAACATAGACGAGCCTTTCAGCAAAGATCAAAAAACTCGACAATCGCCAACCTGAATCAACCCATTGAAGAAGGAGAAGCTTTCCCCGAGAAAGAAGGCGCAGTCCTTAACGACCGACTTGATCAGCTAACAAGACGATTGGTTGCCGGAGGTTGATCGTTCGGAAACGAGTTCGGGATCCCAGCGCCGTAGCGCTTAAGCAAGATATCGACTGCGCGCTCCGGGCCATTCCATTTGGCGATCACTCGTGCGAAGTCCGCTGCCTTCGCTTTGGCTTGGTCATCGTTCAAAAGTTTTTTGATCGCTGCCTGGATTTGCCGCGACGGGTCGCTCGATTTGCCGACACGAGTCGCGAAGCCGAGCCGCTCCAAACAGGCCAGATTTGCGACCTGCTCCATCTGCATGCCCACTCCGACGACCGGTTTACCCGCGAGCGCGGCGGCCATCACCGTTCCCACGCCTCCGTGGATAACGGCGAGATCGGCCATTTTGTTCACTTGGACAGCCGGCACCCAGTCCGTGACGATGACGTTGGCGGGAATGCGCACGCTGGGGATTTGCGCGAGCTGAAACTTGACTGGCGCGATTACGCGATAGGGTTCGCCGGCGAAGCTCTCGAGAATCTTCGCGACAATTTCCGGCGTTCCGGAACTACCCATGGCGAAGTAGATCAGCGGCTTGTCCCTCGGGATCGCCGCGACCTCAGCGGGAATGAAAAACTCATCCTGCGGAATCAGCGGGCCGATGAAGGCGTGGTTGGGCGGAAGATCGACTCCCGAAAATTCGGGCGGCTCGGCGACCAGCGCGAAGTCTCCGCGCCAGAACTCGAAAATCGACTGATAGCCTGGAACGCCGAAATGCTTGGCAGCGCGACTGATCCCGTTGAGGAATCCGTATCCGATCCAGAAATTGATAAAGCGAAGGATCAGCCAATCGGCCACCGCTTTAGCGGCTGCAGGGCGCAACTTGTCCGTCATGCCTGCGCCGTGGCAGAAGAATTCCGGAAGCCACGTGGATTGCACCACCCAGACGAGAGGGACACGAAGAACGCGGCATGTGACCGGGATGGTGACATAGGAACCGGTGATGGCGGCGACAGGCTGGAGAGCTCTTAGACAGGCAACTTCGCTGTTGACGCGCGCGACGAGCTCTGCATCGGTGAATGCGGGAGTAAACCTTTCGCCGCGATCGACCTTGGCGATGAGCTCAATCTTCTTTTTGGTCAAGCGGGGTTCAAGGCGCGTCAGGGCGAATCCGTGCTTCTCAATCATCTGCTCAAAGTCGCCGCCGTCGGAGATGAAATGAATGTCAAAGGCCCGGCTTGCGACGGGATGGCGCGCTACGGCCTTGGCGATCTCAACCATACGGCTGGTTTCGGCCAGGTTGAACGCACAAGGCGCGAAGAGAAGGATTCGCTTGGTCATAGTTGTGTCGCGGCGCGGAATCGCCAGCATCGAGTCAGAAACTTGCAGGTCGTGCGCGAAGCGGGCCGGGAATTTGCAGGCCCAGTGTATCAGTGTGGTGTTGCAGAGGATAGAATCGAAGTCACCGCGGGCCGCGCTGTTTGCGGCCGCTGCAAGATGATTCTCCTTGACCCAGAACTGGAGCCTGACTCGGCATCGGCATCCGCCAATGCGAAGACGTCCGCTGCGTCCAGACCCGAGATGACTTCCCGCATTCCATCGAGGCGCACATTGGGCCGGTTCCTTGCGCAGGCCCAGGACGCCGCCAAACTCAGCGGCCAGGTGACGGTGCTGCTCACGACCGACGCAACGATCCGCGATTTGAATCGGCGCTTCCGCGGCAAGGACGAGGCGACCGACGTACTGTCGTTTCCCGCCAAACCACTCCAAAACACAAAGCCCGTGGAGCGGGTCGCTGGCGATGTGGCGATCAGCGTGGAGACAGCGAGAAAGCAGGCGGCCGAGCAAGGGCACGCGCTGGGGGTTGAGCTGCGGGTCCTGATTCTTCATGGTCTGCTGCATCTGGCAGGCTACGACCACGAAACAGACGCCGGCAGGATGCAGCGGCGCGAACGGCAACTGCGCGCAAAGCTCGAGCTGCCGCTGGGACTGATTGAGCGGGTAAGCGTGAAGCGAACGAAGACGCGGAGGCGCAAACCATGACTCCGCTTGAGATCGTTGCGCTTATCGCGCTCATCGTGGTGGCGACTCTGGCTTCCTACATTCAGCGTGTCTACTCAGAGTTCGGCAAGATTTTGAGCCGTGAGGTGCAGGAGAATCTTGACGCATGGGAGGTGCGCATTGAGCCGCATCTTGGCCTGAGCCGCGAACATGCGGCGCTCTGCGCAACAGTGCTTAAGCAGCTTACGCTCGGCATCATCGCGCTTGGCTTCGGCGCACTGCTCTTCATCCGGCCCACCCACCCTGGGCCACCTAACACGCTTGAGATCGCGCAGGCCGTTCTGGCCGTGGTGCTGGTGGTCGTGTTCGCCTACCAGCTCATTCCCGATCTGCTCTTCAACCGCACGCGCGGGCTGTGGGTTGCGCGGCTGCTTTGGCTTATCCGCCTGCTGCTGTGGCTCGTTACGCCAGTCACCGTCTTCATCCGATTCTTCTTTTCCATTGCCGCGCTGGCCGAGGCTCCGGCTGGTCCAGAAGAAGAGGAGCCTGCTCCCGGCGTGGAAGCACTGATCGAGGCCGGGGAGGAAGAGGGCATTCTGGAGCAGAGCGACCGCGAGCTGGTACGTTCGGCGGTTGAATTCGGCGACATGCTGGTTCGCGAGGTGATGACGCCACGGCCGGAGATCTTCGCCGTTCCCGAATCCACCACGATCGAGCACTTCCTTGAGATGCTGCGGATTCAGAATTACTCGCGCGTGCCTGTTTACTCCGGGTCGCTGGACAACATCAAGGGACTCGCGTTCGCCCACGACCTGCTGCAGATCACCGATGACGAAGCGCGGACGCGGACGGTCGCGACGATCCTGCACGCCGCGGCATTCGTGCCTGAAACCAAGCGCGGCTACGAGCTGCTGCGCGAGATGCAGCGCGAAAAACAACACATGCGGGTCGTGATTGACGAGTACGGCGCAGTAGCCGGCCTGGTGACCATCGAAGATTTGCTTGAGCAGATTGTGGGCAACATTCGTGACGAACACGAGACCGACACGCAGATCGAGGAGCCACAGCGAGAGCCTTCAGGGTCGTGGCTCATTCCGGGCAGCTTTCCTGCCGATCAACTGGGTGATGTGATTGGCGAGCCAGTGGAATTGGGCGAAGACTACGAAGCAACAACGCTCGGCGGCCTGGTGAGCGAGATTGTGGGCCGGATTCCCAAGGCCGGCGAAGTCGTGACGCTTGGTCCACTCGGCCTGCGCGTCGAGATCGTGGCTTCGACTGGCAGGCGGGTAGAGCGTGTGCGGCTGTTTCCGGCGACGGCGCGGCTGCCGTTTCCGAAAGAATCCAACGTTCAGTCTGAGTCGTGAGCCTAACGGTCCGCCTGAGCGTGATTGCGCGCGGCACTGGCCTTCCATGCACGCCATTCTTCGGCTGTAATCTCCCAAATCTCAGAGGGCAGGCGGCCGGAGACGTATTCCTTTTCGACGATCCCAACGAGACGCATGCCTTGCTTCTCTGAGATGCGGCGCGAGGCGGTATTCTCTACGGCCTTGGCGGCGCGAAGCAAAGGGAAGCCGAGTTGCTCGAACCAGAAGTCGTTGGCCCAGACGCACGCTTCGCTCATCAGGCCTTGGCCGTGCCATGAGAGACCCAGCCAGAAGCCGCGATTGTCTTCTTCACCGCGCCGCAGATCAAGCACACCTATTATCTGATGCGGTTTGGCTTTCAGGCGCAATGTCCAAGTCCATCGATCGCCGCGCTCCATCGCAGGCAGCGCATTGTCGCGGATGAAGCTGAGCGCTCCATCGTGGGGATAAGGCCATGGGACGATTTTCAGAAGATGGCGCACGATCTCCCAATGGGGAAACAGCTCCTGGATCTGCGGCGCATCGGCCAGCGCGAGCGGGCGCAGGATCAGCCGCTTGGTCTCGCCCGTTGAAATCATGCGGAGATGATACCAGCCATCCAGAGGAGCATTTTCGCGGAAAAGGGCAGGTGCTGCGGGCCCCGCCCCTCACCGGTGATGAGCAGCGCGGCCGCGCCGCTGTTGGTGACGCAAAATCAGAACTTTTTGCGGCTCTGATCGCGAATGGTTTTAATCTCCGGCGCCGGGATGTGCAGAAATTCCAGGAACTCCTGATGCTCCTCGGGCGCCGAACGCTCGAACTCCGAATGCCATCGGTGCATCTGCTCGTCACTCAGCCCGCACCCCTTCATGATGGAAACCCATTTCTGTTTCGTAATCATTCTCTCTCTCCTTAGACTTCCATGGCTCAGTAGTTTGAGAATCGCCGCCTGATGATCGCGGAGGTTCCTGATCTCGCCGTCAAGCTCCATGAGCCGCCGTTGCAGTACGCTTGCCGCATCGCCGGCCGAACGATTCTGGATGGCGCGAATGTCGGCCAACCTGAGGCCCGCGTCGCGATAGGCGCGAATTTCGAGCAGCTGCTTGAGGTCGCGCTCGCCGTAGCAGCGGTAGTTCCCGTTGCTGCGAACGGGCGCGCGCATCAGTCCGATGGATTCGTAGTACAAAAGCGCGGTCCGACTGAGACCGGCCTGCCGGGCGAGTTTGCTTACCGTCCACATGGTCTACTCCAAGGGTCAACCCTATAGTTATAGACAGGTCAAGGGGTCTCTTGAAAGATTCCTGAAACAATTTGAGAGACTAAGGACCTGGGGGAACGAGGGGCAAAGTGGGGCAGCAAGGGGCAAGTGAGGTAAACGGCAATCGGCGGGGCAGCCGCGAGGGCTACGGCTTTTCGCCGGAAAATCTGCGCACGCTGCGCGGGCTGAAGACGCCGGCGCAGATTCAGAAGTTCATCGACGCGATCGAGTACCAATATGCCGACACGGCGTGGTCGCCGCAGCGCGTGTTGCGCGAGCGCAAGGGGCACTGCCTAGAAGGGGCACTCGTGGCCGCTGCCGCACTGCGGGTCAACGGCTATCCGCCGCTGGTGATGGATCTGGAATCTGTGCGAGACGATGATCACGTGGTGGCACTTTACCGCGAGCGCGGTTTGTGGGGAGGCATCGCCAAATCGAATTTCGCGGGGCTGCGCTTTCGAGCGCCCATTTATCGCACACTGCGTGAGCTGGCACTCAGCTACTTTGAGCACTACTACAATCTGCGGGGCGAACGCACGCTGCGTGCTTACTCGAGGCCGGTGAATCTGGCTCGACTAGATAGCCAGCACTGGATGACCGACGAAGAGGACGTGTGGTGTGTGCCCGAATTACTGATTGCGGCGCGGCACTACGCGCTCTTTCCCGACAAGGTGGCGCGCGCGCTGCCTCGGCTCGACCGCCGCAGCTTTGAAGCGGGAATGCACGGCAGGGTGAAGCACTGAATTAAATTTAAGAGCTCCTCAAACATCCCATCCCACCCTAGCCGCACGAGAAAAAGCGCGGCGAGGGCGGGGCACTCGCTCAGTGCAAGATGACCTACACTGAATCAAGGTCACTCAGGCAGGAGCGCATCGCGCGTGAAATCAGGATTCGTTGCCATTCTCGGCCTGCCCAACGTGGGCAAAAGCACGTTGCTCAACGCGCTCACAGGCGAAAAGGTGGCTATCGTCACGGCCAAGCCGCAGACCACGCGCAACCGCATCATTGGCGTTGTGGAAGTGCCTGCGCACAAGGGTACTCACCCGGCCGCGCAAATCGTCTTTGTCGATACACCCGGGGTACACAAGCCCGCATCGCAACTCGACCGGCGCATGCTTCAGGAGGTGCATGAGGCGCTCGAAGCGCGCGACCTGGTGCTGGTGCTCGTGGATGCGACGCGAAGAATACAGGTTGGATCAGAGCCCTCCGAAGTCGCATCCGCCGCGGCAGAGAAAACCGGGGCACCCGGCAAGAATGAAAAACGCGCGCATGGTTGGGCGAGCGAGGACGAGTTCCTTTTCTCGCTGGTGCGCAAGCTCGACTGCCCTGTCTTCCTGGTGCTGACGAAGATCGACCTGGTGCACAAGGACCAGCTCTTGCCGCTGATCGAGTCGCTCACCAAGCAATACAACTTTGCGCAGGTGATCCCGGTGAGCGCACGCAAACGCGACGGCCTCGATGTTCTGGTGCGCAAGATTGTGGATGTGCTGCCGAAGGGGGAGCGCTACTACCCCAAGGATCAGTACACCGATCAGCCGATGCGCTTCATGGTCGCCGAACTGATCCGCGAGAGCATTTTGATCGAAACCGGCGAAGAAGTGCCGTACGCGTCGGCAGTGGTGATCGAGCAGTTCGGGGAGCCTGAGGCACCAGCGAGGCCCGGCAAAAGACAACTGACTAGAATTGCGGCGGTCATCTATTGCGAACGCGACGGGCAGAAAGCGATTTTAATTGGCAAAGGCGGAACGAAGCTGAAGGCCATCGGAACCGGAGCACGGCGAAAGATCGAGTCGCTGCTGGGCACGCAGGTCTATCTTGAGCTGCACATCATTGTCGAGCCCGGCTGGCGCAACTCGAGTGGCTTTGTCGATTCTCTCGATTGGCGCAGGCAGATCGAAAAGTTGGGCAGCGAAGAAGAACGTTGATTCCCGGTTCCGGATTTCGATTGAGCAGCTGCAGGGCTAGCGAATGACGTTGAACGGTCCTGAGCTCGCAGGCCCGGGCTTCGCGTTGGGCGCGCCGTAGTCGGAATCGAAGCCGAGCTGGAGCTTTGCGCCTTCAGACATCATCCCGGGATTCCAGGGCGGATCGAAGACAATGTCGACTCGGACTTCGCGCACCTCGGGCAGCGCGGCCAGCTTGCGCTCGACTTCAGCCTTGATGACGTCGGACATGCTGCAACCCGGCGCGGTGAGTGACATGCGCACGTCGATACGATGGCCGCCATCTTCGAGCGGAACCGCCGCGGCAGCATAAACCAGGCCGAGGTTGACGATGTCGACCGGAATCTCCGGGTCGCGCACAGTCTTCAACTGCTGCCAGATCATCTCCTCGCGGAAGGGACCGGCAACGGGTGCTGCGTTCTGATTGGTTGGGGTGGGGACTGTCATTGGAATGGGAATTCGCTACTCGGTGGAGACGGTTTCCGGCTTGTCTTCAAGCGCGGATTGCAGCGTGTGCCAGGCGAGCGTGGCGCACTTGACGCGCGCGGGAAACTTGGAGACTCCGCCAAACGCGGCCAGCTTGCCCAGATCCGCCGCGTTTTTCATCGCCTCTGGGTCGCCGGTAACAAGATCGTGGAACTCCCCGAAGAGCTTGGCCGCTTCTTTAGTGCTCTTCCCTTTAAGAATCTGCGTCATCATGGAAGCCGAGGCGCGCGAGATGGCGCACCCGGAGCCCTGGAAGCCGATGTCCTTGATAGCGCCGTTTTCGACGTCGAGATAGACCGAGCAGCGGTCGCCGCAGAGCGGATTGAAACCCTCGGCGTGATGATTGGCCGACTCCGGCTTACGAAAGTTGCGCGGGGCCTTGCTGTGCTCCAGAATCACTTCCTGATAAAGATCGCCGAGTTCGCCCAGGTTCGCGCTCATGCGAACACCTCACGCGCCGTGCGAATTCCCGCGACCAGTGCGTCGACTTCCGCTTTCGTGTTGTAGACGGCGAAGGAAGCCCGCGCCGTGGCGGGAATGCCGAAGCGCTTCATCACCGGTTGCGCGCAGTGGTGGCCGGTGCGAATGGCAATGCCCTCGCGGTCGAGGATCGTTCCGAGATCGTGCGGATGAACGCCATCGAGCACGAAGGAGAGCACTCCGGCGCGTTCACGAGCCGTGCCGATCAGTTGCACGCCGGGTATTGCGCCGACCGCTTGAGTGGCATAGGCCAGCAAATCGTGCTCGTGGGCAGCGATGTTGTCCATGCCCAGGCCAGTGATGTATTCGAGGGCCGCGCCGAGAGCGATAGCGCCGGCGATGTCGGGCGTGCCCGCTTCGAACTTCCAGGGCAGATCGTTGTACGTGGTTTTCTCAAACGTGACGGAGCGGATCATGTCGCCGCCGCCCTGATAAGGCGGCATGGCATTGAGCAGCGCTCGTTTACCGTAGAGCACGCCGATTCCGGTTGGCCCGTAAACCTTGTGGCCGCTGAAGGCGTAGAAATCGGCGTCGAGAGCCTGCACGTCGACAGCAAAATGCGGAACGGCCTGCGCTCCATCGACCAGCACTGGGACGCCGCGATGATGGGCCAGTTCGATCATTTCGCGCAGGGGAAGGATCGTGCCCAGCGCATTTGACACTTGAGTGACGGCGACGATTTTGGTGCGTGGCCCAATCAGCCTTGCAAATTCGTCCAACAAGAGCTCGCCGCGATCGTCGATGGGCGCGACCTTCAGGTGCGCGCCTTTATCTTCGCAAAGGATCTGCCACGGGACGATGTTCGAATGATGCTCCATGGCCGTGATGAGGACTTCGTCGCCTGCGGCCACGTGCCTGCGGCCGTAGGTCTGCGCAACGAGGTTGATGGCTTCGGTAGCGCCGCGCACAAAAATAACTTCGCGTGTGTCAGCCGCGTTGATGAAGCGCTTGACTGTAAGCCGCGCAGCATCGTGCGCTTCAGTGGCGCGCACGCTGAGCGTATGGACGCCGCGATGAATGTTGGCGTTCATGTGCTCGTAATAGTTCGCGATTGCGTCAAGCACCACAAGTGGCTTTTGCGAGGTGGCGGCGTTGTCGAGATAGACGAGCGGTTTGCCGTTGATTCGCTCAGCGAGGATGGGAAAGTCGGCGCGAATCCTGGCGAGATCGAGGCCGGCGGCAGCTTGGCTCAGCTTCGGATCGCGAATGATGGGCTGGGCGACGGTGGTCAACGCACTTCCTCCCAGCTCTGCACTTCTTCTTCCACTGGAGCTGCCAAAACGATAGTCCGGCGGCTGCGCGCCAGTTCAGCGATCCGCTCGCGAATCAGGCCTTCGGCAAACTCGCGCGCCGCAGGCTCCTGCATGCGGTCGAGGCACTCCGCGGCAAAGGCATAAAGGAGAGTGTTCCGAGCCGAGACTTCGTCGATACCGCGCGAACGCAAGTAGAAGAGCTGCTCCTCTTCGATCTGGCCGATGGTGGCGCCGTGGGTACACTTCACGTCGTCGGCGTAAATCTCAAGCTGCGGCTTGGTGTCGATGCGTGCGTTGTCCGAGAGCAGCAGATTGCGATTTGTCTGCTTGGCGTCAGTCTTCTGCGCATCTTTGTGGACCACGATGCGGCCGTGGAAGACGCCGCGCGCCGAGCCGTCGAGAATGCCGTTGTAGAACTGGCGGCTGTTGCACTGCGGTTGCGCATGCTCCACCAGCATGTAGTTGTCGAGATGCTGAGTTCCCGCGCCGACAAAGAGGCCGTTAATGAGACATTCCGCGCCGTCGCCGGCGAGGACAGGATGAACGTTGTTTCGCACCAACCCGCCGCCCAAAAGGATGGAGTGCGATGAGACATTGCTGCCGCGCGCCTGTTCGAGGCGCAGCGTGGAAACGTTGAAGGCCGCGAGATTTTCGCGCTCGACGAGGAAATGCGAGACCACTGCATCCTGTCCGGCCGCAAGCTCCGTGACGGCATTGGAGAACGCGGCCTCACTGCCAAGCGAAACATAATCTTCAATCACCGCCGCGTGGCTGGTTGGCTCGGCGACGATGAGCGTGCGCGGATGTGTCATAATCTCCGCACCGGAGCCGGCAGAAACATACAAGAGGTGGATGGGCTGGAGTAGATTGGCGCCGCGGCGAATGCGCACATACGCGCCGTCTTCCCAGAGAGCCGTGTTCAGCGCGGTAAACACATCGCGGCGGATGTCGGCATAACGGCCAAGGTGCTGCTCGATTCCGTCAGACGCGCAGCCTTCGGGTGCAGCGCCCACCATGCCACAATCGATGGCCGACTCCAGCGAGCAAATCTCCAGGCCTTTGGGAAGGTCGCTCAACTCCGAGAGCTGCGGCGCAAAGTGGCCGTTGACAAACACTAGTTGGCAGACCGCGCCCGGAACGCGAAACCCTTCAATCTCCCGAGCGGAAACCGCGACGCTGCCCTTCACTGCTCGCTGAAACGGAATCTTCGCCATCGCCGCGAGATTGGTGAAGCGCCAGTCCTCGTCGTGCGTGGTCGGAAATCCCTTGTCTTGGAAGCGCGCCCATGCGTCGTCACGCAGTTGCCGCAGCCACACCGGATCGCGCTCCCGCCGGTGCGCGATCAGTTCGCCATACGCTTCAAGATATGTATTCGGCCTTCCGGTCACCGTCGACATCTCTTTCTCTCTTCCGCTTTCTTTCGATGTGTTTCTCATGCAGGCAAAGCCGCGGCTACATTGGCTTCCGCCGAGCCGTATCCCTTGTCTTCAAGCTCCAGGGCCAGCTCTGGGCCTCCTGAGCGCACGATTTTCCCATCCACAAGCACATGCACGAAATCCGTCGCAATGTAATCAAGCAGCCGCTGGTAGTGTGTAATCACGAGGAAGCCGCGATCGGGGCTACGCATGGCGTTCACGCCCTGCGCAACAATCCGTAGAGCATCAATATCGAGGCCGGAGTCGGTCTCGTCAAGAATTGCTAGCTTGGGCTGGAGCACGGCCATCTGCAGAATCTCATTACGCTTCTTTTCGCCGCCGGAGAAGCCCTCGTTCACCGAGCGGTTCATCAGCTTCTCGTCCATTTCCAGGAGCTTCATCTGCTCTTTGTAAACGGGCAGAAAATCCATGGCGTCGAGCTCATCTTCGCCGCGGTGCTTGCGGATTGCGTTCAGAGCCGAGCGCAGAAAATACGCGTTGCCGATGCCGGGAATCTCAACCGGGTACTGGAAGGCCAGAAACACGCCCTCGCGCGCCGCGTCCTCGGGCTTCATCTCGAGCAGATCCTTGCCATCAAACAGCACTCTGCCGCCCGTAACTTCGTAGGTCTCGCGCCGTGCCAGCACCGCCGCCAGCGTGCTCTTGCCCGAGCCATTGGGGCCCATGATGGAATGCACTTCTCCCGCATTCACGGTCAGATTCACGCCCTTAAGAATCTCGTGGCCATCCACGCTGGCGTGCAGATCTTGAATTTCTAACAAAGCCATTCTTCTTCTCTCCGTTTGATGAGTTGCTGCATTTATCCGACGCTGCCTTCAAGGCTCACGCCCAGGAGCTTCTGCGCTTCAACTGCGAACTCCATGGGCAGCTCCTTGAAGACGGTCTTGCAAAATCCGTTCACGATCATCGAGACCGCATCTTCCGCTGTCAGCCCGCGCTGGCGGAGATAGAAGAGCTGGTTCTCGCCGATCTTAGAGGTCGAGGCCTCGTGCTCCATGCGCGCGGACGCATTCCTCACTTCGATGTAGGGGAAGGTGTGCGCGCCACAGCGGTCGCCGATCAACAGCGAGTCGCACTGCGTGTAGTTGCGCGCGCCCGTGGCGCTCTTGAGAATCTTGACCTGGCCACGGTAGGTGTTCTGCCCGTACCCCGCCGAAATGCCCTTCGAAACGATAGTCGAGCGCGTGTTCTTGCCGATGTGAATCATCTTCGTTCCGGTATCGGCCTGCTGGCGGTTGTTGGTGAGCGCAACAGAATAGAACTCGCCCACGGAGTTGTCGCCCTGCAAAATGCAGCTGGGATACTTCCAGGTAATCGCCGAACCAGTTTCCACCTGGGTCCATGAGATCTTCGAGTTGACGCCGAGGCACTTGCCGCGCTTGGTGACGAAGTTGTAGATGCCGCCGCGGCCTTCCTTGTCGCCGGGGTACCAGTTCTGCACGGTTGAGTACTTGATCTGCGCGTTGTCGAGCGCGATGAGTTCCACGACGGCCGCGTGCAACTGATTCTCATCGCGGATGGGCGCCGTGCAGCCCTCGAGGTAGCTCACATATGAGCCTTCGTCGGCGATGATCAGCGTGCGCTCGAACTGGCCAGTTTCCGCGGCGTTGATGCGGAAGTAAGTGGACAGCTCCATGGGGCAGCGCACGCCTTGGGGCACGTAAACGAACGAACCGTCAGTGAATACGGCCGCGTTGAGGGCCGCATAGAAATTGTCGGTTTGGGGGACCACCGAACCGAGGTACTTCTTAATAAGCTCCGGATGCTTCTGGACCGCTTCAGAAAACGAGCAAAAGATGACGCCCATTTCGGCCAGCTTGCCCTTAAAGGTGGTAGCCACGGAGACCGAATCAAAGACCGCGTCGACCGCGACGCCGGCCAGGCGCTGCTGCTCCAGCAGCGGGATGCCCAGTTTCTCGTAGGTGCGCAGAATCTCGGGGTCCACCTGATCGAGGTTATCGAGCTGCGGCTTCTTCTTGGGCGCCGAATAGTAGGAGATGTTCTGGTAGTCGATGGGAGCGATGGTCAGGTTGGCCCACGTGGGCTCGCCCTCTTCGCGCTTCATCGTGAACCAGTGGCGCAGCGCGTTCAGCCGCCACTCCAGCATGAATTCGGGCTCACCCTTGCGCGCAGAGATCAGGCGAACGATGTCTTCGTTCAGCCCCTTGGGGACGCGGTCCTCGGCAATGTCGGTGACAAAGCCCCACTTGTAGTCCTGCTCGGCAAGACCGCGAATTGTATCGACACTTGAGCTCATTCGTCCTCCAAAGGACTCGGCACGGGATTGGGTCCAGAATCAGGCTTTTGAGGGCTGCCTGGGCCGGGCGGGGATGCGTGCTCCGCTATCCCGCAATATAGGACTTGTTTAGTCCTATATTAGATTTAGTGTACCCCGAGATGGGGCCATTTTCAAGGCCGGGCACAGACAATCGCATCGACCTCGTTTTATGACGGAAAAACGAAGGGCAGGGCGACCCCTCACCGCAGATTTGATTGGAGATACGTGGTGGGATCGGCAGTCATTGGGACGGCTTCACTTCGCCGGTTTCGCCGGGTGGAACTGATTTCGCTTTTGGGGCCCCGGCTCGCGGACGCGGCTGGCTTCGAAGCTCACAATCTTCCAGTCTCCCTGGGCATCGCGCACATACACGCGCGTGTAGCGGTAATTGCCACTCAGTTTTCCGTCCGGGGTGCTCGCCTGAATATTGGCCAGCGACGTTACCACGGCTGTGGACCCGTAAAAGCGCACCTTTCGGTCAGTCACTTCGAGGAGAGTGAAATGGAGCCGGCCGGAGGTCAGGCCTTGCAGGGTCTCATCGCGCGACTGCAGCGTGCCGGACGCCGTGATGCCCATGTAATCGGGGGCCAGCAGCGAGTCCATTACCTTGGTGTTTGCACCCAGGATGGCATCCCGCCATTCATCTTCAAGCTGATCGATGTCGTGGCGGTTCTCGTGCTTTTGGCCCATGGATATTGCGGCGCACATTGGCACGACGCAAACGACACATGCAACAAGCGTTGCGATGGCACGTCCGGGACGCAGGCGCCGGCAAGCGGGGCTTAAGGAGACGTTTACAGATCCCGGCATACGCGTACACGGTATTCCGGAAATGGTGCGCTGGTCAAATGGAAAACCCATGAAGGCATGCCGGCTTCCGATCCGCGCACTGTTGGATGCGCATTGCCCCGCTAAAAATTAGACGGAATGACTCGCCCAGGGAGTTGCGCTAGGACGTTATGGAATTAAGCTCCGCGGCGAATTCCGGCAGCACGATGGTTTGGCCGCGATCGGGGCCTGTAGAGACCATGCCTATCTTCGCCCCACTCTCGCGCTCCTGGAAAGCGAGATACTCCTGAGCAGCCCTGGGCAGCCAGTCGAACTCTGTGATGCCTTCCGTGGATTCGCACCAGCCTTTGAGTTTGGTGTAGCGCGGCTTGATCGCCTCCAGCCCCCGCACGTCCGCGGGGATTTCGTCGGTGACCTTGCCGTCGATCTCGTATCCCACGCAGATGGGAATCTCCTCGAGCTCATCAAGAACGTCGAGCTTCGTCACCACGAGCCATTCCGCTCCGTTCACCTGGTTGGAGTAGCGAAGCAGCGGAATATCGAGCCATCCGCAGCGCCGGGGGCGTCCCGTGACGGCGCCATATTCGTGGCCGCGCGCGCGCAGCAAATCGCCGGCGGCGTCGTGGATCTCGGTTGGGAACGGACCTCCGCCAACGCGGGTGACATAGGCTTTGGTGACGGAGATAACCGTGCCGATTGCGGTCGGACCTACCCCCGTTCCCGTGGCCGCGCCGCCGGCCGTGGCGGAAGAGGATGTGACGAAGGGATAGGTGCCGTGGTCGATGTCGAGCATCGTTCCCTGCGCGCCCTCGAACATCACGCTGCCGCCCTTGGCCAGGATGCCGTTGAGCATGCGGCCGGTATCGGCGACAAAGGGCCGGATCTGCTCGGCCGCTGCCGCGTACTCCTCATACATCTTTTCGGGGTCCAGCGGGTCGGTTCCGAAAAGCGCATGTGCGATAGCATTCTTCTCCGCGCAGGCAGCTTCAATGTGCGTTTTGAGCAGCGCCGGATGCAGCAAATCGACCACACGCAAGCCGCTGCGCGCCATCTTGTCTTCGTAAGCCGGTCCAATGCCGCGGCTGGTGGTGCCGATTTTCTTGCGTCCCGGCGCGCTTTCCGCGGCCAACTCGATCATGCGATGGTACGGCAGGATGACCTGCGCGCGGTTGGAGACGAAAAGATTCCCGTCGACTTCGACACCCAGCTCGCGAATGCGCCCGACCTCGCTGAGGAACGCGATGGGATCAAGGACAACTCCGTTGCCGATGACGCCCTTGCACCCCGGACGAAGCACGCCGCAGGGAATGAGCTGCAACACGAACTTGTGCTCGCCAATGATGACGGTGTGCCCGGCGTTATGCCCGCCGGCGTAGCGCGCCACGGCTGAAAACCGCTCGCTGAGCACGTCTACAATTTTTCCCTTGCCCTCGTCGCCCCACTGGGCACCCAGCACCACAGCCGTTTTCGCTCGCATCACCGTCCCGATTCCACACGTCTACCCGCCGCAGCTTGCTTTCCAAGCGTTGCGCGCGGGCACAGATTTGGATGCGGCTTGCTCCACCGCAACCACTTCGATTCTAAACGAGGTTAGTCGCTTCAAGGAGAAATGGGCGCTGGAGCGCGCGCAATGGGCTGGTCTAGGATTATCCATGGGCCAGTTGAGCGAATTCCTGTTGCGCGGTCGGGTCTTGTTTTTCTATGCGAAGACGGGCGCGCCGCGGGCGCTGCGACAGCGAAAAGGAGACAGCAATGGATTGGAGCGAGCGGACAAGACGGGCATTCCTGAAGCAGGTTGGCGCGGCGGGCGCAGCCGCGTTGGCTGCCGCGAATGCCGACGGGCTGACACTAGCGCAGGACTCTGCGACGCAATCGGCGCCCACGGCCGCCGACCAAAAGCAGGCCGCCACGCGCGACGCTCGCATGGCATGGTGGCATGAGGCAAAATTTGGCATGTTCATCCACTGGGGCCTCTACAGCACGATCGGCCAGCACGAATGGGCGAAGGAAAACGAAGGAGTTCCATTGTTGCAGTACGAGTTGCTGGCCAAACACTTTCATCCCAAGCCCAATGCCGCGCGCGAATGGGCTCGGCTGGCCAAACGCGCAGGGCAGAAATACATGGTGATGACCACCAAGCATCACGAGGGTTTTTGCAACTGGGATACGCAACTGACCGACTACAACGCCATGGACCAGGGACCGGGTCGCGACCTGGTGCGCGAATTTGTTGAAGCAGCCCGCGCCGAGGGGCTGCGCGTCGGATTCTATTACTCGCTAATGGACTGGCATCATCCGGACGGAGCCATCTGCAAAACCGATGAGGCCGCGCGACGGCGCTTTGTCGACTACACGCACGAGCTCATTCGGGCGCTGATGACCAACTACGGCAAGATCGACATTCTCTGGTACGACGTTGCGTGGCCGTTGACGGCGGAGCAATGGGAATCGGAGCGGATGAACGAGATGGTCTTCTCGCTGCAGCCGGAGATCATTGTGAACAACCGCAACCTGCTGCCGGGAGATTTCGCGACGCCGGAGCAGCACATCCAGGCTGCCGAAGCAGGGCGCGCATGGGAAACCTGCATGACGCTGAACGACAGTTGGGGCTTCAACCGCGGCGACGATGCCTGGAAGTCACCCAAAACCATCGTCAACAACCTGATCACCTGCGCGCAAGGCGGCGGCAATTACCTGCTGAATATTGGCCCCGAGCCCGATGGATCGGTACCGCCGCAGTCGTTGGAGATTCTGGAGACGGTAGGCAAGTGGCTCGATACCAACGGCAAGACGATTTATGACGGCGAGCGCATGAAGGCCCAGTCGACCTCGAACCTGAATTTCACGCGGCGCGGGAACACGCTTTATGTGCATGTGACCTTCTGGCCGGGGCACACTCCGGCGGCTGAGTGGCTGGATTTCTACAAGCCTGAGGTGGTCGTGGCCCTCGCCGGATTGAAGGCGAAGGCGCTCTCGGCACGGTTTGTCAAGAACGGCCAAAAGGTGGAGCTCACGCAGGATGAATTCACCTTGAGATTGACCGGGCTGCCACTGGTTGCGCCCGATCAGCCCGCCACGGTGATTGAGGTTGAGTGCGACGGTGAGCCGGTGATCGACCACAGCGCCCTGCGCCCGCTATGGCCGCGGCACAAGGTCGGCATCAGCGTCTAGCGCGGTCGGCTTCACTTCCTTCGAGAATAGCGTCCGCGATCCGCGCGGCCTCGACTGCGGCCCGCACGGCGTGCACGCGCACGATCGATGCTCCGTTGACAATCGCAGCCGTCATGGCGGCAAGGCTTGCGTTTTCGCGCGCGGCCGCAGGTGCGGCCTCGCCGCTGAAAAGAGGCGCCAGTGTGTGGCCAAGGAATGACTTCCGGCTCAAACCGGCGAGCAGCGGACGGCCCAGAGCGAGCAACTCGGCCTGACGCGCGAGAAGCACGTAATTCTCGTCGAAACGCTTGCCAAATCCGTAGCCTGGGTCGAGGACAATTGCATCTGGCGGAATTCCGGCGCGCTCGGCAGCGGCAAGACTGTGGGTTAGTCCTTCGCGAACTGTGGCCAGCAGCGTATTGGGTTCAAGCTGAGGCTGTGCGTGCCATTCATCGGGTCTCCCACGCGCATGCGAAAGCACGACTCCCGCGCGAAACTCCGCGCACACTTCGGCGATCGCGGGGTCCCACGTGAATCCGCTCACATCGTTCACAATCTGAGCGCCAGCCGTGAGCGCGGCGCGCGCTGTCTCAGCCTTGTAGGTGTCGACAGAAACCACTGCCTGAGGCAGACTCTTCAGGATTCCTTCCAACACAGGCAGCAGGCGCGCCTGCTCTTCTTCTGCGCTGACCGCCGCTTCGGAACTGGTAGCCGGGCCGCCCGCGCGCGATCCGGGCCGTGTGCTCTCTGCACCCAGATCGACAATGTCCGCGCCTTCCTCGATGAGCTTGAGCCCGTGCGCGACAGCTTCTTCGGCAGAGAGAAAAAGCCCGCCGTCACTGAATGAATCCGGGGTGACATTTACGACACCCATGACGAGCGTGCGCCGGCCCAGCTCGAGGGTCCGCGACCGCAGCCGCCAATGTTCCGTGGGTCTCATATGCATTCATTCCAGATGGTACGCCGCGACGCGGCACGCCTTTGCTACACTTCGGGGCATGGCCTCCCTTCGGCGATCCATTGCATGGAGCAGCCTCCTGATATGCGCCGTCGGTCTGAGCGCACAGGTTTCCGCCCAAGCACGCAGTCATCCACAACACGCTGCGCTGCGCGTGCCCAGGACGGGCCCGCTCGCCGATCGCATCCAAGCCATTCTCGCCGACCCCGCTCTGAGTCGCGCGAACTTTGGCATCAGCGTAACCACTCTCGACGGGCAATCGCTCTACGGATTGAATGACGCGCGGCTGTTTTCGCCTGGCTCCGATGCGAAATTGACGACCACCGCCGCGGCGTTTGCGCTGCTGCCGGTGGACACGCTGACGTGGACCACCTTCGTGGCCGGCGATGGCGATGTGGATGCGAACGGCACGCTCCATGGCAACCTGGTGCTGCTCGGTGTAGGCGATCCCACCATCAGCGCACGGCGTTACCCGTATGCCGAGCCCGGATCCACGCCACCAGCTTCCACCCGGGATTTGCCGACTTCCGCGCCGAAAACTGCGATGGACGTTTTGGGCCTGCTCGCCGAACAGGTGGAACAGACGGGCGTGCGCACGGTGGATGGCAACGTGATCGGCGACGACACTTTCTTCTTGAGCGAGCCGTATCCGCTGGGCTGGAGCTGGGACCATATGCAGTGGAGCTTCGGCGCGCCCGTCTCCGCGCTCACCTTCAACGACAACACCGACGAGCTGGACATCACCGCAGACCCTGCCACGCCCGGCGCGACGCAAGCCGAGTGGATGCCGGACGTGGATTACTACACGATCGACAACCGGATGACTGTTGCCGCAGCCGGGCAGGAAGCCTTCCCTGGCCTCGAGCGCCGCCCCGGTTCCCTGCTGGTGCGTGCCTGGGGAACAGCTCCCGCGAGTGGACTGCACGTTGCAATGGCCGTGGAGGATCCCGCACAGTTTACCGCTGACGCATTCAAGCAGGCGCTTGAACTGCACGGCATCAAAGTGACAGGAGATGCCGAGTCGCGCCACAAAGTCGCCACCGGAACAGGCGACTTCGCCGGCGAACGCGAGATGCCATTGAACCTTACGCCCGGCAACTTCACATCGATCGCCGCTCCCGCGGAGGGCCGCCGCATCCTCGGGGCGCACATGTCTGTGCCCATCGCCGAGGACATTACTGTGACGAATAAGGCCAGCCAGAACCTGCACGCCGAACTTCTTCTGCGCCTGCTGGGCAAGCTCTACGGAACCGATGGCAGCTTTGAGGAGGGGGCTCGGGTTGTGCGCCAGTTCATGGTGAACGCGGGTATAGCCGACGCGGACTTCTATCTGGTGGACGGCTGCGGCCTGAGCAACGACGACAAGATCACGCCGCGCGCCTTTACGCGGTTGTTAGCCTATGCGTCGAAGCAAACGTGGGGCAAGGAATGGCGTGAGACGCTGCCCGAAGCCGGTGTCGATGGCACGTTGGATCACCGCTTCACTAAATCGCCCGTGAAGGCGCAGATGTGGGCCAAGACCGGCACACTGGGCGAAGCGAACACCCTCTCCGGATACGTGAATGCAGCAAGCGGCCGGATGGTGGCATTCTCGATCCTCGTCAACGGGCGTTATCCTGGCAGCACCGCTGAAGAAGAAGCCATCGACCGCATCGCCGAGGCCATCGCCGCGGCGGAGTAATCGCCCTCGCACAATTTTCAGGACCATCCGAAGCAGAGTTCTCCCGTTTGCAGACGCTGCTCCCTTTCGGGAATGCAGTTGCAAAACGGGTTACAGATGTCTATCACACATGCTCCAAGCACCAGAAGCGGCTGTATCATGAGAGGCGATGCGGACGTGGAATCTTCTGATGGCTTCTGCTTTGACCACATTCGCCTTCGGTTTGGCCGGATGCCGGCAGCTTCCGCCGTCGAAGCCCTCCTCTGAATGGACACCCCAGGAGGCGCGCGGCGCAGCGGTGTTCCAGGCAAAGTGCGCGCGCTGCCACAATCCGACATCGACGGCGCCGCTCCACGGTCCGGGCTTGCAGGCAATCACCAAGGTGAAGGCCATGCCCTCCGGAGCGCCTCCAACCGACGAAAGGATGACAGCGGTGATTCTCGACGGACGAGGAATGATGCCAGCCACACCGCTGAGCGACGAAGATCTCGCTAACCTGCTGGCTTATTTGCACACGTTATGAGCACCGACGCCAACACGAGCACTTCCACACCCGGCATGGCACCGGCGGCTCCTAGACGGGAGTCGCGGCGTTCGGCGCTGCTCAAGCTTCCGGGCCTGATTGCAATCAGCCTTTACATGCTTCTGCTTGCCGGTGTCACTGTTGTGTCTGTCGTGGCGCAACGCGAGGGATTCATCTATCTTGTCTTTTCAGTCTTCTTCATCGCCGGCGCGCTGGGCTTGCCGCTGCTGCTGCGCTGGGCGTGGGCGCTCACGCTTGCGGCCGAGGCAATTCTATCGGGGTCCTTCCTGTGGGGATTCTCGCTGCAGCACTCTTATTCTTCGCTGGTCCAAGGACTATTGAATCTTCTCTTCTTTCTTTATCTCGTGCGGACCGACGTGCGGGAGAAACTGAAGTAGGCCGTTAGACCCAAGCCCCTTGCGCTTTCGTTACTCCAGCAGGCTCTCCCTATCCAGCAGGGTCTCGGGATCGCGATGACTCCCGCTGAAAAGCTGGCTGATCTGCCCAACGATCGCAGCAAGCACTGCCCACAACAGGAGCAACAGGCCGATTGCCGTAAGCACAACTCCACCGATTGCGGCCGGTCCGTTCGTCAGCACGTCAATGTGCAGCGTGGAGACGGTGAAAGGATACGAGGCGGTAAAGTTGGTGGCGCCGTTGCAGTAGCCGAGGATCAGGCCTAATCCGCCGGCCAGAAAAAGAATGGCGCCGAGTAAAGGGCGATCTGCTCTCATGGTTGCCTCCAGTCGTTTTTGTCGCGTGTGGAACGCTTGGGGTTGACCAATACTTTCTTCGATTCGGAGACGCTTCACTCCACACACCGGCCAAGACAACTTAGTGGGATAGATGCGTTCTTCGACTGAATGGTTTTGGGTGGTGCGTTCAAGCGGAGGCTCCGCGAACGGCATAAGCTCCTCTAAATCCAATCGATTGCCGGCCAATTCTTTTCTAAAACCAGTAGCCCGGAGCGATGACGCGCAGCAGCGCGCGCACGCCCCGCGGGATCGCTGTGCGCGGCGAATCGTAGCGCCGGTTTTTGAAGCCGAAAAAGCCCACCGGGTCAATGTTGCAGGGGAAACGCAGAGAGTAGCCCGGCTGGCCCTTGAATGGGATCACTTTGTGATAGATCAAGTGCTCGAGCAGACGAACGTCGCTCGAGTTCATTTCGCGATTCGCACCGCGCAGCATGCGATCGTAAAAAGCATTCGAACAGGCGAAGAGCTGCACCCGGGCGTCGTAGCCACGGCGAAAAAGACCAAGCTTGCGGCAATCGATCATGAGCTCAAACGGGGCCTTATTTGCGACGCGATCGAGCGCTTTACCGAGCGCGGGAAAGGTCAGCCGGCCCGTCACCTTGATCATGTGAGTGGCGGCGAGGCGCAGTTTACTTAGCGTCAGACCCTCGTCGAGCGTTTGCATCTCTGCATAGCCGTAGTTTGTGCCTGCGGGAATCTCGCGAGCGGGCAGGGACAGAAACTCGACTTGGCGGCGCTGCGGGTTTTCGATTTCCGCGATCGCGCGCAGCTCGCTCAGATCTGTGCCGGAGTTTTCGAGGAACAGAATGCGCTCAGCGGCTGGATGCGGATAGCTCAGCCAGAACCGGAGCGCACGTTTGTAATCCTCAAGCCGCACCTGGGGCGAAGAGCGCTTGACCTGCGCGTTGGCCGCGGGCGTAATTGTGGCCGTCATGACGAGCAGAAACCGCGGCTTTGCAGGCGAGCCAGGCGAGGTCATTGCTTGGGCGATCGTTTCTCGGAAAGTGATGGAGCGCCGGAATCGGCGGCCGGGTCAGCCGGTGCGATGGGTTGGGCGATTGCCGCTGTGGCCAATCGATGCGCCTCCCATGCTTTGGCGAATTTCCAATTGACGTAAGCGGAATGATTCAAATGGAAGATCAGGCCTTCCCTGCCATCCAGAAAGCCACCGCGAAGGATGTAGTTTTTTATGAAAGTGAGGACGGGGTTGAGCACCGTGTTCACGACGAAAGCGAAGATCGAATCGCTTGTTCTGCCGGTGCGCAGAAACAACGGAATGGTCGCAGTGCTGTAGCGCTGCATGTGCTCAATGTAATATTCCACGCTCCGGTATTGCAGGTGAAGCATGGGTTTTTTCAGTTTGCCAATTGGCTCCTGCGTCTTGGGGGTGGCGTGCGGCTCGGTATCCTCGCGCAAGCGCGCGACGCCCCGGCGAAAGAGGCGCAGCTTGTGGTCGGGATAGAGGCCGCCATGCCGCATCCATCGGCCAAAGATCTGGTTGAGCCGGGGAATCATGTAGGCGTTGTAGCGCGGCTGGCCGCTGAGGAGCGATTGAATTTCGCTGGCGAGCTCAGGCGTAAGCCACTCGTCGGCATCGAGATTCAGGATCCATTCGCAGGTGCATTTGTCGAGGGCGGAGTTGACCTGTGGGCCGTAGCCCTTCCAACTCTCATAGAAAATCCGAGCGCCAAAGCTCTTCGCGATTTCGACGGTTTTGTCTGTCGACCCTGAATCGACGAGATTGATCTCGTTGGCCCAGGCGACGCTGGCCAGCGTGCGGCGGATGTTTTCCGCTTCATTGCATGCGACGATGGCCACTGACAGGCTTTGCATGATTGTTGGTGCTGGCGTCTACGATTGTGCACAGAGTAGCACGTCGCGAGGCCGCGCATCTGGCTACAATAAGCAGGATGGAGCTGGTGCAAATTGAACCCGCGCGCCGAACGCCCGCGCCCAAGCCGGAGTGGCTGAAGGCACGCGCGCCGGTGGGCGAGAACTACCACAGCCTCAAGCGGCTGGCGCGCTCGCTCGGCCTGCACACTGTGTGCGAGAGCGCGCAGTGCCCCAACATCGGCGAATGCTGGCACCACAAGACCGCGACCTTCATGATGCTCGGTAACTTGTGCACGCGCCGCTGCGGATTCTGCGCCGTGCCGAAGGGCCGGCCAGATCCGATTGACTTCGATGAGCCGCGCCGTGTGGCGCAGGCTGTGGCTGCGCTTGGGCTCGAACACGCCGTCATTACCAGCGTGAATCGCGACGACGATAACCTGGGCGGTGCGCGCGCCTTCGCTCTGGTGATCGAAGAGATTCGCCGCCAGGCGCCCGGCTGCCGTGTTGAGGTCCTCATTCCCGACTTTCAGGGCGACAAAGAGTCCATCCGCACCGTCGTCGAAGCCCGGCCCGAGATCCTTAACCACAACACCGAATCTGTGCCTCGGCTTTATCGCGTGGTGCGCTCAGGCGCGCGGTATGAGCGATCGCTTGAGCTCATCCGTTACGCCGGAGAGCTCAGTCCAAAACTAATAAAAAAGTCGGGAGTGATGGTTGGGCTCGGCGAAGAAACGCACGAGCTGCTCGAGGTTTTTCGCGACCTGGCTGGCGCAGGCTGCGACATTCTGACCATCGGCCAGTACTTGCGCCCATCGCGAGACCACCTGCCGATGGCACGCCTCTACACGCCACGCGAATTTGCCGAGCTCAAGACGGAAGCTCTCCGCATGGGTTTTCGGCACGTCGAATCGGGTCCGCTGGTGCGGTCGAGTTATCACGCGCACGAGCAGGCGGTGGCAACCGGGCTTACAACTGTCGCATAAGGCGCAGCTAACGCTAGCTTCTCACCGCAGGAGTTGTAGAATAGCCGTTGACGAATTCGCGTTGTGAGGGCAAGTTCCGATGGCATCATTCATGGACGGCAATCCAGCACTCAAAGGACTTTCGAGCGATCTCAGGCGGCGCATGGATCAGTCGGTGGCCGATTTCCAGGCTAGCCTTGCCGCCACGCGCACGGGCCGCGCCAGCGTTCACATGCTCGATCAGATCAAGGTGGACTACTACGGCACGCAGACGCCGATCAATCAGCTGGCGCAGCTTTCGGCGCCCGAGCCGCAGCTCATCGTGATTTCTCCGTGGGACCCGACCATCCTGAAGGAAATTGAAAAGGCGATCCAGACCGCTGCCCTTGGCTTCAATCCTCAATCCGACGGCAAGGTTATCCGCGTTCCCGTCCCGCCCATGACCGAGGAGCGGCGACGCGACGTCTGCAAGCACATCAACAAAGTGCTCGAGGAGCACCGCACCGCGATCCGCAACGTTCGGCGCGACGGCAACGATGCGCTCAAAAAGCTCGCCAAGGAGAAGAAGGTGAGCGAAGACGATGAAAAGCGCGCTCTTGAAGAAGTGCAAAAGATGACCGACGCGGAAATTCGCCGCATGGAAGAACTATCGCAGAAGAAAGAAGCAGAAGTGATGCAGGTGTGAAGCTGCGCGTCCCGGTTCACGCAGCAATTTCGTTCATTTGAGACGTTGGCCGAGGCTCTGGCGGACGCTTTTCTCTCGAGTCCTTCGATAAAAGGATGCGGTCGAGGCCAACGATCGCCAGGATCCGAGCCACACGGCGCGTCGGATTGACAACCGCGAACTCGTGGCCCTCCTTCCACGCAGCGGAATATAGCGAGACCAGAGTGGCCAATCCCGCCGCGTCAATACGCTCAATCGAGCTGAGGTCAAGGCGTACGGACCGGCTGCACACAAGGGGCCGAAGCTCCTCAAGAATCTCCTGTCCCCTGCCCCTGACGAGTTGGCGAACGCCGCCGACGAATTGAGAGTTTGAGTCAAGCCGGTCGTTATTCATAGGAACCTCCTTGTTTGTGACCACGTGCCGATTTACTCGAGCGCCCGTGCTGTATTGACTGGCCGACGCGTATAGGACCGCAGCATGCCTGCTGATACTTGAAGTTCTACCGCGCGACACGCTTGCGATATGCATCCAGGCTTGCCTTCACAATTCCCCACACAAGTTGCAGCACCACGACCGCAAACGCGATCGCTAAGGCCTCGAAAACCCCCTTGTTCGCTGCCGCTAGTGTTGCGCCAAACTTTGCCGCGTCCGCGGGGCTCTTGAGCAGGAACAGGATGTGATTCGGGGCCAGGAGCAACACACTCAAAGGGATGAGGGAGAGAGCGTGCATGGCCAGGTGCTTCGCGCGATTCTTCGGCCTTTGCCATGCGCCTCGCGCAAGGTCCACAATCTTCCACGCCAGCTCAAATGCGTTCATCGCGACGAGCCACCAGTAAAACGTCCACCACACGGGAGCCAACTGGTAGGGGAAGGAACGGAGATACCACTCGCCGGGCCCAAAGAGCAGGTAAGGATAATGAGGGACGAGCAGAATCCAGGCAAGAAACACGCCGCCTGAGAGCACCTGCAGCAAGGCTTTCGTGAAACTCCGCGGCTTGGCCCAATCGCTGTCGCCCGCGTCCGTAGGCGGCAAATCCAGCGGCGACCACTGGGCCGTCATCGGTCCAGCCATCGAATTGGCCATGGGCCCAAGCTTGCCGAACTTTTCCGGAAAATGCGCGCTCAACCTCTCGATGACCACGAAGATCAGCGTTGTGATGGCTGCGTTGATGATCCAAATCCATGGCAGGCGCAGCGCCGCCCGCAGAACAGCTTCGCCACCCTGGTTGCTAACCGCGATGGTCAAGGCATTTGCGATGGCATAGATCACCGTCGCCCAGGTCAGAACGAGCTTCAGAACGTAGAAATACGTTGGGAAGATCGCCGGCCCGATCAGATACTGCTGGCGCTGGTAGCGCGCGGCCACCTGAATCGGCGAGCCGATCTGTTTCAGCCATTCTTCGGCTTCTTCTTTGGTCAGCGGCCGCCCCAGCTCCGCTTCCTTGTCTTCGAGTTGCGCTTCAAGGTTCGCGCGCAACTCGGCAATAATGTCGTCCTGCCGCTGCCAGGGCAGATGCCGCTTTACGGCTTGAAGATAACGGTCGAGAAGTTCCATGGCAATTCCTCAGTTCTTTGCGGATTTCTTTGGTTCCTTGCAAAAGGCTGGTGCTACAAAAGGTTCGTTATTGATGTGTTGATCGCGTTCCACTCTTCGAGCAATCGCGCGAAAATCTGCTCGCCGTCGCTCGAGAGCCGGTAGAACCGCTTATTGCGCTTCTCTTCCTCGCGCCACTCACTGGTGAGGAGTCCCTGCGCCTCCAGCCGCCGCAGCAGCGGATAGAGCGTACTTTCGTCGATCTCCATGCCGCGCTCGGCCAGAGCCTTGCGCAACGTGTAGCCGTAGTGCTCCTGCTTGAGTTGCGCCAGGACCGCCAAGGTCAGACAGCCCCGCCGCAGCTCCAGGCGAAGGTTTTCGAAGAGATTTTCGGTCAAGGTCATGCTGTACCCCATACACTGTACATAACACACTGTATTACACACAGTGTATGATGTCAAGTACTTTTTGCAGATTTTTTTCGGGCGGGCCGTGGCAGCGGCTCGTGAGGCGACCCTGCGGCGGTATAAAGAACTATCCGGTTCCGCGATCCCAGACAGCTATCTCCAGAAAGGCAAACAAGATGAGCCTGACGCGACGCGAGTTCCTTATGCGAGCCGGCCAAACGGGCGGATACAGCGCCGCCTTCGTCCTGATGCAGTCACTCGGGTTGCTGGCCATTCCTGAAGCGGCCGGCGAGACTGGCCCACTGCGGCTCGTCGACGGCAAGGGCACGCGTGTGGTCATTCTCGGTGGGGGCATTGCCGGCCTGGTGGCGGCATACGAACTGGGCAAAGCGGGGTGGTCGTGCACGATTCTCGAAGCGCGTCAGCGCCCGGGCGGCCGCAACTGGAGCATTCGTAACGGCACCGAAGTGGACTTCACCGACGGCACGCGCCAGTCCTGCAGCTTCGAAGAGGGCCATTACTTCAACGCTGGGCCCGCTCGACTGCCTTCCACGCACCACACCATGCTGGGCTACTGCCATGAGCTGGGAGTTGCGCTTGAAGTCGAGGTCAACTCATCGCGCAGCGCGCTGATGCAGAGCGACAAACTGAGCGGCGGCTCGGCTGTGCAGGAGCGGCGCGTGGTCAACGACACGCGTGGCCACGTGAGCGAGTTACTGGCCAAGTGCATCCGCAAAGGCGCACTCGACCAGGAGATGGGCGCCGACGACCGCGAGCGCATGATCGAATTCCTCCGCCAGTATGGCGATCTGAATCCCGATCTGCTTTTCCGCGGCACGGACCGCTCCGGTTTCAAAGTTCCGCCTGGCGCCACGCAGCAAGCGCCGGTCATCAACGATCCGCTCGCGATGCGCGAGCTGCTCGACGCCGATTTGTGGCAGGGCATGTTGGTGGAAGAGGTTTTCGAGTGGCAGCCGACCATGTTTCAGCCCATCGGCGGCATGGACCGCATCCCTTTCGCTTTCGCATCGAGGCTCGATTCGGTGATCCGCTACGGCGCGGTGGTCAACCGCATTCGCCAATCGGATTCGGGTGTCACCGTCACGTACGGCGATGGCTCGGGCGCCAGCCAGACGATTGAGGCCGACTATTGCATCTGCGCCATGCCGCTGACCATTGCGCGCACTCTCGACGCCGACTTCGGCGCGCCGATTCGCGCGATCCTCGATACAGTCCGGTACGACTCTGCTTACAAAATTGCGTGGGAGGCGCCGCGCTTCTGGGAGAAGGAAGCGAACATCTTTGGCGGGATTTCCTATTTACAGCAGACCGTCGACCTGGTCTGGTATCCCAGCGCGCGCTTCTTCTCAGAAAAAGGCGTCGTCATCGGTGGCTACTCCATCGAAGAACCGCCCTCGCTCGGCGCGCTGCCCGAGTTGCTGAAGAAGACCGACCTTTCACTACGGGATTCCACCGTGAATGGTTACGCCTTCGCCTCGCTGCCCTCCGTGCAGGCCAAGCTCGATGCTTCCCGCCGGTCGATTGAGCTGCTGCATCCAGGCCACGGCAAAGACCTCTCGAAACCGATCTACGTCAGTTGGGGACACATCCCGCACAATCTCGGCTCATGGATCGGCTTTGAATTGAACGACGAGAAGACGCTCCAAACGCTGCAAACACCCGACCGAAGGGTCTACTTCGCCGGCGACCACACCAGCCATCTCGTCGGATGGCAGGAAGGCGCAGCGCTCTCCACTTATCGCGTGATCAACCAGCTTGGGGAGCGCATTCAGAAGCCTGCGGACTGAGAAAAGTGGTGCTACTTCTTGGCGCGTTTATAGAAAGGGAGCGGCACCTGCTTCGCGCGCACTTTGTTGGCGCGGCACTCGACGATGACATCGGCGCCACTGGCAGCGACGGCAGTTGGAACGAGCGCCATGGCAATGTTGGTCTTCAAGAACGGCGCGGGAGAGCCGGATGTGACCACCCCGATCCTCTCCTCCGAAAGTGAATGCACGGAGTACCCGTCACGCGCGATGCCGCGGTCGATCATTTCGAGGCCGACAATCTTGCGCGCAGGCCCGCCCGCTGCTTGAACGGCCTGCAACGCGTCGCTGCCGATGAATGCGCCCTTGTCCAATTTGAGCCAGCGGTCGAGGCCGGCTTCAAGAACGTTGATCTCCTCGGAGATTTCGTGGCCATACAAGCTCATTCCCGCTTCAAGGCGCAGGGTGTTGCGCGCGCCGAGGCCGCAGGGACGAATGCCGAAGTCTTTTCCAGCTTCAAGGAGCGCGTCCCACATCTTCACCGTGGTCGCTTCGTCCGAAGGGATGTAAACCTCGAAGCCGTCCTCGCCCGAGTAGCCGGTGCGCGCGATGAGCGTGTTCGCAATGCCGGCCACTGTTCCCCACGTGAACCAATAATTCCTGATCGCCGCGAGATCGACCTTGGTGAGCTTGGCGAGCGTCTCCAGCGCACGCGGCCCTTGTAGCGCCAGTTGCGAGTAGTAGGACGAGTAGTTGGCGAGGTGAATGCCTGGCCGGCCGCCCACTTGCTGCTTGATCCATGCGAAGTCCTTCTCCGTGGTACCCGCATTGACGACCAGCAGGTAGTCGTTTTCGCTCAGCCGGTGAACGAGAATGTCGTCGACAAAGGTTCCCTTGGGCGTGAGGAGCGCGGAGTACTGCGCCTGCCCGTCCTTGAGCCGCGACGCGTCGTTCATGGTGATGTGCTGTACTGCGGCGAGGGCGCCGGGGCCGCGAAACTGAAGTTCGCCCATGTGCGAGACGTCAAAGAGGCCGACGGCGGTGCGGACGGCGAGGTGCTCGGCAATGAGGCCCGCGCCGGGACCTGGATACTCAACCGGCATATCCCAGCCACCGAAGTCGACCATTTTGGCGTTGAGCGCGCGGTGCGTGGCATTCAGCGCAGTCTTTTTAAGCGGTGCGGCGGATACGGCAGGATCGGACATGTAATCTCCATTCGAACAGTGTTGCGTCCACTTTCATCATAGGGACTTGGGGCGACAGGGTCGATCCTGCCATTTGGCGTTTAGGATGGAAGCGGTCTCTGCTCGCTTCGCAGGCGACGCCGAAAGGATCTACACGTGAACCCCGTTCGAGGGATTGTGATGCTGGTGGCCGCCGCGCTCGCCATCTGGAAGGGCTGGCAGATTCATCACGGAGAAACGGCGGTGCTGGCTTATGGGCTTGGCTCGCTGGCCCTGGCAATGGGAGTGTGGCATTTGACGCGGAAAGCGCCCAGGACAAGGGTCTGATCTATCCCTGCTGCAGCTTGGCAGCTCTTCTATCCGCGGGGCATATAATTCCTCCAACCTAATCGCATGGATGGCATCGTCCTTCTATTCGTCCTCTTGGTAGTCGCGATCATTGCGTTGCCGATCATCGCAATCGTGACGGCGAACTCGCGCGCGAACCAGTTGCGCGCGGAGATGGCCGATTTGATCCGCCGCGTACATTACCTGGAAGAGGGGCTCGAGAATCTCGTCCGGCGGGTGACAGCTGCGGCTCAGCCGTCGCGAGAAGCAACCCAGGCAGTGGTTGCGACCCCGGCGCCCGCGCCGCGGGCAGTCCCACCAGTGCCACTCCATGATGTTGAAGTCGTCGCCACCTCAACCCCGCGCATGCCTGAACCCGAGCCGACGCGGGTTTCTGCGACTCTTCATCCTGAATCGACAGCTTCGTTCGTACCACCGCGAAGCCCCCAGTTTGCCGCGCCGCCGCCAACACACCCGTCAGCGCAGATCGCACCACCTCGCTTTGGCCAGCCACCTGCTCCTGAACCCGACGAGCCTTCGGGTTCCGAGCGGGCCTTCTCGCTGGAAGAACGCCTCGGCACAAACTGGCTCAACAAGCTAGGGATCGCTCTGCTCGTTCTGGGAGTAGCCTTTTTTCTCGCGTGGAAGATTCAGACTTGGGGTCCGGCAGGCAAAGTGCTGTGCGGCTTCGCCGTCAGCTTCGTCCTTCTGGCCGGCGGCGTGTGGTTAGAGCGCAAAAAAGCGTATCAGATCTTTGCGCGCGCAGGCATTGGAGGCGGATGGGCGCTCGCCTTCTTTACCACATTTGCAATGCACCATATTGCAGCAGCCCGGGTCGTTCATTCACTCGTTGCCGACCTTGTATTGATGTTGCTCGTCGCCGCGGGGATGGTGGCGCATTCTTTGCGTTATCGCTCACAGACGGTGACAGGCCTCGCGTTTCTGCTGGGATTTGCCACGCTCCTAACGAGCCATCTTGAGGCTGCTAGCGGAACGGTGGTCTTCAGCCTGACCGCAAGCGCCATTCTGGCTCTGGGGCTGGTGGTGGTGACGACGGTTCGTCACTGGGCGGTTCTTGAGGCGGTGGGACTTGTTGCAGTTTACCTGAGCCATTTTGTGTGGCTCACCCGCGTTTTGCCGCCGGACCACGCGGCATTTGTTGAGTTCTGGCCGTCGGTTGTGCTGATTGTGATGTACTGGGTCATCTTCCGCCTGGCGTACGTGTTGCGCACGCCGCTGGACGATAACGAGGAAAATGTTTCGACGCTCGCCGCAGTGCTGAATGCTGGAGGCGTACTGGGCCTGCTCAAGTACCAGGCGGCGCATCCAGAGTGGGCGTGGTGGGCGCTGGCCGCGATGGGCGCGATCGAAATGGCGCTGGCGTTTACGTTGCGGGCACGTCGCCGGAAGGCATTCGTCGTTCTTTCTGCAATCGGCGTGGTTCTGCTGGTCGCAGCGGTGCCCTTCAAATTCCACGGAGTCAGTTGGCCAGTGCTCTGGCTGATTGAGGCACAGGTCCTGGCTCTCTGCGGGCTGCGCATGGATGAACCGGTCTTTCGGCGCCTCGGCCTACTGGCGGGACTGGCCACGGGAGCGGTGCTTGCCATCCGCGATGTGGTTCCTCTCGTGCTCTTCCGCCTGGACTATGCCGACCCGAATCATCATGTCTCATTGACGGTGGCGCTCGCGTTGGCGGCCGTCCTTTACTGGATCCATGGCGAGGTCTACCCGCGCCGCTGGCCGCATATCAATGAGCAGAGCGACTTCGAAGCGATCGCAATGGGCATCACAAGTTTCCTGGCCGTCGCTGCGGCGGCGTCTGCCTTGTGGGTTGCTCTTCCGGCCGTGTGGGTAGTTCCGAGTTGGTTGGCGCTCGCCGTTCTCATGGGATTCGTTGCGCAGAGGTTTAAAGCGGCTTCAGTGGGTATGCAGGCCGATCTTCTTGCCGCGGCTGCTGTGATTGGATGGTTTCCATGGATTCTTTGGAGCAGCGGTTCAGGCTGGTGGGACCACAAAGCGCCGATGCTTTTATCCGTTGCATTGGTTTATGCGGGAATGCGCGGGAAACCGATACCGGGGGATTCACGCGCACCGATCGCTTTGGGCTACTCATGGGTGGCATCGACTCTCGTGGCGATTACCGCTGCCAATCTGTCATCGGATCTTTTCCTCGCCGTGGTTTGGGCAGCGCTGGGAGTGGCGCTGTTTGAAGTTGGCCGCGCCTCGCGAATTGCATCCTTGCGATGGCAAGGAATCCTGCTCGCCGGCGCCGCGTTTGCGAAGTGCCTCGCCTTCGATGTTTTCGACAATCATTTTGGCGGAATTGCAGCGCCGACTGGGTATCCGGCGCCCTTCAGCCCCGTTCATTCCGCATTGTTTGAGGTGCTGGTACTCGCAGCAGTTGGCTATTGGCTGTTTGAGCGGACGCTGAATCGCGACCGCTGCAAGCAGGCCGAGCATGTTGCCGGAACGCTCACTGACGGATTGGGAACGCTCGCGATTGCACTTTGGTTCGCCTATCGCTTCCCATCCGACTGGGTTCCGGTACCCAATGGTGCGATCTGGGTGACAAGCATTTGGGCAGCAATGGCGACCGTGCTTATGGGTGCAGCATGGCTAATGAGGCGCCGCGCTTTTGTGGTTTGGGCTGTGGCACTGGCCGTGGCGACCGTGATGCGAGGGGTTTTCTTCGATCTGGAAGCCAGCACACCAGAGGGGTTCTGGAATGGATCACTGTTTCATGTCGCACTGGCCGCAGGGGTGATGTTGGCAGCGCTTCCTTTTGCTTTCAAGCTCCGCAAGCCGGAGCTTTGGGCGGGCGATTGGATTGAGCCGGTGAGAGAAGTTGCCGTGATCATTCGGCGGCCGGAACAGTGGTTTTTTTTCGCTCCGTTTGGCTTGATGGTCGTGGCACTGGCCGTGAAACTGAGCTCCGGCCACATTACGATTGCATGGAGCGTGATGGGTGTTGCCGTTTTTCTCTTCGCGCTCGCGGTGGGTGAGCGTAGTTTCCGGCTCGCCGGGCTTGCGCTGCTGCTGGTAAGCGTGGTCAAGATTCTGCTCATGGATGTGTGGGCTCTCGCGCCTCCCGATCGCTACACCACGCTGATCGTCCTCGGGCTGGCGCTGCTGGGTGTCTCGTTCCTCTACACCCGTTTTGGCACGGTAATTCGGAAGTATCTTTGAGAAGTGGGTCGCTCGCGTACCGAGCCCGAGCGCTCGCCAAACGCAGGGCCAAGTTTTATCCGACACTACAGTTATCCTATTTTATTTGAGATGTTTACGGGAACGTTCCTCTCTATAGTTCACGACTCGAATAAATTCATGATACGCTCATTATGGAGCCTTTCTGGGCGGATGCCAACGCTGCGTGAAAAACTCGCCGATCCAACGCGATTTCTAGTCGCTACCGAGCTTGTGTCTGTACGCGGTTCAATGGCTGGAGTGAGTGCCATCAAGGCGCGCAACTTTGCCAACGACCTGGTTGCGTGTGGCGACATTGACTGGATCTCGATAACAGATAACGCCGGAGGCAATCCGCAACTAGCGCCGCTGGTTATGGGCCGGCCCATTCTCTACGCGGGCAAGGAAGTCGTCATCCATCTCACCTGCAAGGATCTGAACCGTAATGGCCTTGAGAGTGAGGCCTGGATGCTGAACAGCGAGGGTTTCAACAACATTCTGGCCATGACGGGCGACTATCCGGTGGCAGGCAACGACGGCTTGGCGCGGCCGGTATTCGACATCGATTCCATTGGTCTGATTTCTCTACTCAACAAAATGAACCAAGGCCTCGGTGCGTCGGCGGCAAACGGCAAGCGACAGCAACTGGAAAAAACGCAATTCTGCATTGGCGCGGTGACCACTAACTTCAAGCTGCGCGAGGGCGAGGTCATTCCGCAATACCAGAAGCTCGGGAAAAAGGTTGAGTGCGGCGCGCGGTTCATCATCAACCAGATCGGATTCGACTCGCGGAAGATCTCGGAGTTGCGCCGCTACATGGACGCGCACGAGATGAAGGAGACTCCGCTGATCGGCAACGTGTACGTACTGAGCCCGCGCGTGGCCGATCTTTTTCATGAGGGCAGGATTCCGGGCGTGGTGGTAAGTGATGCGCTATGGGAAGTTTGCCAGATTCAAAGCGGATCGCCGGACCGCGGCAAAGCATTTTTTCTCGAGCTCGCGGCCAAGCAGATTGCGGTCTATCGCGGGCTCGGATTCCGCGGCGTGTACCTGGGCGGAGTGCACAACCTCGCCGCGATTGAGCGGATTCTGGAGATTGAGCGAAGCTTTGCGCCGGACGACTGGAAGCAGTTCGCGCGCGAGATCAAGTTTTCGCGAGCGGGAGAGTTCTTCTTCTACTCTGAAGATCCCACGACCGGGCTGGCGAATCCGCTTGAGGAAACACCGCGCAGCAAGACTCCATCGAAGCACGTGACCGCGGTTTATCAAATATCCAAGCTGTCGCACGCGACGATGTTCGCTCCCGGCACGGCGTTCGCACGTTGGGGCGCGAAGGCGTGCGCGCGCTCAAAGGACCCGATGCAGGGACCGAAGCCGTTGCGGGCCCTGGAGCATGTGAGCAAGGCCATCCTCTACCAGTGCAAGGACTGCGGCGACTGCTCGCTGCCCGACATTGCGTATCTTTGTCCCGAATCGCAGTGCGCGAAAAACCAGCGCAACGGCCCATGCGGCGGCACGCGCGAAGGCCGCTGCGAAGTGGACGGATACGGCCACTGCATCTGGCTGCGCGCATACGAGCGCCTGAAACATGACGGCCACGAAGAAAACCTGCTCGATCATGTGCCCGTGGTCCAGAACCAGGGGCTGCGAGGAACATCGGCGTGGGCGAACCTTTGGCTGGGCCGCGACCACAGTTCAAAACGGGAGGCCGCAAAGGCGGAGTCGGCCACTCCCATTCCGGAGCTACAAAAGCAATGAATAGAAAACTGCATATTGTCGGCGAATTGATGAACAACTCTTACGCCCGCGCGCGCAAAGCGTTTAATGCGCGCGATCCTGAGGGCTACGGACAACTGGCCAAACTGCAGGCCGACCTGGGCGCGGATTATCTGACGCTCAATATCGACGGCACGCAACGGATTCAGGTGCGAAGCAAGGAGATGCTTGACTTTCTGCCCGACGTAATTCCGGCCATTCAGGAAGCCACGTCGACGCCGATCGCCTTCGACAATCCGTCGGTTGACTACCACAAGATTGCGTTGGCGCATTACGACCGGAAGAAGAGTGGCCCGCCGATTCTGAATTCGCTGGCCGCGTCGCGCGAGCGGCTGGACGAGATGGTGGAGCTGGTGAAGCACTACGACACGCTCGCCGTGGTGATGGCCTCGGAGATGTTTGTGCCCGGGGGAGCTTCGCAATGCCTGAATCCGCAGGACTCGTATCGCGCGGCCAAGCATTTTGTTGAACTGCTGGCGACCAAGGCGGGCCGCCGCAACGATCAGATCATCATCGATACCGGCCTTGCGCCGGTGGGCGCGGACACATACGGCCTAGTGAACATCGGACTGGACGCGATGCGGTTGATCAGCGCCGATCCAGATTTGAAGGGCGTACACATGATTGTCGGCCTTTCAAACTTTGCCTGGGGCACGCCGAAAGAGATTCGCGAGGACCTTGAGAAGGCGTACCTGACGCTGGGGATGGAAGCGGGCTTGGATTTCGCGCTGGCGAATCCTGAGAAGACTCCCTCGCCGCTGTCCGCCGGTCATCCGATGGTGGCCAAGTTGCGTGAAGCGCTGGAGCAGGGCCGACGTGGAGAAGGGGAATCCGCTGAAATGTGCGGCTTCCGCCAGGCAGAAGCCATCCTGAGTATTTGCAGAGAGGTTGAGGCCGTCGACTACTAGAGCGGCAACGAGTGATGCCTGTGATTGATCTCGTTTTCCCTGAGACCGATGACCGCCGCGTCTGGATGCGTATTGGAACGCTGCTGGACAGCGTAGGCACCACGCCCCTGCACAATGCCAATGTTGTGTACGACCGGAAGTCGGTTCTTTTTGCCGGGGAGGGTTTGCCGCCGGCAGATTTACTGAATCCCGGTCAGAATCAGCCGGATCACGACCTGCCGCAATTCACGCTGCTGCCAGGATTGACGGACGCACACACGCATTTTTTCCTCGAAGGCGGCGAACTTGATCCGGACAAGCGCTCCGCCTACCTTAAGCAGACGCCGGGAGAGTTGCTGGACCACGCGCGCCGGCGGCTGGAGAAGCTGGTTCGTCTGGGGATTACGGCAACTCGCGATGCCGGCGACAAGAATGGCGTTGGCCTGGCGCTGAGCAAGCTTTATTTGAGCGCGGAGCGACCGCTGATGCCGTATGTCGACAGCCCCGGCGCGGCGATTCATCATCGCGGCCGTTACGGCAGCTTCATGGCCGAGGCGTTTGAGGATTGCTTGACACCGCGCCAGTGCGTGGAAGAGCGGGTAAAAGCCGGAGCCGATCGCATTAAGCTGATTCCGACCGGGATTATCAATTTCAAAAAAGGCGCGGTCACGACGGCGCCGCAAATGTCAGCGGAGCGAGTCGGCGATTTCGTTGCAGCGGCAAAAGCTTTTGGCAGGCAGACGCTGGCGCATGCATCGGGAGATGCAGGCATCGATCACGTAATCGACGGCGGCGTGGATTCGATCGAGCACGGTTTTTTTGTTCGCGACGATCAGCTCGCGAAGATGCGCGACAAGCAGATTGCCTGGGTGCCAACGTTTGCGCCTGTGCAATGCCAAGTGGATCATGCAGAGCGGATGGGCTGGGATGCGGAGATCGTTGGGAACCTGAAGAAGATTCTCGACCAGCACGCGAAGAGCCTGGTGAAGGCTCATGCGATGGGCGTGCAGGTGATCGCAGGCGCCGACGCCGGTTCCTATGGCGTGGCCCACGGACTGGGATTCCTATACGAACTGGAGTTGATGCAGCGAGCAGGGCTTTCGCCGCTGGCGGTGATTAACTCAGCCACGGGGGCCGGATCGAAGCGACTGGCCTTCAAGGAGAAGTTTGGGCAGATCAAGCCTGGATTCCTCAGCCGATTCATTCTCACTCGCCACTCGCCGCTTGAGGACGTTGCCAATCTGCGCAAAGAGCGGGTCATCGTGTTTGACGGCGCGGTCTTCGCGGGCGGCGAAGACATCGACTCGAAAGGTCTTTAGGAGAGAGCGGCCTGCTCGATCGCTCGTTCTGGCGGCAATTCCGCGATTGAAGAAATTCAAACGACAGGCCGTCGCTATCTGCGGCGTGCGCGCCAGAATGAACTGACTCCCAGGTAGAGAAAAACCACGCCCGCGCCGATGGAGAAATCGCGAGAAATTGCGCCGATCCCAGACCAGTTTTGCCAAAGACGCAGAGCGAAGAGAGCTGCGAATAATAGGAAGAATGTACCGGTGGCTTCAAGCCAGACGACGCCGCCAACGCGGCGGAAGGGACGGAGGAGCTCGCCGATGCCCTTGCTGAGGTTCGGGCCGGTTCGAGCTACGATGCGCCCCGCGGTTTGAGCCTGAGGGAGAGCCTGAGACACAAGGCTGGGGCCGGCGGCGACCGATTGCGTATTGGGATGTGGCGGGCTCGCGGCAGATGGCGCGGGGCTCGCAAAACGCTGGCCGGCAATGCGCCCGGCGACGCGAACGCCGATGCCCAGAGCGCGGCCGATGTTTCGCGGTTCCATACCGTTTATGATGTTAGCAGTGGCTCACGGTGCTTTTCGCAAATTGGCGCGGGTCGGGAGTTGCTGTCAATCCTGATTCTCGAGTTGCTCTCGATCCTGATTGGAAGTAAGGTAAAGAGATTCCGCGTTGCGACCCGCATTCCTCTCCCACGGGTGCGCCGCTCATGGAGGTAGCTGTGACATCCCGTCTGCGTGAATTGATTCAGCAACTGGGCGAGGCCATCCATGAGTCGGTGATTGAGAGCGAACAGATTGCCGGCGTGGTGCAGGACATCCGCAAGCACGGATTCGACGTGTTGCTGATGCTTGAAGCCACGATCGGGCTGAATGAAGTCACCGAGAAGAATGCTGCCGCTGGAACGGATGAAGCGACCGGGGGCGAGGCGGGGACCTTCACGCCTAACGACCTGCACTTTCTGCGCTCGCTGCGCATCGCGGTTGAAGGCGAACCCGACGAGGATGCAACGGACGTGAAGTAAGCGATTGGGCGGGTGAAGTGAACGCGAGGATTGGCTCCGCTCTTCGGCGATTCCCTTGCCTTCGCCAAACCTCAAAAATGGCTTGTACGTAGATGATCCTCTGTGCCGACACCGTCGTCGCACTCGATTGACCCCCATCCATCAGCTTGATAAGATGGAAGTGCGGGGTGGAGCAGCCCGGTAGCTCGTTGGGCTCATAACCCAAAGGTCGCTGGTTCAAATCCAGCCCCCGCAACCATCTAAATTGCAGGAACCATTAGGCTTGGGAAATGCGGTTTTCCAAGCCTTTCGTGTGAATAGGAGTTAGGCCGTCATTAAGACCGGCGCTGGCTTCGCCCTGTGGCTTCTTTTCAGCTTCGACAACGACTCGCTCAAGCCCCGCGCCAATCGCTCGCGCAGCCTTAAGATTTCGCTTCCATTCAGGCCGTCCCCCATACACGTCCAGAGTGAACGATCCGGTGATCGCACATTTCCCGGGCGCTATAATGCTCTCGGACCCTAAGCGAAAAAAACTCAGCAGTCGTTAGAGCCGAATTCCTGGAAAGTGATTCCACAGGGAGGCCATAGCTCAACGTGAAGCCACCAAGTCTCTGCTTTCTTCTCGGAACTTTCCTTTCGATTCCTGCGGCCGCTCAATTGTTGACGGCTCGGCTTGTGACCGAGCCTGTCGACACCACGAGGCTCGTCACGCTGCACGGTTCCGTGCACCCACTGGCGCAGCCTCGATACGACGTCGGGATGGTGAACGAATCCACGCCGGCGCAGCGGCTGCTGCTCGTGCTGAATCGGCCTCCGGATCGCGAAGCGGCCTTCCAGCAATTGCTCAGGGATTTGCATGCGCCCGGCTCATCGAGCTATCACCATTGGCTTGCTTCGGAGGAGGTGGGCACCCGATTTGGGCCCGCCGACGCGGACCTGGATGCCGTCACCGGCTGGCTCACCTCTTCCGGATTTGCTGTCAATCGCGTTTCCAAAGGCCGCCGGTTCATTGAGTTCTCCGGCACCGTGGGCCAGGTGAACGCCGCATTTCACACGCAGATACGCGACTACCTTGTGAATGGCGAAGTGCACCATGCCAATGCAACAGAAATTCAAATCCCCGAAGCGCTTGCCCAAATCGTTGCAGGCCTGTCGCCCTTGCACGACTTTCGCCCCGCACCCCAGCTTCAAGTTGCCGGGAAGGGCTACTACGACGCAAGCGCGCGCCGCTTCATACCCGAGTTCAACCTGCCTTCCAGCTCGCAACCGCTCCGTTACGGGGTTGCTCCGGCGGACTTCTATGCGGAGTACGACCTCAACCCGCTGTATTCATCGAGCGTAACCGGCGCCGGCGTCACCATCGGCATCATTGATGAGTCGAACATCGACCTCAGCCTGGTGAACGACTACCGAAGCGTCTTCGGCCTGAGTTCCCAAGCGGTTCAAGTCGTCTTGGATGGCGGCGATCCGGGCGCGAACTCGAGCGATGTCGAATCGTATCTCGACGTGGAGATGGCCGGAGCCGTCGCTCCCGCCGCGACCATCAACCTCTACCTCTCCGCCGGCTCGCCCTATCAGGATCCACTGGCACTTGCGGCGCTGCGCGCCATTGAGGACGACCAGGCGGATGTATTGAGCATTAGCTGGGGCGCCGGCGAACAAGAACTGGGAACCAGCGGCAACCAGGTTTGGAACGCCCTATGGGAACAGGCTGCGGCCCAAGGTCAAACCGTGCTCGTTGCCACCGGAGACTACGGCCAGACACCCGACACGAACTATCTCGATCAGGCATCGCTAGCCGGTCCCGCGGTGAATGGACTGGCCTCCACGCCATGGAACATTGCGGTCGGCGGCACGGACTTCTATTATTCCGACTATGCAACTGGCGCGCCCAGCGCCTCAACGTTTTGGAACGCCGCGAACGATCCCGTGACGAAAGGATCGCTGAAAACTCCAATTACTGAGCAGGTGTGGAACGATGCCTACGGTCTGGACGCGTTCCGAAGCGGAAACTACGCCGCTGGCGGAGGGGCCAGCAATTGCACCAACGTGAACGCCATTACCGGCGGCTGCGTAAGCGGCTACGCGAAGCCGGCCTGGCAAACCGGACCCGGCGTGCCTGCCGATAGCGTACGCGACATTCCCGATGTCTCGCTCTTCGCCTCGAACGGCGCCAACTATTCCGCCTATGTCACCTGCGATTCCGAGGGTGACTGCACGCCCGACGCGAGCGGCAACTTCAACTTCGACCTAGTGGGAGGCACATCGGGATCCACACCAGCGATGGCCGCCATCACGGCGCTCGTCGTCCAGAAGTATGGGCGCCAGGGCCAGGCCGACACGGTGCTCTATCCATTGGCCCAGCAGAAGCCGACGGCGTTTCACGACGTCACGCTGGGCGGAAACTGGGACGTGTGCGTGCAAGGCGATGCTGATTGCGCGCTGAGCGCGGGATCCGGAGAAGGCGAATCGACAGTCTACTCCGCTGCTGCGGGCTTCGATTTAGCCAGCGGATGGGGCTCCGTCGACGCCGCCAACCTGGTCAACAACTGGAATGCGATTGCATTCAGTTCCACGGCCACATCGCTCCAGGTATCTCCCAGCACGGTCACGCACGGCCAGAACGTGACACTCAACGCGAGCGTCACGCCCACATCGGGCAGCGGCACGCCCACAGGAACGGTAGCGATCCTCGCCAATTCCCCATTGCCCTCGAATGGAAGCCAGACTGCGATCGCGCTCAGCGGCGGAGAGGGCTCGGCATCAGTGAACGATTTGCCCGGCGGCACCTACGAGCTCACTGCGCATTACGGCGGAGACGGCGTGTTCGCAAGCAGCACCTCACAGCCGCAGACGCTAACTGTTTCGCCGGAAGCGTCGACCCTCGTATTGAAAGCTGTTAGCGCAAACGCCAACCCGATTTCGAGTTTGTCGTATGGCTATCCGGCGTACCTCACCGCGCAGCCCGTGGGCGCGAAATTACTTGCCGGGCAAAGCGATGGCTCCGCTACGGGCAGCATCGCGTTCACATTGGATGGCGCAACCACCGCGATTCCTCTCAATGTGAGCGGAATTGCCTCATGGACCACGCCGGCCCTCTCCGTCGGTTCGCACACGGCCAGCGCCAGCTACTCCGGCGACGCAAGCTTTCAGGCCTCATCTGCCGCTGCGTTGAATTTCACCGTCAACAAAGGCTATCCCGTGCAACTGATCAACGTTCTCGCGCCGTTGGCGTACCCCTCAAACGAATGGGTAATCAGCCCCAGTGGCAGCGTCAGCATCTCCGCCGAAGTGGGCCCGAGCGTGGGCATCCTGTCGGGGAGCGTCGCACCTCCGGGTGTGATCGGTCCCACGGGTACCGTGACCATTTGCCTGAACACAACCAACCTGACTTTCCCGCCCTGCACCAATCCGCCCTACCAGCAAACCGTTCCTTTGGCCTCCGCGACCGGTATCTACGGCCTGTACTCCCAAGCTACGGCGACCTTCTCGAATCTGGCGCCGGGCCAATACTATGCGCAGTTCGCTTACAGCGGCGACGCCAACTGGCAAACTGCGGGCGAGAATCAACTGAATATGGTCGTGGTGCAGACGAGCGCCACTTCATACACGGCTTCGACCACCACTCTCAGCATTTCGCCCAGCAGCATTTCGGGAGCGCAACAAGCACAACTGACTGCGACGGTGACAGGCAGCAATGGCATCGCGCCAACTGGATGGGTCTATTTCTACGACTATGGCGTCTTGCTTACCGAGCGCTACTTGAATCCCTCTGCCACGGGCGCTACAAGCACCGTCTCAATCAGCGGGGGCCCCACGTCGTTCTGGAACAACGGCGCCAACCAAATTGTCGCCCTCTACTACGGGGATAACAACTACGCATCCTCGACCAGCACCACCGAAAGCCTGACCGTGACCCAGACAGTGGGCGACTTCGCGGTCGTTCCCGTGGTCCCACAAATCACGGTGTCGGGGGGCAGCAGCGGAACGGTCACCCTGAACCTGGCCTCAGTGAATAATTTCAACGGCACGCTCAGCCTTAACTGCACGCCGTCTTCGACCAACCTTTCTTGCAGTGTGACTCCGGCGTCAGCTGCCCTGAACGGCGTTGCCTCAGCCACGCTGACGATCACGACGACCTTCACCAGCACAACCGCGAAGCTCACGCGCACTCCCTCGCAAATGCGCACCTGGTTTGGCGCAGGAACAGCGCTTGCATTTTGCCTCATCTTTGTCCTGCCGTTGCGGAGGCCGCGATGGATCAGGATGAGCTGGCTGGCGCTGCTTCTAGCCGCATTTTTTCCGGTGAGTTGCGGTGGCAGCGGGAGCAGTAGTGGGAATGGCGGCGGCGGTGGGGGAGGTGGGAGTAAAACGACCGTAGAAAACACGCCCACGGGCTCGTACACCGTGGCGGTTACCGGCACGGCCAACGGTATTACCCACAACGCTGTGGTTTACGTGGTCGTGCACTGACTCCAGCTTGAGATCTGAGACGATTTGGAGCTCAGAAAAGGCCGCCGACTTCGGCCTTTTTCATCTTTCGGCTACATGCTGGAAATATGTGCCCTGTCGAGTGGAACGGGCCTACGGGGTTGGATTATGCCAACCGACGTCCACGGCGATGAGTGCGTCAGCTTCCTTCGGCCCCCATGTGCCGCGTTTGTAACGGCGAACCCGGGGATGGTGCTTCAGAACTCGATTGACCACTTCCCATGCCGCTTCAACAGCGTCCTCGCGGGTGAAGAGCGCGCCGTCGCCTTTCATTGCATCGCCCAAGAGCCGTTCGTAGGGGGTCTCCTCTCCCGGCTGCTCATCGGACAGGGAAAGCTCCCGATCCTCTCCGATGAATTCCTCACCTGCAAGCTTGACGCGCGCCGCGAGCGCGATGACCGAAGTGGGCGAGAGCCGAAAACGCAGGTAATTCGAACGGCTATTCGCGCGTACTGCGTCGGCAAAGAGTTTCTGCGGGGGCGGCTTCAACTCCACAACGATCTCAGTTGCAGTGGTTGGGAGATACTTGCCCGAGCGCAAATACCAGGGCACGCCCTCCCAGCGCCATGAGTCGATGAAGAGACGCAGGGCGCAATAGGTTTCGACATCAGATCGCTTCGCCACGTCCGACTCTTCTCGGTAGCCAATATATTGGCCGCGCACAACGTCCTCGGGCTTCAGAGGGCACATGGCTTGAAAGACCTTGGCCTTTTCGGTTTGCACATCTCCAAAGTTGCGGCCGGCGGGAGGCTCCATGGCCAGCAGCGCCACGATTTGGAAAAGATGATTCTGAATCACGTCGCGCAGACAGCCTGCTGTTTCGTAGAACGCGCCGCGCTTACCCACGCCGAAACTCTCCGACAGGGTGATCTGAACGCTGGCCACATAGTTGCGGTTCCAGATCGGTTCAAGAAACGAGTTAGCGAACCGGAAATAGAGGATATTCATGATCGCTTCTTTGCCAAGGAAGTGATCGATACGGAAAATGGAATCTTCAGGAAACACCGCGTGCGCAACCCGGTTGAGTTCGCGAGCTGAAGCCAGATCGCGGCCGAACGGTTTCTCAACAATGACGCGCGCGTTCGCAGCCAGATTTGCGGCTCCAAGGCCCTTGATCACCGTTTCGAACAGCGCAGGCGGGATTGCCAGATAGTACGCAGGACGGCGCGCCTTCCCCAGAGCCTTTTTGATCGCCATGAATGTACTGCTGTCTGCGTAATCGCCACTCACGTACGTTAGCAACGACAGAAGACGTTTAAGCGCGGCTTTGTCATCGATTCCGCCCGCGCGCTTGATGCTGTCGATCACACGCCGATGCAATCGCTCAGGACTCCATTTCGGGAAGGCAACGCCGATCACCGGAACCTTGAGCGCCCCGCGCTTGACCATTGCATAGAGCGCGGGAAGGATCATTTTGTGTGCCAGATCGCCAGTGGCACCGAAGACAACGAGAGCGTCCGATTTCGACCGGGGCATCAGGCGCCTTCTTTCTGGCCGGTTTTCTCTTCGTGTCCGCCGAATTGGAAACGCAGCGCGGATAAGAGCTTGTCGGCGAAAGTGTCTTCGCCGCGCGAACTGAAGCGCTCATACAACGCGGCACTGAGCACGGGGGCCGGAACCGATTCGTCAATGGCGGCGGTAATGGTCCAGCGTCCTTCACCTGAGTCCGACACGTGGCCCGTAAATTTTGCCAGATCCGGACTGTCGAGGAGGGAGATGGCGGCGAGATCGAGGAGCCAGGATGCGATCACGCTGCCGCGGCGCCAAACTTCGGTGATGTCGGAAAGGTTCAGGTCGTACTGGTACACCTCAGGGTTACGCAGGGGGGTAGTTTCGGCGTCCACTTTTTCCTGCTGCTTACCGACATTCGCATGATGGAGAATGTTCAACCCCTCTGCATACGCGGCCATGATTCCGTATTCGATTCCGTTGTGCACCATCTTCACAAAGTGGCCGGCGCCGTTGGGTCCGCAGTGCAAATAACCATGCTCGGCTGTGCCGCCCACCTTTTCGCGGCCGGGCGTGCGCGGCGCCGAATCGATGGACGGCGCCAATGCGGAGAAAATGGGGTCCAGTCTCTGAACCACATTTTTTTCGCCGCCGATCATCAGGCAGTAACCGCGCTCCGCTCCCCACACTCCGCCGCTGGTTCCCGCGTCAACATAGTGGATGCCCTTCGGTTTCAATTCAGCAGCGCGGAGAATGTCGTCGCGATAATAGGAGTTCCCCCCATCGATGACCACATCATCCGCTTCGAGCAGAGGAGTGAGACCTTTGAGGGTGGCATCGACCACGCCCGCCGGCACCATCATCCAGATGGCGCGAGGTGTCTTTAATTTCTTCACGAAATCTTCAAGCGAATTGGCGCCGACCGCGCCTTCTTTGGCAATCGATTGCACAGCATCCGAATGAATGTCGTAGACAACGCAGTGGTGGCCGGCCTTCATTAGACGCCGGACCATGTTGTTTCCCATCCTGCCCAAGCCGATCATGCCCAGTTCCATGGAATCCTCCCGATACGAGATTTGATGCGAGCACGAGATCAAACAATAGCATTCGAGAATGAGAAAGGTTTCAACACAGTTCACCTGATGCGGGCAAAGTACAAGACGCGCTAGGAGTTTTTCTCCTTCTCTTCCTCGGTGACGACGAAGAAACTGCGCAAGTCAGCCTGCCCAAACGAAGTGGTCATCGCGACATCGGCGGCGTCCCGCCCTGTCGCCATGAGCACGCGGCCGATCCGCGGTTGGTTGTTGCGTGCATCGAACGTCCACCAGCGGCCTCCCAGATACGCCTCGAACCATGCGCTGAAGTCCATGGGAAGCCTCTCAGGCACGCCGATGTCGCCCAAATAGCCGGTCGCATAGCGCGCGGGAATGTTGAGTGCGCGACAGAAGGTGATCGCCAGATGTTGAAAGTCTCGGCAAACGCCCACGCGCTCCGTAAACACATCGAGAGCCGTTTTTGTGGGCCGCGCCTGCTGATAGTTGAACGCCACTTTATTGTTTACCCAGTTGCAAATCGCCTGCACGCGGCCCCAGCCGGGCAGGATGTGTCCAAAAAGCTCGAGCGCAATGGTCGAAAATCGATCCACTTCGCAGTAGCGGCTATTGAGCAGGAAGCTGAGCATTTCGTGGGGCAGATCGCCGACGGCCGACTCGCGCGCCAACCAATTGAATTCATCCGGAACTCCGGAGTCTCGAATCAGCGTGGAATTGAAAAGCCTGAGCTGTCCTTGCGGAGCGACAAACCGCGCGCAACGATTCCCGAAACTATCGTTGTAATGGGTGATTTCAAGGTTCGGTTCGGTTTGCAACTCGTCGGGCTCCAGCAAGTCGTGAGCGCGCGAAGGATGGACATTGAGAAGCGCCACCATTGCCACAGTGGCCGGAATGTCGAATTGTATGTCGTATGCCAGCCGGATCAGCATTCTGACACTCCAGACTTGAGAGTATAGGTTTCGAAGGCTCCGACCCCGGACCTTGCGCGAAGGCAGGCAAGGTATAGCAATCCTATCTCCTGCAAGAAGCAAAAGGCGCGGAAAAGGATGTATCTTGCTGAGTAACTTACCGGCTGCGCTACACTAACACTCACCGTGGTGCACAAATTCCTTGCAGCCTAAGGACACCGGTCATGATGCCGGATCAGGACAGTTTTTGGGACGAGTTGCTGGCCTACATTGAGGCGCATAGCGTCATCCCCATTGTTGGACCAGAACTTGTCATCGTGGATCATGATGGGCGACTCGAGCCATACCACCGGCTGCTGGCGCGCGAACTTGCGGCTCGACTGAAGGTCGGGGATCTGGGCGAATCCGCGACGCTTAACGAGGTGGTCGGAGGTTATCTCGCGAAGCCCGGGAGCAGACGGCAGTCAGTCTATCGCGAGTTAGGCGATATCGCCGCCAAACTCACCGTCAAAATCCCGGAGCCTTTGCTGCAGCTCGCCAGCATTCGTGACCTGAATCTTTTCGCGAGCTTTTGCACCGACAACCTTCTAGCCCAGGCGATCAACGCGGCGCGTTTTGGCGGACGCGCGGAGACGCGCGAACTGGCGTTCAATCCCAGCGAAGCCGGCGATCTGCCCGACGGCCCGCGCGATGTGCCGGTAGTTTACGGACTGTTTGGCCGGATGTCGGTGCTGCCCAAGTACGTGATTGCGGAAGAAGACGAACTCGAGTGGGTGACCGCACTGCAAATTCCGGAAAAGCGTCCAGAGCGGCTCTTCGACGAATTGGGGCACAATCACCTGCTCTTCCTCGGCTGCGGATTTCCCGACTGGCTCGCACGCTTCATCCTGCGCACGGCCAAAAACAGCAAGCTATCAGCCGAGCGTGGCTTCTCAGAGTACCTGATCGACGTGGAAGCGGAATCGAATGCGCCGTTGGTCGCCTTCCTGGCCAGCTTCAGCCGCGAAACCGTGGTGCTGTCACTAGACCCGGTCGACTTCGTGGCCGAACTCGCGCGACGTTGGCAGGAACGGCAAGGTGGCGACGCGGCGGGGAAGGAGCCGGAGCCCGGTCCGATGCCGGAAACCATGCCGCCGGGGAGCCTGTTCATCAGCTACGCCAGCGAGGATCGGCCGGCCGCGCTGCGGCTTGCCGCGGAATTGCAGGACGCAGGACTGCCGGTGTGGCTCGACCGCCAGCAACTGGATTGGGGCAGCGATTACACGGCGCGTATTCGGCTCGCGATCCAGCAATGCGCCTTGTTTGTACCGGTGCTTTCGCGAACAGCGGAACAACGCACCGGATTCTTCCGCAAGGAATGGGCGTGGGCCAGCGAGCGGAACCTCGACTTCACCGGCAGCAGCCTCACCTTCCTGTGCCCGCTGGTGATTGACGATACTCCGGTGGTTACGAGCAACGAAATTCCTCCGGCGTTCAAGATGGTGCACATTGAACAAGCCCCCGCAGGCAGCCTGCAGAGCCATCAGGCGGATGCAATTGTGAAGGCCTTCAACGCCATGCGTGCACGCATGCAAGGTAAGCAATGAACGAGCTACCGACAATCGACGCTGAACGCCCGTGGCCGGGGTTATTGCCGTTCGGCGAAGACTCGCGCATGTACTTTCACGGCCGCGAAGCCGAAACAGATGAATTGTTTCGGTTGATCGAGCGTGAACCTCTTACGGTGTTATTCGGCCAGTCGGGATTGGGAAAATCATCGCTGCTGAATGCGGGTGTATTTCCGAACCTGCGCCGCGCCGGCTATCTGCCGGTATATCTGCGCTTGAGTCTCGAAGCAGGGGCGCCTGTGCTGATCGATCAAGTGTGGCAGGCGCTCAAGGCTGCATGCGCTAACCACGAAGTGAGCGCGAGCGCGGTCTTGGCGGGCGACGGCTTCTGGCAATACCTGCATCGGCCAGAAACCCAGTTCCTGAATCCCCATGGGCGACCGGTTGTGCCGGTGCTGGCGTTCGATCAGTTTGAGGAGATCTTTACGCTGGGCCGGCAGACGCCGGAGCAAACCACGCGCACGCAACTGATGCTGCAACAGCTGGGCGAATTGATCGAAAACCGGTTGCCACCGGCGCTGGAACGCGAACTCACGGTGCATCCGGAGCTTCTAGATCAATTCGATTTGCTCCGCCAGAACATCAAGATGGTCTTTACGTTCCGCGAAGATTATCTGGCCGAGTTCGAGAGCCTGAAGACAGTCATTCGGCCCATTATGCAGAATCGGATGCGGCTTACGCCGATGCGCGGCGATCGTGCGGCTGCGGCGATTGAGACAGCGGGCGGAGGGTTGCTGAGCGCTAGCGTCGCGGCACGCATTGTGAGGTTTGTTGGCGGAGCCGCGAGGGGCGACTCCGGACAACTGGAAGAGATTTCGATCGAACCCGCGCTTCTGTCGCTGGTTTGCCGCGAGCTGAATGAGCAACGCATCGCACGCGGACAAGCGGAGATCAGCGCCGACCTGATCCAGGGCGAAAACACGCAGCAGATCATTGCGCAGTTTTACAACCAAGGATTCGCGGGGCTGGACGTCAGGGTGCGTTATTTCGTCGAGGATCGGCTGCTGACGACTGCAGGCTACCGCGACAGTTGCGCGCTGGACAACGCGCTGGCGGAGCCTGGCGTGAGCGAAGCGGCGATTCAGAGCCTTGTGGATCGACGCATTCTGCGCCGGGAAGAGCGCGGTGGGTTGGTTCGGATCGAGCTGATCCACGATGTGCTCGCGCTGGTGGCAAAAGAGAGCCGCGATACGAGGCACGAGGCTACCGCACTTGAAGCCGCAAGGCAGCAATTGGCCAAGCAGCGGCGACGCCAAAGAATCATCGTTGTCTGGGCCGCGGTTCTGGTGGCGTGTCTGGTGGGGGTTTCGTGGCTGGCGGTGGTGGCGAGCCGGGGGAAGAAGCAGGCCGTTTCTGCCCAGCAGCAGGCGGATCAGGAAGCAAAGGTGGCTCTCGAGCAGAAGAAGGTGGCATTGGACGAAAGCGTGCGGGAGCGGCAAGCGGAGGACCTCGCCGTTTCAAAGCAGGCGCAGTTGGCGGGCGCCCTGGAGAAAGCAGACGAGGCGACTCACACAGCCAAGAGCGAAGCGGATGCGAAGGAAGCGCAGCGATGGCAGGCCGTCGTCTGGGCGGCGGCCGCAGACGAGCAATTGGACGCGGGCGGCACGGGAGAAAAGCTGCGCGCGTGCGTCGACTCAACCAATCGCCTCACCGACGATCCCGCGAAGGCATCGCGAGATTACATGGTGGGAGTCTGGCATGTGGACCAAGGAGTTTCATCGACAGATCAGGAGTGGCGCAGCGACGGCACCTGCGTCAGCAGGCATATCTACGAAAACGGCTTTGAGCTCGACCTGAAAAATGACGTTTGCACCTGGAGTTACAAGCCGATCGCCGGGCACGATGATGAATTCGAGATGGACTGGGCCTCCAAGATGTTGGGGCCTCAATATACAAAGCAACTGATCTTCAAGATCACAAGCCGCACGCGCATGCGCAACATCAATGTCGGCTACGACGCGTTTCGAATCATTTGTCCGGCTCAGGAACTTTCGATCCGCCAGGGGGAGCTCGCGACTCTCCAGAAACAAGCCGACGCAAACCCCGGCAGCTTGGAAGATCAAGCGGCGCTTGCAAGCGGATTCGACAAGCTGGGAACAGCATTGTCGGCGCAAAACGATTTTGCGAATGCCTTCAAGAATTTCGACCAGGAACTCACGATCTGCCAGCAAGTGGCGCAGCACGGGCCGGCGGGCTCGGATTGTCTGAAGAGAACCGCGCCGTCGTTCGAGCAACTCGGAAACCAGGAATTCAACGTGGCGGCAACGCTCGACCAAGCCGGCGACGGGCAGGGCGGAACGCAAAATGCCACGGCGGCGATCGCGTCTTTTCAAAAAAACCTGGCGATTCGATTGCAGTTGCTCCGCGCCGATCCGGCAGACGTGGATGCGCAACATAACGCGGCATTGGCATCAAACCATGCCGGCATTGTTCTCTACTGGGTCGGCCAGAATACGGCGGGGATCGATGCGATTCGAACGGCTGCGCAAATGCTCGAGAAGATCACCGAGACGCATGGCGGCGAAACACAAGTGAGGGTGGATCTGCTGTGGATTCTCTATAACCTGAGTCAGCGATCGAATGTTGGGACCGAGGCCAAGGACTCTCTGACCAAATCCCTGGCCATCGCGATGGAACTGGCACGCGAACCAGGGAGCCCCGACAATATGCCGAGCGTGGTGAAATTTTTGCAGGGCGCCAAGCCGCGATGAGATTTTAAATGCCGCCTGTTGCAGCGGATTTCAATTCACGTTGCAGGGTTCCACTCTCGTCCCTGAAGTCGCCACGCCGTACTGGTTCGCTCCGGAGATGGTTTGATCGTCAGCGGAAAGCGTGACGCTATCGACGGGGTCCGGCCAGGTGAGCGTGTAGATTCCGCGCGAGGCATCGACGGTTTGCCAGGTTCCCGAGAACGTTCCGGCCGAGAAGACGCCATTCGTGGATACAACCAGTGGAACGTTATTCGACATGTTCCAGGTGCCGATGATGCCGAACGTGCTCGCGACACGTGTGGCCGCAATCGGGTAGCCATATTGATTGCTTCCGCTCAACGAGCGCTGGTCGGACGTGATGGTGACTGTGTCGATCGCTTCAGGCCATGTAAAGGTGTATTTGCGCTGTGCGGCGTTCACGAGCCGCCAATGTCCCGTGAAGGGACCGCCCTGGATGACGCCACTCGAGTGAATAAAAACCGATCCGTTATTGAACCAGTGATAGCAGCCGACGATGGGATCGGCGGTAGTGGAAGGACCGGGGCTGGGTGTGGGACCCGGTGTGGGCGAGACGACCGCTGGGTTGGGTGAAGGGTTCACGGTTGGCGAGATTGGTCCCGGCGGTTTTGGCCTGAGGAGGATGAAGCCAAAAAGGATTGCTGCTACGACGACGACCGCGGCGATGCCGATCCAAAGTTTCTTTGACGGAATTGCATTGCCGGCACGAGCGGGCGTCATGGGCCGAAGGGCTGACGAATTTGCCGGCGCGGACTGCAGCACACCGGCTGCTGGGAACGCTGTCGGGGGCGTGATCAGCTTTTGAACCGTTTCAACCAATTCGTCGAGATGCTTTTCGAGGGGCGGCGTCAAGGCGTCGAGCCAATGGACCGAGCCGATGAAATAATCCAGTGACTTGCCCGGAGGAACATCTTCAATGCGGAAGGGCAGGATGGCCACGCCGTTGCTTACCGCGCGCTCGACTTCCTTGGGAATGTGGCCCGATGAATTTGCGTTCGCGGAGAGAACGAGCACCATCACCTTTACGGAGTGAATCGCTTCAATGATGGATTCGCCGTAGGATGTTCCGGCCACGATGTCACGCGGGGCGATCCAGCAGCGAATGCCGGCCGCCTCAAGCCGCGCGCAGAGCGCATTGGCGACGAGCCTGTCCTTCGATGAGTGACTGACGAAGACGTCGAACGGCAAGGGGAAGAGCTCCTTGAGCGGGGCGATGTCTTATGAAATTGAATTCCCCAAATACACGGAAACACGGAAATCATAACATCCGTTCACTGAGATGATTGGCGATCGAGATCGGACATCGCCAGGAACCCGGAGTCAGGGTTGGAATCGTTCTTCGGGGGTCTGGCCAGCCCCAGACAGGGAGACGATGACGCAGCGGCCTGCAAGCGTGTTCAGGGAGTCGGGAAACCCGCCGCGTTGGTGCGGACGTAGGTCGTCGAGGCATCGTTCGAGGTGGCGACGAACTGGGTGGTGCTCAGGAACCGAATGCTGTTGGTGACCACCACGCCCATCGGTGCCGGGGGCTGCGCCGGTGTGCAGAATCCGCCGACGCAGGTTTGTTTCGGCAAGTAATCCGACCACTTGTAGCTCAGCGTGCCCTGCGCGGCGTTGAACTGGTAGGTGCCCATGAGCGTGAAGCTCATTCCCATGTGATTTTGGGTCGTCGATTGGATGGTGCCGTTAGACATGAAGCTGGTGGTGATCAACAGCCCGGACGGCAGGTTCCAGTTCACCGTCGCAGACCAGGTGCCCACCAGGGCCTGAGAAGGCTGCGCCTGGAGCGGCTGCGTCTGAGATAGAAGGGGGGCCGGTGAGCCCATTGGCGTTGCCGCCGCCGCATTCGTCGCGGACAGTACGCAGGATGCCAGGGACAACGCGCCCAGCAACGGAAGCAGGTTACGGGCCATATCGCCTCCAAAACTTATAAATTCGAGTCTTCACTTTATCAGACTTCAGTAGCTGACTCGGGGGCAATGCCGTGGCTTTCCGTCCCCACGGTCTACAAAGCCAATTTTCTTGATTGTGATTGGTGGACCTGGTCGGGATCGAACCGACGACCTCTTCCATGCCATGGAAGCGCGCTCCCAGCTGCGCCACAGGCCCACGATTGGCGGGGCAACTCCTCTATTGTCGTAGGTGGCGGCTGGCAAGTCAAACGGCGGAGATTGTGGCGGAGCCGGCGCGCGCGAGCGCAATTGGAACACAGTTGCGCCCGCGCTAGGCCACTCAGCTATTACTCCACTGGCGCAGCGAGGAAGAATACGTAAACGAGGAAACCCACGCCAATGAACCCCGGAATCAGCCCACAAAGGTAGATCGAGGTTCCGGGCAGCAGCCCATGCAGAAAAATCAACAGGCCGATGCCAACGCCGATGTTGACCAGGCCGCCAATCTTCATGCCCTCGCGAGCGCGGATGCGCTTGAGCCGATCATCTGCCCGCATCAATTCGAGGGCTGCTTTGGCCCCTTCGCCCGAGGCTTCGGTTATCCGGCGAAGGGTTTCCGCCTTGTAATAGGCCTCGCGCTCCTTCCGCTGGGTGTCGACCCAGTGCACCACACCGGTGAATGTGAACACTATCGCAACGATCACGATTGGAAACAGCAAGAATACATTCATCTCTTCCTCCTCGCCGGGGATCTTCCCCTTGCAACCGGTACGACATGGGGAGGCGGCATCCGGTTGCATAATCTGCGAAAGAAGATTCTTCTAGAGAAAATGCAACCGGAGCCGAATGGGACTGGTCTTACGGTTTCGAGAGGAACGCGATCAAGAGATGCCTGCTGCGATGAGCGCCGAAGAAGACCTGGCCGATGTGAATCGCGTGCTGGCGGGCGAAGTGCAGGCCTTCGAAGGCGTTGTTCGTCGCTGGCAGGGACCTCTGGTGAATATGGCCTGGCGGTATTGCCGTGATCGCGGGCGAGCAGAAGAGATGGCGCAGGAGGCTTTTTTGCGGGCTTGGCGCGGGCTGGCCGGATGGCGGCGCGAGTCAAGCTTTTCGACGTGGCTCTTTGCTCTTGCGGCAAATGTGTTTCGCTCCGAGTTGCTGCGGTTTCCCGCGGTCAACGTGCCTCTGGAAGATGCGGCTGAGCCGACCGGCCCCGCCACGCAGCACGAAGGGCTGGCCAGGAAGCAGAGCGACGACGCAGTGAGGGGAGCCGTGCTGGCGTTGCCTACGCGCTATCGCGAGCCGGTGGTGCTCTATTACTTTCACGAGATGGATGTGGCCGCCGCGTCGCGGACGATGGGCCTGCCCGAGGGAACGGTGAAAGCGCGCCTGGCGCGCGGACGCGAGCTGTTGCGGAAAAGATTTCCGCACCTGAGCGAACAAAGCGCGCCGCTGCTGAGCTCGACGCTTCGGCCTGAAAAGGAGGTCCTGGAATGAAGAGCAATCTGAATCCCCACACGGATCATGGCGCGATCGACCCGATTCTCGGCGATGAAGGGGAATTGATTCCCTCATCCGGTTTTCTGGCGGCGACGATGGAGCGGGTGCGGGATGAGGCCGCAGTGCCCAAGCCGATTCCCTTCCCGTGGCTGCGCGCGTTGCCCGGAATCGTAGTAGTGGTTGCGATCATTGGCTGGTGCGGGTGTGAGCTGGCGCGAGTGGGTTTGGCCAACGCGCGGGAGATTTCGTTTACTCAACTGCATCTGACCGCCGCAACTGGGCGCGCGCTGGAACCCGCCGGATGGGTGGCGGCTGCGCTTGCCGTTTCACTGCTCTCCTGGCTCTTTGCGCAGCGGCTGGCCGGGAGGTCGGGGCTGCTGTAGTGGGCGCCTAAAGAGGAAGCTTTGAACCCGCTATTGAATTCGGGTTACTGCTGCGTCGTGTGTTTCGTGCCGAATTGCTGAAGTTTTGCGAGAGTGGCAGCGGCCTGGCCAGAGTCGATGGCTTCGGCGCCGAGGGCGACGCCCTCTTTGAGATCGCCGGCGAGGCCGGCGGCGACCAGAACAGCCGCAGAGTTGAGCAAGACGACGTCGCGACGCGCGCCGGGAATACCGGTGAGAACGTCATAAAGCAGCGCTTTGTTGGTGGCCACGTCGCCGCCGGTGAATTGGTCGATCGTGGCGCGAGGCAACCCGGCCATCTCCGGCGTAACGCGCGCGGCTTTCAGCTCCGGCTTTCCAGACTCCGACTCCTCAATGCGCGCGACAACCGATTCGCCCGTGGTAGTGAGTTCGTCAATTCCGTCGGTGCCGTGAACAACGAACGCGCGCCGAGCGCCGAGCGCAGCGAGCGTGCGGCCAACGAGCAAAACGCGGCTGGGAGCGAGCACACCAATCACTTGCGTGCGTGCATGAGCTGGATTCGTGAGCGGGCCGACGAGGTTGAAGATAGTGCGGAAGCCGAGCGCGCGGCGGAGCGGACCGAGAGCTTTCATGGCCGGGTGATAGAGCGGCGCGAAGAGAAAGACGAAGCCGGTTTCGCGGAGACACTCAACGGCAAGTTCCGGCGAAAGTTCGATGGGGACGCCGAGGGCCTCAAGAACATCCGCAGCGCCGCAGCGCGAAGTGACGGCGCGGTTGCCGTGCTTGGCGACGCGGGCTCCGGCAGCTGCAGCAAGGAGCGCAGCGCCGCAGGAAATGTTGAAGGTCTGCGGCCCACCGCCGCCGGTGCCGACGCAGTCGACCAGTTGGTCCCTCTCGTCGTCGGTAAACGGCAAGGGCACGGAGTGCTTGCGCATCACATCGACAAAGCCAGCGAGCTCGGGAGCCTGCTCACCGCGCGTAGCGAGAACAGTTAGGAGCGCAGCCGTCTCCACCTCCGGCACGCCGCCGGCGAGGATCTCCACGAGCACTTCGGCCGCCTGCTCACGAGTGAGCGACGCGCCGTCCTCGGCCAGCGGGCGAAGCAGTTCTTTCACCAAAGACATGAAAGAAGTATTGCAGAGCGGAGGCTGGAGAGCGAAGAGAGCACGCCTTCAGGCGCACTAGATGGTGAAATTCAAAGCGAAATCTGCGTGGTAATCTTGGAAATGTCTGAGGTCCAATCCATTTGAAAATCCACGAGTATCAGGCAAAAGGAATCCTGGCGAAGTATGGCGTCGCCGTGCCCAAAGGCGAAGAAGCCGCCACCTTCGAGGAGGCGGTAGCGGTAGCGCGCAAGCTGTTCGCGGAAGGCGCTCCGGGAGTGGTGGTGAAAGCGCAGATTCACGCGGGAGGCCGCGGCAAGGGCGGCGGCGTGAAAGTGGCGCGTGTGCGCGAGGATGCGGAACTGCACAGCAAGAACATTCTGGGCATGACCCTGGTGACCCACCAGACCGGTCCGCAGGGACAAAAGGTGCAGCGGCTTCTGATTGAAGAGACCGCGGACATCGATCGCGAGCTGTATCTCGGCATCGTGCTGGATCGCGCCTCTGGCAAGCTGGTTTTTATGGCATCGCAGGCCGGTGGCATGGAGATTGAAGAGGTAGCGGCGAAGACTCCCGAGGCGATCTTCAAGGAAACGATCGATCCCGCGGTGGGGTTCGGCGCATGGCAGGCTCGCAAGCTGGCCTTCGCGCTGGGACTGAAGCCGCCGCAGATCAATCAAGCGGTCGGGTTTTTTCAGAGCCTGTACAGTGCCTACATTGAGACGGACGCATCGTTGGTGGAGATCAATCCATTTATCACGACGAAGGATGGCAAGCTTTTTGCGCTTGACGCCAAGATCACCTTTGACGACAACGCTCTGTTTCGGCACCCCGACATCAAGGCGCTGCGCGACGTGGCCGAAGAGGATCCGCTGGAGGTGGAGGCGAGCAAGTACGCGCTGAACTATATCAAGCTCGACGGCACGATCGCCTGCATGGTGAACGGCGCCGGCCTGGCGATGGCGACGATGGACATTATTCAATATGCCGGCGGCAGCCCGGCGAATTTTCTCGACGTGGGCGGAGGCGCAACGCAGGAACAGATTGAGCATGCCTTTGAAATTCTGCTCTCAGACAAAAATGTGAAGGCGATCTTCATCAATATCTTTGGCGGCATTCTGCGCGTGGACCGGTTGGCGACGGGCGTCGTTGCGGCAGCGCGGAATCTGCATGTGAAGGTGCCGATTGTGCTGCGGCTCGAAGGGACAAACGTGGAAGAGGGACGCAAGATTCTGAAGGAGTCTGGATTGAACTTTCAAGTAGGGGCAACGATGAAGGAAGCAGCGGAAATGGTCGTGGCTGCGGCGGCGGGAGCATAGAGATGTCGGTTTTGGTCGATAACAATACGCGGCTGATTGTGCAGGGAATCACGGGCAAGGAAGGCACGTTCCACGCCAAGGGCTGCGCGGAGTATGGAACAAAGGTGGTCGGCGGGGTGACGCCGGGCAAAGGTGGAACCACGCACGAGGGCTGGCCGGTGTTCAATACCGTGACGGATGCCGTGGCCAAGACGGGCGCGAACGCGACGATGATCTTTGTGCCGCCGCTGTTTGCCGCCGACGCGATTCTTGAGGCCGAGGACGCGGGGATTCCGCTGATCGTCTGCATCACCGAGGGGATTCCGACGCTCGACATGGTGAAGGTTTGGGCCAAGCTGAAGACGTCAAAGTCGCGGCTCATTGGGCCAAATTGCCCGGGCGTAATCTCGCCGGGAAAGGCCAAAATTGGAATCATGCCGGGGCGGATTCACAAGGAAGGTTCGATCGGGATTGTTTCGCGCTCGGGCACGCTGACCTATGAGGCTGTGCATCAGTTGACGCAGCGAGGAATTGGGCAGTCGACGGCAATCGGTATCGGCGGCGATCCGATCATCGGCACGACGCACATCGACGCGCTGCGGCTGCTGAACGACGACCCGGGCACTGAAGCGATCATCATGATCGGCGAAATTGGCGGATCGGCAGAAGAAGCTGCGGCGGAGTTCGTGAAGCAGCACGTGAAGAAGCCGGTGGTGGGGTTCATCGCCGGACAGACCGCGCCTCCCGGGCGGCGCATGGGCCATGCAGGCGCGATCATCAGCGGCGGCCAAGGGACGGCGGCCGACAAGATGAAGGCCATGACTGCGGCCGGAATTCACGTAGTTGTGTCGCCAGCTGAGATTGGCGCCACGCTGGCGAAGGTGATCGGCAAGGCGTAGAAGCAGCGAATAGCCTTTAGCCCTTAGCTATTCGCTCATCGTGAGAGAACCGAAGCCGCTGCATGCGCGGTAACCTGCCGCGGATTACTTCCAGACTCAATGACACAGGGAAGATTTGCTCTCACGGTCCAGCTGGGGAGCATAATCGGCTTATCGACATGCTCAAGAGGCATTTTGGCCGCTGCCGCGGTCGCGACCGAATTGCGCCTGCCGAGTAGGAGTTCAACCTTGTTGCACTTATGGATTACCTTCCCCGGATGATTACGGTGTGAACCCTCGCTGCTGAAGCCGGCGGTGAGTCGAGAGAATCGATCTCGATTCCGACTGGCGTATTGAGAGGGTTCCACGGAACTGCGTTGGTTTCTATGAACGATTCGTTGCCGGCGCCGGCGGAGACGCCACCTCTTCGGTATTGGTTTGCGGACTTGAGGCTCGAGGCCGATGGGACGCTCTTGCGCGGGGATACGGCGCTCGAACTGGCCGCTGAGGAATTGGCAGTTCTGCGATTGCTGCTGAGGCGGGCGGGCGAGATTGTAAGTCCGCTGGAGCTGAAGCGCGTGGTCTGGCGCGACGAGCATGCTTCGAGCGACGTCGCGGCAAAGTGCATCGCCTCGCTGCGCGAGCGGCTGCAACCCGCGGATTGCATTGAGAGCGTCTATAAGCGCGGATACCGAATCTCCGCTGATGTGCACACAAACGACACGCCGTCGGCCGGCGCGCTGGCGCGGCTTGCCATTCTGCCCTTCGCGGTTGGGTTTGGCGTTCCCGAATACCTTGGTTCGGCGATTGCCGAGGAGACGGCGGCGCAGTTGTGCGGCGGCGAATACGTGGTCGCTTCGGCAGTGGCGCGAGATTCGGTGTTGACGCTGGCCCGGAGAGGATTCGCGGCGCAGGAGATCGGCAAGGCACTGGAGGCGGATCTGGTTCAAAGCGGCGAGCTTCATGCGACACCGGAGCTGTTCAGGCTGCGGGCCGAGATGATCCGGGTAGAGGATGGCGCGCAGCTCTGGATCGAAGATTTGGTGGCGGGGCGCGGACGGATTACGGAGCTTGAACGCGAGCTTGTAAACCGCGTGGGCAGCCGGATTGGCTCCGGCAGGTATTCGATCGCGGCTGCGGCAGGCGGAGCCCTGCACGAGGCGTCTCCGCAGCAGAACGAGGCGCATGAGCTCTATCTGCGCGCGCATCACGAATGGCAGACGCTCGAGCGGCATCACATGCAGGATGCGATGGGCCGACTGCAGCGGGCCATCGAACTGGATCCATCGTTGATAGCCGCGCGCACTGACCTGGCGCATCTTTGCGTGGCGCAGGCGCTATACGGGTTCATGCCGGCGTCGGCCGCGGCGAGTGCAATTCGGAAAGTGGCAGCGCAAATTCCCGAATCGGCGGGAAGCGTAGAGGCGTTGCTTCCGGCGATGGGATGGATCTGGTTTCATGTGGACCGGAACCTGCGTGCGGCGCTGGGCGCGTTCGCGCGCTCGGCGCACTTGCCGCATGATTCGCGGATGACGCGGGCGCGCATCATGTTCCTGCTGAGCCGGCACCGGTTTGACGAGGCTCTGGATGCGCTGCGCGCGGCGATCCAAGTTGATCCGTACTCGCCGTGGCTGCAGGCGGAGTTGGCGTGGGTGCTGCACCTGGCCGGAGAGGCCGAGGCGAGTGTGGACCAGATTTGCAAAGCGATTTCGCAGTTTACCGAATACGACGGCGCGCACTTGTATGGGGCGATGATTCTGGCGCACAACGGCGAAGCTGCGCGAGCGGTGGAGCTGGCGCGCGCGCTGGCCGCGCGGTCGGCGCACTTCGACCTGGCGACGTCGGCGCACGCATACGCGCTGGCGCGCGCGGGACGCAAGGAGGAAGCGCGAACGCTGCTGGAGCGGCTGCAATGGCTGAGCCGGGAGCGGTTTGTGATGAACACGTTCGATGCCGCGACGTATGTAGCGATGGACGAGGACGATGCTGCGCTCGAAGAGCTGCGCATTGCCAATGACAACCGCTGCCCGTGGTACTTTCAAACGCTAGCCGATCCGCGGATGCTGCCGCTGAGGGGGCGGCCGGAGTTTGAGCGGATGCGGAGCTCGCTGCGGGCGATGGAGGCCGAGGCGAAGGCCGACGCGGAGAGGGGCGACGAGCTGGGGTGGATTGCCCCGCAGGCGGGGTGAGTCCGAAGGCCGTGGATCGTGGTTCGTAATTGCGGTGGCCAGTCGATGGCAGCCGTCAGGCGATAAACGCAGACAAGGTTAACAGAATGAATCAGTTAAAGAGTTGAAATGCGCAGGTTGCATTTGCGCTAGTCGCATGTTGATTCCAAGGGAGTTACGGGGCACAAATTGGACGTTACTCGACGCATTTTTAGCCCATCTCCGGAGTGCCTTTGCTGATTATAAACGGTTTAAGTGGCGATAAATAGGCGAAACATCCCAAACTTTTTATTTAATTATTTTCCCTCCAAGCGGTAGTCAGCCAAAGAGAGTGAGAATCCGCGCAGAAGGGCACCTGCGGAAGCGGAGTTTTTTGCGATTCGGACGGAGATCCTGGTTGATCGCATATGGAGCAAGTATGCGCTGAAGGCGAGAAATGTTCGCAAACTTGGGAAGAAAAATATTGGGCATGGAATCAGGGAGATGCGGAGGGAAAGCGCGGCGAGGGGGTTGACACGACGATTTTTCTGGCGGGGCGACGCTGTGGCGAAGGTTTCCGTTGCGAGATCGGCGTTCTTCGGGACTCATCGCGAAAAAGACCGACCAGGGCCTCTCGATGAGCGCATTGGCCTGTTGGCGTCAACTGAAGTTGATGACCATTGAAATCGGTGGACCGTTGCCAACATGCGAGGACTGATCCCGCCCCCGGGGGCGCCTCGGCGATCGATTGCGCAATTTATCAGCCAATGCACGCCTACCCGGCACGCTGGCGGCGGCACACCGACTTGATGTGATCCAGCCGCTTCTCGAGCATCGCGGCACAATGATTCAAAGCTAAAATGCGTCTCACGAATCTCAGTTCTGCCAGGCCACGGCAGCTGCACCCACGCCCGAGGTGGGAATATTGTAGCTGTGGTTCGCGCCGTTCTCCCAGGTAACTGTGCCGTCGCTATGCAGCACGAAGAACTTGAACTGCACAGCGGATCCCGCCGGCGCCGAGACGGTCAGCAGTCCGCTGCCTGCGGCTGGAATTGTGACCGGGCCGATCGCGCCGTTCCAAGTGGTTGCCCAGTTGCCCAGTTCCGTAACGTTCCCGGAGATCATAATGACATCCGTACTGGCCAGCGCCGGCGTGCCACTGACGCTGAAGTTGACTGGAATCAGCGTCGACGTGTTCACCGTAAACGGAGCCGCTGCGGAGGTTGCGGCTCCTTGCGTGACCGTCACCGCGGCTGCTCCCGCGGCAAACGCTGGAACCACCGCAGTGATCTGCCCATTGCTCCAGTTGGTCACGGTTGCGGGCAAGGCAGTAGAGCCAACGGTAAAGTTCACGGTTCCCGCAGTTGCGCCAAAGCCGGCTCCGCCGATGGTCACCGCTGCGCCGGGATTTGCCACGCGCGGAGTGACACTGCCGATCGAGGGCGGCACCGTGCCTGAAGAAACCCAGATGGAGACGCTGTTATGCGGCAGGGTGAAGTTCGTCACCGGGTTATTGCTCCCTGCCGTGCCGGTGACCGCGATTCCGATTCCGCCCATGGTCTGCGCGAGATAGTCCGAATAATTCCCCGGCGGCAGATCTGTATCGAGGCCAGAGATGGCCTGGTCCTTGGATGGGTTGTTATTGATGGCCACCAGCACGACATTCGTGCCCAGTTGGCGCTCGTAGATATACACGTTGGTGTTGATCCAGCGCTGCATCATGGTTCCATAGGCAACCGCCGGATTGGCCGCACGCAATGCGGCAAGATACTGAATCAGCAGCGCTGCATCGGTCGAGCTGAAGCCGGTCATGCCGTTGCGGTTATACGGGACCGCCCCGCTATCCGTGTCATTGTGGAGATACTGCTCGTCGCCGTAATAGAGCACCGGCACGCCGCGGCAGGTAAGCAGGAAGCTGATGGCTTCCTTCACCGACATCTGGCTCGCGCCCTGCGACAGGATGCGCGCATTGTCGTGGTTATCGAAGAAGGTCACCAGGTCGTTGGGCTGAATAAAGGCTTGCGACGGGATGGTCGAAGAACCTGCGTCCTCCAACGTCAGCTCATTGTCGATATCGGTGAAGCTGTACCTGCCGCTGCCGTTGCTGCTAAAAACCTGCGCCAGGTCCCAGTAGAGCGTGTAGTCCAACAGGTTCATCCCGCTGTTGTTGGAAAACTTCACCGAATCCGGATACAACGCATCTCCGGAGCCTTCATCCCATTCGCCAAAGATGAAGGGTTGTCCCGGCATCCTGGCCGGGCTTGAGGCGCCGCTCCAGTTGGCGATGGTGTTTTCCAGGCTGTATTCCCAACCCCAATTTGTTTCCTGGGCAGCATCGAAGCGAAAGCCATCGACGCCGTGGGTCAGAAGCTGCTCGACGGCTGTCTTGAGATACGAATCTACCCATGGATTGGTCTGGTCCAGATCGGCCAGGCTTTCCAGTGTGTCGTACTGCACCTGATAGCGGTCTTCGTAGTTCGATATATTCGGGTTGTGATGGTAGCAGGGAGTCGCTCCGGTGTCGGTTGAGTAATTGGTAACCAGCGTCCCATTGTTATAAAGCGATCCATTTTCGCCGGCGCCGATAGGATTGGTGTCGTTGGCGGGAAAATCCACATAAACCCTGATGCCAGCGGCGTGTGCTGCCGTTACCAAGTTGTCGAAGGCCGTCCAAGTGTTGTTTCCGTCGCCGTCGGCGTCCTCGTTGCCGAAGTGCTCGTCGATCTGCATGAAATCGCGCGTCCAGTAGCCGTGGTAGCCTGTATAGCCGTTGCTCTCTCCGGCACTGACGCGGATGTTACTCATGGGCGGCGAGATCCAGATGCCGGCCGCGCCCATCGACTGTAGATAATTGAGCTTCTGCTGAATGCCTGCCAGGTCGCCGCCCCAGTAGTAACCCCAATTAGCGGCTGCGGGATTTGTGAACCCGTTGGGGTCATAAAGACCGGGACTCTCGGAGGGATTGTCGTTGGTCGTATCGCCGTCAAAGAAGCGGTCGGTCACGATTTGGTATATGAATCCCTGGTGGATATCCGTTATCGCGGCAATCGGCGGAGCCGCGGGAAGATTGATGCTGTACGTGTCTGAGGCAACGCTGCTGTTGGTGTAGCCGTTGGCCACAGCCAGCGCTTCGATGGTCGTCGTGGCAGCCACCGGGATCGGCGCTGAATACTCAGTTGAAGCCGTCGTGGGCGCGGTGCCGTCGGTTGTGTAATAGATCGCTGCTCCCGAAGTGGAATCCGAGATCGCCACACTCTGCAATGATGAGTACTTTCCCGCGCTGACGGAAAACGCCGGAGTTGCCGCCTGCGGCGTAACCTGCGTGGTGCCGCCTCCACTGCCTCCTCCGCATCCTGCCAACAGAACAGCCAGACTCCACATCGCTGGCGCGCCCTTGGAACACCTCAATCGCAACCAAACCCTGTTCACAATATTCCTACATCGCGGAATCAGCCGGATCCCCTTTTTGGCTCGAAAGTGGAAGTAGTCCGGAATTTCCGTTTGCCTTTCGACTGCGGACCAATATACCCCCGTTTGCCTCCGCTCGCGAACCTTTCCCATTGGTTCCAAGGCCACAGACCTGGTCCAGCTTGCGCAATCAGGGCGCGGGCTGAGTAGCCAGGGATTTTCAGGCTCAAGCGGCGTTGATGGCCACGACTTTGCTGTCGCGCAGGTTCTTGATGTCGCGCATCGGCGGCTGGCCGAAGAGACGGCTGTACTCACGATTGAACTGGCTTACGCTTTCGTAGCCGACTTCATAGGCCGCGGTGGTGGCGTCCAGCCCGTCCATCAGCATGCGCTCTCTTGCCGACTGGAGCCGCAGCTGCTTCTGGTATTGGAGCGGGCTCATGGCCGTCAACGAGCGGAACTGATGGTGGAGAGTGGAGACTCCCATTCGCGCGATGGTTGCAAGCTCGTCCATGCGGAGCGGCTTGGCGAAGTTGGTGCGGAGCCAGGCGATGGCCCTCGCTGTTCTGTAGCTGAGGTCTCCGGCCGTGGCGATGGCGCGGAGGCGTTCGCCTTGCGGAGTCCTCAGGATGCGATAGAGGATTTCGCGATGGATCAGGTGGCTGAGAAACGGTATGTCCTCGGGAGCGTCAAGAAGGTCGATGAGCCGAGAGCATGCGGCGAGCAATCCGGCAGTCGTGACGCCGACAGCAAGCCCATGACGCTGAATGGAGGGCAAGGGCTCGGGAAGATCTTCGCGGCTAAGGACCTCGCGCACGATCGGCATGTTGAGCTGGAGGTTCATGGTCAGCATGGGGACCTGCTCCGAGGCCTCGGTGATCTGGCTTTCAACGGGGACATCGATCGACGACAGAAGAAAAGATGATCCGTTGCAGAGGTAAACCGTTCCCGAGAGGTTGATGCGCTTTCGGCCCTGCACAAAAACCGTGAGGCTGGGCTCATAGACGGCGCGATAGCAAGGCGTCGGCCTGGTGCGGCGATACAGCGCGAGGCCGGGGACGGCGGTGCGATTTTGTCCGAGCGCCGGCGCATGGGCCGCGATTTTGCGGGCCAGTTCCTGGCGCATTTCGACGACCGCTGCACTCTGATCGCTGCGTTTCTCCGTCTGCTTTGCCATTTCGATTCTCGTTCCCCCATTTTCAGCGTACAGCCAGAACAGGCGCAGTGTGCACAAAATCGCAGGCCGGGACAGAATTGGGCAAAGAATAGGCAGGATCGGGAAAGCGCGCGTAATAGGGGATTGGCTACTTTGAAATTGTGCGAATGACTCATGAGAGCCGAGGTCGGCGCAAAGGATGGAAAACAATGCAGAAACGCAAATTAGGCAAAAGCAATCTGGAAGTTTCGGCGATGGGGCTCGGATGCATGGGCATGAGCTTCAGCTATGGCGCTCCGAAAGACGTGCCAGAGATGATTTCGCTGATCCGCGCGGCGGTGGACCGCGGCGTGACGTTTTTCGATACGGCCGAAGTGTACGGGCCGTTCACCAATGAGGAACTGGTGGGCGAGGCGCTGGCGCCGGTTCGCGACAAAGTGGTAATTGCCACGAAATTCGGTTTCAACACGAAAGGCGACAGCAGGCCTGGAGCGCAGAACCTGGATAGCCGGCCCGAGCACATCAAGGAAGTGGCGGAGGCCTCGCTGAAGCGGCTCAGGACCGACGTGATCGATTTGTTCTATCAACATCGCGTGGACCCCAACGTACCGATTGAGGACGTTGCGGGCGCGGTGAAGAAACTGATTGCGCAGGGCAAGGTGAGGCACTTCGGACTTTCAGAGGCGGGTGTGAAGACGATTCGCCGCGCAAATGCCGTGCAGCCGGTGACCGCGCTGCAAAGCGAATATTCGCTGTGGTGGCGGAAACCTGAGGCGGAGGTGATCCCGACGCTCGAGGAGCTGGGCATTGGCCTGGTTCCATACAGCCCGTTGGGCAAGGGGTTCCTGACGGGAAAGATGGATGAGAACACCAAGCTGGGGAGCAACGATTTCCGCAGCACGCTGCCCAGGTTTACGCCGGAGGCGATGAAGGCGAACCAGGCAATTGTGGATTTGCTGAATGCGATCGCGAAACGGAAGAATGCGACGCCGGCCCAGATCGCACTGGCGTGGCTGCTTGCACAAAAGCCGTGGATCGTTCCGATTCCGGGCACGACGAAGCTGACGCGGTTGGAAGAGAACATCGGGGCCGTCGAGGTGGAGCTGACGCCCGATGACCTGCGCGAGATTGACGATGCGGCGGCGAAAATTGCCGTCGAGGGTGCGCGGTATCCGGAAAAGCTTGAACTGATGACCGGGCGGTAAGGGGAACGAGGGCACGGGCGCGAGGGTACAGGGCGAGCGACGCTATTCGGCGTGGAAGACGACGTCGAAGAGCAGGAGGCTGGCGGTGGTGAAGATGATGTCGTAGCCGAGGAGCATCTTGATCCAGAGCATGGGGTCGCCATCGCCGGTGAGGATGTAGGTGACCGCCTGGACCATGGCGAGAAGAGCGGGAATAAAGATGGGAAAGAGAATCAGCGAGAGAAGAAATTCGCGGTTGCGGCTGCCGATGGAGAGCGCGGCGAAAAAGACTCCGTTGACGACCAGTGCCCAGGTGCCAAGAGGGAGAACGAGGGCCAACAACCAGGCATTGCCGGCGATGTGCAGGTTATAGAAGACGAAGAAAAATGGCGCAAGAACGATTTGAACGATGGAGACGAAGAGGAAGTTAGCGATGGTTTTTGCGAGGTAGAGCTCGGCGCCGGGCGAAGGGACCATGCGCTGCGCGTCCATGACCTGGTGGCGGATTTCGCGGGCCCAGGCCTGGTTGAGAGCGCTGACGGAGGCGAACATAGTGGCCACGCAAAGGACGCCGCCAGCGATTTGCTGCGAGAATGCACCGCGGGGATCGAAGGCGATGGAGAAGAGCACAACGACGAGGCCGGAAAAGAAAATCATGGAGATCATGGCATCGAGGGTGCGCCACTCGATGCGGAGATCTTTTGCGAGATGAGTGAAGAGGGCGCGAGTCATTGGTGCCCCTCTTCTGAAGACGGTTTCGTGTCTTTGGTGAGATCGGCGGTTTGGACGGGCTGGCCAATTGCGGCGGCGGCACGGAGATAGTCGCCAGGAGTGAGGATCAACTGCGTGCCGCGCGTTCCAGCCGAAACGCTGATGCGATCGAAAAGGATGGCGGTCTCGTCGACGAAGACGGGGTATGGCTTTTTGGCGCCGAAGATGGTGACGCCGCCGCGGATGTAGCCGGTGAGCGGCTGCACCTCTTTGAGCGGAGCCATCTCGACTTTACGCCAACCAGCTAAACGCGACAACTTTTTGAAATCGAGGGCGGCATCGCCGGGGACGACAGCGAAAACATAGTCGTGCGCAGAGTCGGTCGTCAAAAGCGTTTTGAAGACCTGCTCGGCGGGCATGCCGATCTTTTTTGCGACGGTGATTGCCGACAGGTCTTCGGGATCGACTTCGTACTCGCGAAGCTCGAAGGGAATGTTGAGAGATTCAAGGAAGCGCGCGCCGTTGGTCTTCATTGGGTGGGGCTCCCCTTCTCTGGACCCGGCGGACGAGATCCCGTCCATGGAAACCCCTTATCGATGGACGCGACGCGGCCGGCGTGGAGTGTGATAACGAAGTCTGCGATGGGAGCGGCGAGCTCGCGCTGATGCGTGGTGAGGACGATGGTGCGATCGGATTGGCGGAATCCGGCGAGGAGCGCGACCATCTGGCGCGCGCTTTCGACATCCATGTTGGAGAAAGGCTCGTCGAGCAGAAGCAATTCGGGAACGGAGAGGAGCACGCGGGCGAGCGAGGTGCGCTGGCGCATTCCCTGGGAGTACTGACCGAAGAGGCGATTGAGATCGGGATCGAGGCCGACCTGGCGAAGAGCTTCAGTGGGCGTGAGGCAGGGACGGCCGGGATAAAGACTGCTGAAGTAGCGGAGATTTTCCAGCGCGGTGAGCTCGTCGTAAAGCATGGGCGCGTGAGACATGTAGCCGATGCGGGCGCGCGCGTCGTGGGGCTGGGATTCGCCGAAGACGCTGACCGTGCCGTGAGTGGGGCGGAGCAGGCCAGCGAGAACGCGGAGGAGCGTGGACTTGCCTGCGCCGTTTTCACCGAGGAGAACGTAGCAGCGGCCGGGCTCGAGATCGAGCGAGACTTGGCGGAGGGCGGCAAAGCTGCCGAAGAGCTTGGACACCTTATCGAGTCGGGCGCAGAGGGTTGAGCGGCCGGCTTCGGGTGCGTTCGGTGTCATTCGATCAGTTGGCGGCAGTCTGAGCGGAGGCGGGAGGCGTGGGAGCCGGAGCCGATGCGGTGTTCGGTTTAGTCGTGGGCGCGGTGGATGGCGCTGCGCCGGGCTGCTGCGGAGCGTATTTGCTGGCGCACTTGGCCGACAGTGCGGTGGCATGGAAGATGCCGTCACGGCTGTAGGTGCCAGTCGCCACGGCCATAGCATCGTCCTTGAAGGTGTCTGGTGGCGGCTCAGTTCCCTTGTAAGTGACCTTAAGGAGTTGGCCGGTTGGGGCTTTTGCCGAGTGGCTTTCGTACTCGTTGAGAACGAAGTCGACGTGGGTTCCGACCTGCTCGATGGAGCCGGGCTGAACGAAGCCTTCGACGCGGAGATTGCTGTGATAAGCCTTGTCGCCCATTCCGCCGAGCTCGGCGATGGTTACGTAGTAGCTCTTATTGGATTTGTAGCCGGTAAAGGCGAGCCAGGCAACTGTGCCGAGGATGACGACGACAGCGATGCCGATGCGGAGACTTTGGTAGTGGGGCTTCATGAGTGATCCAACCTCAACGATACGAGTGTGAGGGTGAGGGGGTCAAATTCCATGTGATTTAGGTCACACGGCAGCTTCTGGCTACCAGCTTCTAGCTGCTAGCTTTGGCTCGTTGAGGAAGGGGCAGGGCGAGGGAGCAAGGGCAAGGGTTTGACGGGGTTGGCACTGAAGGCCCCGAGGGTGGCGGATCAGTGGCTGCGGCGGGCGTTTCCGAGGCGGCCACAGTAGCCGCGATTGACGACGCGGACCGGCTGCATGGCGGTGGCGACAAGCGGCAGAATCCCGGCCGCAACTAGAGTGATTTCTATAAATAAAGCAACCATTGGGACCCCCAAAGGAAGCTTTCCCTACTAGTTGTTGCGCCTGTGGTTCCGGCCGCGATGGCGGGTCGCCAGAATTGGCGGCGAGAGAATCATCGCAACGAAGGCCAAGGCAAGAAGCAAGTCAACCATAAAGGGAAATCTCCACGCATGCTGTTGTGCCATCGATGGGCATAATCAGCTTGCGAATGGACAATAGCCCCGCACATTGACGATGGGAAATGGCTCGTGGGTGGGAGGGCATGGCCTGTTGGGGGCAGGGGCGGCGGCGGCTGGTGTGCACTTAAGTAAGGTTGGCGAATGATGGGAACCCTATTGACCGAGAAAGACCATGAGATAACCCGCGCCGAATAGCGACAAGACTGCAACGGCGAGCGCTCCGAACAGCAGGACGCGCCGGCCATCGCCTTTGGATTGAAGTGCCTGGAAGGAAGAAAAAAAGGAAAATCCAAAGGAAACGATCATCGCTGCGGGCAAGCTAAGCCGATGCGCGTCGCACCATCGAAAGAACGCCGACGTGTCCGACTCCATGAACGAGCCGGTGGCGACCAGGCAAGCGAAAATGATTCCGCAGGCGACGGCAAATAGGTTTCTTGCGCGAAGAAGGATTTTTCCCGCAGGGGTGATCTCCCACTCTATTGTCTCGGGCGACAAAGAAGTCCAACACGCGAACAGAATGCCAGCACTCAGGATGGACAAGATCAGGATGAGCACGAAGGCAACGAACCAATAGCTTACGAATGATCCCACATCGACTCCTTCGGTCAGGGCGCGGCAGACAGAACGGCTGCTGCGCGGTCGATGGCCTGGGTCAGAACTGTCAATTGCTGCGCGGCGAGATTGTGATCGCGGGCATCGATGGCCTCGTTGACGCCGGGGATGACGACAGCGGCGTAGCCAGTGAGCACGCCGGGAGCATAGATGGTGTGGCGGTACCAGGGGCGGCCGGGAAGGCCGGAATCGGAGAGAAGAGCCGCTTCGGTTTGACGCAGGGCGAGATTCAACGCGGCAAGATCGCCGGATGGGGCGGACTGGAGGGCATGGACGCGCTGGGCGGCGGCGGTGAAACGCGATGCGGCTGCTTGTGCCGGGGCGAAGTCGAGAGAGCCGAGGCCATTGTCGGACGCTTTGTGCTTTGCCGCTTCAATGTAGGTGGAGATTTCGCGCGCGTAGGAGACATAGTCGAGTGGCAGCACGTCGGCGTCGGCCATGCGCATGGCTTCAAGGCCGAAGACGCGCGCCATCTCCTGCAAATAGACGAAATCAGGATCGGCGTTCTTCGTGTACCAGGCGAAGTCATCGAATGCGGAGTGGTAAACGCCGTACGGACCACCGGACTCGATGTCGGTTGAGGGCACGCCGGCATGTTGCAGGAAGGGCGTGAAGTCCGATCCCGAGCCGAGGTCGCCGACGTGTACCTGTTCGCCCTCGATGGGCGGCGCGTTGGAGCCGCGATGCTCATTGCCGCTGAGAGACTTGATGTGCCATTGGAGAAAAACAGAGCCGGCCACGGGACTGGGAACTGAGCGGGCAATGTCGCGAACAAATTCCTTGAGCGAAGGCACGGCCGAGGCGGAGAAATCCGGACCAGAGACGGCCACATCGACATTGAAGTAGGCGACGGCGTGGTCGAGTGCGCTGCCCTGCTGCTCGACCCATTCCGTGGAACCGACGAGCCCCTCCTCTTCCGCGTCCCAACTGCAGAAGATGATGGTGCGGCGAGGCCGCCAGCCCTGGTGAATGAGAACGCCGAGACCGCGAACGGATTCAAGCATCGCGGCGGTACCGCTGGAGGGATCGACCGTGCCATAGACCCACGCGTCGCGATGATTGCCAAGGATGACGGGTGAGCCCGGATCCTGAGAGCCCGCGATTTTTCCGATGACATCCCAGATGATGCGGCGCTGGTAGTCCTGCTGGGAGACGAGGTGGACTTTTACGCCGCTGGGGCCGAGGTGATAGCGGAACGGGAGCGCGCCTTGCCAGGCTTGCGGAACACCCGGCCCTGTGAGTGCCTGGAGGATGGGCGCGGCATCGTGAAAGCTGAGAGGAATGGAGATGATGCGCGGCTGGTCGCCATCGGGCCCTGCAAAATTTGTGGCGCGGGCCGAGTCGGGCAGGTCGAGCGTGGAAGCGACGCCGGGAGTTTCGGGATCGCCGGGATAGTGGAAAAGATAATCGACCGAGCCGCGCTGGACGCCAGTGTCTGGACGCCAGGGGCCGATGGGATACGGATCGCCTTTGTAAAAGCCGTCGTCCTGAGGATCGGAGTAAATGAGAACGCCAACTGCGCCGTGCTGCTCGGCGAGATAAACCTTGACACCGCGAAAGTTGGAGCCGTAGCGGCAGAGAACAATCTTGCCGTGAACGTCTATATGCTGCGCGGCTAGCTCGTCGAAGTCTTCTTTGCGGCAGAAGTTCGCATAGACGGCCTGGGCGGTTACGTCGCCGGAGCCTGAAGAACTGTTGTAGGGCATGACGATGCGCGGATTGTCCTGATCAGGATCGCCGTTGACATGCTCGCGATTGGGGCCGGTCATGAGCTGATGGCCGGCCTCATCCCACGCCTCGACGCGGACGACTTTCGGATAGTCGAGGAGCACGCGATAGGGAACGATTTGCGTGTCGAGCCCGGCGGCGCGGAACTTGCGCGCGACGAACTCCGCGGTTTTGTAATCCTCGGGCGTTGCGGCGAGATGCGGCTCGGCAGTGAGAGTCTTCAGGTCCTCACCGGCCAATTTTGGATCGGGCACGGCGAGGAACTTTTCTTCGAGCTTTGCTTCCGCGTCAAAGTTGGCATAGCCAAAACTGCCCTGCGGAACGACTTGCGCGAAGGATGAAAGCGAAGGCGTCCCCAGAACTCCGGCAAGGAGAACGAGCGACGATACAGAACGAAAGCACATTGAAGGGCCCCTGGAGCGAAGCGCGCCCGCGGGCAACACTCGATCAAGTCGCGAACAGGCTGCGGCCGGGTTGCGATCAGGCGACGGGCTGAGCACAGTGCGAGCAACGGCGCGCCGCCAACGGAATCTCGCTCAGACATTCCGGGCAGTTTTTGGTGGTGGGAGCGGCGGGCTTCTTCATTCGTGCCTGTATCGTGTTCATGGGCAGAATGATGAAGAGATACACGACCGCGGCCACGATAAGGAATGAAATGGCCGCGTTGAAGAAGTTGCCGACTTTGATTTGTCCGCCGCCCACATTCAGAATGACGCTGCTGAAATCGGGCTTGCCAACGGTGGCGGCGATCAGCGGGTTCAAGACATCGGCTACCAGGGAACTAATGATGGCATTGAACGCCGCGCCGATAATTACGGCTACTGCGAGGTCGACTACGTTGCCGCGGAAGATGAAATCGCGAAATCCTTTGAGCATGGATTCCTCCGGTAAAGTTCAGCTTCAACCAGCGCGCGAGGCAGCGACCGAAACTGGCCAATGCTATGGCTGCCGATTGAGCACTCTGCCATGCTACACGGCGAAGCGGCAGCAATGCAGCAAGTCTCATTCGCGTGCGGTTGGTCATGAGATGGCGAGCATGACCACGATGGTGGCAATGATCATCAGGTCGGCGTAGAGGAGGAGGAGCACGCCGGCGTGATAGAGGCTCCATTTTCGCTGGAGGCAACGGGCCGTCTCGGCCATTCCCCATGCTGCAACCAGCAAGGTGAGAATCTGCCACCAGGAGCCATGAAGATTTTCAATATGCGGAAAGCCGGCTAGGCGGAGGCTGGCGGCGAATGCGCCCAACGAAAGGAGAATGGCGCGAGGGAGTGACTTTCGCCGAAGATGAAAAAAACTGAAACGAAGCACAACTTTTCACTGTAAACGGTGTTGGCGGAGGAGGGCCTGTTTCAGGAACCACATTCCAGCCTTCCCCGTTGTTAGAAATTCATCCGGCTGCGATACCGTGGTCTGAGAGGTCACCGAAGGATTCCAACCGAAGCCGCTTTGGCTTGGTCCGCCGCGGCGCGTGCAGCGCTTTTGGCGGTATGGCCCGGAAGGGCCCTGCGTTGCGACCGATATCATGATTCGGGCTCGGGAGTTCGTTTAACTGACTGGGACAACTTTTGGGGGTCGGAAAAAATGAAGGGACCATTTGCATCGCTCTCTGTCTGTGCCGCGCTGTTCGTCTGCTGGCCCGCTCTCACATTCGCCCAAACCGTTCCAGATCCGGACGCCCCGCCGCAGGCGGACGCTCCGCCGGCTGCACAGTCGGCCGCGCCAGCGCAGACTGCAACGCATGAGGCAACACAGGAACAGGGGCCAGCGGCTACCCCGGCGCCCGATTCCCAGCCAGCACTGCCGCCTCCCGGGCCTCCACCAACGGCTAACTTTCGGAAACCCATTCCGGCTGATCAGCTCGCTTTCCTTAAGGACTACGACGGCAAAATGCCGAAGGAGGTCATGAAGGAAAAGCGGTTCAAGCAACTGGAGAAGCAGATCATGCCGGGGGCGCGCTACTTTTACCACTACGATAAAGAGCTCTCGGAAGCGAAGAACGAGGTACTGGACAACGATCCCGTGCCAATCACCGTGCGCGAAGGCCGATACGTGATGATCGCGAGCGCGGGCGGCGGCGACCAGCACATGTTGGGGCGCGGATTCCTGTGGTTTGACATGCAGTCAGGCATCGGGCTGGGCGGCATCTACTTTCATCCGACCAACGGCGAGCCATCGCCGACATTGGCGATTTATTCAAAGCAATTGACCGATACCGTGCTGAGCATGGGGCAGCTTCCGGACGGGTTCCTTGACGACTTTTGGGCGTGGGCGAACAACGCCCAGGTGCATTACGTCTCGCCGCGCTACTTTATCCCCTCCGACGGCCGAAAGTACGTGCTGATCCACGATGAGGATTACTGCGCGCATGGCGATAACGATCCGCCGCCGGACGGGTGCGAGGAGATGAATGCCGACGCCGCGGATGTCGACATGGAGGCGGCCTATTTCATGGAGGAGACGGGCCACGCGCCAGATGCGACTGCGTACATGCTCAATCCAGACCAGATCGAGTGGCTTGCGGTGCGAGAGAGGGAGTGCGGCCCGAACGGCCTGGAGTGCCGGATTCGCGTCACGCGACGGCGCACAGCGGCGATTATCGGGCATCCACTGCCTCTACCGCGTGGCATGCATCGCTAGTCGAGCATTTTCGGAATACGCCTTAACTTTTCGGCATAAAGCGATTGCAGAAAATGCTGTAGACGCGGCCCGAGCAGCGAATGATAGACTCTGTGAGCCTGCCCCCGGGTTCCCCAAAATTCAATTTCCGCGCTGGGCAAATGAGGAGGTTGTTCTATGTCTGCTGGTTCTCAAGCGGCACCGCTCAATCCAGGCATCGTTTACGAAATGTTGCAGGCGCACCAACGGACCGCAGCACTGAAGTCGGCCATCGACCTGGACATCTTCAGAGCAGTAGGCCAGGGCCAGGGCGACGTAGCGTCGATCGCCCGCCATGCGAAGGCATCGGAGCGCGGCATCCGGATCCTGTGCGATTTTCTAGTGATTAATGGCGTGCTGGCAAAGGACAACGGCCACTACAAGCACACACCGTCAAGCGCAGCGTTTCTTGATCCTGCGTCGCCAGCATGCATGGCTTCGATGGCCGACTTCATCAGCTCGCCGGAATTCATGGAGTCAATGAGCCACCTGACCGACATCGTCCGTGCGGGACGGACCCATTTGCCCGGCCAGGGAACGGTTGAACCGGAGAATCCCCTTTGGGTTGAGTTTGCGGAGAAGATGGCCCCGATGATGGGTCCGATGGCAGCTCCGCTGGGCAAGATTGTGCTGAATGGGAGCGATGGGCCGGTACGCGTGCTGGATATTGCGGCGGGGCACGGGCTGTTCGGCATCGAGATCGCGAAGCAGAATCCAAATGCCAAAGTCACGGGGCTGGACTGGGCGCCGGTGCTGCGCGTGGCGCTGAAGAATGCAGAGAAGGCCGGCGTAAAGGACCGCTACGACATGCTGCCGGGGAGCGCGTTCGAAGTGGACTTCAAGGGGCCCTACGATGCCGTGCTGCTGACGAATTTTCTGCACCATTTTGACAAGCCGACGAACGTTGGGCTTCTGAAAAAAGTTCGCGCAGCGCTGAAGCCTGGTGGCCGCGCGGCAACGCTGGAGTTTGTGCCGAATCCCGACCGGGTTTCGCCACCGATGCCGGCTGCGTTCAGCCTGACGATGCTGGTGTCAACGGAGTCGGGCGACGCATACACGTTTGCGGAGCTGAAGGCGATGTATGACGAAGCCGGATTCAAAAATGCGACGGCGCATCCGATTCCAATGAGCCCGCATACGGTGGTGATGGGGACGGCGTAGCCAGACCCGTGCAGCAGAGAAAGCGTGAGCGAGTGAAGGGCCGGTGCGGAGGATCGCGCCGGCCGTTTTTGCTTCAGCCTATTTTGTGCTGCGGCGGGAGCGCACGGCGGCGGCGAGCTCGGCGAGGAGCGTGCGGGTTTCGTTCCAGTCGATGCATTCGTCGGTGATGCTCTGGCCGTAGACGAGCGGCTGGCCGGGAACGAGCTTCTGCGCGCCTGCGACGAGATTGCTCTCGATCATGACGCCGATGATGTTGCGGTTTCCTGCGGCGACTTGCGTGGAGACGTCGTGGCAGACGGTGGCCTGGCGCCGATAATCCTTCTGGCTATTGGCGTGGCTGAAATCGATCATGATGCGGGGCGCGATGCCGGCTTGCTCCATGAGGGCGCTGGTTTCGGCAACACTTTGTGCGGTGTAGTTGACGGTTTTGCGGCCGCCGCGCAGGATGATGTGGCAATCGGGGTTGCCGGCGGTGACGAAGATGGCCGACTGGCCATGATGCGTGTGTCCGAGAAACGTGTGCGAGCAGGCGGCGGAGAGCACCGCGTCAACGGCAACCTGAACGTCGCCTGAAGTGGCGTTCTTAAATCCAACGGGACACGACACCCCGGAGACAAGCTGGCGATGGACCTGACTCTCGGAGGTGCGCGCGCCGATGGCTCCCCAGCAGACAAGGCCGGCGATGTATTGCGGCGAGATCATGTCAAGAAACTCTGTTCCGGTGGGCACGCCCATTTCCGCAAGGTCGATGAGAAGATGGCGCGCGATGCGCAGGCCATCGTTGATCTTGTAGGTGCCGTCGAGATGCGGATCGTTGATAAGGCCTTTCCATCCGATGGTCGTGCGGGGCTTTTCAAAGTAGACACGCATGACGACGCGCAGGTCGGCGGCGAATTCGGCGATCGCGCTTTTGAGAAGGCGGGCGTATTCACGGGCAGCCTGTGGATCGTGAATGGAGCAGGGGCCGGCGAGGACGAGGAGGCGGTCGTCTTCTTTTTTGAGAATCGAAATGATCTCGTTGCGGGCACCGTAGATGGTGGACGACGCAGCTTCAGTGACAGGAAGCTCTTCCTCAAGAAAGACAGGAGGGAGAACGACCTTGGTCCATTGAATGCGGAGATCTTCAGTGGGATGGAGCATGGGCTCGTTTAGGGCTCTTTCGGGGCGCGACGCAGCGCGGCCCTCTAAAGAATCTATCAGGCAGAGGGCGACCGATCAGTGCAGGACTTCGTAGGCAGCGATGCCGGCGGCCGCGGCTCCAGCCCCTATGATCACGGGCACGAGCAGGCGAACGTGATGCCGCGGCTCCGAGCCTTCGCCAATGTACTCCCTGGCCTGTTTCACATGCACCAATTCCGAATAAGAGTGCGTCTGGGTCTTATTGCTATCGGAATCAGTGAACTGGAACGACCCGGGAGACAATGGGCCGAGAGAACCAAAGGTCTGCGAGCTGTCGCGAAATTCAAAATCGAGAAATGTGCCCTGGCGATATTTGGCGAGTCGCTTCTCGATTCTTCGGGAGTGCTTGTCGAGCGGCGCGGAGGACTGCGCCTGCGCTGGCGCGACTGCGGCAAGCAAGGCGACAGACGCGAACACGATGGCAGCAAGGAAGTGGACGGTGGACTTGGGGTGAACAAGCGAGAGAAAGCGTGGGAAGATTCGATTCATGGGGGGCCCCTCCGAGAAAGACAACAAACGCCAAAGCCGAGCGGCCTGCTGCGCAGCGTACCCAGCAAACGCCAGTGCATAACATTAGCATCAAATTGGCCTCGCGAGTTACCATCTGCGGTGCCTTTGGTAATGGGCAACACCAGAAAGCGATGGAGAATCACAGACTTGAGAGCGGCCGGAGGATTCACATTTTTTTGGCGGAGGGAGCCGTTTTTTGAAGGATCTGTGAGAAGGCCACTTCCACGGAAACGATCCCACCGGCACTCGGGGGTAACCTTCCGGTGTCTTGACAGTGACTGCTTGCGCTCCGTAAGATCAAGGTGGGGATGTGTGGAAAATTCCCTTCTTAAGTGCAGGAAATATAAGCACTTAAAGGCGGGACAAGGTTCGGCGGCAGGCTGCTCATTGGCCAGTCCCGAGCTGCGTGCCGAAGAGGACGGAGAACAGCAAAGATGCCCGAAACGCGCCTGAGCCCACGTGAGCGGCTGGTGTTGACGGCCATTATCGAGCTATACATCGCGACTGGCGAACCGGTGGCATCGCAGGCGGTTGCGCACTTTTTCGCCGACCGGGACGGGCTTAGTTCAGCGACTTTGCGCAACGTGATGGCGGCGCTGGGCGAGGCAGGCCTGCTGGAGCAACCTCATACGTCGGCCGGACGCGTTCCCACGGCGGTCGCATTCCGCTACTACGTAGAACAGATCACGCACGCGGGGCGGACGGCCACGGGCCTTGGCGCGAACGTGCCGGGACGCGGGGAATCGCCAATGAGCGAAGCTCGCCGCGGACAAATTGAGGAGAGCTTTGCCGGGGTGTCCAGTTCGAATGATTACCTGGAGCGCACCTCGCACGTGCTGGCGCTGATTTCGAGCGGGCTGGGAGTGGCGTTGGCGAGCTCGACCACGGGACAGGTGCTGGAGCACATTCATTTTTCGCGGTTGTCGACAGGGCGCGTGCTGGCCGTGCTGGTGACGCAGGCGGGCGCGGTTCAGGATCGCGTGCTGGCGGTGGATCACCAGATGACGGCGGTGGAGCTGGAGACGGCGGGCACGTATTTGAACGAAAGTTTCCGCGGCTGGCCGATCGAGCGGATCCGGGCCGAAGTGGCGCGGCGCGTGGAGATGGAGCGCGAGGCCTATCGGGAGCTGTTGACGTCGGTTGAAGAACTGTGCTGCAAGGGCGCGCTGGCCGGCGGCGAAAGCAGCGTGACGATTTTTGTGGACGGGATAGCGAACCTGATCACGGCCGAACAGGACCGCGAGCGGCTGCGTCAGATGCTGCTGGCTGTAGAGGCCAAGCAACGGTTGGTGGAATTGCTCAATGCGTATGTGGACGGCCGCGAACAGGAAGTGCGCGTGGTGGTGGGCCTGGATGAGGCTTCTCCGGCCATGCAGGACCTGGTGCTGATTGGCGCACCGGCGCGGCTTGGCGGCGGGAACCTGGGAACCGTGGCGGTGATCGCGCCCACCCGGATTCAATATCAGGAGATGATCCAAGCGGTGAGCTACATCGCGCGGCTCTCCGAGCGGATTCTGGACGTTCCAACTGCGTAGGTACCGGCAGCGTAGGCGGGGCGTTTCCGGGGGCTGGACGAGCGGCTCCGGATGCGCCGAATCTCAAGACTGGCGCAGAAGGCTTGCAGCCGGACGCGAAAAGAATCATCCAATAAGAAGACGCGCAAGAGGATTTTGGGAGAATGTGCTGAACCATGTGGAAGCAGAAAACACAATTGACTGAAGTGGATGCCCCGGTGCTTGAAGAGCGAGAGGTACGGCTCGATCCATCGACGGAGCTGCCTGCACCAACGGCTGAGGAAGAGTTCGCTGCCGAGGCGGAGCAGGCAGAGACCGGAGTCGCAGAAGAGGCGACTGAGCGGACGGAATTCGACCGGTTGACGGCGGAGCGCGATCGGCTGCTGGATCGGCTGGCAAGGCTGCAGGCAGAGTTTGAAAATGCGCGCAAACGCGCGGAGCGAGAGCGGGCCGAGTATCGCGAGTATGCGACCGGCAGCGTGGCAGAACAGTTTCTGACGGTGCTGGACAATCTGGAGCTTGCGCTGAAGGCGAAGGGATCGGCGGAGCAGCTGCGGTCGGGCGTGAGCTTGATTGTGAAGCAGATGGAAGAGATTCTGGAGAAGATGCAGGTGAAGGTGGTGCCCACGGTGGGCGAGGCATTCGATCCGCGGTTCCATGAAGCGCTGGGGACGATAGAGCGCGACGATGTGCCGGATCAGCATGTGGCCGAAGAAGTTCGCCGGGGCTACAAGATTCGCGAGCGGCTGCTGCGGCCGGCGCTGGTGCGCGTGGCGCACAATGCGAAACAAGTGGATGAATAAAGCAGCCTTTAGCCATTAGCTCGATTGAGGGAGAGCGAAGGGGCTGAGGCGGAGCGAAGAACTGGAACTGAAACGACCGAAGGGAAGAATGGGTTCTAATACAAGAGTGAGCAAAGCGGATTATTACGAGGTTCTGGGAGTCTCGCGCGAATGCACGGATCAGGAACTCAAGAGCGCATACCGGAAACAAGCGCTGAAGTATCATCCTGACCGCAATCCCGGCGACCGCGTATCCGAAGAAAAGTTCAAAGAGGCCAGTGAGGCCTATCAGGTGCTGTGCGACCCGGACAAGCGCGCGGCTTACGACCGGTTTGGTCATGCCGGGCTGGGCGCGCAAGGGTTCGGCGGCAGTCCGTTTGCGGGCGGCGTGGACCTGGGCGACATTTTCGGCGATTTATTTGGCGAGATGTTCTCGATGGGCGGCGCGCAAGGCGGGGCGGCGCGGAGCTCGCGCACGCAGCGTGGCGACGATCTGCGCTTCGACATGACGATCGATTTCGAAGCTGCGTTCTTTGGCACCGAGAAAGAAGTGAAGATCCGGCGGCTGGAGACATGCACGGTGTGCAGCGGCAAAGGGAGCGCGTCAGGCAAAGGTCCGAGCGTGTGCAGCCACTGCCAGGGGCGCGGACAGCTCCGCTATCAGCAGGGATTCTTTTCGGTGGCGAGGACGTGCGTCGCGTGCGGCGGGACCGGCTCGGTGATCAGCGATCCTTGCACGGCGTGCCGCGGCGAAGGCCGCAAGACCGTGGAGGTCAAGCTGAACGTGAAGGTGCCACCGGGCGTGGAAGAAGGAACGCGCATACGGTACGGCGGCGAAGGCGACGTGGGTCGCGTGGGTGGACCGAAAGGTGACCTGTATGTGATTCTTTCCATCCGGCCGCACGACTATTTTGAGCGCCACGGAGCGGATCTGCATTGCGTGCTGCCCATCAGCTTTCCGCAGGCGGCCATGGGCGCGGAGTTTGAGATTCCTGGAATCGATGGGCCGGTCGGCATCAAGATTCCCGAAGGCACGCAGAGCGGCAAAGAGCTGCACGTGCGCGGCCGCGGATTTCCCCACCTGAATGAAAGAGGGAAAGGCGACCTGATCGTGAAGGTCGTGGTGCAGATTCCGCGCAAATTGAATCGAGCGCAGCGCGAGCTGGTTTCGAAGCTGGCGGAGACCATGAGCGTAGACAACAAACCGGCGTCGCCTGGGCTGATGGAAAAGATGAAGGATTTATTTAGCTGAAAGACAGCGGTCAGTTTTCAGGCATCGGTGCAATCGAGAATAGATTGAGTTCGATACGAAGCGCAGGCGGAACCGGTTGAGCAACGCCAATCAGTGCGACAAGACGTGGAAGCCATCAGATGCCTACCAAGATCCCGGAGTTGGATTCAAGGCACGGTTCGTTGCATTGCAAAGAGCGCGGAAGATCTCGGAGACGGTCGAAGAGTTCGCCAAGCTCTAGCGATTCTGCGGCACTAAAGCCATAACGCCGTCCCGATCACGGCCCACCTCGCAGAGGACACGGTAGCGGCTCTGCAATTCGTGGAGCGTTTGATTTCCCCACCAAGGAAGGGCTTCAAACGTCGGCGCCGCTGAAGGCGCCTGGCCGGCTGCGTCGTATCCCTGGATCAATACAAGATCGAATGCGTCGCGTGCAATTTCCTCATCGAAAGCCGCACTACTGAAGTTCTTGTTCATAAACAAAAGCTGATAGTAGAACGGATCGAAGAATTGCGGATCGCGGCTTTGTGCTTCGAGGAATGGCACGTCAGAGAGCAGGACGAGATTCTGAATGGGGACGGCATCGAGCTCAGAAGGCGCCGCATTGGGGACCGCTGTCGCGGCGTGGCGAATGAGAACAGCAATTCCCATCACTCCCAGCAGTACTGGTGCTCGTTGAAGAAGCCTGGAGCAATGGCTGAGCCAGATAAAGGCCGGCGGCACGAACACCAGGCTCAGCAGGTAAGCCAGCACCAGATAATTGAAATTCGAACCGACGTTAGCCAGACTTACAAGCGTGAAAAGCCACGCTGCCAGGGTGATTCGAGCCAGAGAGGCATAACCGGGCGTGGACCTTGAGACCACCATTCCCAGAATCGCCAGGGCCAGATGCATGGCAGCAATCTCGTCCTGGTGAAGCGCATCTGTGAAAATAGATCCGATCCTCGCCAAGTCGACGCGCGAATGGGAGATGGCGAAGAAGTTCGCGGCAAAGGGCTCACGACGGAGCCTGAGGGCAAGAAAGACGATCATTGGAACGGTCAGCGCACCCGCCAGCATTGCGAAGGCCTGAGTGAGCTGCCGGCGAATCAGAGGATCGAGCAACAGCATGAGAAGAAGCGGGGCGGTGCTCTGTTTGAAGAGGGCGGAGATGGAACAGAGCGCGCCGCACACGCACACGGTTCCGAGCCGGTCATCGGCAACGAGGTAGACAGCCAGTCCGGCGAGAAAGAAGAGGCTGGACAATGTGTCGGGCCTTGCGGTGATAAAGAAAGGCAATCCCCAGCTGAATCCAAGGCCCATCAAGAACACCAGCAAGGACCAGCGTCTGGAGTGCTCGAGTTTCCATGTCATCAGGGCCAGGAGCGCAGCTGAGCCGGTCAGCGAGGCGAAGGCCAGAAAGCGAAAGACGACGGTGGTGGCGAGTGGATTGCTGTGGGAGATCCAGGCGATCGAAGCGCCGGTGATGTAGAACAGGGGCCCATAAAGCTGCACGTTCCACGGGTATTGAAAGGGCGATGCGTAAAGGTGGCCTGTACGAATCGCATAGAGGAAAGCGTAGACAGAGGCTCCCTCGGGATAAGTCGTGTCGTTGTGAACGAATGCGAAACGAAAGGCATGAACGACGGCAAAGACGGCCTGAATGAAGAAGGGGGTAAAGAGGAGGAGATTCGCCAGCAAACTGGACCCAACCTGAAGGGAAAGTCGCTTGCGCTGGCGGATGGGATTTGCGGTTGAGCGGTTCACATTCGTAAGACTGTCCGCGACTGAGGGAGAGGGGTTGGTGGAGCTGAGCGGGATCGAACCGCTGGCCTCCTCGTTGCGAACGAGGCGCTCTCCCAGCTGAGCTACAGCCCCACGACTTAACTAGTTTACCAGCGTTGCCATTTTCAGAGAAGGCCGGGTAGACCCCGGCCTTTTCAATTGCTCTGGTCAATCCAGACCACCTAGACCCAGAGCGGAAACCTGGTTACAGCTGGTTCATGTTGGCCAGGAATTCGGCGTTGTTGCGCACCTTTTCCAGGCGACTGATCAAGAGCTCCATGGCTTCGACGGGCGACAACGGATTGAGAACGCGGCGCAGGATGAAGACGCGCTGCAGGTCTTCCTTGGGAATGAGCAGCTCTTCTTTTCGCGTGCCACTGCGCTGAATGTCGATGGCCGGGAAGACGCGCTTGTCGACCAGCTTGCGGTCGAGAATGATTTCCATGTTGCCGGTGCCCTTGAACTCTTCGAAGATGACTTCGTCCATGCGGGAGCCGGTATCGACGAGCGCTGTCGCGATGATGGTGAGCGAGCCGCCTTCCTCAATGTTGCGGGCCGCGCCGAAGAACCGCTTGGGGCGTTGCAAGGCATTGGAATCGACGCCGCCGGAGAGGACTTTGCCCGAGGGCGGAACGATGGTGTTGTAGGCGCGCGCGAGACGGGTGATGGAGTCGAGGAGAATGACGACGTCGCGCTTGTGCTCGACGAGGCGCTTGGCCTTCTCGATGACCATTTCTGCCACCTGCACGTGGCGGGCGGCGGGCTCGTCGAAGGTGGAGCTGATGACTTCGCCCTTGACCGAGCGCTGCATGTCGGTGACTTCCTCGGGGCGCTCGTCGATAAGCAAAACGATAAGCACGACCTCTGGATGGTTCGTTGTCACGGAGTTGGCGATGGACTGCAGCAGCATGGTTTTGCCGGTGCGCGGCGGAGCGACGATGAGGCCGCGCTGGCCCTTGCCGACGGGCGTCAGAAGATCCATGACGCGGCCGCTGATGCCCTCGCGCGTGGTCTCCATCTTGATGCGCTCCTGCGGATAGAGCGGCGTGAGGTTGTCAAAGAGGATCTTGTTGCGCGTCTCTTCAGGCGACTCGAAGTTGATGGCCTCTATCTTAACGAGGGCGAAATACTTCTCGCCTTCGTGGGGCGGGCGGACGTTGCCGCTGATGGAGTCGCCGGTTTTGAGATCGAATTTGCGTATTTGGGACGGAGACACGTAGATGTCGTCCGGTCCGGGCAAGTAGTTGTAGTCGGGCGAGCGGAGGAAGCCGTAGCCGTCGGGGAGAATCTCAAGGACTCCCTCGGCGAAGATGTGGCCCTCCTTTTCGCTCTGTGCCTGGAGGATCTTGAAGATAAGATCCTGCTTGCGAAGGCCGCTGGTCCCAGGAATTTCAAGGGTACGCGCGATGCGGCTCAATTCAGTGATGTTCTTTTCTTTCAGTTCTGCGATGGTCATGTTTACCTACGAGTGGACGGGATGTGTTGGAGGGAATGCGGAGCGGGAAGTGCTCCTGAGGATACAACCTTGCGGATTACAACAAATTCAGCCGGCGCAAACCAGCCTTCAATCGTCCTCCAAACTCATTTGGAGTTGCGGAGCGCCGGAAAAGAGATGGCCTTATCTCAAATGGCAATTGTTATGAAACTCTTGACTGACTCAATGCGCAATGCGGCGATAGACGCCGTCAGGCCGCACGGCGCCTTTCAACCGGATGAACCGCGGGCGCCTCTTCGGGCGTTTCCGCTTCAGGACTTGCTACTTCAAAACGGCACAAAACTTCGTTTGTGGTGTCTTGCAGCCGTGTGTTCGGCTTGTGGAGCTTACGAGTAGCCTTGCTTGCCAGAGTGCAGAGCTGGTAGCGATTGGACACATGAGAAAGTGCCTTAAAAACGAGATCGGAACGCATTGTTTATCTCCTTCTTTTTCAAATTGCTGCACTGGAAAGAGCCACTGACCCACCGGCACAGCACAAGGGAAGCCAATACAAGCCAATAAAGATTGCGGGCTACCCCAAATTGCAACTTCCACATCTTAGACGCGCTTCGCCTGCCCACAGTTCAAAAACATTTGGGCCATTGCACGCTGTGAAATGGATGCCATACCGTATCGGATCCGCAGTTTGCGCGCCGGATACCCGGGCGCCTGTTAGCCCTTCCCAACGCTGCTCAAGAGCGCAGCTCAAGGCATCAAGCGAGCCTTCTCTCAAAGGTTTGATGCTGGAAGTAGCTGATGGGCACACCCGGCCGCAATGCGCAACCTGCCCTCTATGGATGGCTACGATGAGATTATAACGAAGACCCGGCCCGGTCAATAGTTATTTCGGGTCAAATGAGGCGAATTGTCGAACGTTTACCGAGGGGACAGTGAGCCAGGCGGACGCGCGATTGGTCGTCATCTAAAGTGACTATTATCAATGGATTAGAGGACGCAACGAACCCGCGGCAAAGGGGAGAAACGGCGGGGTTGAATTTCCCGCGGATCCAGATGGCAGAGGGGTGAACCTTCTCAGTCAATCAGGCGCTGGTGCGTGGTGCTATGCGCTGGTATGTGGCTCGCCGGGCGAGTCGTTCCAGGGCTTTCCGTCGGGGTCCCTGAGGAGCACCCGGCCGTTTTCGTCGTTGCCGGGAAGCCTGGGACGTCGGCTGCGACCCTGGTTGGTGGCAATCTCATCGAGGCGGAAGACACCGACGAGAACCATGCCCACAATAGGAGCCGCGAGAAGAAAAGTCTCCCAACCGGATTGAAGGGCAATACCCTGCACGTGTGCCTCCCCGCTCTGAAGACCGCGGACGTGAGATGAATCTTAGCCCGGATATCGGCACAGAGATTAGGATGCAGAGCCGATTTTGATTCAAAGGTAATGCCACGGATTGGTGAGCAGGCGAACGGGCTCGAGGGTTTTTGCGGCCCTCAAATCCTGCAGATTCGTGCGGTTGCGGTGGGTGGGCGAGAATCAGGCCCAGTAGGTTCGGTCGAGTGTTCTATATTGAATCGCCTCGGCGAGGTGGGCGACGGAGAGGGACGCCGCGCCTTCCAGGTCGGCAATGGTGCGAGCGACTTTGAGGATGCGATCGTGGGCGCGGGCGGTGAGGCCCTGCTGTTGCATGGCGCGCTCGAGGAGACGCTCCGCGTCGGGGCTTAGCTCGCAGTAGGCACGAATTTGGCGCGTGGTCATCTGGGCATTGGCGTAGATTTTTTCCTTCGCTTTGGAGAAGCGTTCGCGCTGGTGCGCCCTCGCAGCCATGACGCGGGTGCGAATTTGGGCCGAACCTTCGGCTGCCGCGCCGCCACGCAGCTCTTTATATTGAACGGCAGGAACTTCAATGTGAATGTCGATACGGTCGAGCAAGGGACCGGAGATTTTGGCCACATAACGCTGAATCATGGGCAGGGTACATGTGCACTCGCGCGACTTGTCATTGAAATAGCCGCAGGGACAGGGATTCATGGCGGCCGCGAGCATGAAGCGCGCGGGAAAACTGAGGGTCATAGAGGCGCGCGCAATGGTGACGGTGTGATCCTCAAGCGGCTGGCGCATGACTTCAAGTACGTTTCGAGGGAGCTCAGGCAGCTCGTCAAGAAAAAGAAGGCCGTTGTGCGCGAGCGAGACTTCACCGGGGCGCGGCACGATGCCTCCGCCGATAAGACCGGCGTCGGAGATGGTGTGGTGGGGCGAACGGAAGGGCCGCTGCGTGACCAGGCCGGCGCCAGCTTCAAGAACCCCTGCGACGGAGTGAATCTTGGTGGTTTCGAGCGCTTCCTCGAAGGTGAGCGGGGCGAGGATCGACGGCAGACGCTTGGCGAGCATGGTTTTGCCGGAGCCGGGCGGACCGATCATGAGAATGTTGTGGCTGCCGGCAGCGGCCACTTCAAGCGCGCGCTTGGCGGTTTGCTGGCCGCGAACATCGCAGAAATCAACGGTGAACTGCTCAAGCTTTCCGAGGAGTTCCTGAGTGACGATGCGGTAAGGCTCGCGCTGAATGACGCCGACGACTGAAGTGTTGAGCAGGTCGAGCACATCGAGAAGCGAGGAGACGGGATAAACATTGACTCCCTCGACAACTGCGGCTTCAGCGGCGTTGGCGGCAGGCAGAATCAGGTTGGCGATTCCCTTCTCGCGGGCCAGGATAGCGACGGGCAACATGCCGGGGATGGGGCGCACACCGCCGTCGAGGCCGAGCTCGCCGACCATGAGAAAGCGGCTAAGGTCGTTGGAGTGCAGAGCGCCATAGGCTCCAAGGATGCTGACGGCGATGGGCAGATCGAAGCCGGAGCCTTCCTTTTTGAGATCGGCGGGCGCGAGGTTGATGGTGATGAATGCGGGAGGGATGGTGTAACCGGAGTTCTTGATGGCGGCGCGGACGCGGTCGCGGCTTTCACGGACGGCAGCGTCGGGCAGGCCGACGGTGTGAAAGTGGTCTTCATTCATGACCACGCCGCTGTAGTCGACCTCAACCTCGATGAGGTTGGCGTCGATTCCGTACACGGCCGCACTAAGAGCCTTGAAGAGCATGGAGGAGGGCTGCGGAGGGAGTGTAGCAGCGGGCGGGGTGCAGCGGTCTGTGATGGATGAACAGGCGTTGGCAGGGACCGAGGGACCAGGAAGGCAGGGATCCGGGGCCGGGAATAAAGAGCTTCGAGCGCTTCAGGCTGGGTCGGCAGGGAAAGATCCGACGGATGATCCAGGCGCGACGTTCTGGCCGGCGAGCACAATGGCGTGACTGGCGATGTGGGCGCCGTCGCCGATGACCGTGGGCTGAAGACGGATTTTTTCGTAATCCGCGGCATCGTGCCAGAAAGAATAGATGCGCGTGTAAGAGCCGATGATGGCGTTCTTGCCGATTTTGATGCCACCTCGATCGTTAATGAGGGCGCGCTGGCGGATGACGGCTCCGTCGCCGATGGAGAGGTTGTAGCCGTAGGTGAGGTCGACACCGTGATAAATCTTGACGCCGGAGCCGAGATACTCAAAGATGTGGCGGCCCAACATACAGCGAAAACGCAGACCGAGCCAGTGATTGAGGCCGAGCGGCGAGCGGTCGAACATCTGCCAGAACCAGAGCAGGGGTTTCCGTTGGGCAAAGCGCTCGCGATCGACTTCAGGAAAGTGCTCGGCTTCAAGGGTAACGTTCATCGGGTCGAGGGAAAGAGTGACGACGTTGCCAGGCAGCTCTGACGTGAGGGTGAGATTGAGTTTGCCACCGTGGGGCCGGCCAAGATAAATCTGCGTTAACTGATCGCGCACGATCTCGCTGCGGCGTTCCTGGGAGCAGTGGCGCAGAAACTCCTCGTCAAGAAACCGAATCCAGCGGCGATAGATTTCTTCTGCTTCGGCGGCGGGATGGGGAACGATGATCTCGGTGGCAGCCATATGCCATTGACGATAAATGACGGAGCAGGCAGTGGGGAATAGGGAGGATCGTGGATCGTGAGTCGTGGATCGTGGACATTGAACGAGTGAATCAGTGAACAGAGATCGTTAGACTCGTCGCTGATCACTGAATGCTGCGAACTGTGAATTGTGAACTAAGAACTTTCCTTACCGTTTGCCCTGGACGGTTTTGGGGTTGGCGCCGAGTTTTTTGGCGGCGCGGCGATCGGCGATGGCGTGCATCTCCTTGCCCCAATGGGAGCGGTTGATGCCGATCTGCATGCCCAGCATCATGATGTTGCCAGTGCCCCAATAGAGCGCGAGTCCCGAAGCGTAATGCCAGAGCATGAAGCCGAACATGACGGGCATCATAAAGGCCATCATGCGGCGCTGGCCGGGGTCCATGCCCGGGGAAGGAGTAATGTACTGCGTGAAGAACATGCTGATGATGATGAAGATCGGCAGAATATGCGTTGGGTCGGGCTGCGAGAGGTCCGGGAGCCAGAGCCAGTGCGCCTGGCGCAGCTCCACCGTGTACTCCAACACGCGGAAGTAGGGCCACAAAAGCAACATGGGCACGAGCATAGGCAGGCAGTTGCCGTACATGTTCACGCCCTCGGTTTTGAAGAGGGCCATCATTTCGGCGTTCATGTCGGCGCGTTTGGGGTCTGTCGCCTTGAGATTCGCGTAACGCTTCTTGATGGCGTCAACCTTGGGCTGGATGCGCATCATCTTCAGCGACGACTTGGTCATCATCAATCGTGTGGGCAGGAGCGTGAGGTTGAAGATGACTGTGGAGAGAATGATGGACCAGCCCCAGTTTCCGATGCCATGTTCGACCAGGAAGCGAAGCAGGAGGTAGAGCGGCTTGGCGACGACGGTCATCCAGCCGTACTGAATGAGCGGTTCGAGATTGGGCCCATCAGCTTTGCCGTCGGCGCCGGTGGCGTGGATGGATTTGAGCACGTCGGTGGCCTTGGGTCCTGCAAAGAGGCGCAGGCGCGTGGCGCCGCTGGTGTCACCGACGGCCAGGCCAAGCACGTCGATGTGAATCTTTTTGCTGTTCGGGTCGCTCGCATCGCCCGGCAACTCGATTGCATTGTGCAGAGTGACGACCGTAGCGCGATCGGGCGCGTCAGGCAGGAAGACTGAGGCGAAGTAAAGATCCATATCAGCGGCGTACTGATAGGGCGCGTCGAGCGTTTTGTTCCCGCTGACTTTGGCGGCGGCCTGCGAGTCCTGCTTGCCGTCAATCGACCAGGCGAAGAAGGAGGGCGTCCGCGACTGCGATGGCAACATTCCCGTCTGCTGCAAGTCTTCCATGTCGCCCAGACCGGCAGGCCAGGCGACCAAGGCGCGGACCGGGACGCCGTTCTGCTTGACCTCTGAATCGACGCCGATGACGTAGGTCGAGTTGAAGCTGAAGGTCTTTACGACATCAAGGCCGTTGGACGCGTAGTGAAAGGTGATCGAGGCAGGCGCAAGGACGCTGCCGGTGGCCGTGGGTTGCGCTCCCGAGACCGAAACCTGGTAGAGGGCCTGATTGAGCTGTGCGGTGAGCGCCGGGTCGTAGGTAAACAGCGAGAGTGGCAGTCCGAAGCGGGCGGCAGCCTGAGGCTGGACAAGGTCAAGAGGCTTGCCTGCCGAGTCAAAGTATTTTTTCAGGATCCAATGCTCGACCTGCGCGCCACGGTTGGTGAACTGGATTTTGAAAAGCTCGTTCTCGACCGTGGTAGTGGTGATGATGGAGGCGGAGATTTTCGGCGCGGCGCTGGAAGGCTGGACTGTTGACGCGGCCTTTGGCGCCGGACCCGGCGGGGCTTGGGAGACCGGTGCAGCGGGCTGCGTTTGAGTGACAGCGGGCGGCTGATCTTGCGGCTTGGGCTTGGCGAAGAAGTACTGGTAACCAAGGAAAGCGGCGAGCACAATGAACATCATTGCCATGGTGGAGCGCATATCGCCGCCACCACCACCGCCGCCGGAGCCCTGCGATTGCAGATTTGGATTGTGAACTTCGGGCAAAGGAAACTTCCTATCGTGTTGAGAGGGCAGCCCGCAGGGCAGCCGCTCTATCTATGGTAACGGTTCGTGGGGGTAAACGGTTCCGGCGCGATGGTTTGAGGGCTGATTAAGGACAGACGAAGCCGGCTTTTGCGCTGCGGGCGGGACTGGGTCGAATCCTCCCGGCGTAAAGGGATGGCAGCGCAACAGTCTCCAGGCGGCGAGTGCGGAACCGCGCAGCGGACCATGCGTGGCGATGGCGACCGCGGCGTACTCAGAGCATGTGGGCAGGAATTTGCAGCCGCCCGGATGGAGCGAATGCAGCGCCGGAGAAAGCCAGCGCTTGTAAAAGGCGAGCAGTGCGAGCAAGATGCGCGTCATCATGCGGATGGTCCCGGGGCTTTCGGCGCGGCTGCGGAATGTTTCGCGGAGCGTGCCGCCTCGGACTGGGCCTGTTCAAGGATACGCGAAACCTCGCGCTCAAGTTGCGCGAAGTCCATGGTGAGCACGATGCGGCGCGGGTGCAGGATGAGATCGAAGCCCGCGGGCAAGAGATCGACGTGGCGACGTAGCGCCTCCCGCATACGGCGCTTGATGCGGTTGCGCTCGTGGGCCTTGCCGATCACCTTACCGACTGTGAGGCCGACGCGCGCAGCATCCGGAGCTGGCGCACCCTCAATAGTTTGCGGCGCGAGGAACCAGCTCATCGCAGAGGACTGGCGCTTACGGCCGGCAGCGTAGGCGCGCAGGTAGTCAGCGTGCTTACGCAGACGCGAGTTCGCCAGAGTTTGGCGCTGGGCAGGCTTGGAAGCTGAGTTCATGAGAGCCGAAGGTGGGCGCTGCGCGGCGGATTCAAGTTCGGGCGGCGCAGCTCTCAAATCAAGGACTGGCCGGGGAATCAATCGCGATGCGCGGGGCTGACGGAAACACGCTTGCGGCCGGCGGCGCGGCGGCGGCTGAGCACGGCGGCGCCGGCATTGGTCTTCATGCGCGACCTGAAGCCGTGAGTTTTCGCACGGTGGCGGCGGTTGGGTTGAAAGGTACGTTTGGGCATGGTAACCCGCTCCTGTTTTCAATAGAAAATCTGCTAGTTAGCAACTCTTTAAGTATATCTCAGACGAAATTTGGAAGCTACCTGACGGCGCTTTCACGATGTGGCAAGGGGGTGGAGAGACTTGTCGTATGCTCAGAGGAGCGCGAGAAGAGTGCGGCACTTCAGTAACGCGGGTAACCAAGACGCGAACTTTCACCATCCTTGGTGCAACTCAAAGAGATCGCAGAAAACTTGTGTGAATAGGGGATTGCAACGGTCTCGGTTTGTGCTACTATCGGGACCGTTCCTGAAATTTCATTTGTAATTTCATGTGAAATTTCGATCATTCTGCGTATCGGATTTTAGTCAAGAGCCTCGGTGTTGAATCCTTCGGGGCGGACCAGAAGTAATCAGGTAGTGGGCCAATTGGAATAGAGCGCGAAGTGCGTTGCTTTGCGCCTTAAAGGGACCGTTGCCTGCAAGATAACAAACGAACCGCGCGGCGCAATGCCGGCGGAATCAGCAAGGATTGTACGATGGCATTTGCGACTACGCCGACCTCGGCACTCAATCCCTGGCTCCAGATTCTCGCAGCACTCGAGAAGAAGGTCATCCGGCAATCATTCGAGACTTGGCTTAAGCCAACTCGATTCAGCCATTCCGCGGGGCGCAAGCTGTATGTGCGCGTGCCGTCGCCGGAGTTCCAGCACATCGGCGACAAATACGGCGACCTGATTCAGGAAGCGATTGATCTGCAATCGCTCGAGTTCGACGACGTATGTTTTGTGACCGCGGAAGAGGACCCGTCGATTCCGCCGCAGCGCAGGGATGGCGGATTCGGCCCCGTGCCTTCGCATGCGCCCACGGCGCCTGCCTCGAACGCTGCGCGTTCACCGGAACAAGGCCGCTTTGATTGGTCGACCGCGGCGCAGCTGAACCAGCGCTACACATTCGACAACTTTGTGATCGGCAACGGAAACCAATTTGCGCGTGCCGCGGCCCTGGCCGTGGCTGAACGCCCCTCGCGCGCCTACAATCCGCTCTTTCTGTATGGCGGCGTGGGCATGGGCAAAACGCACCTGATGCATGCCATCGGGCACGAAGTGAAGCGCAGGCAGCCGGCCGCGAGCATCTGCTACGTTTCGGCGGAAAAGTTTACCAACGAGATGATCAACTCCATCCGCAACGATCGCATGACCAGCTTCCGCGACCGTTTCCGTACGGTGGAAGTGCTGCTGATCGACGATATTCAGTTCATCTCGCAGAAGGAGCGCACGCAGGAGGAGTTCTTTCACACCTTCAACGCGCTGCACGAAAACATGAAGCAGGTGGTGATTGCTTCTGACCGGCCTCCCAAAGAGCTCACGGAGATCGAGGAACGGCTGCGCTCGCGTTTTGAGTGGGGGTTGATCGCGGACATCCAACCGCCGGACCTTGAAACGAAGGTGGCCATTCTGCTGAAGAAGGCGGAAAGCGAACAAGC
>Ga0187867_10000038_pt1 | contig 136688 bp, 113 predicted proteins | sample June2016WEW_13_1_FD_132976 | JGI IMG/M metagenome (GOLD analysis project Ga0187867, IMG submission 132976) | Peatland microbial communities from SPRUCE experiment site at the Marcell Experimental Forest, Minnesota, USA - June2016WEW_13_10 | ecosystem: Environmental > Terrestrial > Soil >...
CAAACGCCCGATCAGGTATACTTCAACCGCCTGCCAGAAACACTGGCAGCCTAAAACAAAAGCAAGAACTTCCACTTAAGGAAAAAACAAAAACTGTCCGAACTACCGGGACCAGCTCATAGAGACTGCCTTCCGAGGTTTGTGGATAATAAAATGCGCGACTGACGATCAGGTAGAAGCGATCAATCAAAAGGGCGCTGAGCCGTTCCCACGCTTCGGGAATATGGCGAAGTTGCTCGATCAGGCATACGAATCCGGGGAATATCGCCTTTTCCAAGGGATAGCACAGGAATGGGGCGCCCTGAACGGTCTCACCCACTCCGGGCTTGAACAAGTGGGCCGCAGATTCCAGGACGACGGTAGCGTTGGGCCAAACTATCCAGATGACCTGATCGCAAATATCCTGCAGTTCTCCGCATCCGTTACCGTCGCCCTTTTCGTGCCTGTGTTCATACTCATCGGGCATCAAGAAAAAGCCACAGCTTTGGAGAATTGGGCGGTCCAACGCTGAGAGCCGCGATTTCAGGTCCCGCTTTTGGAACCTGGGAAGCGATCTCCCCATCCAACCTACCGGCCCGCTACTGCACATCCACGGTGCGGAAGCCCAAGCCATAGAGCAGAGCGGTGACGCTGGTCCGGGCATTGGCGCGCGCTTTGTCGAGAATGCCGTCGTCGAGCGCGGCCTGGGCAATCTGCTGCTCGGCCGCCAGGCGCACCTGGGATTCCAGGTGCAGATCGGCGCTGACCAGCAGGCCGGTCGTCCGGGAATAGACTCGTGTGCCGCCGTTATCGATGCGCGTGGTGAACACCTGCGCCGCGGGCAGCCGCACCTGAACGGCATCGCCCTTCACCGAAACATCGCCCGGCTTGAGCTGGGCCAGATCGACCCCGGCAATCACTTCTCCGTGGGCGATCAGAAGCAGCTTGTCGCCCACCAGGAAGTCGGGCAGGTAAGCGCTCTGGCGTTCGCCCTCCATGATCTTGTCGAGCGAATACACAACCGTTTCCAGGCGCGACAGTTGACGAATCTTCTCCACAACCGTTGGGGAGGAAACGTCGATTGTGGTGGAGCGGCCGGTCACGTAGCTGGCAAGCCGGTTCCACAACCCGGCGCGCGCGACGTGAGCAAAGCCCGAGAGCGCCAGGAAGCCGAGCACGGCGCCCACGGCGAGCGTGCCGAGCAAGACGCCCAGGCGGCCCATCCGCATCGGGCTGGAACGGTTGTAGGCTTGCATACCCATGTCCGCTTGGATGCAAAGCCGATACTTCGCGGCTGGGGAAATCTGACAGGACTTTGGCCACCTGCGCCACGGCCTGCTAGCTTTGAAGCAGAGCGCTTCTCCGCCGAGTGAAACCTAAGATGACCACTCAGTCACAATCCGAAGCCCAGCCCGGCCCCGCAACCCCGCCCCGCCGCGTCGTTCTCACCGGCTTCATGGGCTCGGGCAAGAGCACCGTCGGCCCGCTCCTTGCTGCACGTCTGGGCTGGAAGTTTCTCGATGTGGACGACGCCATCGAGGCCGAAGCCGGCGTAACCATTGCCGAGCTCTTTGCCCGCGACGGCGAGCCCGCGTTCCGCGAGCGCGAGCGAGCGGCTATCGCCCATCTATGCGCCGGCGATGCCCTGGTTCTGGCTCTGGGCGGCGGCGCAATCGAGCACGCCGGCACTCGCTCGCTGCTGCTCACCGCTCCCGGCACGTTCCTGGTTCACCTGGAGGTGGAACTGGCCACCACCCTCGCCCGCTGCCGCGGCACCGAGCACACGCGGCCCATCCTCGCCGACCAGGCCAACCTGGCCAGCCGCTATGCTCGCCGCCTTCCGCTCTATCGCACCGCCCACGTCTCTATCCCCGTCGATGCTCTCACTCCCGATCAGGTAGTAGATGCGATACTCCAGGCCGCCCGTCTGGGGTAATCGGAAACGGCACGATCAGCACCATCGCGAATGTATCCTGCTGGCTCAGCGCAGATTGAAGAAAGGTGCAAGCATGGCGGATTTCCGATGAGAAGTCCCTCGCTTGCTATCATCGGGAGAGGCTCCCAGCCGCCGGGGGCTTGCGCCGAGGTATTCTCGCCGTCCAGATGACTCCCGCCACCCAAGCCGCCGATCCGGAAACGCTCGCCGCACTCTCGGCTGAGAGCGCCGGGCCTAGTCCGGGTTCGAGCCAGGCTCACAAACAGGGTCACATCCACGCTCCCGATCCCGGCGCTACAGCCACTCTGATTCACGACCTACGCGAACTCTTCAAGGTCAAGGTTGTGGGGCTGGTGCTGGTTACCGGGTGGGGCGGATTTTATTTGGGATCGATGCAGTCGGGAATCTCCAGCTTCCAGGGCGGCCTGCTCGATACGTTACTCAGCATCGGATTGGTCTCCGCCGGAGCCGGCGCGCTGAACGAGGCCCTGGAGCGCAAGACCGACGCGCGCATGAAGCGCACCGCCGACCGTCCGCTGGCCGCCGGCCGCTTCTCGCTGGCTCACGGCATCCTGGCCGGCCTCGGCGCTTTGGCCCTCGGCGCGGTGTGGCTGGCGCTGCGCACCAACCTGCTAACCGTGGCCCTGGCGCTGCTCACGGCCTTTACCTACGTCGCCATTTACACGCCGCTCAAGCGCTTCACCACCATGGCCACCTTCATTGGCGCATTCCCCGGCGCGATGGGCCCCATGCTCGGCTGGACCGCCGCGCGAGGCCGCATCGAATGGCCGGCCGTGGCCCTGTTCGCCATTCTCTTCGTCTGGCAGTTTCCTCACTTCATGGCCATCGCCTGGCTCTACCGCGACGACTACGCGCGCGCAGGCATCCGCATGTTGCCCGTCGTCCAGCCCGACGGCTGGTCCACCGTCGCCGAGGCGCTCTTCTTCGCCGTGGTCATGATCCCTGTCAGCCTCACGCCTTGGCTGCTGGGCATGACCAGCCTGACTTATGCCGGCCTCGCCGCCGCGCTGGGCCTCTTCTATCTGGCCTATACCATCCGCTTCGCTCGCATCCTGCGCGCCCGGAGTGAGACCGAAAGCCGCAGTCTGGCGCGGGATCTGCTCAAGGTCAGCGTCCTCTACCTGCCTCTGCTCTTCACCACGCTCATGCTCTGCGCCACGGCAAAGCACTAATGTCAACGACATCGCGGGGCTACAATCGCACTGGAAAAGGAGTGATGAACGATGACCAGGATTTCGATAAATAGAGTATTCATCGTGGGCGCATTTCTCGCAATTGCTTGGCCGCTACACTCCGCATTCGCCCAGCGCGAGGAGACAGGAATTGACATGTCGATCCAGCTCTCGAATGGGCATGTAAGGACTCCACCTTTCAAAGTGAAGAGACATCCATACTGGGTTGATCTATGGGTCAAGACAAATCTTTCATATGACGAATGGTGCTGCGCGATCAGAGCCGATAGGATGATGAACAATACATCGAATTCGATCCCGGGATGCAATAGAGAGACAAGCCATCGAATCCAGGCTAGTTGGACTCTGTGGGATGGCGCGCAGCTTGTGGCTCAGGGACCCAGTCAGAAAGATACAAGTGGGTGTGAACCCGGAGCGATAGGCATAAGGGACTTCTATCTCGGTAGCTTCCAGGGCAAGAGGGGGAAGATGTATGTTCTCGACCTAGATTTGAAGAACGTCGATCCGAACCTAGAATTCACGGATGTCCGTCTGAAAGTGTGGCCAACACCCGAGATGTGACAGTTGCGCTGCAAGCCGATGGGGGAAAGGAAGCGATAACCATGACGGCCACCTTAGTTCCTCAATCCGAATCTCGAGTGTCCGGCACCCGCCCCGCCATCGCCGCCATTCTGGCCATCAGCGCGGTGGCCACTGCCTTCCTCTTCTGGCTCATCTATGTTCATCCCGCCGCGGCATCCAGCGCGCAATACGCCTTCTTGCCCGCCCTCAACGCGCTGCTCAACGGCCTTAGCGCCACGGCTCTCGCCATCGGCTACATCTTCATCCGCGCGCGCCGCATTTCGGCTCACCGCGCGGCCATGATGACGGCTTTTGGATTCTCCACGCTCTTTCTGGTCAGTTATATCCTGCACCACGCCCTGCACGGCGACGTTCGCTACCCCGTCCACGCCGCTCTGCGCTCGCTCTACCTGCCCCTGCTTGCCAGCCACATCGTGCTGGCCGTCGTGGCGCTGCCCCTGGTGCTGGTCACTTTCTTCCTCTCGCTCTCCGGCCGCTTCCGAGAGCACCGCAAGGTCGCGCGCTGGACCTTCCCGCTCTGGCTCTACGTCTCAATCACCGGCGTCGTCACCTACATCCTGTTGCGCCTGGCGCAAGGATAGGAGCGAACAACCTAGTGCTGTGTACATGAGATTTCGTAATCAAAGCAGAAACCCTGGGTGCCCCAGGTCCCTCGTCCGCCGCGGCGGAGGGACCTGGGAAAGCAAGTGATCATAACGACGCGGTACTGGGTGCCCCATCCCTTTCACGTTGGTGGCGAGGGATAGGAGCGACATTATGGGTGCCCCATCCTTTTCGCGTTCTTGGCGAAAAGGGTGGGATACCTCGAACCTCAACCGCCCCAGGTTCATAGGATTGAAGATGCCCGCACGCAACGCAAATCCACCCCAGCCCAACGACGGCACCCGCCAACTGCTGCAATGGGGCGCGTCGATCCTGGGTTCAGGCGTCCTGTCCGGCCTGATGCTGCTGACCGTGCTGGGTGGCTTTTCTCCCACCGGCGCCAGCACCAACGCCGGCTGGTTCGCCCTCATCGTCGCCCTGATGTGCATTCCCTTCGGCGGCATGCTGCTCGCCCTCGGCGCGGCCAAGTGGCTCCGCAACCGCCGCCTGGGACGATCGCGATAGCACGCCGGCCGCGGATTGCGGAACCGCTCAGTTCTGCTGGTTCGGATACTGATCCTTGATGGTGTAGCCTTCGGGCGCCTGGAAGAGAGCCGGATCGGGTTCTCCGCGCTCGATGTCCGTCAACTCCGTGGTGCGGACGCCGGTGCTGGGATCGTCGTCGATCTGCAACACCGCCAACCTCAATTCGGGAGACACCCAGACCTCATGGGTAACGGTGAGTGGCTGATCGTTGCCAAAGCTGCCCGCCGGGAAGGTCTGCGTAGTCCGTGATCCCTTGGTTTCGATCCCGTTGATTGTCTTCGTGCCCAGGTCTTCGATCTCCCTCCTGGAACGCGCCGGCCGCGGAATCCTCACCGGCTGGACCGCGGCCGTCGAATTGGCGGCAGGGGGCAAAGGTTGCCGCGCCTGGACCGGGTCCGGCATGTGGAAGACAGTCGCTTCCTTGGAATTTGAATTCCAGTTGATGTTGACGCGGCTTACCGGGTCGAAGACATTGAAAGAGGAGACAGCCGGGGTTTGCCCTTCGAAGCCAAACGGACCCTCGGGCCGGTTCTCACGATAGGTCCTTCCGCTCGAGTCGCGAGCCTCATTGACGATGCTTTCGTGGGTAATAGTGGCGCCGTTCGCCAGCGTCTGCACCCGCGTCGTCTTCCGGGTCGCCGTATACGGCTCAATGGTCCGGCTCCCCGGCTTCGCCTCCGAACAGCCTGTTCCCACCACCCCTGGTCCCCGCAGCGCGGCGGCGCCGGCGCTGCCGCTGCTTCGAGGCGTAAGCTCCTGCGCCGGCAGTGCGCGGGAGGAGAGAAGCATCAAAGCAAAACCTGCAACGATGAACAAGAACCTGCTTAGGCGCATCTATCCCTCCTAAACCTTGAACGATGCCATTTTGACGCAGCCCGCCTGAGAATGCAACCTGCCGAGGCGTCAATAGGAGGTGAAAATCAACCGCGCCCCCGTCCCGCCGTCTGCTATTCTTTTCAATTACTGGAGAGCAAGAACATGGCAAAGAGCGTTAACAAGGTCATCCTTTTGGGCAACGTGGGCAAGGACCCCGAAATCCGTTCCACCGCCGGCGGCGCCATCGTCGCCAATCTCACCCTGGCAACCAGCGACCGGTTTCAGGATGCGCAGGGCAACTGGCAGGACCGCACCGAGTGGCACACGCTGGTCGCCTTCAAGCGCACGGCGGAGATCATTCGCGATTACGTGAAGAAGGGCTCCAAGCTGTACGTAGAGGGCAAGCTCCAGACCCGCAGTTGGGACGACAAGGAGTCCGGCCAGAAGCGCTACAAGACTGAGGTCGTGGTCTTCGATCTCTCGCTGCTCTCCGCGCGCGACGAAGGCGCAAGCGGCGGTTCAGGCGGCTACAGCCGGGCAGCAAGTACAGCCAGCACATCGGCCAACTTCGACCAGCGGCCTCCGGCAGCGGCCGGCGCCCCGGACGACTACGTCCAATCTGCCGAAATCTCCGACGACGATATTCCGTTTTAAGAACAGGGAACAGGGAACAGGGATCAGAGATCAGGGGTCAGTAAGCCCACAGCCGGCGGGATTTGTTGAGTGGGCACGCAACGGTTCAACGCATTCCGGCCATAACTGGGAAGCAGCTCTCAATCGGCCCTGGTCTCTGATCTCTGATCCCTGATCTCTGATCTCTGATCCCTGATCTCTGATCTCTGACCCCTGTCTCTCACTCCGTCTTCATCAGCGTCGCCATCAGCGTATCCCGGCGACCGTTGGCCATCGCATCGGCGTTGCCGAGCATGCGTATCCAGACGAAGCCCGCAGCCCCGGCCAGCGCCAGGAAGACCGGAACGGCCAGCCACAGGTTCTCCAAAAACCAGCACGCCGCGAAGACCGCCGCGCCCACTCCGATCACTCCCAACTGCACCAGCAGGCTGAGCAGTGCGTTGGCCTGCGATCCGCGCTGCCGCGCAATCCGCCCCGGATTGATGCGGTATGGCATGGTGAGCGAAAAGACGTTGCCGGCGGCCAGGTTCGCAGGCAGTGCAAAGAGCAGCCAGGCTGCCGTGTCCGCGATCATCGCGCTTTCGGGAACCCCCAGGCGCAGGCTGATCAGGATGCCGGCCAGCAAGGCCACCAGCAGGAAAAGCAAGGAATGAAACAGGTTCTTGGCCAGCATCACCTTCCGGATGGGCGTGGGAGAAAGAAAGTATACCTGGATTCCTGCTCCCTCGGTTCCCAAATTGTTATAGAACAACTGCGAGAACCCCAGCAGCGAATAGACAATGGCGATAGGCACGGCCATCGGGAAGCTGTTTCCGTGGGGACCGCCCCCTCTCAGCAGCGCGACCGAGAAGATAACCCCCATCAGCAGCGGCGTTCCCACCGCATAGAGCAGCGGCAAGCTGCGCGCCAGTGTGCGCAGTTCCTTCTCCATCACCGCGGCGATCGGGCCGGAGCCGTCCAGCCACCATTCGCCCTTGCGCCGCTGCGCCGCCTTCTTCCGGCTCGGCGCCACGCCCAGGTTTTCTCCGCGATACTCGGATCGGAGCCGCCCCGCCAGCAACCCCCCGGCAGCCAGCACATAGAGCCCCAGCACCCCCAGCGATCCCATTGCCGCCCCCGGCCGCCGCCCGGCCGCCTGCCCCAGCGCGCCGGCGGCCAGTCCCGGAGGCAGCCACGTCTGCGCCGCATCGGCGGTTTGCAGCCACGGCCCATACCGGGCTTTGAACTCGGCCTTCGACCGCCGGTATTCCTGGGCCTGCGCCAAAGCCTGCTCTCGACTCGCATTCCGGTGAGGCCTCGTTCTCTGGTGCAGCGCCGGATTCAGCAGTTGCAGGCTCAGCATCGCCACCATGAACACCGCGCCCACAATCTCCCGCGTCTTGCGCTGCGCCAGCCAGCGATCGATCCAGGCAAAGATGGCCCTGGTCAGCAGGATGTTGAAGGCCGCAAAGGCCGCCAGCCCCAACGCCGTCCAGGCAAACAGCTCCGGCCGCGCTATGGTGATTCCAACCCAGATGCCAACGCAGCACAGCCCGCCCAGAATCGTCGAGGTATCCGCCAGCCCAAAGACCAGGTAAAGCAGCAAATACGACCCGAAGCGCACCGGAAAGCGCAAGAGAATGCCCAAATCGAACTGTTCCTGAAACGAAGCCAGCATCACCGGAATCATCTGCCAGAGTAAGAACACCCCCCAAAACAGCACCGGCAAGAACTGCCATTTTCCCGCGGAAGCCAGGAAATATGCGCCCGTCCCAACTCCCGCGCCCAGTCCCAGCCCCAGGACGGCATAGACGAAGTACGCGACGGTGCGCGCGCCCAGTTCGAACGCGCCCAGCTTGGAGCGCAGACCGTTTCTGAACATGTTCCAGCGCAGCTTGGCCAGCGCCGCGTACTGCGCCCGCGCCCGTGCGCCCAGCATTCCCCCGCCGCCGGGCGGCGCAGCGCCTTCGCCCGTCCCGTTCACGCCAGCCTCGTTTCTTCATTCGCGGAATGTCTGGGTGCCCCATCCTTGCGATCCGCCGTGGCGGATTTTTGTCGCAAGGGTGGAATAGCAAAACACTCGTTCCCGGAAATGTGAATTCGCATCATGCCAGCCATGACAGCTCCTGCGCCGGCTCCTGCTGGCCGCCCGCTCCCACAATCGACAGAAAGATCTCTTCCAGCGTCAGCCGCTGCTCCCGCTCTGCGCCCGGCAGCGTGCTGGCCACACCCGCCCGCAGCTCCTCGATCGACCCATTGGCCACCAGCCGCCCCTGCGAGATGATGGCCACGTGGCTGCACAGCCGCTCCACAATCTCCAGCACATGGGTGGTGAGGAAGATCGTTGCCCCGCGGTTGATCATCCCTTGCAGCATGGCCTTCAACATGCCGGCCGCAATCGCGTCCACACCCTCGAAAGGCTCGTCGAGAAACAGCACCTTGGGCCCGTGAATCACCGCCGCGGCCATGGCCAGCTTCTTCTGCATTCCGTGCGAGAAGTCGGTCACCAGCTTGCGCGTCTCGTCGGCTAGTTGCATGAACTCGAGCAGTTCTTCGGTGCGCCGGTTGGTGGTCTCGCGGTCCAGGCCGTACATGCGCCCCACAAAGCGCAGATACTCGGGCGCGGTCAGGCGGCCCAGCAGCGCCATCCCCTCCGGCACCACGCCGATCTGCCGCTTCAGGTCCAGCGCTCCGGCCCAGAACGGCCGGCCCAGTATCTCGATGGTCCCCGCGCTCGGCTCCAGCAGGCCGGTCAGCATCTTGATGGTGGTAGACTTGCCCGCCCCGTTCGGCCCCAGAAAGCCGAAGAACTGCCCCGGAGCCACACTCAGCGTGACATCGTCCACGGCGGTCAGCGCGCCAAAGCGCCGCGTAAGCCCGTGGGTTTGAATTGCCGCGATTTCCATGTGCCGCAAGGATACCAAGGTCGGCTGGCAGGAACAATGCGGCTGCCAGCAAATCTGCGGGGCCATCGGACCCCGGAGCTGAATATCGAAAGCCTCATGAGTAGCCGAATCGGCCTCAAGCGCAGTAACATCCTGAGTCATGGGGTGCGAGATGCTCGAAGCGCCGACTGGAAGACTCAAGTGGGAGCCAAACGATCAAGGCATTCGCGTGGAACTGCCGGCTCCGCTCGACATGCCCAATATTCTTCGTCACATTCTAGCAATGGGTGTTTCTATTCTGCTTGTCGCGTATCTCGTTTTTTGGAAAGGTCATGACTTCCATGAAACCTCGAAAGCACTCAAGTTCTTTGTGCTTTTTGCCCCCTGCGTGGCGGGCGAGGTTTGGGGAATCCTGGCCCGCAGGACGATTCTGACCCTGACTCCCAGCGAGATGACCCTGAATAACGGGACCCTGGAGATCGGGATGAACAGGCGCGTCTTCGCCAACAGGCGGCTGCACAACCTTCGCTATTGCAAGTTCCGGTGGGAGCCGACCGCCGAGCGGCAGCGCGTCAAGGACTCCATTATTTGCGAGGTGGAGGGCCGAACGATTGCGATTATGAGCGGGATCTCGAAGGAAGAAGCAACTGCCCTGATCGAGAAAATGATGGCGATTTATAAGTTTCCGAATACCCTGAGGGCAGATAACCCAGGAAGATAGCAGGAGCACACAATGCTCGAAACGCTGGCGGGGAGACTCAAGTGGGAGCGGACTGAGGATGGGATTCGTGTGGAGATTCCTGAACCGGCTTCATTCGCGGAGTTCGTGGGAATTGTTGTTGTGGCAGGGCTTCCGTTCACTGTTGATGGTCTTCCTGCAGGTTTTCACGGGCCTGCAGGAAGCTGGATCTTGGCGATAGTTGGTGCGGAGTCGTTGCTTCTCGCTACACTCTGCGGCATGTTGCTCGTGGGACGAAAGAGGCTTGTGACCCTGACCTCTACCGCCCTCACGGTGACGAGCCTCCAGCACCGTGCGAAGAGTCGCACGCAGTTGACCTACACCGTTTGGAACCTGCGTTCAAATCCGCGCGTTTCCTTGACGGGGAAAGAACACCCTGAGCAAATCCAGGTGGAGATCGACAGCACTTCTGGGACATGGACAATTGGTTCAATGCTCACCGAGGCTGAGGCCGCAGCGTTGATCTCAAAGATGACGGAGGTCTTCGTGTTTCCCGAATGGATGCCGGCGTACAAGGCGGCGGCAAGCCTGGAGAGCGGTTCCCTCAGGGGCTAAATGCCGTGTCTCAAGGCGTTGTCGCCGCCGGTCCGCTCTCTTCTTTGGGCTCGCCCAGCGGATCGTTGTCGCGGTCCGTTACCTCAACCAGCGCCGCCAGGCGCGCCGCCAGCTCGGGCTTCCAGCTTCCCTCTGGAGCGCGCCAGCTCCAGTTGCCCCCGGCAATGGCGGGAGTATTCATGCGCGCCTCCGAGCCAAGCTCAAGAAGATCCTGCGCCGGAACCACGGCCACTTCCGCCACGCTCGCCTCCACAGCGCGAATCAGCGGCCAGACGGGCCGCTTGCCAACCGGCCCGACGTAGGCCTCGACGGCGCCGCGCTCCACCTTCCCGGCCGCATCCCACCAGCCTTGCGTGGTGTCGTTGTCGTGCGTGCCGGTGTAGGCCACGGTATCCGGCGTGAAGCGGTGGGGCAGGTGAATGTGTGCGCCCTTGCTGCCGAAGCCGAACTGCAAGACCTTCATTCCCGGCAATCCCAGCTCCAGCCGCAGCGCGCACACCGCCGGGGTAATCATGCCCAGGTCCTCGGCTATGAGCGGCAGCGGCCCCAGCGCCGCTTCCAGCGCCCGGAAGAGCTTGAGCCCCGGCGCCTTGACCCACTTGCCCTTGACCGCCGTCTCCTCCTCGGCGGGAATCGCCCAATAAGATTCGAAGCCGCGGAAGTGGTCCAGCCGGACAATGTCATAGAGCGCGCAGGCGCGGCGAATCCGCTCGATCCACCAGGCGAATCCCCGTTCGGCCAGCACCTCCCAGCGATAGAGCGGATTGCCCCAGCGCTGCCCGGTGGGCGAAAAGTAATCGGGCGGCACGCCGGCGATGCGAATGGGCTTGAGGTCGCCATCCAGTTCGAAAAGCTCCGGGTGAACCCATACGTCGGCCGAATCCATGTTGACGAAGATGGCCACGTCGCCCAGAATGCGTATCGCGCTGAGCGCCGCGGCCTCGCGCAGATTGCTCCATTGCACGGAAAACGCAAACTGCAGCGCGCGCTCCTGGTCGAGCGCCCTCCCATGCTCCGCGGCTGCTTTTGCGAGCGCCTGCGGCTGGCGGCGGCGCAGCGGTTCGGGCCATGCCGTCCACGCTCCAGTATTGAATTGTCGGCGCAGCACGGCATAGAGTGCGTAGTCGTTGAGCCAGCTCGCCTCCGCGCGGCAAAACTCCTCAAACTCGCCCCACTGCTTAGCCAGCTTCGGGCCTAGCGGCCCGCGATCGAGAAAGTTCCCCGCCGCCTCATGGAGCAGCGGCAGCTTCCGCTTTTCCACTTCGTTGAAGTCCACATTGCCGCTTCGTCCGGCCAGGCCGCCGATGCGCTCGCCCTCGATCCAGCCCCAGTCGGCGAGGAATTCCAGGCTGATGAGATAGGGATTGCCCGCAAAGGCGGACGAAGCCGCATAGGGCGAGTTGCCGTATCCCGTGGGGCCGAGCGGCAGAACCTGCCAGACGTGCTGCTTGGCGGCGGCCAGGAAGGCCGCAAACTCGTAGGCGGCAGGCCCCAGGTCACCGACGCCTCCGTTGGAGGGCAGGGAAGTGACGTGCAGCAAAACTCCGGACGAACGTTGAAACTCCATGGCTTCATTATCTCCGCCGCCGCCGCCGAATGCCGGAACCCGGCCGGCATGAGCAAATAAGGCCCGCGTCCTCGAGCGGATGCGGGCCATTTTCCCGTTTTGCGCGGCTTCCCCGCCGGCTTACATGCCCGGCATTCCCGGCCCCTGCGCCTTGGCGCTCAACCGGATGCGCTTGTTCTTTTTGTACCTGTCTATCGCGCCGCTGAGGAAGACGCTGAAGGTGTTTGAGCGGCGCTGCTCCAGGAGCTGTTCCCGGGCCTGGTTGAGGTTCTTGGCAATCTCGTCCGCGCTGGGCTCCTGCTTGTCCACTAGCTTGGCCACCACGCCGGTCCGCCCAGCGTCGATGGGTCCGCTGATCTGGCCCACGGCGAGGTCGAAGAGCTGTGGAGCGACCCGCGCCACCTGTCCCAGGTCCGGCACTTGGCTCGAGAAGCTCACCAGGTCGCTGGCCTTCAGCGTCGCGCCCTCTTCCTTGGCGGCCTTGGCCAAATTGTTTTCAGCTTTGGCCTTGTCCGCCAACTGGTGGGTCTGGAGGTTGAGCAGGGGAGGCAGCACCTGCTCGCGGTAGTCTTCGAGAACGTGGCTCTTCCAATCCTCGAAGTTCGGCGCATGGGCCGCGACGATTCCCGTGACCTGGAAGATCGCGTAGCCTTCGCCGGTCGGCGCCGCCTGCGGCGGATCGCCCTGCTTGGACTCGAAGGCCTTGGCGACCACCAGCGATCCATTGGGCAGCGCGGCAATCGCGCCCTGGCTGGTCACCGGCGGCGTGGTCGCCAACTCCAATTGGTGGGCCGCGGCGGTCTTCTCCAGTCCGTTCTTGGTGGCATCCTTGGTCAGAGCCTGCGCGTAATCCTCCTCGGCCTGCGCCGTCTTCTGGCGAATCAGCGTGGCCTGAATCACGGGCTGCACATCGCTCAGCGGTTTGGAGTGCGCCGCCTGGCGCTCTTCCACCTGGATGATGTGATACCCATACTGGCTCTTCACGATCTCGATGTCGCCGATCTTCTGCTTGAAGATGGCCTCTTCAAACTCCGGCACCAAGGTGCCGCGCCGATAGAATCCCAATTCTCCGCCCTTGTCCTTGCTGCCCGGGTCGTCGGAGTACTTCTTCGCAAGCTCGGCAAAGTTCGCGCCGCCCTGAATCTGCTTTAGAATCCCCTCGGCCTTGGCTCTGGCCGCCGCGTCGGTTGCGGCATCAGCGCCGGCAGCCACAAGGATGAGAATGTGCCGCGACCGCGCCTGCTCCGGAACCGAATAATCGGCTTGGTGAGCGTTGAAGTACTGCTGAATCTCCTGCTGGCTGGGCTGCGGAACCCCGCCCGGAAGCTGATTTGCCGTAAAGGCAAAGTAGGTGATCCGGCGCTCTTCCGGCACTGCCGATGCGTAGCGCGCGGCGTTGGTCTTGAAGAACTTCTCCAGCTGGCTGTCGGCTGGATTGATCTGCCTGCTCAGATCGTCCGCCGAGATCACCGCGTAGTCGAACCTGATTTTCATGTTGCTCTTGCGATATTCATCGCGGACTTCCTGATCGCTCACCGTGACCCCGGCCGTGATCAGCGCCTCGAGCCGATGGACAACGAGATCGTTCCTCACCTCCTCATTGAACTCCGTGGCCGAAAGATTGAACTGTTTCTGGATGAGGGCGGCGTACTTGTCGTCGCCGATGAACTGGCCGTTGGGGAAGATAACCTGGCCGGGCGCGCCGGTTTGCAGGTACTGGCACACATCGTCGCTGGTGGCGTGAATGCCCAGCCTTTCCGCCTCTGCGAGCAAGACCTGCTGGCCCACCAGTTGCTGTCCGATGCGCTGCTCAATCAGACCCAGAATCATAGGGCTGTCGGGGTAGCGCTGCTGCTGTAACTGCCGGCGGGCCAGCTTTTCCACCCTGTCCTGGCTTACCATCTCGCCCATTGCGAACAGGCGGCTGTACCAGTGGGGGTAAACCACGGCATAGGGTTCGGCGGCCTTGGTGGTCCCGCCGGGCAGTCCGGGAATCAAGTACACCACCGCAGCGGTCAGCGGAATCAAAAGGAAGAAGGCGCAAAGCCCGGCGATCCCGATAAGCAGGTAAGGCAAATCGGGCCTGAGCTTCGCACTCGCAGGCTCAGTGACGCCGGCCTCGTGGGGTGTGGCCAGAGCCTTTGAGACCGCCGCGATCTTCACCCAGTAGGCGAGCCAGCAGACCACGGATGCGCCCGCCAGAACCCCCCGGACCAGAGTCTGCAAGGCCCCGGCGCCGGCAACTGCCGAAAGAAGAATGACCAGGGGCAGAACGCACATCGCCAAGCCCACCGTTCTCCCCGGCTCGCGATCGGCGTTTGGAACCTTTCTGTGCTTGAACTCGTTGCCCAGCGATGTCGCCAACCTGAACACGACAAAAAAGCGCCACACAGCGCTGAAAATCGGAATGAGCAGCAGCCACACCGCGTCCGGCGACATCGCTCGCGACGCCGGGCAGCACCTCTCCAAGGCGCGTCGCAGGGTGCGAATGTAGAGAATCAGGATGGCAATGCCGGCAAGAATCCCGACAGAAATCAAGAAGAACACCAGAAGCGACCCGCCAATCTCCAACAGGCGGGTCCCCTCCGGCACTTGCGGGCAACTCATCGCTAGGTACAGGGTGGCCATGACTCGATAGTAAATGCACCCGGTGAACCACCGCCCGGAATCGAGGCCGTCTTCCGTCCCGGCCTCAAAGCTGGGGCCAGCCGAAAAGCCTCTTCACCGCCCGGCTTACGCGCCCGGAATTCCCGGCCCCTGCGCCTTGGCGTTCACGCGGATGCGGCCCTGCTTCTTGTACTCATCCATCACGCCGCTGAGGAAGACGCTGAAGGCGTCCGATTGGCGCTGGTCCCGGAGCTGTTCGCGCATCTGGTCGAAGTTCTTGGCAATCTCGTCCGCGCTGGGCTCCTGCTTGTCCACCAGTTTGGCCACCACGCCGGTCCGCTGCGCGTCGATGGGTCCGCTGATCTGGCCTACGGCGAGGTCGAAGAGCTGCGGCGCAACCTGCTCCACCTGGCCCAGGTCGGGCACCTGCCCGGATGCGCTTACCAGGTCACTGGTCTTCATGGTCGCGCCCGTTTCCTTGGCCGCCTTGGCAAGATCGTTTTCAGCCTTGGCCTTTTCCGCCAGTTGCTTGGTCCTCAGGTTCAGCAGAGCCGGCAGCACCTGCTCGCGGTAGTCCTCCAGAACGTGGCTCTTCCAATCCTCGAAACTCGGCGCGTGGGCCGCGGCGATCCCCGTAACCTGGAAGATCGCATAGCCCTCGCCTGTCTGCGCCGCTTGCGGCGGATCGCTCTGCTTCGCCTGGAATGCCTTGGCGATCAGTTGCGAGCCGTTGGGCAATGCCGCGATCACTCCCTGAATGCCAACCGGCGGCGTGGTCGCCAGCTCCAGGTGGTGGGCCGCCGCGGTCTTCTCCAGGCCGTTCTTCAGGGCTTCCGAAGTCAAAAGCTGCGCATAGCTGGTCTCGGCCTGGGCCTGCTTCTGGCGATACAGCGTGGCCGCAATGGCCGGCTGCACATCGCTGAGCGGTTCGGGATGCGCCGGCTGGCGCTCTTCTACCTGAATGATGTGATACCCATATTGGGATTTCACGATCTTTATATCGCCAACCTTCTGCGAGAAGATCGCGCGCAGAAACTCCGGAACCATCGCGGCGTTTTTGTTTACAAAGCCCACCTCGCCGCCCGAGTCCTTGCTGCCGGGGTCGTCGGAGTACTTTTTTGCCAGTTCGGCAAAGTTCGCGCCGCCCTGAAGCTGCTTCAGAATCCCCTCCGCCTTGGCCTTGGCCGCCGCGTCGGTCTTGGCGTCCGCGCCGGCAGCCACTTGAATAAGAATGTGCCGCGTCCGCGCCTGCTCCGGAATCGAGTAATCGGCCTTGTGCTGGTTGAAGTACTGCTGAATATCCTGCTGGGTGGGCTGCTGAACCACAGCTGGCAGCTGATTGGGCGTAAACGCAAAGTAGGTGATCTGGCGCTCTTCCGGCACCGCTGTTGCGTAGCGCGCGGCGTTGGTCTTGAAGAAGCTGGCCAGCTGGCTGTCGGGCGGATTGATCTGCTTGCTCAGATCGTCGGCGGAGATCACCGCGTAGTCGAACTTGATCTTGATGTTGTTCTTGCGATACTCGTCGCGGACCTCCTGGTCGCTCACCGTCACCCCGGCCGTGATCAGCGACTCCAGGCGATGAAGGACGATCTGGGTTCTCACTCCCTCTTCAAACTCCGCGACCGATTGGTTGCGGCTCTCCGCGATCATGGCGGCGTACCGCTCTTCGCCGATGAACTGGCCATTGGGGAAGAGAACCTGCCCGTTCGGGCCGCTGCGCAGAAGCTGGATCACATCGTCGCCGGTGGCTTGAATGCCCAACTTCTCCGCCTCCAGCTGCACAATCCCCTGCTCCTCCAGTTGCTGGCCGACCTGCCTCTCAACCATCCCCAGAATTGCCGCGTTGTCGGGGTAGCGTTGCCGCGCCATCTGCTGGCGGGCAACCTTCTCCACCTCCTCCTGGGTCACCGTCACGCCCGAGGACAGAAACTTGCTGTACCAGTGGGGGTAAATCACGGCATAGGTGTTGGCGGATGAGGCTCCCAACCCCGTAAGGCCGGGAATCAGGTAGACCACCATGCCCACCGAAACAACGCCAATGATGGCCACGAAGATCGCCTTGATGATGCGGCTGTCTTTCTGTTGCAGGAAACGAATCATGGTTGGACTTGAACCTTCAACTCTCTATGCGCGGCGCGGCGGTCCCTGCCCGGCAGGCGCGGGCCAGTTCGGGCTCGGCTGCATGGGGCAGGCATCTGCCGCGGATGCGCACTTCTCGATCTACGCGATTCTCTGCCATTATAGACGACCGGCAACCCGGCGGACCTGGACGGGAAGCTGACGAGCCCGCCAACCGCCTCGACCTCGAAGCCATCGATACCCTCAACATCGCCCTCCAGCGCTATGAGGGAACGGTCCCGATAGTCACCCGCGACCACGACCTCATCGACGAGGTAGCCACCCGCCTCTGGCACTTCGACGAGCGCGGCATCGAAGACTTCCAAGGCCCCTACGAAGAGTGGAAGGGCAAGCACAACTAGCCTTCCTATGCTACTTTAGAATGGGCGTTTGGAGGACGCATCCACATGCAAATGTACGACGGATGGGAGCCGTTGCGCGACGAGAATAACTCGCAGCGCGAAAGGATGCTTGGTAAAGGTGGGCAGGGGGAAGTCTATTTAGTCCGCTCCCCGGAACGCGTGGGTAAGAGAAGCAAAAGTGCGGACTTGGCCAAAGCCATGCTCCTTTCCGTTGGTCACGGCAGATTTGACTATACGGAGCTCGCAGAATGCTTGGCGCAAATAGGAGGACCTGACCCAGCAGGGAGCCTTGGTGCGTTGAAGAAGTTCATAATTCCGTCTGACAACAAGGACGAAGAAGCAAAGGCCGTCGGAAGACTTGAAGCAGAGGTGAAGGCGCTAAGGGCCCTTCAAGCTCATCAGGGGATCCTGAGGTTGCTACACGCAAACGTAGCCGACCGATTCATTGTGACGGAGTATCACGAACGCGGGACGCTGAATAAGCATTTGGGGCTTTTCAGAGGCGACCCGCTCAAGGCTCTTGAGGCATTTGAGCCTCTGGTAGATGCTGTGTGCAGAATTCATGACGAGGGAGCAATTCATCGGGATATAAAGACCGAGAACATATTTGTGACGTCGACTGGCAAGTTGGTATTGGGCGATTTTGGGATCGTATTCTTCCAGCCGGGCAGCGATAGATTGACTGAGACCTATGAGCGCGTAGGCAGCCACGAGTGGATGGCCCCTTGGGCATATAAGAAAGAGAAATTAGAACTTAGTAAAGTCAGCACATCCCTTGACATTTTCCCGCTCGCCAAGGTTTTATGGTCGATGATTGCCGGACAAAACGGCTTCCCATTCTGGGAATATAATCGGGACGAGAATAACCTGGAGGGACTTTTCCCAGGTGATCCTACAATGCCCCTGGTGAACAAGCGAATCCTTGCCAGACGGATCGTTCGGGATTCAAGCCAATGCAACGGCTCCGCAACGGAGCTGCTTGCTGATGTACAGGACTTGATTTCATTCCTTAAGGTCAGAGCTGGACACAGGTCCGAAGGCGCAAGCACCTGGCTTTGTGGAGTATGCGGGAAGGGTATGTACCAGTTTAACGGTAGGAATTACCAATTGAAGGGTTATCGCCCATTTGGCGGCCCGGTGCATGAACAGGAGATAGTCTTGTACGCTTCTATTTGCGATTACTGCGGACACGCCGAGCTGTTTAAGAAATAGTGCGGAAAGCCTGCATCTGAGCCATCATAAGACCGCGGGCGGGTGCCCCAGGTCCCGCTTTTGGGACCTGGGATTTCGCCGGAGCGCCGCTCGCGCCTGAAGCAAGTCAAGAGGAACGAGGTCCAGTCATCTTGAAGATTGTCGTCGCCATCAAACAAGTTCCGGAATGCTGGCTGCCTCATCCTTGCCGGGCCGCAGGTGGCGGGCGAGGGACCACTTCAACTCTTCGATTCCCTGCCCGGTGACGGCCGAGATGGCGTGAAACTCCAGCTTGCGGCGCTTGATGTGGGCTGCCAGCTTCTTGAGTTTCTCAGGGTTGGCGCTGTCTACCTTGGTGGCAGCCACGATCATGGGTTTTTGGGCCAGGGGGTGGTTGGGCTCGGGCTGCTCGCCGGCGCTGCCCTGGAAGCCGTCGAACTCCTGGCCGGTCGGGCTGCTCGTGAAGCTGGCCAGCTCCTTGTTGATGACCTTGAAGTCCTCCACGGGATCTGGGCGGCCGGAGGCATCGGAGACGTCGACCAGGTGGACGAGCAGGCGGGTGCGCTCGATGTGGCGGAGGAACTGGGTGCCGAGTCCGGAGCCGAGGTGCGCGCCCTCGATGAGGCCGGGCATGTCGGCCACGACGAAGGACTCCCCGTTGGGCGCTTCGCCGACGGTGACTACGCCGAGGTTGGGTTCGAGGGTGGTGAAGGGGTAGTCGGCGATCTTCGGCTTGGCGGCGGAGATGCGGGCGATGAGCGTGGACTTGCCGGCGTTGGGATAGCCGACCAGGCCCACGTCGGCCAGCAGCTTCAGCTCCAATCTATAGGCGCGTTCCTCGCCGGGGCGTCCCAGTTCGTGCTCGCGCGGGGCCTGATGGGTGCTGGTGGCGAAGTGCTGGTTGCCGCGTCCTCCGCGCCCGCCTCTGGCGATGACAACCTGCTCGTCGGGGAACTGGAAGTCGTGGACCAGCTCCCCGGTCTCCTGGTCGTAGAGGGCTGTGCCGACAGGAACCTGGAGGATGACGGACTCACCGTCGAGACCGGTGCAGTTGGAGCCCATGCCGTGCTGGCCGCGCTGACCCTTGTGCTCGGGGTTGTAGCGGAAGTGGATGAGGGTGTTGTGGCGCTGCGAGGAGACCATGAGGACGTCGCCGCCACGGCCGCCGTCGCCGCCGGAGGGCCCGCCCCTGGGGACAAACTTCTCGCGCCGGAAGGCCATGCAGCCGTTGCCGCCGTCGCCGGCCTTGACGCGAATTCTTGCTTCATCGATGAACATGAAGGACCAGGGGTCGGAGATCGGGGAATCAGGCCGCCAGCTTTCACTGGCGGGGACAAATCCGTGATGCCGTCTTTCCAGTTTACCGAATCGGGCTTAGAATCGTTTGCAAGTTCCCTTTTGGGCGTTTGGGGCGGTTGCAAGCAGATGTTCCTTTTCGGGCTAGAAGCATTGCTGCCGTTTCCAGGCTGGTGGCGCCGCGGAATCTCTGGTTTTTGAGAGCGCGAGGATTCGCCCAGCGATTGTGCCCCATCCGCACCTGCCGGTAGAGCGGGACGGAAAGTAAGCGTATCAGGCGTTTTCCCTGTGGTCTGCCGCGAGCGGGTGTCTCGATGGCAGGGGCAAAACGAAGTTGGACCAAGGCGCTGGCGGTGACCGTGCTCTGCGGGTTTGCGGGCCTGGGGCAGGCTGCCGCGGCGCAGAATGCTCTGGACCATTCGAGGGGGAGCGGGGCTGCGAGCGGCCTGGAGAGCGGTCCGGGCGGGGTGATCGCGGGCAAGCTCACCGATCTGCATTCGGAGCCGCTGAATGGGGTTACGGTGGTTGTGCGCAACGAGGCCACCGGCGCGGAGGCGCGCACCACCACAGCCAGGAATGGGGCATACCGCTTTTCCGGGCTGGACACGGGCGAGTACACGCTGGAGGCCGAGAGCGCGCAACTGGGCCGGGGGAGCGTGGAGGGCATCTTTGTGGCCGCTGGCCACGAATCGCGCGTGCAGACGGCGATTGAGTTTGAGATTCCTGCAGCCAACTCTGTCCAGGTTGCGTCGCACGAGCTTGCGCCGGCAACGCCGGCCGAGATCCCGCCGGCAGCAGCCAGGCCGCAACAGCAACTGGCTGTGAGTGGGCGCAGGCTGTCGGAGCCGGCGCGGGAGATGCCCGCGACTGTAACGCCGGGGCTGGCAGCGACGGTGGTTGCGGAGCCTTTGCAGGCACTTTCTCTCAGCGGGCAGCGCATGCCGGAGGAGTTGCGCGATAAGCCTGGGGTTGTGACTCAGGCTTTGAATGCAACGGTGGTTGCGGAGCCTTTGCGGGAGCTTTCTCTAGGCGGGCGGCGATGGCCGGATGGCGCGCAGCCGATTCTTGCGCCTGTGACGCCTGTACTGATTGCCACGGTGGCTGCGGAGCCGCTGCTTTCTCTGCCTTTGCCTGGACGGCCCTGGCCGGCTGCGGCGCGGCAGATTTCCAACGCCGCCGCTCAACTCGTCGATCCCGTGGCTCCGGTGGTGACCACAACGGTCAGCGCTGCTCAGTTGCAGGCGCTGCCGGTGAGCGGGCGGAGGTGGCAGGATTTTGTGCTGGAAGCGCCCACGGCCGCCACCCCGGCGGGCGGCGCGTCGCAAACCTCGCTGCGCGGCGCGGGCCAGGAGCCGGTCGAAAACACGGTGGATGGCGCCAGCATCCGGCTGGCCTTTGGAGGCTCGGGCGGCTCCGGGCCTGAGTCGTCGGGGCCGGGCGCGAATGGGCAGGGCAGGGCTGAGCAGAACGGTATGGGGCAGGCCTGGACCGGCGGGCACGGAGCGGCCGTGGCTGAGGCGGCGATCCGCGAGGTCGAAACGGCGGCCGGCAACGTGGAGGCCGCGGGAGCGCGAGCCGCAGGCGGGCGCATGAACGTGGAGACCCAGCGCGGCGGCAATGGGCTGCACGGCCAGGGGTTTCTGTTCGATCGCCAGAACACCTGGGGCGCGCAGAACCCGTTTTCGCAGTGGATAACAGAGACCTCGGAGGTCACGCCGCTTGCGCCGTTCAACCTTACGCAGTTCCCGGTCTTTGATAATTTCCAATATTCAAGCGGACAAAGCGGCCCGCCGCAGTCCTATACGCCGCCGGACCACGAGACGGTCTGGGGCGTGGGCTTGGGCAGCCAGATACGGCGGGATAAGCTCTTCTGGTTTGGGGCGCTGGATAGTTACCACCGGAACGATGCGGGCCTGGCCATGGTGAAGCATCCCTACCTTTTGCAGCCTGTAAGCTCATGCCCGCCCGGCAGCCCGTGCACTCCAACCCTCACCGGGTTCTTCGCTCAGCCCTCGAACGACCAGTTGCAGGTGCTGAGTGCGCGGCTGGGGTTGCCGAGCGCGAACCCGGTGGCGGAAGGCCTAACGGCCTATTCGCCGATGCTGGAGACGCTCGCCGGGCTGCTCGGTCCGGCTCCGCGCACGGCCCAGCAGTGGACCGGCTTTGCGCGCCTCGACTGGCAGGCGGCGGAGCGGCACCGCTTCACGCTGGAAGGGATCGGCGCCACATGGAACTCGCCGGGCGGAGGGTTGACGCGGGTTTCGGAGAACTACGGCAACCACAGCTTTGGCTCGAGCAATGCCAGCGAGGAGTGGCTGCTGGGCCGCTGGGAGGCATTCCTCACCCCCAATCTTCTGGTTGTAACTCAAGGCTCAGTGGGGCGCAACATACTGAGCGCGCGGCCGGAGACTCCTTCCGACTTTGAGAAGACCTTCCTCGCAGGAAGCGCGTGGGGCCAGTTGCCTCAGATCGTGGTGGACAATCGCTACGGCTTTACCATCGGCAACCCCTCGCGCTTCGGGCAGGGGAGTTATCCCGACGAACGGCTCTACCAGGCGCAAGAGTCGGTGGACTGGATAAGAGGCAGCCTGCTGGTGAAGGCCGGCTTCGATCTGAGCCATAACTTCGACGCAACCAGCCTGCTGCGCAACCAGACCGGAACCTATACCTACTCCAACGTGGAGAACTTCATCTCCGATGCGCTGGTCTTCCAGAAATACGGGATTTCCGGCCAGCTCAACCCCTATGACCAGCATAACTGCGACCAGACGGGCAAGGTCTGGACGGACCCGGCGGGCACTGTGCGCGGGCTTGGCTATCTCCCTTGTTACTCCCATTACACGCAAGTTATCGGGCCGGCCGTCTGGCACCTAAGCACCAACGACTGGGCCGGCTTTACGACCGCGCAGTGGCAGCCGCACAAGCTGGTCGTTGTCTCCGCCGGCTTGCGCTGGGAGCGGGAGCAGTTGCCGCCGCCGATCGCCAAGCTGGACAATCCTGAGCTTCCGCTGACGGAAAAGCTGCCCAGCCTGGGCAATAACTGGGGTCCGCGAGTTAGCCTGGCCGTGGGAAACAGCGAGACGCACTGGCCGGTGCTGCGCCTGGGCTACGGGATGTATTTCGGGCGCGTGGAGAACGCCACTGTAGAGACGGCGCTGATCCAGACCGGCAGCCCCAACGGCGATCTGAGCTTCGTCCTGCGGCCTACGGACAATTTGAACGCGGGCGGCGCGCCGCCGTTTCCTTATGTGCCGACCGGACCGCCGGGAAGCGTGGTCAAGCCGGGAGCGGTCGAGTTTGCGCCCAACTTCCGCAATCCCGAGGTGAATCAGGCCGTCACGGCCGTGGAAGAGACTTTGCCCGGCCGTGTGCAACTGACCGCCGGAGCGATGGTAAGTCTGGGGCGCAGGCTGCCTATCTCCATCGACACCAACTTCGATCCCAAGGTGAATCCGGGAACTATTACTTATGGAGTCGCGGACGGCACAGGAATCGGACCTATCAAGGCAATGCAGATTACGGTTCCCTTCTATGCGTCGTGGCCGTCAGCTAACTCGCCGACGGGCTTTGCGGGGCGGCTGAATCCCGACTACCAACAGATCACGGAGATCATGAGCCGGGCCAACTCGACTTATGAAGCGGCGATGCTCAAAGTAACGCGGTATGGCCGCCGCGGGCTGAGCCTTCACGCCCACTACACTTACTCGCACGCCATGGACTGGAACCCTAACGAGAGTACGCTGGTGGCCGGCAGCGACGTGCTGGACCCGGCAGACTTCAGCAAGGAGTACGGAACCAGCAATCTGGATATGCGCCACTCAGCCGTAGCGATGGTGATTTATGAAGCCCCATGGAAGTTCCACAATTTGGCTGGGTGGCTTGCGAATGGATGGATGGTTTCGGGGATCGGGAACTTCCGCAGCGGGCTGCCCTATACCATGCGCACCTCGGGCTCGCTGGCGAAAGAGTTCACATCCACCGGCACAGCCATCGTTGGCCTGGGGCCGGGAATGAACGGCTCCGGAGGCGCCAACCGGATGTACGGCCTCGGAAGCGATGGCAGTAACTACAACATTGGCCGCAACACTTACCGCTATCCCTCCACCTGGAAGGCCGACATGCGCGTGGGCAAGCACTTCGACCTCGGGAACATGCGCGAGTTGGAACTCTTGGCCGAGAGCTTCAACCTCTTCAACCACCAGAACGTGACGGAGCTGGAGACGACCGGCTATTATCTCGAACCTGGCAACCCCTCAGGCGGGCTTCCCACTCTGAACTTCATGACCGGCCCGGTCACAGAGACAAACGGAACGATCGTCAAGGCCAACACCACAGCCTTCGGCCAGCCGCTGAATGTGAATGCCACGGACTTCTATCGCGAGCGGCAGATTCAGGTGGGGTTGCGGATGAGGTTTTGAAAGCCCGAAACAGGCGACCGAAAAAGGCGTGACTTTGGGCGGAACCCCCGAAAGGCATGCCTCAGAGGCTAGAGCCGCCGTTGACTTGCCGGGCCTTTTTCGTTGGGGTCAAAACCCCGGCTTACCAGCCCCGGCCCACCGATCCGAACAGGGGATTCATGGCGCTTGCCGCCAGCCGCAGTCGGGGTCGAGGGCGGTGGTCTTGCCGTCGAGAAGGAAGCAGGTGGCGCCGTTCAAGTCGGTGCGGAAGGTGCGGATGTGGGCGGCTTGCAACTCTTCGAGCACCTCCTGGCGCGGATGACCGTAGCGGTTGCGGAGGCCACAGGAGATGACGGCCCACCGCGGGGCCACGCGGGCAAGGAACTCGGGGCGCGTGGAGGTGATGCTGCCGTGATGGCCTACCTTGAGAAGCGTGCTCTCGAGGACGCGCTCGGCGAGCATGGCTTCTTCGATGGGAGCTTCGGCGTCGCCTTCGAGCATCACGGACGTTCCGCCGTAGGCCATGTGCAGCACCAGCGAGTCGTTGTTGGCGGGTTCGGGGCCGGGCTGGTAGTCGGGGAAGGGCGCGAGAACGTCGATTTGAGTGTTGCCGAAAGAGAAGGCATCGTCCGAGTGGAGTGTGCGGAGGCGGACGTGGAGCGCGGCGGCCTCGTCGAGCAGCGCGTTGTAGGCTCCGAAGCGGGGGTTGTGGCCCACCCACAATTCGGCGGGATGGAAGTTGCGCAGTACGGCGGGCAGGCCGCCCATGTGGTCGGAGTGGGCGTGGGTCAGCGCCACCGCGTCCAGATGGCGGATGCCGCGCGACCAGAGCGCCTCCGAGACAACCTCCTCGCCGATATCGAAGTCCTGGGGAGCCTGATGCGGGCCGCCGCCAAAACCGCCGCCGTCGATGAGCAGGGTCTTGCCGTCGGGGGTGATGAGAAGCAGCGAATCGCCCTGGCCCACGTCGATGGCCTCCATGAGCAAGGCGTCGCGGGGGTGATCGACCGGGCGCGGGACCACGGCGGCGAGGGCGGCAAGCAGCAGGGCAACCCAGGCGGCGCGGCGCGGCCACCGGCCCCGCTGCGAAGCAGCCCATGAAGCCAGAGCGATGGACGCCGCAAAAAGGGCGCAGAAGGCGGCCGATTGCCAGGGAAGCGGCGCGGGAATGCGGAAATCTCCAATAGAAAACGAGCCGAATTGGCGCACCAGTCCGACGCCGAAGTGAAGCGGCAGAGCGACCAAGACGGCTGGAACGACGGCTGCGGAGGGCCAGATGAGAGCGACCAGGAGCGTGAGCAGCGCGGCCGGCATCAGGATCACGAGCAGCGGCAGGATGCAGACGTTCACCGGTAGGGCAAAGACGGTGATGCGGTGGAAGTAGACGGCCATGGGCAAGGCCATGGCCAGTTCCACCACACAGGAGACGACCATCAGCTCGAAGATGCGGAGCAGGAGGCGCACTGTCCAGGGGAAGAAACGCCATGCGATGCGGCTCGACCATCGTCTATGGATAGCAGCCCGAAAAGCAGCGGCGACCATCCGTAGCGTGACGCGGAACTGGGCAAGGCGCGGGGCGAGCTTGGAATCGATGGCGACGAGGCGAAGGTCGCGCGTGGCTGTGACGTAGGGGTGGAGGGTGCTTTGGAGCAGCGGAGCGGCGACGCCGGCGATGGCGACCACGGCGAGCAGCGTCATCTGAAAGCTGGCGTCGAAGAGGCTGCGCGGGCTGACGGCCAGCAGGCAGAGCGCGGCAAAGCCGATGGTGTTCAGCGGGCTGCGCTCGCGGTAGAGGAGCCGGGCGAGCAGGTAGAGGGTGACCATCCAGAGGGAGCGCTGCACGGGCGTGGCGAAGCCGGTAAAGAGCGCGTAGGCGAAGGAGGCCAGGATGGTGAGGAAGGTGGCGGGGACGCGGGGAAGGCGCAGGCGGCGCGCCACCCAGAAGATGCATCCGGCGACGATGGCCAGGTGGAAGCCGGAGACCACCAGCATGTGAAAGGAGCCGGTGCGTTCGAAGCCGACGCGGAGGGTGTGGGTCAAGTAGGTGCGGTCGCCGGTGACCATGGCGGCCAGCATGATGGCGTCGTCCGGCGTAAGGCGCAACGGTGCGGGCAGGCGGCGCATCGCCGCGGGCAACGCCAGCAGGCGGGAGCTGGAGGCGTGCTGCAGGCCGCCGATGCGGCAGGCGAGGAAATTGCCGGGGGAAGAGCCAAGGCGGTCGGTGCGATCGATGCTGACCGTGGCCGTGGAGGTGATGCCTTGATCGAGGAGGAAATCCTGGCGGCTCCAGACGCCGGGGTCGTGGTAGACCTCCGGCGGGAGCAAGCGCACGACGGCGCGGAGGCGGTCGCCGCAATGGAAGGGCTGCGGGCTAGAGACGGCCGCGTTAGAAAGGGCTGAATTGGAGACGGTCGAGCTTGAGACGGCCGATATTGACGCGGCTGGGGCCGGCCAGCGAACGGTGAGGCGCACGCCGCCCGCGATTGGGGCCTGCGCATCTTCGGCGTCGGTGACGACTTCAAGCGAGGAGACGCGTAGATCGATGCGCTGCGAGGGTTGCTGAAGAAGTGCGGTGGGAGCGGGCTGGGCAGAATCGCTATCGTTCAGGTTCTGCTCGATCTCGCCGCGGACGGGACCGGCATCCACCACAATGCCTTCGACGGAGCGCAGCAGGCCGTCGGAGAGCGCGGCCAGCGCGGGCGCTGGGGCCGGCTGCGGTTCCATCTCAGCGCACCATGCGCCCAGCAGAAGCCATAAGACCGCGAGCGGCAGCCACGAGATGCGTTGCGTGCGGCCGCCGCGACAGGCAGCCACGCAGCAGAGCGCGGCTATCGGCGCCAGCGCGGCCAGCACAAGACTGGGCCGCAGCCAGAGCCAATGGGCGGCGGCAATGCCGGCGGCAAAGAGCCACGCGGCATGGAAGAGCGGGACGGCGCTCAGGCCCGCCGAGGCAGGGCTGTTGGGGATTTGGCCGGAGGTGATCGAGCCGGTTTGCATCGCGCCTGAAACCTGCAAAGGTTCTATGGGGGTCAAGCCTATCAGGAGCGGCGCAACTCGACCACTGTTTCCAGATGGAAGGTCTGCGGAAAGAGGTCGGCGAGGGCGATGGATTGGATCGCGTAGCCCGCGCCGATGAGCGCGCGGAGGTCGCGGGCCAGGGTTGCCGGGTCGCAGGAGACGTAGACCAGCGCGGGCGCGGCGATCTCAGCGAGCAGCGCGGCAATCTCCGCGCCCAGGCCGGTACGGGGAGGGTCCACAACGACAAAGCTGGGAACGCCGAGGCCGGGGCGCTGGCCCTTGCGGCTGCGGCGGAGAAAATCGAGGGTTGTGGATCGAACAGCGGTTCCTGTCGTCCCCTTGAGGTTGGCTGCGAGCGCCTGGGTTGCGGCGGGCGCGAACTCGACGGCGGCCACGCGGGCAAAGCTGACCGTGAGCCGGCGGGCGAAGAGGCCGACGCCAGCGAAGAGGTCCCAGGCGAGCTCGCCTGTGTGGTTGACGGCGACGCGCTCGACGAGGGCATCGATAAGAAAGCGGTTCACCTGGAAGAAGGCGCCGTGGTCGACGCGGAAGTCGAAGCCCGCGGCGCGATAAGTGAGGGAGGTCGCGCCCCATTGCTTGATGGTCCGGGGTTTCTCATTCGCGCGGCCCTCGGCCACAAACTCAGCGCCTTTGAGTTCGGGAATCCGCTCGCTTAGCGCAATCGCGAATTCGCCGAAGCCGGCACTGACCTTTGCCGGGCCGGGGTGACCGGCGCTGGAGACGAAGAAGCTGGCCAGCAGTGATGATTCTTCGGCATCGCAGAAGAGTGCAATCTCAGTGAGCCGCAAGGCCGGGACAAAGTGGCGAGCAACTTCAGCGGCGGCTGTGGCGGCGTTGACCAGCAACGGCGCGGCGATGGGGCACTCGCTTATCGGTACTACCGCGTGCGAGCGGCGGCCGCGGTAGCCGAGGTTTCCGAATGCATCGAAGGCCAGGCGGATGCGATTGCGATAGCGCCAAGGTTTACCGGCCAGCATCCCGATCTCGACCGGCGCGGTCACGCCGCCGCGCTCCAGCGTTTCGCGCAGGATGGCCTGCTTGAAGGCCAGTTGCGCCTCGTAGCTTGCGTGCTGATAGTGGCAGCCGCCGCAAGCGCCGAAGTGGGGGCAGGCGGGCACAATGCGGTTCGAAGAGGCGGCGACGATCTCTTCCGCTTCGGCGGTTGCGTAACCGCGCTTGTCCTCGACGATGCGCACCCGCGCCTTCTCGCCGGGCAAGGTGAGCGGCACAAAGACGGCCTTGCCTTCGAGACGAGCGAGGAATGCGCCGCCGTAAATGGGCTTTTCGATTTCGACAAGATGTGGCTCGGTCGCCGGAAGAGGTGGGTGCCCCACCCTCGCCGCGCTCTTGTTTTTGCGGCTAGGGTGGGAAACTGCGGCGGATTGTCGCTTGGGCGGTTTCATTGCTGGCTCATGTAGAAGAGGCTCAGGCGCGGCAGGCTGTAATGAACCAGCAGTTGCTTCTGGACGAATTGCCGCTCCACCTGGCGCAACTGCACGGCGCCCATGCGGCTGCGATAGGGCGCCAGCTCGCGGGCGGCATGCTCCTTGAGCGCGACCAGGAGCTCCTCCGGCGCGGCAGCGGTCAGGGCGGCAAAGAGCTTGTCTTCGAGGACGGTAAGGGTGCGCTCCAAGGCTTCGAGGTCTTGCGTGGCAGCGTGATCATCGGCTTGGACGCTCGCGCGGGCCGCAGCGCCCTCCGAATCGGCGGCGGCGCGGGCTTCGGCGGCCAGTTGGCGCAGGCGGACGGCGGTCGCCGCGCAGGCTTCGGTAGCGACGCTGGCTGCGTCCAGAGCCGTTGCCGCCGACTCAAGATGCGCAGCCACTCGCTCCCGCTCAAAGCCCGACTCGCGGCTCCCGGATGGCGCGGTGGCCGTGCCGGCGGCGGCCTCGCGCAGCTCTTCGGCGGCCTCCATCACCGCCTGCGCGCACCACGCCAGGCCGTTGATGCGGCGCATCCGGCCGCGCTTCTGCCGCGCCTCGTACTTGTCGAAGGCCGCGTCGATGCCGCGCAGGACCGCGTCCAGCGGAATGCCGGCCTCGCGCCAGGTCTCGATCAGCGCCCAGTCGAGCGTCGAGAGCAGCAGCAGCGACCCGCGCCGCTGCTGGAAGCGCTCTTCGATCTCGGTGAAGTAGTTGAAGTAGTTGAGCACAAAAATGGACCTGAAGCCTCAATTCTTCGCGGGCGGGAATTCAAAGGGCGGAGACACTAAGATCGTTGCCTTCTTCCAATCGTTCGTCGATTCTGCGTTCGGCCAAACCTCAAAGCCAACCTGTAGGGATTCGCCGGCATGTACGCGAAGAAAGTTCGCGCTGAACCCAGACAAGAAGGACATCTCACTATCGGGATTGATCGTCGTAAGATGCCAGTTCGGATTCCTCCCGGCATCGGGCGTTTCCTCAGCCCACCCGCCGATCAGACTCCAGCCATTTGTCCGCTTCACTCTTGCCAAACAAAAACAATTCTCATTTACTCCAGGTGTTGCGCAGTTTGGAATCACGAGCGTTTGTTTGCCTGCGCGGATCGTGATTCGCACTGAAACGAGCAAATCTGAGTGGTCTCTCGGATTCGGATGAACGCTCATCACCTCCGCTTGGATCATCGCAGCTTGCAGTCGAGGGGAATCTTGACCAAACCCAGTCCCGCTGAGATTGGAGAACGAAAGGAGGATCCCGAGGATCGAGGCCGTCGTCATTCTTCGCGTGTTGAGTTTGGTGGAGCTCACTTCGAATCACCCGATCTGGAGTTTCGGACCCCTAGCAAAACCAGAACTAATGCGCCTTGCCTCGCGGGCGCGGCGCGCGATTGCGCTCGAAGAGGATCAGCAGGCCATCGAGGGTGAGCATGTCGTCGATCTCGGAGACAAAACGCGAGTCCTCGGAGATTTGCCGCGCCAGGCCGCCGGTGGCGATCACCCTCGGTTTTGCGCCCAGTTCGGCGACGATGCGCTCCAGAATGCCGTCCACAAGGCCGATGTAGCCGTAGTACAGGCCGGTTTGCAGGTGGGTAACGGTGTTGGTGCCGATGACCTTGGCGGGGCGCTTGATGTCTACACGGCTCAAGCGCGCGGCGCGCGAAAAGAGCGCATCGGCGCTGATGCCCAGGCCGGGAGCGATGGCCCCGCCCAGATACTCGCCCTTGGCCGAGATCACGTCGAAGGTGGTGGCCGTGCCGAAGTCCACCACGATGCAGGGGCCGCCGTAGCGCTCGAAGGCGGCAATGGCGTTGACGAGCCGGTCCGCGCCCAATTCGGAGGGGTTATCCACCAGCACAGGCATTCCGGTCTTGATGCCCGGCTCGATAAACAACGGCTGAACGTGGAAGTAGGTTTCGCAGACCTGGCGCAGCGTGGACTCGACGGGCGGCACCACCGAGGAGATGATGATGGCTTGCACCTGACGGGGAGCCATGCCGTTCATCTCGAAGAGATTCACAAAGAGTACGCCGTACTCGTCCGCGGTCTGGCTGCGGTGAGTGGTGACGCGCCAGTGCGCGGCGAGTTCGGGCTTTTCGCCATCCAGCCGGTAGAGGCCCAGCACCGTGTTCGTATTGCCCACATCGAGAGCAAGCAGCATCTTCTAGCTCACTTCCGCGGCGCGAATCCCGCCGGTGCGCACCGTCACCAGTCCGGCATCGGTGCGCACCAGCAGGAATCCGCGTTCGTCCAACCCGACTGTAACGCCCGCGCAGGCTTGCGGGCCATGCACCTCGACCTGACGGCCGCGCACCCACGTCGAAGCCTCTTCCACGCGGCGTGGAATCGCCCTTGCCGCCGCCGGATCGAGCATCCCGAGCGCCTCACGCTGCAGCGATTCTAGCAGGGAGACGAGCAAGTCCTGGCGATGAATATGCCGGTCCGCCTCCAGATCGAGAGAAGTGGCAGGCGTGGGCAATCCATCGGCAAAGTCGCGCTGATGGACGTTGATGCCGATGCCCACGACCGCAAAGGCAACCTTGCCGGCCACGGTTTTGGATTCGACCAGGATGCCGCCCGCCTTGCGTTGGCCGATCAGCAGATCGTTGGGCCAGCGCATGTCAACCGCAAGTCCGGAGGCTGCGCGAATCGCTTCGGCGGCGGCAAGTCCTGCGGCCAGAGGCAAGAGCGGAAGGCGCCGGGCGGGCATGGGCGGGCGCAGCAGCACGCTTAAATAAAGCCCTTCGCCGGCGGGCGAGCGCCATTCATGATCGCCGCGCCCGCGCCCGGCAAGTTGCTCATTGGCCAGGTAGACCGAGCCGTGGGCAGCACCGGCGCGCGCGGCTTCAAGCGCATCGGTGTTGGTGGAATCGGTGACCGAAGAAAAATGCAGCTTGTCGGCAAAGACGGTTCCCGCCAGAGCGGCTTCGAGCGCGTCAAGATCGTACACGGCGCTCACTCCGCGGTGATCTTCATGGAGATATCGGCTGCCTTGGCCGAGTGGGTCAGAGCGCCCACGCTGATGAAGTCCACGCCGGTCTCGGCATAGGAGCGAATATTCTCAAGCACGATGCCGCCGGAGGCCTCGGTGGGAATCCAGCGCGCCTGGGGCTCGCTGGCGGGCTGGCCCTGCGGCGGATGTCCCGGCGCCACTTCCTTGATGCGCTCGACGCATCGCTTCACAGCATCGGGCGTCATGTTGTCCAGCAGGATGGCCTCCGCGCCGAATTTGAGCGCCTCTTCAAGCTCCTCGAAGGTGCGCACCTCGACCAGCACGCGCTGGCCCTTTCTGCGCCTTTCAAGAGCCAGCGTCAGCACCGCGGGCAAACCGCCGCCCAGCGAAATGTGGTTGTTCTTGATGAGGATGCCGCTGGCCAGGTCGATGCGGTGATTGGTTCCCCCGCCACACTGGACGGCGTATTTTTCCAGAAGCCTGAGGCCGGGCACCGTCTTGCGCGTATCGAGCACGTGGGCCGGGGTTCCGTGAATGGCGTCAACGTATTTCCGTGTCAGCGTGGCGACGCCGCTGAGGTGTTGCATGAGGTTGAGCATCACGCGTTCGCAACTGAGCAGCACGCGGGCGTTGTGGCGGATGACCGCCAATACCGCGCCATCGCGGACGCGCACGCCGTCGAAGATCTCCGGGTTGCTGATGACCTCGAAGCGGGTCTGCGACTGCGGCCGCCGGTCGAGCCGGGCAAAGATTTCGAGGATGCGCGGCACCGCGCCCAGGCCGGCCACCACCAGCTCCTGGCGGGCAATGATCGAGGCCGTGGCGCGCAGGTCGGGGTCGATGGTGAGGTTGGTGGTGGCGTCGCTCGCGGCCTTGTCTTCCAGCAAGGCCTGCTCCAGCATGGTGTCGATGCGGCTGCTCTTCCAATCCATGGTTCCCCTTTCGCACTCTCAGGGATGCGATTGACTCTTCTTGAGCTGAAGAAAGTCATGAATAGCCGTCTTGACGCTGTCCTCTACCTGACCGGCAAGCGAGTAAAAGAGCGCTCCATTGTTCCGGACGATCTGAAGCACGCACTTAGGCTGGCTGCCGGAGACACCTCCGACAAGGCTTTGCCACATGCTTGGCTTGCTTGGTTCTTGCCTGCGAATCAGGTTGATCTCGCCCAGATCCTTGTACCAAAGTAGCGAGACGATGCTTTGCGCATCCCGCACCATGATCCCAAGGTCGGCGAGGAGAAAGAATTGGGCGTAGCTGCGGGTTTGCGATCGAGAGCCGGTGAGATCGACAATAGCAACGGCCGAGCCGAGTTTCCGCGCGTAGCGACCGATAACTTCTTCCGCTTCTGAGGTGAAATGCGGAGCAACAAGGCAACCGGGTGCGCCGTCAAATGAGATCGGCGGCGTCTCCGCGGGCCTTTCACTTACAACTCCCGCCTCAGCGCCCTGAGCCGGCGGTTCTGTCCGTTTGTTCTGGGCCGGCGCTTCCCCCCCGATTGCGTTGTGATCCTTCAGTTCCCTGTATGCAACTTGAATCAGCTTGAATCGCTCTTCCGCATCGGCACGCAAGCTGGCGAAATTCTCATATAGATCTGGATGCCATTGCTTGATTGCTTCCCGATAGGCATCTTCAATCTCCGATTCAGTGGGGATTCCGTAACCGATTCCAAGGGTTCTGTAGTGCTCCCGGCATTGACCGCAATCACAGGACATAACTAACCTTTCTTGCTCAGGCTTTCGAGCGCCGCGCGGGCTTTTTCCAGCAGCAGGCGCTTCTCGGCGGCTTGCTTCTTCCGCCCATCGACCACCTGCTCCGGGGCCTTCTCCAAGAACCTCGGGTCAGCCAGCTGTCGCTCATTGGCGGCTAGTCCTTTCTCAAGCTTGGCGATCTCCTTTGTCAAGCGCTCGCGCTCGGCGGCGACGTCGATGGGCTTCTCATAAATGACCGCGACTACAAAGTCAGTTCCAAAACGCCATTTGAACTCTGGACGATTTGTACCAGCACTTTGGTCATACCTAATCTCGCTCACTTTGGCTAACCGAAGGAACCAGCAGCGATTCCTTTCGATTAACTCTCGGAGAAATGGAGTGCAACCCAAAACGATGGGGACAGATACGTTCTCTTCGACCCCCATCTCCTTGCGCAGTGAGAGCAACTCGGTCTTAAGGGTTAACAGGCGATCCATTTGAAGGATTGGATCGTGCTTTCCTCGATTTGCACGCTCTAGCCAGTCAATTTCGATGACCGGATACTGAGCAAGTGCGATCGACCGTTTCGGCGGATTACCTTCAAAAAGTTGATGCCAGATCTCCTCCGATATGAACGGCATAAACGGGGAGAGCAGACGCAGCGAAGCCTCAAAAACGTCGAACAGCACCGAGAGTGCTGCCTTAATCTGGGCCTTGTTGGGCTCATCGGAGAAGTCGAGACGTAGCTTTACTATCTCGATGTATGCATCGCAGAAGCTACCCCAAAAGAACTGGTAGATATAGCTCGCAGCCTCATCGTAGCGGTAGCCTTTCAGCGAATCATTTACTCGTGCCGCAACGCCTTGGAATGCTTCTACGATCCAACGGTCTTCAAGCGGAGCATCATCCGGTGCAGTTGGCATCCCGCCGAGAGCTGCCGGATCGACAATAATACCAATCTCTGCCGCCTTGTCCACGTTCATAAATATGAATCGCGCCGCGTTCCAAATCTTGTTGGCGAAGGCACGGTAGCCCTCGGTGCGGGCCACGTTGAAGGCAATGTCGGTTCCGGGCGAAGCCATCGAGGCGAGCGTGAACCGCACCGCATCCGTCCCGTACTGCTTGACGATCTCGATGGGGTCGAGGACGTTGCCCTTGGTCTTGGACATCTTTTCGCGGTTGGCGTCGCGGACCAGAGCGTGGATATAAACCTCGCGGAACGGAACCGAATCCTTCAACTCGCGCTTTGAACCGTCGGGCATAGGAATGTCGCCGGCGAACCAGCAGCCGAACATGATCATGCGCGCGACCCAGAAGAAGAGAATGTCGAACCCGGTAACAAGCAGGCTGGTGGGGTAGAAGGCGTCGAAGTCGCCGCGGTCTTCACTGCCTTCCCAGGTCCCCAAATGCGAGGGACCTGGGGCACCCAGCATTTCAGAGGTATTTGGCGCGCCGAAGTTTGGCCAGCCGAAGACGGAAACCGGCAGCAGACCTGAGGAGAACCACGTATCGAGCACGTCGGTCTCCTGCGTGATCTGGGCCGAGCCGCAGTGGGCGCAAGCGACAGGATCGACGCGGGCCACAGTGATCTTGCGGCAGCTTGCGCAGTGCCACGCGGGGATGCGATGGCCCCACCAAAGCTGGCGCGAGATGCACCAGTCGTGGATGTTGCTCATCCATTCGAGATAGACCTTCTCATACTGCTCCGGCACAATGCGGATGGCCTTGTTGCCCATTTCATCGGGCTTGACGGCGGCGATGGCCTTGTCGGCGAGCGGCTGAATCTTGACGAACCATTGCGTTGAAAGCCGCGGCTCGACCACCGTCTTGCATCGGTCGCAATGGCCCACGTTGTTGGTGTAATCCTTGATGGCGCCCAGGAGACCCTGGGCTTCGAGGTCGGCGACAATCTTCTTGCGGGCAACGTAGCGGTCAAGGCCGGCATAGGCGCCGCCCTCGGAGTTGATGTGGCCGGTGGGGTCTATAACGTTGATGGAGGGCAGATTGTGGCGCTGGCCGATGGCGAAGTCATTGGGGTCGTGCGCCGGAGTCACCTTGACCGCGCCGGTGCCGAAGTCGCGGCTGACCCACTCGTCGAGAACGATGGGAATCTCGCGGTCCATCAGCGGCAGGCGGAGCTTCTTGCCGTGCAGATGCAGGTAGCGCTCGTCTTCGGGATGGATCGCGACCGCTGTATCGCCGAGCATGGTCTCTGGGCGTGTCGTGGCTACTGTTAGAAACTCCGCCGTGACCTTACCATCCGCGTCAATAACCGGGTACCGAATCTCCCACAGATGGCCCTTGTGCTCGTCGTAGACCACTTCCAGGTCGCTGATGGCGGTCTGGCAGCGGGGGCACCAGTTCACGATGTAAGCGCCGCGATAGATGAGCCCCTGCTCGTGCAGGCGGACGAAGGCCTCGCGCACCGCGCCGGAGAGCTTTTCGTCCATGGTGAAGTACTCGCGCTGCCAGTCGACAGACGCGCCCAGGCGCTTCATCTGGCCCAGGATGGCGCCGCCGTAATGGCGCCGCCACTCCCATACGCGATCGACGAAGGCTTCGCGGCCAAGCTGCTGGCGGCTGGAGCCTTCGCTCGTAATCTGGCGTTCCACCAGCATCTGGGTCGCAATGCCGGCATGATCCGTGCCCGGCACCCATAGAACCCGGTCGCCGCACATGCGCCGCCAGCGCATGAGGATGTCGCTCTCCGTATGCTCGAACATGTGGCCCATGTGCAGGTTGCCCGTCACGTTGGGCGGAGGCAGCAGGATGGTGAAGGCCGACTGGGCGTCGGGGCCGGAGGGCGCTCCGAGCCTTTGGGCGACCTCGGTTGCTGACGAAGGTGTGGGCTGGGCGAAGAGCTTCTCGCGCACCCAGTACTCGGCCCAATGATCTTCAATGGCGGTGGGGTCGTAGGCTTTTGGCAGGTCGTGAGGCATGGGGGTTCAAATCCGAGCCCCCCGAAAGCTGCGCCGAACCCTCTTCCAGAGAGGGTTTTGAGCGAGGGACCACCCCTCACTTTAGCAGATGGGGGGCTGGGGACCGCATCGGAATTCCTTCTTGACTGCGCGGCGCGTGAAGCCGGGATTCCTCGTGAGGTATTCTCGACTGGAATGGTTGAGCGCAGGTCGAGCGCGGAGCAAGGGAGCGGGAATGAAGGCGAATCGAACGGAGAATGGAGCGGTGGGCAGCTTCCGCGCCGTTGCGGAGCAGTGCTTCTTGCTGGCCTGGTTGCTTTGGCCGTGCGGCGGGGTTCTCGCGCAAGGCAGCCAGCCCGCGGAGACGAGTCAACAACAACCGGCCGCGCAGGCCACTCCGCAGGCCGCCGGGGCAGAAAGGGAGACTATTCCGGTTCTCTTCCTGAGCGACATTCATTTCGATCCGTTCTGGGATCCCGCCAAGGTTCCGCAGTTGACCGCTGCTCCCGCAGGCGAGTGGAAGGCGATTCTGGCCGCGCCACCGTCCGCGGATCGCGCGCAGCGTTTTGCGGCGCTCCAACAGACCTGCCATGCCCGCGGCGAAGATACGTCTTACCCGTTGCTCCAGTCTAGTATGCAAGCCGTGCGCGCTTATGCAGACGGAGCCATCTTCGCCACTGTCAGCGGCGATCTGATAGCGCACGCATTCGACTGTAAGTACAGCGCGGTGTTTCCCCATGCCTCGCCGGGCGATTACCGGGCATTTGTTGAGAAGACGGTGGGCTATGTGATCGAGGAATTGAGCGGCGCGCTTCCCGGCGTGCCGGTCTATGTGGCGCTGGGTAACAACGACTCCGATTGCGGCGACTACCGGCTCGACGCTCACAGCGAGTTTCTCTCCGTGATTGGCGGCGAGGCTACCGGGGCGGCCTATCCTTCCTCCGAACGGATGAGTTCGCTTAAGGGATTCTCTGAGGGCGGCTATTACAGCGTGAATCTTCCGGCTCCGGTGCGCAACGCGCGCCTGCTGGTTTTGAACGATCTGTTCATGTCGAGCAAGTACGCTACTTGCGCGGGCAAGGCCGATACCACCGCAGCGGCCGAGCAGCTTGCGTGGCTCGAGCGACAACTAGCCAGCGCCCGCGCCAACAAAGAGAAAGTCTGGGTGATGGGCCACATTCCGCCGGGGATCGACGTGCATGCGACCGTCACCAAAATGCGCGACCTTTGCGGCGACGCGAGGCCGAAGATGTTTCTTTCTTCCGAGAAGATGGCGGACGAACTGGTCGAGTTCAGCGACGTGGTTGAATTGGCCATCTTCGCGCACACCCACATGGATGAGGTGCGCATTTTGAGGGCGGAGGATGGGGTGCCGCGGACAGTGCCCACGAAGAGTGTTGCGGTCAAGATGGTGCCTTCGATTTCGCCGATCGATGGGAATGCGCCGTCGTTCACGGTGGCCCGGGTAGATCGTTCTTCGGCGGCGCTGGTGGACTATCGTGTCTTCGCGGCGTCGAACCAGACCGGCGTGGATGCAACCTGGAGGGAAGAGTACGATTACGGGCAGACTTACCGCGAGGCCGAATTCTCAGCTGCTTCGGTGAGCCAGCTGATCGCCGGGTTCCAGGCCGATCCGGGCGCCAAGACGGAATCCAGCCGCGACTACATTCGCAACTTCTTTGCAGGCAACGCTTCGCCTCTGCTCGGATTGGTCTGGCCGCAATACGTTTGCGGGTTGTCGAATCACTCCGCGGAGGGATTCAGATCGTGCGTGTGTCCCGCTGCGCGGTAGCCGTCGCCGCCGGCCTGAACTTCCTTGCTTTACACATGCCGGCGGCCAGGCCCGGCGTGATTGTCCTTCCAGGCTCAACTTGCGTTGGACAAGGGCGCCGGTTGACACCAGGTTCCGCATTTGCGAGACTCAGAGTTGCTGCCGGTCCAGCGGAGAGCGCTGGATCCGTGTACCGTGCCGAAGTGGCGGAATTGGCAGACGCGCGTGGTTCAGGTCCACGTACTCGCAAGGGTGTGGGGGTTCGAGTCCCTTCTTCGGCACCAATTGTTCCTTTATTGTCAATCACTTACAAGATGGCAAGAAGAATGGCGCGGTTATGGCGCGGCGTTGAATTGCTCAGCGAACCGGAAGTGTGCCAACCTCCAGCTTGTCTAAACATGGTGTTCACTCCGTGAGCGTTCTCCGGTCAACATGCGAAAAGCCGCTGTCGATCGAAGGTGGAACCGGGACGCATTGGTTGATTGACGAAATGACTAAAATGGAAAGGCGCCACCCGCGGTAGCAGGCAGCGCCTTTTGACGTTACGCGAATGCACTAGAACTTGTAGCGCAGCGCGAGCTCCATGATGCGGGGATCGTACGCGCTGGTGACCTTGGCCTCGTTTGCGTTGGCTACAGAGGCATTTGGGTTTTGGGGGTTGGTGTGGTTGAGCAGATTGAATGCCTCGGCGCGGAACTCAACCATGTTCTTCTCCCAGAAATGGAACTCCTTGAAGAGGCTCAGGTTGTAAATCTCCTGGCCCGGCCCGCGGATGGTGCCGTTCTGGGCGTTGCCATAGTAGCCATAATACAGCGTTGCGTCAGCTGGCGTAACACTCGGATCCATATACGCTGCCTTGTTGAACCACTGGCATGTGGAGCCGCAGACGCTGGTTTTCCAGGTCTTCGGCCCGTTGGTCGACTGACCCGGCACCACGAACGGCCGCGCCGTGAGTCCCCCGTTGGTCAAGGTTATGCCTGGCGTGATCGAGCCTCCGGCGCGGAAGGTCGAGATGTCGTTGATGCGCCATCCGCCCATGGTCAGTTTCTCGAATTCATTGCCGCTGTGCTGGAAGAACGGCAGTTCGTAGAGCAGCGTGACGTTCATCGATTGAGGATAGTTCAGGCCATTGTTGCCGTGGAAGCGGTTGAGGTTATAGGGGTCGACTACAGAGTTGGAGGTGTCGTGCGACCAGGTGTAAGCCGCGGCCAGATAGAGCGATTTCGTCACCGGATGCTTGAGCTGCGCCTCCAGGCCGTTCCACTCCTGCCACAGCCGGGTGGAATAGACAGTGATGGAGTTGTAACCTTGATAAGGCGCCCAGTAAGCCGAGCTGTCGCCCTTGTTCTTGTTTGCGGCGTTGATGGCTATGAGCGGATTGTAGTCGTAGGACACGCCCGTCGCCGGGTTGGTGTAGTACGGCGGCTGATTCCAGTTCCATGTAGCCTCCAGATGCTGGAGACGGCTTCCGGCTCCCACTACCGAGGCGATAAAGTTGGATGGGAATTCATGTTGGATTCCGAGCGAGTAGCTGGCCGCCGGCGAGGCCCCGATCTGGTAGTCTCCCCCGGTGACCGATATCACGCTTTCCGTATTCGCGCTGCCGCCCGCTCCCACGATGTTCCAGTTCGAGGTTGAAGGGAGTACCAGATTCGAGAGGTTCTGGTTGCTGAACACGGGAGGATTGGCTATGCAATTGAAGGAGCAATCCTGGTTGGTGAAGATGCGCGTGTAGCTTATGCCGTAGCCGCCGCGCAGGCTGGTCTTGCCATTGCCGAAGACATCCCACGCGAAGCCGGCATCGGGCCCGAAGTACCAGGTGTGGGCGTTGGAGAAGTTTACCGGCAAGCCGCCCGACGTGCCGCTGTTGTAAAGCATCCCGTTGCTGTAGGTAGCGGGGTACTTGAGGTTGGTGGCGCCGCTGAACTCGTTCACAGTGGGCGCATTCGCGGCTACGTAGGATGGGTTGTTGTACATGTTCCCTGGCGTGACTCCCGCGTCCCAGTTGGTCTCGGAGTTGGGCACGCCGTAGGGCAGGGGCAAGTGGTAAATGCGCAGGCCCAGGGTCAAGCTCAGGTTCTTGGTCGCCTTGAACTGGTCTTCGGCGTACGGCGAATAAGAGAAGGCATGCATATCGCCGTGAGGCGCGTTGCTGGCCTGGCTAAAACCGCCTACGTAGCCCAGGAGCATATCGGCCATCGAGTCATCCTGGCTGCATTGGCCTGAAGCAGCTACTCCGCTGGGAAGCGTCCCGGTGCAGAGGGCGGAATTTGCTTTCTTTTCCGCCGCGGTGAGCGCAGTGGATTGACCGCTGAAGGAAAGATTTCCATTGGTCTGCTGGCCCGAAACCTGGCGCTTGGTGTTCCAGACAAAGGTTAGGCCCGCCGTGAAGTAGTTCTTGCCCTTGAGCCAGCTCCAGTTGTCGGTGACCGTATTGTCCAGATCGGAGGCATGGGGGATGGGCCGGGCCGCCTGGATACCCTGCCCCGCCATGCCGCCGCTGAACGACACCACCGGAGTGCGGCTGGAATAGAGGCCGTTGGGATAGAAGAACGTCTCATTGAAACCCGGTATCTGGCTGATGTCCGTCTTTCCTACCAGGGTCAGGTTCAGAAGGAAGATGTTCATGGCCACGTTGGTGGTGTTCACCATGTTCGGCGTCAGGGCCTGGGTCAGCGAAACCTGCGCCAGTTTGTTGTGCGTGAAGTCCGTCTCCGAGCTGATCGGAGTTGTCCCTGGGCTCTCCGTATTCTGCGCGTACGACTGGTATTCGTCCAGGTATTCACCCAGCGCGTGATACTTGGGGGTGAAGTTGTGATCGATCTTGATCTCATCGTCACGCTGATCGGTGACCTGGGGCATGTTATTGATGTAGTTGGTGGTATTGCCGGCGAGGACGTAGTTGGGCGCCGGATAGAGGGTTGCCACGTACGCCGCTGAGCTGGTGTTGATTCTGCCGCTTGGGATCTGGTAGTAGCCCGTGGGGCATGAGCCTCCCGTCGAGGTCGGGAAGAGGGCGCCCGTCGTCGGATCGCTAATCGGCGAAATGAAGCAGCCGGCGGACTGAAGGGCCGTGGGTATGGTGCTGGTGTTCTGGCTGGGCACGTGCAAAATCACAAACTGCTCGTCCCAGAAGAAGAAGGTCCTCTGCCGGTCGGCGTTATAGTGATGCGGAATGAACACCGGGCCGCCCACGTTATAGCCGAAGATGTTCTGATGGTAGGGCGGAATGTTGGTCGAGAAGTAGTTCTTTGTGTTCAGATCGTTGTTGCGCCAGAACTCCCACGCCGCGGCGTGCCAGTTGGCCGTGCCGCTCTTGGTTTGCATGAGAATGACCGACGAGCCCAGGAGCGAGTACTGCGCGGAGAAGTTGTTCTGGAGCACGCGCACCTCTTCGAGGGAGTCGGGGTTCGGGACTACCGATTCCTGCGTCATGTTGCCGGTGTTCTCGTTCCACACGCCGTCCAGCACATAGAAGCTGCGGGACACGTCCAGGCCGTTGATGGAGAGTTGGCTGCTGTTGGAGCGGCCGCCGGTGGTCATCGCCGAGCCCTGCTGCTGGTTCACCACGCCCGGTATCATCACCGCCAGGCCCTGGTAGTTGCGGCCATTGATGGGCAGCGTGCTTACCTCATCGCTGTCAATATCGGCCGAAACCGCGGGAGTGGAGGTCTCCACTTCAGTGGAGACTGCTTGCACCGTCACGGTCTGGGTGGTCGCGCCTACCGCAAGCACTCCGTTCACCGTGGAGGTCACCGTCGGGTGAAGCTCGACGCCGGTCACGGTGTAGCTCTTGAAGCCTGCCTTGGCAAAGGTGACCGTGTAGGTGGCCACATTCAGGTCAGGCTCAATAAAAACGCCATCGTGGTTCGATTGCGTCTGGATTGCGACCTTGGTCGAATCGTCGGTAATGGTCACGGTCGCGGCCGGCACCACCGCGCCGGAGGAATCCGTCACTGTTCCTGTGATGGTTGCCCTGGTGGAAAGCTGCGCGTGGAGCGCAGGGCCCGAGACGAGCAGCACCAGGAAAAACACCGGCGCCATCGCGGTGAAGCGTCGCAGCATAGACATTCCGTTTCCTCCTCCTAAATTGTTGACATCGGACATTGTTGACCTCGGACGGCCGTTGCAACCGGCTGTCATCTTCTCAATTTTCCATAAGGAGATTTTTTCAAAGGCGAAACATTGATACACTCTTTGGCATAATCGTGTCAATACTTTTTTGCGCTGGAGGCTGCTCTTTTAATCCACCTGGAGATCGGGCCTCATCGACAGCGCTCTTCCCTGCAAGTCGATCGAACCGGAAGACAATCAAGCTGGCTCAACGGAAACGAATCCAGTACCAGTATGCGGGATGGACTGGAACGGTGGTCCAAACCCCATCTGGCCGCGTCAGCGACCCCGCGCAGGCCGCTTTGAGCCGCAAACTCCGCACGGCCCTCGGCCTCGACGGGGGTACTTAGCCGGATAGGCGGACCAACTGCTGGGCTTCGATCCGCGGACCGAGGACGGATACGCGGGGGATGCGGCCGCGGACCATGGCGACTTCGTCGCAGCGGTGTAGGCGCGGGCAGCTCTGGCAGTCCTTGAAGATCTTGTCGGGCAGATCGGACTTGTCTTCGACCGTGCGGAAGCCGTACTTGAAGAAGAAGTCCGGAATGCGCGTAAAGAGGCATACGGCTTGCAGGCCGTGCTCTTCGGCCTCTTCAATGAGCGCGGCGAGGATGCGGCCGCCGGCGCCCTGGCCCTTGGCTTCTGGCTTGACGACGATGGAGCGCACCTCGGAGAGATGCGGGCCGTAAAGATGGAGCGCGCCGCAGCCGAGAAAGATGCCACCATCGGACTCGGCAACAGTGAAGTCGCGGATGTTCTCGCAGATCTCGGCGAAGGGACGGCGAAGCAGCGTGCCGTCGCCGGAGAGCGAGTTCACCAGATCGTAGACGTTGGAGGCGTCGTGGAGGAGGGCCTTACGCACCAGCATGGCGGACGCCCTCCTGAGTGATCTTGGCGATGCGTTCCGATGCGGCGTCGAGGGCCGTGCGAACGCGCGCTCGCGCGGTTCCTCCGATCACGTCGTGGCAATCGAGCGTGGCGGCGAGCGTGACGGCGGAGAAGAAATCCTCGCCAAACTCAGGGCCAAACTGGCGCAGTTCGGCAAGCGTCAGATCACCCAGCTCGACGCCTTTTTCGATGGCGAAGCGTACGGCGTTTCCGATCTTCTCGTGCGCGGTGCGGAAGGGAACGCCCTTGTGGACGAGATACGTGGCCGCGGCCATGGCATTCAGGCAGCCCGATTGCGCAGCATCGCTCATGCGCTCGAGATTGAACTCGAGCGCGGCTGTGAAGCGCGCCACGAGCGTGAGCATCGAGGGCACGAATTCAACCGCGAAGGCCGGCTCCTGGGTCTCCTGCATGTCCTTATTGTAGGCCAGAGGCAGACCCTTGAGCACCAGCGCGACCGACTGCGCCGCGCCGTGGATGCGTCCCACTTTGGCGCGGACAAGCTCGGTGAGGTCGGGATTCTTCTTCTGCGGCATCGCGCTGGAGCCGGTCGAAAAGGCCTCGGGCAGCGTAATAAAGCCGTACTCCGCCGTGGCGAAGAGCGTGATCTCCTCGGCAAATCGGCTGAGGTGCAGGCCAACAATGGTCAGCGCTTGCAGATATTCCAGAATAAAATCGCGGTCGCTGGTGGCGTCGATGGAGTTAGCGGTGGGAGCGGTGAAACCAAGCTCGCGAGCGGCGATGGCGCGGTCGAGCGCGAGCGTCGCCCCGGACACTGCTCCTGAGCCAAGCGGACAGTAGTTAAGCCGCTTCGAGCAATCCACGAGCCGCGCGGCATCGCGCAAGATCATCTCGACGTAGGCCAGCAGCCATTGGGCAACAAGCACCGGCTCGGCCCTCTGTAAGTGCGTATAACTCGGCATTACGGCGTCGCCCGCGGCGAGCGCCCGCTCGACCAGCACGCTTGCCCAGACGGCGAGAGATTCAATTACGAGGACGATTTGCGTACGCACGTAAAGGCGCAGGTCGGTGGCGATCTGTTCGTTGCGGCTGCGGCCGGTGTGTAGCTTGAGACCCAGCGAGCCGATGCGCTCCACCAGCTTGAGTTCGACGAAGTGATGAATGTCCTCGGCGGACGGATGGTCGCGCACCTGCCCCTTGCCCGCTTCCGTAGCGAACTCGGCGGCGATCGCGTCGAGCGCGCCGCGCAACTCCGCTGTCTCACTCTTGGTGAGGATCTGCGCGGCACAGAGAGCCGACGCGTGCGCCTTGCTGGCGGCTATCTCTTGAGGCAGAAGCCGCCAGTCGAAGACGATCGACCGCTGCCACGCCTCGAACTCGCTGTCGAGCGGCTCGCGAAACCGCCCAGACCACATCTTCACGGATTGATGTTCGTTGGACATTGAGTTGTCTCTGCTTCCTCAGCCGTCAATTTGATCGGCTTGTTCTTCTGGCTCTTCCGGCGTAGAGGATGGAATTGCGTCCGGGTCGCAGTCGCAGCCAATCAGTTGCTCATGACAGCGAGGGCATTCCTCCATGTCGCAGCCTACATGGTGGTAGTGACCCGGCAACGCATCACAATCATGGCAGCGGCGGTCATGTCGTGACGGATCAAACCAACTTTCGCTTCCGTAGAGGATGGGGTCCATATCGCCGTCGATCGTTTTGACCGGCAATTTCACGCATCCATCTGCATCGTGCATTTCGAGTTCGCAGTATTTGCAGATGGCCATTGCTATTCCTTCTCTTTCGAGCTGTTCAATCTGGGCATTTCGCTGCCTTTGCTGAGGGTGAGGAGGCCGGCCGCGGCGTAGGTAAGCAGCTTATCGCGAGTGTCTGCGATGTCGAGATTGCGCATGGTGAGCTGGCCGATGCGGTCGCGCGGGGAGAAGGTAGATTCGGTCTTCTCCATGCTGAGGCGCTCGGGATGGAAGGTGAGGTTGGGCGACTCGGTGTTGAGGATGGAGTAATCGTTGCCGCGGCGCAGCTCCAGGGTGACCTCGCCGGTGATGGGTTTGGCGACCCAGCGCTGGGCGGATTCGCGGAGCATGATGGCCTGGGAATCGAACCAGCGGCCCTGATAGAGCAGGCGGCCGAGCTTGCGGCCATTGTCGCGGTACTGCTCGATGGTGTCCTCGTTGTGAATGCCGGTGATGAGGCGCTCGTAGGCGATGAAGAGCAAGGCGAGGCCGGGCGCCTCGTAGATGCCGCGGCTCTTGGCCTCGATGATCCTGTTCTCAATCTGGTCGGACATGCCGAGCCCATGCCGCCCGCCGATGCGGTTGGCTTCGAGAAGAAGCTCGACGGGGTCGCTGAACTCGTGGCCGTTGAGTGCGACGGGAGATCCCTCTTCAAAGCGGACGGCGACCTGCTCGCGCTGGATTTCGACATCGTCGCGCCAGAAGGCCGCGCCCATGATGGGAACGACGATTTTGATGGAGGTAGAAAGATGCTCCAGGTCCTTTGCCTCGTGGGTCGCGCCGAGGATGTTGGAGTCGGTGGAGTAGGCCTTCTCGGCGGACATCTTGTACGCAAATCCGTGGCGCTGCATGAAGGCGGACATCTCGGCGCGGCCGCCGAGCTCGTCGATGAAAGCGGCGTCGAGCCAGGGTTTGTAGACCTTGAGGCCGGGATTGACGAGCAGGCCGTAGCGGTAGAAGCGCTCAATGTCATTGCCTTTGAAGGTGGAGCCGTCGCCCCAGATGTTGACGTCGTCCTCCTGCATGGCGGCGACCAGCATGGTGCCGGTGACGGCGCGGCCGATGGGCGTGGTGTTGAAGTAGGGGACGCCGGCAGTGCTGATGTGGAATGCGCCGGCCTGGAGCGCGGCGATGCCTTCGCGAACCAGCGGGCCGCGGCAGTCGATGAGGCGGGCCTTCTCCGCGCCGTATTCGAGGGCCTTGCGCGGAATCGCGTCGTAGTCGGCTTCGTCGGGCTGGCCAAGGTTGGCCGTGTAGGCGTAGGGGATGGCTCCCTTCAGCCTCATCCAGTGCAGGGCGGCGGAGGTGTCGAGCCCGCCGGAGAAGGCAATGCCAACTTTCTGGCCGGCGGGCAGGGATTCGAGAATTACGGACATACTTGCGAACCTTTCGCAGGGATCAGGAATCAGGGGTCAGGGACTAGAAAGACTATTCCCAACCTGATGCCTAATCCAACTCATTCCTTCGTGGCATAGAAGAAGGCCACATCGTTTGCCGTATTGAAAGTTGGTGCGTGAGCATACTTCGCTCGCGCAGCTTCAATGCCAATTGCGTTCACGAACTGCTGCAACTTTGGCTGAATGAAGTCATTGTTATTCATGCCTGTCTTGTGCTGATAAAGCACCAACACATCCTGTTCCGACAATGAATTCCAAATCGCATCAAGTTCACCCTCAAGCACATGCTGCAAACCCGGAGGACCCTGCGGCTCAATTCCGGTGTCTGGATCGAGAAAGACAATCTTTTTAATCGTCTTTCTTTTCTGAACCTCGCCGATCACATATTGCAGATATTGATTCCGATCGGCGATTGTTTTCCCTAAGACTTTGATAGGCACCGAGGTCTTCATCTTGCAAATCGACATTGAGTTGCGAAAATGCTGAATTACCTCGTTGGGAATGCGAACCAAGCTTCCACCAACTTCAATCGGATCCCAAGTGTTTGGACGGTAGTACAAAACCTGTAGAATCTGCTTGGCCCGGTAGATGCGTGCCAGTTCAAGCAAGGTCCCCCATTTCACCAAATCCCGATTGTCTCCGTACCACCGATCTTGCATTGGAGTCGCCTCGCTGCCGTTCTGAACCTTTCCTCAGGGGCTAAAGCCCGCGATTATTCTGTCCACTTTGCGGCACGGCTAAAGCCGTGCCCTTTCAAAACATCGGCTCAAAACAGTCGCAGGTCCTTCGACTCCGCTACGCTCCGCTCAGGATGACAACAATTGGGAGGAGCGAAGCGGAGTCTTGCGAGCTATTGAAAACTCGCCGTATTTGCCAGCCCGCCCAGCAGCAGCAGCAGCAATGCCTTTTGGCAATGCATGCGGTTTTCGGCCTGATCGAAGACGATGGACTGCGGGCCGTCGAGAACTTCGTCGGTGACCTCGGCATTGCGGCGCGCGGGCAGGCAGTGCATGAAGACCGCATGGGGCGCGGCTTTGCGCATCAGCGCCTCGTTCACCTGGAAGGGCCGAAAGATGGGTTCGCGCTTTGTAGACTCGTGCTCGAAGCCCATGCTGACGCATACGTCTGTATAGACCGCGTCGGCGCCTTCGACGGCCGCCTGCGGGTCCTGAAGCAAACGAATCTCGCAGTTGTTGGCCTGCGCAATGTCCCGCGCGCGCGTGACGATTTCGATGTCCGGCGAGTAGCCGCGCGGCGTGGCAATGGTGACGTTGGTTCCCAGTTGCGCGCCGGTCAGCATGAGCGAGTGACAGACGTTGTTGCCGTCGCCGACGAATGTGAAGTTGATGCCGGCAGCGGTGCCGAAGTGCTCTTCGATGGTCATGAAATCGGCCAGCGCCTGGCAGGGATGCTCGAAGTCGCTGAGCGCGTTGATGACCGGCACGCGCGAGTTTGCGGCCATCTCGGTGATGGTGTCGTGCGCGTAGGTGCGCAGCACGATCACATCCACCCAGCGCTCCACGTTGCGCGCGATATCGGCAATGGATTCGCGCTCGCCGAGCGGGGAGCTGGTGCAATCGACAAAGATGGCATTGCCGCCCATGGTGTTGATGCCGGTCTCGAAGCTGAGCCGCGTGCGCAGGCTGGCCTTCTCGAACATAAGCACCATCTGCTTGGCGTCCAGGGCATGGCGGTACTCGCGCGGATTGCGCTTGACCTCGTGACCCAACTTGAGGATGGCGCGCACTTCGGCGCTGGAGAGGTCGCCGACGGAACACATATCCTCGCCGGCCAGCCGCGCGGCGGCGGCAAGAATATCGGGATCCTTTTGTACGGGCACGGCCGCAGCCGGCCGTTCGATGATTGCTCTGCTAGCCATGGTTGGTTCCTCCCGCGGCAACGGCTACGGCCTGATCCGCGCCTGTGCTCGCATATTCCGTGAAGACCGCATCCAGCGCCGCAATGGTGGTGTCAACATGGGCGCGTTCGAAAATGTAGGGCGGCAGGAAGCGCAGCACCGTATCGCTGGTGCAGTTGATGATGACGTGGCGCTTCAGCATTTCGGTGACGGCGTGCTTAGCCAGGTCGGCGGAGTTGAGTTCGGCGGCGATCATCAGGCCCTTGCCGCGCACGTCGATGATTGCGTCGTGGCGCAAGGCCAGCGAGCGCAGTTGGTCCTGGAAGTACTCGCCTACCTCGACGACGTGTTCGAGGAGATGATTCTCTTCGATGGCGTCGATGACGGCGACGGCGACGGCGCAGGCCAGCGGGCCTCCGCCAAAGGTGGTGCCGTGCATGCCCGCATGGAAGGCGCGAGCCACCTCATTGGTGCAGAGAGTGGCGCCCATGGGAATGCCGCCGGCAAGAGGCTTGGCCAGCATCGTGATGTCGGGCTGAATGCCGTAGTACTGGTAAGCACACCACTTTCCGGTGCGGCCCATGCCGGCCTGAATCTCATCCACGATCACCAATGCTCCCGTCGAATCGGCAAGCGCGCGGGCCTCGGCGAAGAACTCCTGCGTGAGCGGACGCACGCCGCCCTCGCCCTGGATGGCTTCAAGGAGTATGGCGCAAACTTCATTGGAGAACTTGGCGCGCAGATCGTCCACATCGTTGAAGTTCACAAACTCGAAGCCGGGAACGACCGGAGCGAAGGGCAAGCGGTATTTTTCCTTGTGCGTGGCCGAGATGGAGCCGAAGGTGCGGCCGTGAAAGCTTTGCTCCAGAACCAGAAACTTGGTGCCGATCTGCCTGCCTTCTTCGCGCAGAACTCCAGCGTGGGCGCGCGCCAGCTTGAGGGCGGCCTCGACGGCCTCGGTGCCGGAGTTGGAAAAGTATGCGCGGTCCATGCCGGTGCGTTTGGTAAGCCGCTCGGCCAGCCCCACCTGCTTATCGTTGAAGTAGTAGTTGGAGGCGTTGATGAGCGTGCAGCTCTGTTTCGCGATGGCTTCTTCAATCACCTTGCTGCGGTATCCCAGCGCGTTGACGCCGATGCCGCTGAGCAAGTCCAGATAGCGATTGCCGTTCTCGTCGATCAAGTGAACGTCCTCGCCGGCTACAAACAAGACGGGGAAGCGATCGTAAGTATGGATGAGGAGCCGCGCCTCGGCGGCTTGAATCTCTTCGAGCTTGGTCATTTCTTCTCCTTAGGCCACCATCACTTCGGTGCCGTATGCTACGCGGGAACTGCACAGGTCGGGCAACGATCCGGCAGCCTCTGCGGGTAAAATGCGAACGCGCTTCACGCCGTTCAAAAGGGCCTCGCGGCAGGCGCTCAATTTGGGTAACATGCCGCCTGAGATGACGGCGCTCTTGGCCATCTCGGCGATCTGATCGATTGAAAGCCATCGGAGTACCTCGCCCGTCGCGCCCTTCACGCCGGGCACGTCGGTGAGGAAGACCAGGGCGTCGGCGCGGCAGGCAATGGCGCAGGCCGCGGCCATCTCGTCGGCGTTGATGTTGTAGTACTGGCCGTCGAAGCCGAGCGCCAAGGAGCAGAGAACAGGCACGCCGTTCAACTGCCAGATGGCTTCGATCCAGCGCGGATCGCTGGCGGCAATCTCGCCCACGAAGCCGAGGTCGGGAGCGGTGCGCTTTTTGCGTGCGCGGAAGAGCAGTCCGTCGCCGCCGCTGAGGCCCATGGCCGGCTGACCGAGCGCGCCCAGAGCGGCTACCAAACCCTTGTTGACCTTGCCGGCGAGGACCATCAGCGCCACGTCGCGGGTCTCGGCGTCGGTAACACGAAGGCCGTCGATGAATTCGCTTTGCTTGCCGAGCGCCTTCAACATGCGCGTCAACTGCACGCCGCCCCCGTGGACCACGGCCACCTGATGGCCGTCGCGCACCAGTTCCGCGATGGCGCGTGTGCAGCCGGCGAGCAGCGACGGATTCTCAAGGCCCGCTCCACCGAGTTTGACGACGTACTTCATTCCAGGCCCTCCGCAGCTAGTTTCATTCGAGGCCTTCCGATTCGGGCCAGCCCAGCATCACGTTCAGGTTCTGCACCGCCTGCGAAGACGCGCCCTTGAGAAGATTATCCAGGCAACTGACGACGACCGCGCGGCGGCCGTCGGCGGCTAATTGGAAGCCGATATCGGCATAGTTGGTGCGTACCGAGTATTGAATCTGCGGCAGCGTCTTATCGTAGAGCCGGACCATGGGACTGCCGGCAAAATACTCATGATAAACGCGCGCGATGCCGGCCGCGGTTTGCGTCTCGCGGAAGCGGACGTAGATGGTGGAAAGGATGCCGCGCGGAATCGGCAGCAGATGCGGCGTGAAGACGATCTGCCCTGCATCGATGCCGATCTGCTCAAGCAGTTCGCCCGTGTGGCGATGCGTGAAGACTCCATAAGCCGACAGATTGTCCGCCGCATACATGAAGTGGGTTCTCGCGGTGGGCGCCTTGCCCGCTCCGCTCAAGCCGCTCTTTGCGTCAGCGACGACGCCGTTGTTGAGATCGACCAGCCCGGCGGCCACCAGGGGCTTCAGGGGCAGAATGATCGAGGTCGCATAGCAGCCTGGGTTGGCAACGAGGCGCGCGCCGGCGATCTGCGCGCGATGCAGTTCGGGCAAGCCATAAACGGCCTGCGCCTGGATGGCGGCAGCCTGCTCCGTGCCTTCGTCCTCGAAGGCATAAACGGCGCGGTTGGCCGCATCAGTGAGCCGCCACGCGCCGCTCAGGTCGATGACGCGCAGACCGCGCGCGAGGGCCTCGGGAACCCACTCCCGCGACTGCTCGTGCGGTGTAGCGAGGAACAAAACCTCAACGCCGCGGCCGGCCAGCAACTCCCACGAAAATGGCTCCTGCTTCAGCGATGCGAACGATGGACCGCCCGCCAACTGCGGATGAATCTCGGCCAGTGGAACGCCCCCGCGCGCCGCGTCTTTGGCCTCCACACGCCCGGCAAAGACCGGGGGCTTGCCCTTGAGCCGCGGATGGCGCAGCAAAAGCCTGGCCAGTTCAGCGCCCGCGTATCCCGTTACTCCCACAACTGCCGTTTGCACCGTATCGATCATGACTCCAGCATCTTCCTTAGTCGAGCTTCCACTTCGCTTGCCTGGCGCGGGTCGGGACAGACGATCAGCACCGTATCGTCGCCGGCGACGGTCCCCACCACCTCCGCCCACCCCTCGTGATCCAGGGCCGCCGCAAAAGGCTGTGCGCCGCCCATCACCGTTCCCACCACCACCTGATTCATGGCCTGGCGCGCGCGCAAGCCAAAGCTTTCGATCATCTCCGCCACCGAGGGCGGACCGTCGTCTTCCAGGGCCGCGCCGTTACCGTTGCCGTTGGGCAGGGAGTAGCCGCCGGGGCCCTTCGAGAGCCGCATCTCGTGAATATCGCGCGACAGGGTGGCCTGCGTGACCTTGAAGCCGCGCCGTCGCAGCTTGCGGCGCAGCTCGTCCTGGTTGGTCACCGGAGAGCTGGCCACAAGACTCCGAATCGCGTTATGCCGTTGAAACTTCATTGTCGCATTTCCGGTAGCCTGAGCGCGCGGCTTGCAGTTTCGCGGCCGCGCATGAATAAATATACATCGGATTGTATAAGTATGCAAGGCCAGTTCGCCGGAATTGTGGAGAATCCCGGCGGCTCTGCCGCGAAGAACGATCGACCGGCGCCCGTGAGGGGCTGGCTCTCGATCACCGAATGGTAATCTCCGGATATTCCTCGCCGAGCCGTTTGCTCACCGCCGCCGGCGGCCGTGCTTAACCTTGCCGCTGACCAGCAGCCGCGGCCCTAATACCGCTGCTCGAACTCCGGCTCGACGGGGTTCTCGAACAGCGAGGCCTCGCGGGTGACGATGGTCAGCCCCGAGGGGGTGACGAAGTAGTGGCGCTTGTCCTCGACCGGGTCGAAGCCGATGACAGTGCCCTCGGGAATGTGAACGTCGCGATCGATGATGGCGCGGCGGATGCGGCAATGGCGGCCGATGTTCACATGGGAGAAGATGATGCTGGCGTCCACGTTGGAGTAGGAGTTCACGCGCACATCCTGCGACAGCACGGAGTTCGAGACGGAGGCGCCGGAGATGATTACTCCGGCGGTGATGACCGAGTTGACCGCCATGCCTGACCTGCCCGGCTCGCCGAAGACGAACTTGGCCGGCGGATATTGGCGCACGCGGGTGCGGATGGGCCAGCTCTTGTCATACAGGTTGAAGATCGGCGAGACGGAGCACAGGTCCATGTTGGCGTCGTAGTAAGCGTCCAGCGTGCCCACATCGCGCCAATAGAGCGCCTGCTGCTTGTTTTCATCCACAAAGCTGTAAGCCATCATCTTCTTCTTGCCCAGCAGGTTGGGCAGAATATTGTGGCCGAAATCGTGCTTCGAGTTGGGATCCTCGGCGTCGGCGATGAGCGCCTTCAGCAGTACCTCGGTGTTGAAGATATAAATGCCCATCGAGGCGTCCACGGCGTTGGGATTCGTGGGCGAGCGGAACGTGGTCGAGGCCGGCTTCTCCAGGAAACACAGAACCTCTCCGGTCTTGTCCACTTCGACCACCCCAAGTTGCTTCGCCTCGTCAGGAGAAACCGGAAGCGTGGCCAGCGTGATCTCGGCCTTGGTCTCCTTGTGCTGCTTCAACATGCGGCTATAGTCCATCTTGTAGATGTGGTCGCCGTAGAGGATAATCACGTACTTCGGCTGTTCGCTTCCGATCGAATAGATGTTCTGATAGACGGCGTCGGCGGTGCCCATATACCAGTTGGAGCCGGTGCGCTGCATGGGCGGCATAAGCTCGAAGAACTCGCCCAGTTCCTGGGCCACAATGCCCGTCCACCCCTCGCGGATGTGCCGGTTGAGCGACAGGGCCTTGTACTGGGTCATGATGAAGACCCTGCGCAGGCCGGAGTTGATGCAGTTGGAGAGGGTGATGTCGATGATCCTGTAATGCCCGCCAAAGGGCACGGCCGGTTTGGCGCGATCGCGGGTAAGTGGAAAGAGCCGCTCTCCGGCTCCGCCCGCAAGCAATACTCCAAGTGTGTCTCTCATATCCGCTCCACCCTGCCCAGGGTGCATCTTCCGTTCCGAGGACGCCGCTCCAGAAGTGCCGTTACACAGTACAGCATAATTCTCCGCCGGCACATTTCATGAGCCAACCCGAACGGCGAAGAATACCACACACAGATGAACCTGGGAGCCCGTCTACTGAATCGACTCAATTGTATCGAGGATGGTCAATCCAGGATGGTCAATCCAAACAAAATCACCGGCTCCCGCCACGCGCGGACCAGCCGGGACTGAAGTGCTGCTTAACCAGCGGAAGCGGGCCGCGCTCCAAAACGCCTGCGGAACTTGCTTACCGCTTGGTCTTGAACTTGTACTCGACGCCGACGGAAATGGCGAAGTTGACATCGTACTGGGCGGTCTTGGGCCCATAGTTGATGCTGTAATGGGTCAAAACCGCGTCGGGAGTGACGCGAAAGACCCAGCGCGGCGATCGGTTGAGGTCGAAATGGCCGCCGGCAATCGCGGCTGGAGCGATCTGGTTGTTATAGAAACCGACCACCGACGGAGAATTTCCGAGCAAATCCTTCTCGAAGTTTCCATAAACTCCGCCGGCAAGGACGTGAGCGAGTATCGCGCCATGCTTATTATGCGGGCCGAGCCACTCCGGGCCGGCGGTAAAGAAATACTCGCTGACAAACGGCCCCTTGATCGGCCCTCCGTTGGCATTCGCATCGTTGGGCGCGGCGCCGCTGGTGCCCACATACCCGCGGCCGCTTCCCTGCAACGCCCAATGCTTGCTGAACCAATAGGAGGCGGAGAGATCGAGGCCGCCGAGGTTGGACCCTTGAAGCAGGTTCGGACCGGCCTTCATGTGGTCGTAGGCCATGCCCAGCGAGACGTCGAAGCGGTTGTCGTAGCGCACATTGGCCAGCGGATCGCTGGCAATGTAAGTGCCATTGCCGCTGGTCGGCGTGGCGGTCACCTGGGCCTGGGCGCGGGTTCCGGCACACAGAGCCAGTACGGCTACAGCTAGGAGAGAGGCGAAAGAACTGACTTGGAGACGCATCACCATTCAGCTTACAGGACCACGCCAATGGGGGACAATACTGAGCGGCCGCATTCCCCGAGGTCAAGGCTCGCAGCGCTCAGTCTGGCGAGTCCACACCAAGTAGCGCGCCGTCTTCAGAGTTTCCATCGCCGAAGCGCCGATTGCGTAAGCCGCCGAATCCGGCGAGAGCGGCGACGCGGCGTGCGATCGCCACTCCAGCGGCAGGCGGCTGAAGATCAGCCCTGCGCGGGGCAGGTGAAAGGCCGCGGAGACCACTTCCGCCGAGCGCCAGCCGTGGGCCTTCATGATGCGCGCGGAGTAGCAGGCATTCTGGATGGTATCCGTGGCTTCCGGCTCCACAAAGATGGCGGACTCCGGAATGCCTTGGGCATGCGCAACACGAGCCATGACGCTCGCTTCCACAAACTGATTGTGCGCCGCCGCCCCGGATAGTATCAGCCGTGGGGCGACGCCGCGCTGGTACTCGCGCACGGCCTCGGTGACGCGGGCCAGTTGAGCCGGAGTCGGGTTGCCGTCGGCGTCGGCTGGGGTGCCCAGAACGATGATGGCGTCAAAGCGGGTAAGCGACGTGTTCGATGTGGGCGCTAGTTGGCGCGCGATGGATGCCCAGGCCAGCAGAGCCAGAACGGCCGCGCCGGCGGATATGGCCAGCCGAACCCGCCAACCCAAGCGTTTGCGCCGGCCCGGAGTACGCCGGCGGCCGAGTCTGCGGGGCTGATTGCGGGCCAAGAAAATCTCCTCCATCCTCCACTGTAACGTGGAAGATGGAGGCGCGGCCGCACGGCGTGCTTGCCGCTCGAACAGATCAGCCCAGGTCCGCCGGGGAATCCCAGGACAAGAAGACAAAATCTTTCAGTGGATTTCGCTGGCGAGGCGCGACTTCGTGGGTGAGCAGTTGCCCGTTGGTCAGAGCAGCCGGCTCGCCTTGGTAACCGAGGGCAATGACGGAGCCGAGAGCGAATTCCTCCGGGATTTCAAGAGCTTGGCGGGCAGCGTCCTGGTCGTAGCCGGCCATCTGGTGGGCGGCAAGGCCGAGGGTGGAGGCTTGAAGAGTCAGGTAAGACGCCGCCGCTCCCAGATCATAGAGGGCAACCCGGTTGGGAGCGCCGTTGTGACTGAATTTGGTCTTGGCCGCGCCCAGGATCAGCACCGGCGCCGAACCGGCCCAGGCTTGGTTCGCGGCCATGAGCGAGTCAAATATCTTTTTGTAGGTGATGGAGTTGCGCGTGCCGACGAGGAAGCGCCAAGGCTGCTCATTGTAGGAGGAGGCGGCCCAGCGGGCGGCTTCAAAGATCTTGGCCAGGTCGGCGGGTACTACGTCGCGGTCGGAGAATGAGCGCGGACTCCAGCGATTGAGGATCGCGGGCATGACGCCCTCGACGGGCGGAGCCTGTTTCAATCGGTTGACTTCACTGGCGGAGAGGGTCATGGGCGGAACTCCTTTCAAGATGGCGAGCCGCATCCCTTTGATTCCGGGAGGGGTGGAAAGATTCTTCGGGCCAGGGATCATGGAACGAAGACTAAGGGAAGATTTGCCGTGGGACGGATTCTCCCGCTCAAGCCGCCTGGCCTACTCGACAGGATCGCGGCAAACCCTACGGCGAGCTGCGCCAATCACGCAATCCCAAAGCCTGAAACCACGCCCAACGACGGGCTATACTTCTGCAATGCGCAGCCGTGCAGCTTCCGCAAACCGCGACCGAACCCAGCGTGCCTCCTCACGCCTTGGGTTCGTTGCAACCGTAATTCGCCGCGGCGAGGCGGGGTGGCCGGCATGAGCTACGCGGTCAAGGAGATCTTCTATACCCTGCAGGGCGAAGGGGCGCAGACGGGCCGCGCGGCTGTTTTCTGCCGGTTCGCCGGCTGCAATCTGTGGTCGGGCCGAGAGCAGGACCGCGCGACGGCAGTCTGCCGGTTCTGCGATACCGATTTCGTGGGCGTGGATGGAGCGGGCGGCGGCAGGTTCGATTCGGCGGAGGTCTTGGCTGAGGCGATCGAGCAAAAATGGCCCAGTGATTCCTCTCAAGGTCAGAGGTTCGTGGTCTGCACCGGCGGAGAACCGCTTCTGCAATTGGACGCGAGCCTGATTGAAGCGCTGCACTCTCGCCATTTTGAAGTTGCCGTCGAAACCAACGGAACGATTGCGGCTCCGGCGGGCTTGGACTGGCTCTGCGTCAGCCCCAAGGCGGGCGCGGAGTTGGCGCAGAGGAGCGGGGATGAGTTGAAGCTGGTTTATCCCCAGGCTGGAGCCGATCCCAGTGAGTTCGAAACCCTCTCGTTCAAGCACTTCTTCCTCCAGCCGATGGACGGGCCCAACCGCGCGGTCAACACCGAGCTTGCGCTGCGCTATTGCTTCGATCATCCACATTGGCGCTTGAGTCTGCAGACCCACAAGTTCCTCGGCATTCCCTAACCTGCGAAACGAAGGAACCGAGAGCGAGGGCGGCAAAGAGCACGCTGTTTCTTGCGTTTTCAGACCCAAAAGTCGCGATCCGGGGGCGAAAAACGGCAAGAAACGGCAGGTAATGATTACCATTCGGTCAATAGGGGAAATTACTAAGCTATTCATCCGTATGGAGTTACGAGCAAGGAGGTCGTAGAAAAGGGGCCCCCGGAGGGGGGAGGGGGTGGGGGTGGCACCGCGAAACCGAGCTGATGGCTCACGATGCGACGAGAGGTGACAGGAGCGCATATCGTCATTTTGCGCTGGAGGGTGGTAATTCTCTGCACCGGGTGGAGGCGGTGTTGTTGCCCAAGGGTTCGGGAACTTGTTCGATGGCTGCGATGATATTCCTATGCGAGTGAGTTGATATGCCCGCAGGAATCCCCCAAGAAGTTCCTCCCGGCGGCGAGTATTCCCGCAAGGGTCGGCCGCGGCGGATTCCGCGTTGATTCTTGCGGCATTTGCGGCACGGCACCCGCCCCAGAGGGTTCCCCGGTATTCGGTCGCGCCCTAACGCAACCTGGACTTGAGGAAAAATTCCCTATTGTCTTGAGTCTGAGGTTCTGTGTGTCTTTCAGTAGACGAGACGCAGGTCCTTCGACTCCGTCCGCCGCGGCGGACTTCGCTCAGGATGACAATTCACTTTATTGAATACATTTCAGACTCTGGACACTAACGTCTGTTTCCTGTCCTGATCAGCCGCATCAACCCCCGAGGCTTCAAATCCGCATCGAGAATCTTGCGCGGTTCTCCCATGGTCTTGCAGACCGCCTCCGCCGCCAGATGCCCGCTTCGCGCCGCGCTCTCCATCGTCGAAGGCCAGCCGGTCGCCGTCCAGTCACCGGCAAGAAAGAGATTCGGCCAGGGTGAAACAGACTCGGGCCGCGCCGCATCGATCCCAGGGGGCACGCCGAAGGTGGCCCGCATCTCCTTCACCAGCGCAACTTTCTCCAGCTTCGCCTCGTTCACACGCGGGAAGAACTCCGCCAGTTCCGCGATGGCCTGGCGAATCGCCTGCTCGCGAGGCAGCGCCGCAAAAGCCCGCGTAGCGCTAACCACCAACTCGATATAGTGCCCGCCGCGCCCGGTCTGCAAGCGCGACTGGTTAAACATCCAGTGAATCTCGCGATCCAGAAGCACCGCATGCTCCAGTTCCGTAATCTCCCGGTCGAACCACAGATGGACGCTACAGATGGGCCAGTGTTCGTGGCTTGTGATCTTATGGAATAACTCCGCCGCGCCCTCCGCCGCGGGCAGATGCGGCAATAACTGCGCCGCCGCCTCAAACGGCAGCGCCAGAATCACAAAGTCCGACGCGAGTTTGCCGGTCCGCGCGCGAATCGTCCACTGCGCGCCGTCCCATTCCGCGCCCTCCACATGCGCGTTGAACCTCACGCTGCCGCCGCGCTCGCGAAGAAACGGAGTTACATTCGTGTATAACTCGCTCAGCGGAACGCGGCTCATTCCCATGCTGCCCGCCTCGGCCGAGTTCAAGAACAGCTCGCGGATCACCTTCGCCGCGTACTGTACGGCAATGGAGTCAACCTCCGAATTCAGCGCGCTGGCGATCACCAGCCGCCAGAAGCGATTCAGCGCGCCCTCTGTCTGCTTGTGCCGCCGGAGCCAATCCCCGAGCGACTCCGCCGGATCGTCGAGCGCCCCCGGCCGCAGGATAGCCCGCATCGCCCGCCCCAGCGCCAGCTTGTCTTGCAGGCTGAAAGCCTTCGCGCTCAGGAAGCTGGGCGCGCTGTGGAGCGGAGCGGGCAGGCGCAGCGGCCCGAGTTCAAACGGCCCCAACCGCGACCTTCGCCCTCCCGGCTCGATCATCGTGATCTCGCGGGTCCAGTGAATCCGGTCCGCGAAGCCGATGCGCCGGTAGAACCCAATGAGATTCGTGCAGCAGCCGAAAAGCACATGCTGGCAGTTATCGATGACCTCGCCGACGCCGGGATGCGGATAGGACGAAGCGCGCCCGCCCAGGTAGCCGCGCCGCTCGACGAGTTCGACGCGCAGCCCAGCCTCGGCCAGCGCGCAGGCCGCGCTCATCCCCGCCACGCCGCCGCCGATGACGGTGACGGTCTTGTTCGAACTTTGCGGCAAACCGGTCAACGAGGGCATCTCATGGTTGAAGGGTACGGGCCTTAGCCCGGTTGAAGGGTACGGGCTTTAGCCCGTACGTCAGCAGCGCCAGAATAGGTGGGCTTTAGCCCCTGAGGGAAGCCTGTCTTTGGAAACCCCATGTACTCATAGAGAACAGCATCCGCGACAATTCTTGCTTGAGCGGGGTTTGCGCGAATGTACTCTATGTGCCTTAGCCAATCCTCTTCATCCCGGATATGGTGATCGGTGAAACCAGGCTGCCAAATCTCTCCTGTCCATTCAAACGCGCGCTTGGCACGGAATGAAAAGCTACCCTTGATCAATTGGACGGACTTCTCAATAGTGTCGAATGGGGTGATGAGCAGATGGAGATGATCGGGCATCACCACATAAGCATGGAGCCTGTATCCAGTTTCGTCATAGTGGTTCAGTGTGGAAAGCATGAGCCGCGCCCAGCGCTCGTGGCGAAAGAAGGGTTTCCGGCCCACTGTCTGCGTGGAGACGAAGTAAGATAACTCGTTGCTTCGACTTGTCTCTCGCCTGGGACGCATTCTTTTCCCTCAGGGGCTAAAGCCCACGCCTTTGAGTCTTCTAGATGTACGGGCTGAAGCCCGTACCCTTCACCGAAGCCCGTACCCTTCACCTAAGCCCGTACGGCCATCGAAACCCAGGTTATTGTACGGCCACCGAAACCCAGGTCATTGGACAGTTTTCCAATCGGTAGGAACTTCAAGGATGCGTTCGGAAAGCCGGGCGATGTAGCGCACCGCCTGGATCATCTCCTGATATTGAATCCGGGTGGGGGCGATGACGGCGACGGTGCCCAGGCTGGCGCCGCCCAGTCGCGCCGGAGCGCCGATCAGTACCAGATCCTGCATGGCCGGCGAAGCCTGGTCGAGGCCCACCACCACGCGCACTTCCTGCTGGCGGCCGTCCACGTATGCGGTAAGCAGCTCCACCAGCCGCTGCTTGGCCTCCAGAGCCAACAGCATCTGGCGCAGCCGCTCGCGATCCAGCTCGTTGGTGATCAGGTTGGCCATTCCGTCCACATAGAGGGCGGGTCCGCTCTCGCCGCCGGTCAGCGCTCCCTTGCGGCAGAGTTCTTCCACCGAGTCCAGCATCCGGGCGTAGGCTTCGCGCTCCAGCTCGACGCGCCGTGCCACTTCCGCGCGGATGCGCTCGATGGGCCAGCCGCGGAAGTTGTCGTTCAGGTAGCGCGCCGCGGTCTCCAGCTCGAGGTGCGTCAGTTCGCGGTCCAGGGTCAGCACGCGGTCCTGCACCGCGCCGGCCTGGGTGACCAGAACCGCCAGAACCCGGCCCGCGGAGAGGCGCGAAAAGTGAATGTGTTCCAGCACCTGGCCGGCGGTGGAGCTGGCCAGCGCCACGCCGAGACCGCTGGAGATGAGCGCCAGAACGTGCGAGGTGCGCTCCAGGTATTCATGACTGCTGGCCACGCCGGTGAAGCTGTCCTCGATCTGCTCGCGCCGGGCTTCGCTCAATTGCGAGGAGGCCAGGCCCGCAGCGCCAAGGTCAGCCGCGCCGTGGGGCATGGGGCTGGAGGGCTGCGCGCCCGCGGCCATGCGGCCCGACTGCGCATCCTGCCGGGTAATCTGCTCGACGTAGTAGCGGAAGGCCGCCGCGGTGGGAACCCGGCCAGCCGATGTGTGCGGCTGCTCCAGCAGGCCGGCCTCGCCAAGGGCGGCCATCACGTTGCGCACCGTGGCCGAACTCAACCCCTCGCGGTCGGCAAAACTGTGTGCAACCGCCTGCGAAGCCACCGGTTCGCCGGTAGCGATGTATTGCTCGATGATGGCCGTAAGCACCAGCCGCTCTCGCGGGCTGACGCGCGCATCGGGCATGGTCCCTGCTCTCTGTCCCGGCTGCCGCGGCGCAATGAAATTCGCCGGCGACCGGTCCCAGACCCGCTAGCGGACAACTAACCGCTCATTTATCTAATACTTACGCAAGAAAACAAGCGGAGTTGCCCCCTCCTAATACTAGGCAGCGGCGACTGGCGCTGTCAATTCGACAGGCCGAACTCAAGATGGGCGCTCACCGGGGGGAACCCGCGCCGGATCTCTGCTCAGAGTTACGCGGCTACGGCTGGTTGTAATAGCCGGTGTTAGTCCGCGCGGAAAGCCCAGGCTTGTCGACGACCACCTTCAGGTCGTGATACTCATTGGCGCTATCCGCGCGCGGCGGGTCGAATGACAGGGTGTAAAAGGCGCTGGCGTCCTGGACGCATGTGTCGATCTCGGCCGCCAGGTCGTTGCTTGGAGTCAGGACGAGTCCCCCGCTCTGGGTTGCAATGACCTTCAATCCCAGGTTGGGGGGATCCGCTTGCTTGACCAATTTCACCCCTTTCAGGAAGCTCTGATAGGTGAAGGTCCCCGGCCCGGATTGCCCCTCGGAGACGCTGTAGAGTACGGCGTGGGTCTGGCGCAGCCGGGTTGAGAAATCGACGATATGGTCGAACAGATCCTGCTGGCCCTGCGATGAGGCCTCAACGGCCGGCCCGTTCAGCAACGGCCAACCGGGGCCGACCCAAATCAGCAGTTTCCTCCCCGGTTTTTTTGCTTCCGCTTCGATCACGGAGTCCACCGCGTTCAGGGAGAGTTGGAAGCGCTCGAGGGCCCCGTAAAGCCCCGCCGAACGGCCAATCGTACGCAACCCGCTCTCGGCCTGATCCAGTCGCGCGGCCAGCGCTTTCCCATCCGCGGAAGGCCGACCCTGGACTTTCACGCCCTCATTGGTCAAGAACATGATCGACACCGGCTGCGCGAGGCGCCCGCCGTTCTGGAGCAGAAATCTCGAGATCTCCTGCCGCTCAATCGCGACCGCCGTGAATGGCTGGTTCACGGTATCGAGCAGCAGAACGACTTCAACCGGCGGACCGGCCTTTTGAGCGGCTCCGTCGAAGGCGTGAAAGGAGAGAATCTGCGCGGGCAGTTTGTTGTCCAGCAGCGAAAAGTCCTTGAGTTCCAGGCCGGGCACCGGCTTTCCCGACTTATCCGTCACCACCACATCGAGCTTGATGCGGCCCTCCTCCGCGGCGGGCGCGGGGGCGGGGCGCTGGGTAAGCGCGGGCGCCACTTGAGGCTGCGCCTCGGCTGCCGCCGGAGCGGCGGCCTCTTGTGTGAATGCAAGTACGGGCAGGCAAAGAAAAAGCCCCGCGCAGGCGCGCTGTAGCAGCTTCATTCCGTTCACCTCACTGAAATCCGCCATATTCGGCGCAAAGAGTCTGGCCGGTCACGGCTGGTTGTAATAGCCGGTGTTAGTCCGCGCCACCAGCCCTGGCTTGTCGATTTGCACCTTCAGGTCGTGGTACTCATTGGCGCTATCCGCGCGCGGCGGGTCGAAGGAGAGCGTATAAAAAGCGCTAGCGTCCTCAACGCAGCTATCGATCTGGCCGGCAAGATCGTTATCCGGACCCAGCACGCGCCCGCCGCTTTGCGTGGCAATCACCCGCAAAGACAGGTCGGAGGGAACAGCCTTCTCCGACGACTTCACTCCTTTCAGGAAATCCCGATAGAGCAGCGTATCGGGACCGGGCTCCGCAAACGAAACGCTGCACAGGGAGATGCGCGCCTCGCGCAACCCGGTAGATAACTGAACGATCGAATCGAAGTAATTCTGCTGGACCTTGGATGAGATATCAACTCTCTGATTGTCGAGCATCGGCCAGCCATGGCCGGCCCAGATCAGCAACTTCCTGCCGGGCTTCCTTGCCTCAGCCTGCGCGATCTCCGTGAGCGCCTGAATCGACAGCGCAAGGTGCTGGATATCGTCGAACTCTCTCCCCGACCGGCTGATGGCGAGGGCGTTGCTGTCGGCACGATTGAGTTCCGCTACCAGCGCGTTCCCATCCGTCGAAGGCTGGCGCTGAACACTCACGCCCTGGCTTGTAAACCAGAAGATCGATGCCGGCTGGGCGAGATGGCCGCCGTTCTGGCGCAAAAACTTCTCGAACTCCTGGCGCACGAAGGCGACGCGGAAGAGCGGGAGATTTACCGTATCGATGAGAAGAACGACTTCAACCGGCGGGCCGGCCTGTTGGACGGTTCCGTCGACGGCGCGAAAAGAGAGAATCTTGCCTGGTTGATTGTCGTCCAGCAATGTGAAGTCTTTCAGGTCCAGGCCGGGCACGGGCCTTCCCGACTTGTCCGTTACCACCACATCGAGCTTGATGCGGCCCTCCGCCGCGGCGGGCGCGGGAGCGGGACGCGCGGTGAGCGCTGGGGCCGCTTCAGGCTGCGCCGCGGCTGCCGCCGGACTGGCGCTCTGCTGCGCCCAGCCCAGCGCCGGATAACAAAAAAGAAGAGCGAGACAGCTAACTTGGAACCTGCTCATGGGATTCACCTTTCTGAAACCTCCACTGAAATCTTCGCTGCAAGTCTACGCCTGCACGCCGGCCGGGTCATAATAGGAGCAGCATTGACAACCTGGACAAGCCGAGCAAGCTAGAGATGTCGCGATCCCTTGGCGCGATAAATTCCGCGCTGGGAGGCTCGCATGAGCGTCGGTCGCCGATCGGCTGGTTTGCATGCTGGTCAGCGATTTGACCGCCGGCAGGCGACTCCGGTTAGGTTGAAAAGGACGGCCGAAAACGGTTTGGAGGAGTTTCGAGCGATGATGCGGCGATTGGCAGCGAGGGGGAAACTGGCAGGACTGTTCGCGTTGAGTCTTACGATTCTGTCGGCGGGCTGGGTCTTGGTCCAAGCCCGGCCGACGCCGGCGCAGGAGCCAGCCCCAACCAACGACGCGGCCCCGGCGACTCCGCCAGACTACCCGCACTGGGCGGAAGACCTGGCCGCATGGCGCGCGGCGCGGGAGCGGGAGATCGGCGCTCCGGACGGCTGGCTGACGCTGGTGGGGATGGAGTGGCTCCAGCCCGGCGTCAACTCTATAGGCGCGGCCCAGGACAACCAGATTCGCGTGCGTGCCCAGGCCCCGGATCACATCGGCTTGCTGAGGGTGAGCGCCAATCAACCAGGCGGAAAGCAACCGAAAGGCAAGCAGCCGAGCGGCCAGCCCGCGAACGACCAGAATGTCCAGTTGCTTGCTCCGCCGGGAGGCTTTCCTCCCGGTCTGACGATCGACGGCAAGCCGGCGCATGAGGGCTCGTTGACGGTGGATGGCCCCTCGCCCTCGACGATCTCCTGGCACGGCGTAACCTTTGTAGTGCTCAGCCGCGGCGGCCGCTATGTTGTGCAGATCAAGGACGCCAGCTCGCCCGCGCGCGCTGCGTTCAAAGGGCTTAACTGGTTTGTTCCCGACCCGCGCTATCGCGTACAGGCTGCGTGGACTCCGTACACGCCGCCGCGCACCGTGAAGATACCCACCGTTCTCGGCACCACCATCGACCTGGCATCGCCGGGGTTTGCGGAGTTCCTGCTGGACGGCAAGCCCGTGAACCTGGAGCCGGTGATAGAGAAGGGCGCGGAGGGGACGCTGTTCTTCATCCTCAGAGACGTGACCAGCGATATCGCCAGCTATGGAACGGCGCGCTACCTGCACACCGGGTTGCCGGACCACGGGCTCGACCAGCCGGGCACGCTGGTGCTGGACTTCAACCTGCTGGAGAATCCGCCCTGCGCCTACACCACCTATGCCAACTGCCCCCTGCCGCCAGAGCAGAACCGGCTCCCCGTGGCGATCGAGGCGGGCGAAAAGCTCTATCCGCCGCAATGAGATTTGTGCTTTCCGGGGTCGCCATTGTCACACCCGCGCTCCCAGCCGCGCGCGGCAATTCACCCATCGTACTGTAGCCGTCCAGCGGCGCGCCGATTGCCTCCGCGCCGCTAGCCACGACAGCCTGGTTGAAGCAGGGAATTCCCGACGCATCCCGGCGAAAGGGCCAGGGAATCGGCCATGCGCGGAAATATTCTTCCTTGTGGTGTCAAATTGGCGGATACTAACGTCTAAACAATGGAGCGAAGCGGCGCAGCCCGGCGGGTCGCCTTCGCGCTGGAGGCGAGGTCATGAGAGCAGGTTTCAAGAGCTCGAGAGCAGTTGCGCTGGCAGCATTGGCGCTGGCGCTGGCCGCAACGCTGTGGGCGCAGTCCACTCCCCAGGCGGGATCTCAACCGGCTCCGGCCAACACAGCTCCGGCCAGTGCCCCATCAGCCCAGCCCGCGCCCGGAACCTCCCCTGTTGGCGGCGACACCGCTTCCGCAAGCTCTACTAAGCCGCCCGCGGCCGGCGCGGCACAGGCCGGCACACCCGCCGCCCAGCCTGCGCCCGGAACCACTCCTGTCGGCGGCGATACGCCGCCCGCCACTACCGGAAAGCCGCCCGCCCCCGGAACGACGCCTGTCGGCGGCGATACCGCGGCCACCGCCAGCGTCAACCCCGACAAGGTGATCGAGCCGGGCAGCCAGAAGGTCAACGTGAAGCCGGGCTCGATCCAAGACGTGAACGCGGTGGGCAATCGCGATATCGGCGGGCGCGGCATTGGCAACTGGTACTCGACCGACTACGAGATCAAGATGGGCAAGCAGTACGCTATGGAGATCGAGAAGAGCACCAAGTTCATCACCGACCCGGTGGTTTTGGAGTACGTAAACCGCGTCGGCCAGAACATCGTCAAGAACTCCGATTGCAAGGTTCCGTTCACCATCAAGATCATCGATTCCGACGTGATCAACGCCATGGCCTTGCCGGGCGGCTACTTCTATGTCAACTCGGGATTGATTCTGAATGCCGACGAGGAGGCCGAACTGGCCGGGGTGATGGCCCACGAAACCGCCCACGTATGCGCCCACCATGCGGTTCGCGAAATGACGCGCCTCAACTACGCTCAGATCAGCATGGTGCCGGTCATGATTATGGTTGGCGGGTGGACAGGCTACGGCATCTACGAAGGCGCGCAACTGGCCATCCCGATGACCTTCCTCAAGTTCTCCCGCGAGTTCGAGGCACAGGCCGACTATCTGGGCGTGCAATACATGTACCGGGCCGGCTACGATCCGCAGGCTTTCATCAGCTTCTTCGAGAAGATTCAGGCCCTGGAGAAACGCAAGCCGGGCATGGTGGAAAAGGCCTTCGCAGACCACCCGCAGACTCCCGAACGCATCCTGCACTCGCAGGAGGAGATTGCCCAAATCCTGCCGGCCAGGGATCAATACACGGTGACCACCTCGGAGTTCGACGACATCAAGGCGCGGCTGGCGCGCATTGAGAACAAGCGCCGCCTGACCGATTCGAAGGGCGCGCCGAAGCCGTCGCTGCGCCGCCCCGGCACGAGTACCGGCGACCCGACCGGTTCCTCGAGTCCATCGAGCACGGGAAGCGGGAGTGGCACATCGACCTCCGACGACGGCCCGCCCACGCTGCACCGGCGCGACGACCAGAACTAGCAAGGCCATCCTGCACGGTCCGGCGGTTCCATCGCCTAGGACTACAGTTGTGTCTCACTCAATTCCTGGAAGACCCGCAAGGGCCCGGGCCTAAATGCCACGTCAATTCGCCATCTTTCAGGGGGCTAAAACCCCCTGCTTCCTCCGGAATCTTCGATTTGCAACTGTAGTATTAGGCCTTATTGGCTTTCGCGCCTGTGCCGGTCTTGCGCCTGGCGCGCTTCTTTGCGGCGGGTCTTTGCAAGGTCTGGAGCGCGGCTTTCATGGCGGCTTTGCGGCGGCGAATCTCTTCTCTCGAGTACATGGTGCCGCGGCATTTCTTTGCGCCGCAGTTGCACAGGGCTTCGTCCGCACCGCCGTCATAGAGGCAGTAGTCGTAGGTGAGCTCCTCGCCGGCGGAGATGTTCTTGATGGCCTTTATCCAGACTCGGCCGCGCACTTCGCCGCTCTCGCAGTTGGGGTCGCAACTGTGGTTGATGAACCGGGCCGGACCCTGGCCGTCGATGACGATGGAGCCGTCGCCGAGTCCAAAGAGATAAGTGATGGCCGAGTTCTCGTAGAGGGCGTCGGCCTCCTCCTTGCTGAGGCGGGGGCCGGTATATTCGGCCACACGCGCGCCTTTGCGGATGGGCGTGGTGGTGAAGCACCCGGTGGCGTGTATGGCGGAGGGGTGGATGATGAGTCCCATGCGAGTGTGCGATGCTTTCCTTTAGCGGGGATTGGACTGTATGGACCGCATCCTATCATTGAAGGGGCCATTGAAGGAGCGAGGGGGAAGGGAAGTGAGACTGGGCTTCACGCTGGCGGTGGTTTTGGGTTGCTGCGTGGCATGGTGCTTGGCGCCTGCGCCGGCGGCTCATGCGCAGACTCCGGCGGGCGGGGATGCGGCTGGAACGGGCTCCGCGCCGGGCCAGAGCAAGCCGGCCGGAGCGCCTCAGCCGGGAGCCAGTCCGCAGTCCGGGGCCAATCCGTTTCCCGAGGATACAAGCACGGTTCCGGTTTTTCCCTCCAGGGGAACGCCGGTCTTGCCTGAAGGGACTTACAACGGGGAGGATAGCGCGCGCGTTGCGTTGCCGGGCGATGACCTGGACCCTGTACGGAGCCCCGACGACCCAGCGCCTGAGATTGGGAGCGCGCAGGACCAAGAATCGAGTTCCAGCCTTGCGGGCCTGGACAAGCTGCTGCCCAAGCCGGACGACGATCAGCCGGATGGGAGGAGAAAGCTCACTGTCAAGGAGCCGACGCACAAGGAGTCCGCCGGCAGCGATATCGACGTAGGGAAGTATTACCTGCAGACCAGGAATTGGAGGGCGGCGCAGTCGCGCTTCGAGTCGGCGCTGGTTCTGGATCCGGAGAATCCGGAGGTCTATTGGGGACTGGCCGAGTCGGAGCGCCATCTGGGCAGCTTCGCCCAGGCGCGGGCACACTATTTGAAGCTGCTGGACTACGATCCGGAAGGGCCGCACGGCAAGGAGGCGCGAAAGGCGCTGGCGGACCCCCAGGTTGCGAATGCGAAGAGCCCTGCTGGCGGAGCGCCGGGGGCAGAGCCGGCGAAGTGAGCGTCAAGCATGGTGTGACTGAAAGGCTCTACCAGCCACGCGCGCCCATCGTCGAGGGGCAAAACGATGGCGCACTCGACCTTGTCAACCACCCCATCGATGCCTTTCGTCCCGTTGGAACGCAGAATCTCGTCCTCGCGCAGCCGCATGCAGCGGTTGCGATAGACCTCGCGGCTTGAAAGCGTGGCGATGGTGCGGCCCGAACCGCCATCTGCGGGATTCATGAGGTCTACTTCAAGCTCGATGCGTCTCTCGCCTGCTCATCCCAGTAGAAACCCCGCCCCATCCGTAAGGAAGTGGGCCAGCATATTGGATGGAAGATCGCGACGCCATACGTAGAGGAGCGCGAAGACCGTCGCAACGCCGAAGACGGGAATGAGATGGACGAGTCCCCAGCCCGCAAAATGCGCGGCCGTGAACGTCGCCACCGACAGAGCGATTGCAAGCACAGTGCTTCCAGTCAGCTGTCGGACCTTCTCAATGATGTACCCGCGGAACAGGAGCTCCTCGAATACCGACGCTCTCAACACCATGAGCACGCGGAACCAGTAGGGGAGATTGAGGATGATCCGCCGCTGTTCGAGGGCAGCGGCCGTGTCCAGATGGAATACCCGCACGATCACGCCGAAGTGAAGCACAAACACAAGCAAAGCCGCCGCTGCGCCCAATACCGCGAAGAGCAGAGACTTCCAACCAGGACGGCGAAAGCCGACCGAACTCATGGGCAGCCGTTCGACACGGCCCAGCCAAATCAAAACTGCCGCCGCGTAAAACCACCAGACTGCTTCCCGGCTCAGCAAGGCTGCAATGGAACTGCCTGGAGCGATCCATCTCCCGATGGGCAGCGAGACAAGGATCACGGCTGCGATGAGACCGCACGAAGCGAGCACAGTCGATCGTGTGGACTTCGATTGCGCAGATTCCATCGTCACAGAACGCGTTTCCTCTCAAGTTCTTGGCTTTTCTAGTAGAGAAGATACGGCGGCGCTGAATCCAATGTTCCATTTGCCGGAACGATTCCAGCTTCTTAGCTTCGAGATGTTGTTTCCGACTCTTCCCGCAGCCGGTACTGACGCAGTCGGCCGAGCAGCGAGGCCGGTCCGCTCACCGTCAGCCGCACGAGATTACCCTCATACTCCCGCTTATGAATCACCATCCCCGCCTCGATGGCCGCAAGCACCCCGCCTTCCTGCTGCGGAACCCTGAGTTCCGCCTCGATGGTCGGATCGGAGTGCAAAGCCCGGTCGATGGCCTTGAGCAGGGCATCCATACCTTCGCCTTCGCGCGCTGAAACCGCGACCTCGCCGCCTGCCTGCGAACGCGCCAGCAAACCGGCACGCTCATGCTCCCCGAGCAGGTCGATCTTGTTCAGCACCTCGATGCGCGGCTTGGCCAGAGAATCCAGCTCGCCCAGAACCTTCTCGACCTGAGCCTTCTGTTCCTCTCCATAGGTGGATGCGGCGTCGCGGACGTGCAGCAGCACCTCGGCCTGCGCCACCTCTTCCAGCGTGGCGCGGAAGCTGGTCACGAGCGTGTGCGGCAGGTTGCGGATGAAGCCCACGGTATCCGATAGCAGCACCTTGCGGCGGCTGGGCAGCTCGATGGCGCGGAGTTTTGGGTCCAGGGTAGCGAACATGCGCGGCGATTGCAGCACCGCGGCGCCGGTCAGGCAGTTGAAGAGAGTGCTCTTTCCGGCGTTGGTATAGCCCACCAGGGCCACTGTGGGAACCGGAACCGACTCGCGCCGCTGCCGCTGCTGCTTGCGAACCCGGCGCACCGAGTCCAGTTCGCCCTTGAGGTGATCGATGCGGTTCTGAATTTGCCGGCGGTCCGTCTCCAGTTTGGTCTCGCCAGGGCCGCGGGTGCCGATGCCACCGCCCAACTGGGACATTGCCTTGCCCCGGCCTGTGAGCCTGGGAAGCAGGTACTGAAGCTGCGCCAGCTCCACCTGCAACTGACCTTCGCTGGTGCGCGCGTGGCGGGCAAAGATGTCCAGAATCAACTGCGTGCGGTCCAGTACCCGGCACGGCAGAGCGGCTTCCAGATTGCGCAATTGCGTGGGTGTCAGGTCGTGATCGAAGAGCACCAGAGCGGCGTTGGTGGAAGCGGCGACTCCGGCGATCTCCTCCACCTTGCCCAAGCCGACCAGAGTGGCGGGATCGGGCCGCGGACGGCGCTGCATCAGCTCGGCAACCACCACTGCGCCGGCGCTTGAAACCAGCTCGCGAAACTCGGCCAGAGATTCTTCGGCGTCCAGGCCCGAGACCACGCGCCCCTGCGCCGATGAAGAGCCGGCAATCGATCGAAGCGGCTGTTCAGTTGCGGCAGATTCCAGCCCGGCCCCGTCCGCCGCAGCGGCATCCAACAACGCGGAGTTCGCATCCGCAGAGTCCGCGCACACCACCACTAACCGCGCGCCAGCCACTCCCGCGCGGTTGCTGCGCGCGCGGCCTCCGAGCTCCGCCCGCGTCAGGTCCACTCCTACCAGAACTGCCCGCTCGGGATTACCACCCCAGCGACGAAGACCTGTCGCCGGGGACCCCGGATTACCACCAGAGCCGCCAGTCCTGCCGTCCTGCGCTGCCACTCGAGGCCGCTCCCCGCGAGCTATCGCAACTCCGCGACCGCCGGCGAAGCGAACGCCGAGGGTACCGGGGATGGCCCAATGCCCGTCTGCACGCCCACCGGACGATGCTCGATATGCATCACGCTCCGGTTGCTCACCACAGTTGAAATGGCGTGCTTGAAGATCAATTGCTCCTGGCTGTTGTTCTCCAGAAGCACAGAATACTTGTCGAAGGACCGTATCTTTCCGGTGAGCTTGACGCCGCTGACCAGATAGATCGTAATGGGGGTCTTGTCCTTGCGAACCGTGTTCAGGAACGTGTCCTGAATGTTTTGTGCCGGCTTGTTCTCCATGTGCCGATCTCCTGCTCTTCTCTTGAGGGTTTGAATGCGAGTGCGCGTGCGTGAAAAAGCAAAACCGCGGGCACGGCCGCGGAAACTCCGAAGCCGTCAAATCCCGCAATGTGACAACTTTACAGCGATTTGCTGACGTTTTCAACTCTGAAAGGTTCTCAGAGAAGCATTTGAGCGGGATTCCTCCACTCAAAGCAGTTCCCTGCGACATCTTCCGGGCGCTGGGGACACAACAAACGCGGCCTCCGCGCGATTGTCGAAGCGGCGCCCTCCTTGGGAATACCGTAAGAGATGGAATTACTCCTTTTCCGGGGACAGGCTGCACGGGCAGGCGCAGGCGCGGCCCCCTGCGCGGCTGGAAAGGGAACCCTCTGCGGCTGGTAAAATGGCCAGGTGAAAGATGCTGCCGCCACTTCCGGCGACCCGGTCCGGGCTCCTGCCCCAGCAGCCCAGCCCGTCCCCATGCTGGACCTCAAGCGCCAGTACCGCCCGCTTCACCGCGAGCTGCTGGATGCGCTCGAAGCGGTTCTTGAGAAGCAGCAGTTCATCCTGGGCGAGCCGGTAGCGGCCTTTGAGCGCGCCGCCGCCGGGCAGTTGGGCGTGGCCCACGCGCTGGGCTGCTCGTCGGGCACCGACGCCCTGTGGCTGGCGCTGGCAGCGGAAGGAATAGGGCGGGGCGATGCGGTCGTCACCACCCCGTTCAGCTTCTTCGCCTCGGTTAGCGCCATTCTCCGCGCCGGCGCTACTCCCGTGCTGGCCGACATTGAGCCCACGACCTTCAACCTGGACCCTGCCGCGGTTGAGAATGTTCTCGGTAGCCCTCGCGGCGCGGCCGTCCGCGCCATTCTGCCCGTGCATCTCTTCGGCCAATGCGTCGACTGGGAGGCTTTTTCGCGGCTTGGAAAAGCGCATGGGCTGAAGCTCATTGAAGACGCAGCGCAGGCCTGGGGCGCCGAATGGAATGGCGCAAAAGCGGGCGGGTTGGGAGACGCCGCCGCTTTCAGCTTTTATCCCACCAAGAACCTGAGTGCGGCGGGCGATGCCGGCATGGTCGCCACCAACTCGGACGAACTGGCCGAGCGGGTGCGGATGCTGCGCCAACACGGAATGCGCCGCCGCTACCACCACGACGAGATCGGCTGGAACGCCCGCATGGACGGCTTTCAGGGCGCAATCCTGAGCGTCAAGCTCAAGTACATCGACGGCTGGAATCATGCCCGGCGCGCGGCAGCCAGACGCTATCATGCGTTGTTTCACGCCGCCGGACTGGCCGAGGCCGGCCCTTATCCGGTCCACGGCGCCGTCCTGCCTCATGAGGTTCCCGGCAGCCGCCACGTCTGGCACCAGTATGTGATCCGCACCCCGCGCCGCGATGCTCTGCGCGATTTTCTCGTCATCCGCCAAATCGGCTCGGAGATCTACTACCCCGTCCCGCTCCACTTGCAGGAGGCTCTCAAGAGCCTCGGATACGCCGAGGGCAGCTTTCCGGAGGCCGAACGAGCCGCCAAAGAAGTGCTGGCCCTGCCCATCTTCCCCGAACTGCGCGAGGACGAGCAGCAGACGGTCGTCGGGGCGATTGCCGAATTCTTGAGCTGAGCGACCGCAAGATCTCGCCTCGGCAACCCACCAGAAGCGCGAATTCAGGGCCGCTGTCGAGCCCCATGATAGATGTGCAGGATTTCTACGGCTTCGCCTTTGATGCGATAGATAACAATGTAGGGCAGGCGGGCAATTACCAACTCTCGCGTTCCCTCTTCACGCCCGATGCGGCCACGATAGGGCATGGATCGCAGGGAAGCGATTGTTTCGTGGATTTGCCGGATCGTTGTCCGTGCAAAGCTGGGGAAGTGTCGAGCAAGGTAATCCGCGATGGCTTCGAGGTCATCGGCCGAGGCCGGAGTCCAGCGGAGCCGCATCAGATTCCGAGCATCCGCGCAACTCGGGCATCCATCTCCGCCTCTTCAATGAACAGTCCCTGATCCGCTTGATCGATGCCCTTGCGCACTGCCTCGCGAAAGCGCGCATCGTCTTCGATCAGACGCAGCGCAGCGTCCTGCACCAACCGCGCGGGGGTAACGCCCTCGACGTTTGCCAACTGCGCCAACTGCGCTTCCTGCTCGGGAGTGAACTGGACTTCCATACTGAAAAGTGTTGCAGCGGCACAACGTCCTGTCAAGAACCTGGATTGCGGCAGCTTTCTTGGTCGAATGGGTCGAACGCGGCGCTCGCCGGCAGCAATCAGGTCAGCCTTGCGAACCGCCGCGAGGACTGAGGAAGATCGACGCCGGTGACGAACCAGGCCAAGGCGCCGCATCCAATTGCCAGTAGGACCGAACTGAGACGCAACGAAGCGATCGGCGGCATGGGCGAGCCGGCCACCGTGGTCACGGCGGCCCCGGCCACCACGGTCAGAATGGCGATCCACTGTAGAGGTGCAGCCCGCGCACGGTCAGGGTCTGCGGCTCGCCGCGATAGGCCTCCTCGACGAAGCGCCCGCAACCCGACAAGAGCAGATAAACCCCGCAGATCAAGGTTGAGGAAGCATGCAACTGGAGCAGGCGCAAGAGCGCCACGCCAACCACCACGTTGCACAGAATCGAATACACGGGCGTGGCATAAACGCTGACTCCGGCAAGCTGCGCCAGGCGGCAGACGCGCGACCGAGGATGCGTATAGCGAATCCCTGGCGTCGTTCCGGTGGCGCGTCCATGACAGCAGCCCTGGACCAGGCAGCGCAGTCGGCCCGCGCCCTGTATCCACGGCGCCGCCACGCAGATGGCAGCGAGCGCAACCCGCAAGTCGATGTGCAGCGCGAGCGCCGGCAAGGCTCCGAGCAGAGCGCCCAACATGCCGCCGTAAAAGCCCATCGGCCGCAGCAGCGCCGGGGAACCCTCCACCCACTGAGCCCAGAGCGCCGCGCCCACGGTTGAGCAGAGGAAGATGCTGACCGCGAGCCACGCGCGCCCAGGCCCCAGCAGCGTATCGATCAGCCAGATGCCGATCACCACCCCCGCCGCGGCATATCCTCCGTGGTTGATGATGCGCATCGGCCCAATCCGCCACTCGTGCCAGGAGTTGGCAATCCGCTCCGCAACTCGCAGAATGGCCATCCAAATCTCGCGCATTCGAACCACGAGCGCAAAGGCCAGAACTCCGGCCAGCACGTCGGCTATCGAATGCATCCCGGTGGTGACGCAACTGAGGGCCGCCAGCGCCACCCACGTCCACCAGAGGCGTTTTTTCGCGCGTCCGCCCTCGCCCAATGCTGAAGCGGCAATCAAAGCCCAGACAACGTGGAAGGCGGGAAACGCGGCGATCCCCGAATAGGGCGTTCTCTCCCATAACAGCAACTGGCCTATCGGTCCTGCCGCATGAAAGGGGCGCGGCGGCACATAGAACGGCAGCAGAAGATAGAGCGGAAAGATCAGCGCCATAGCCCTCAGGCCGCGCCCAGCAAATCGCTTGAGAGCGTGGCCGGAGACAGCCAGCAGAGGCGCAAAGATCACCACCACGTAGGTGCTGGCGTAGAGGATCTCCGTCTGGTCGATCACCGGCAGGCGGCCTTCGAAAGGCAGGTAAGTGGGCACCGCGTCAACGGGCCTGCCCAGCGCCCCCAGCAGTTCGAAGATTGCCAACCAGGGCAGCAGGATTACGGGGTAAACGCGCAGCCGTTCCAGAAGCGACGGGGCATCGGGCCGATCCTGGGGCAGCCATTGGGAGAACGGCGGCGCTCCGAAGCGATTGCGCAGGTCGGGCATCTCGTAGCCCAGAACCAGCGCCGCGCTCGCCAGAGCCACGCTGGGCGTGACCAGCCACAATCCGCTGGCTGAGCCGGTGAGGATGGCGACGCCCGCGCAGGCTATCGTGAAGCCGCCATAGATGGGATGCGGAACCAGGCCATAGACGCCGCTGGCGACGAAGCGCGACGGAGGGAACGCGTTCATCGGCAAGCCGCCACCGTAATGCCAAAGCGATAACATGCCCGCCGCCATCGCGATCACACCCAGCGCCAGCAGCGCAAATCCAAGGTCGATGGAATGCAATGCCGCAAGATGCAAAGCGCCTCGCGCGCCATGAGCCCACAGCACCAGCGCCAGCGGAAGAACGGCGACGAAGAGTGTTCCGTAGAGCACCTTGGGCAGACGGGAGCGAGTCAGATTTTCCAATGGACCACCTCGTGAATTGCCCAGCCGTTGCTCACTCGTGCCTGCGCGTTCAGGATTCCACGGCTCCGCCACTTTTGCTCTTCTACATTGAAGAGAGAGCGCGGAAGCAATTTGCGCAGGGCCGGCGCTCCAGGGAGGATTGTAGTGCCCAGCCGTCCGGCGCGCAGAGGGAAACTCTCTTCCATGCGCAGAGTGGCGCGGCGCAGCGCAACTTCAGAATCGGAGACCGACAGAGTTTCGCACCGGACGCCGTTGTGGACCGCGAAGCCGGTCGAGTAGGCGCCTTGCCAGTCGATCCAGGCCAGCGAGTCCTCGGGCGAGACGAAACGCCCCCAACGCAACTGACTCATCGGCAATCGCCACGGAGGCAGCGTCACGGTGAGGCACTCGGCATAACCCAGGCCAGTGAGTTCGCGGTCCCCGATGCGAAGGTGAACCGAAGCTCTCGGCTGCAAGCAGTTCCATAGCACGGAGCCGGAGGCGTCCTCGAAGACGGTGTGCTGGAATGGCGCCGCGGAAGCCTCCCATCTGCCCGAGACTCCCAGCCGGGGAAGCTCGACAAGGATTTCGCCGCCCGCGGAAGAGAGCCGGTAGCGAGTCATCGAAGCATGAGATTCCACCGACCGGCCATCGACTGAAAGGACACTGCTATAAGCCGCATGGAGGCCGCGCCAACGCAACTCGGCGCAGTAGAGGATGACTGCGTCGCCCAGATCGGTGACGCAATCCATATACCATTTGACCAAGAAGAACGGAGTTGCTTTCACCCGCGGCCGGGCTCCTTTCCGAGCTGCATATCGAATTTGGAGGTTTCTCCGGGAACGCCCGATTATATTCCCTGCATGATAGGCAGAGGAAAGCCAAAGCGAACCCGAGCCTTGCGTCTCTGTCGCAACTACTCCAAACCGCGAACCTCAAATCGGGGTACGAGAGAAGGCGGCCATCTTTCTGAAAGCGCGATCAGCCGCAATGCCTCCCAGCGCAAACAGCATCGGAAAGCACTCCAGCGTATAGCGCGCCTCCGGAGCCTCCACGGTCATCAGCAGGCAACTGCGCAGCGCCATATACGCCAGCATCCACCCCCAGAAGCGCGGCCGCAGGCACAGCCCCGCCAATCCCAGCAGCAGGTAAAGCGCGTTCAGCCCCGCGCAGGCCCAACTCACCAGCGATTCCGCCGGGTGAGGCGCATAATTCCACCAGTCCAGGTCGTCGTAGACGTTCTCCACCCTCGGCCGCAGCCACATGTCGGCTACGCGCCCCAGCGGCAGCCAGACGTAGAAGCGCGCCGGGTGGGCAGCCACGCGCTGCTCGGCCAAGCGCGCAAAGCGCTCGTCGATCTCGTGGGTCAGCGCCTGCCCGCCGCGGTTGTAGTCCTCAGTCAGCGCCGCGGTCTCAGCATACTGCTCAGGCGAGTCGAAGGCCCGGCTGGGAAGCTTGCTCACCTCCAGCGGCCCGCCGGGCACATTCCAATAAATGTCGAAGGTCGAAACGAAGTCCAGGCACCAGCTCTTTACCCAGCGCTCCCAGCCGGGATGCGGATCTTCATCCGGATCGGTCGCCAGTCGCGGCGCCAGCGGCTCAAAGACGTGAAAGACTTGCCAGTTGCGCCAGGTCCAGGCGGCAAAAGGCATCAGCGCCAGCAATACGCAGACCACGGTCATGCGCGCCAGCCTCTGGCGCGAAACCGCCCCGCGTCCCAATCCCACCAGGAGCGCCGGCGCCAGCGTCCCCCCCACCAGTGCCCCATCCGGTCTCATCAGTGCCGCAAGACTCACCGCAAACGTAAACCAGAGCGCACAGCCCCACCCCGGCCTTTCCCTGAATCGCGCCGCCGCCCAAAGCGCCAGCGCGATCGCAAACAGAGTCGGCGATTCGGGCATCGGAACCACCGAATAGAAAGCCGTGAAGGGGCAAAGCGCCGCCAGCCAAAGCGTCATCAGCCCTGCCCCTGGCGAGGCAATGCGGCGCACAAAATCGGCCAGCAGCAGGCAGCCGGCCAGCTCCAGCGCAATCTGCGCCCAGGCTGCCGAGGCGTAGTTTTCCATCCCGAATACCCGGAAGCAGGCGGCCAGAAACAGTGAATAGCCCGGCAGGCGGATCAAAGTGGGATACATCTCGCCGCTGGCCCCGGTCAGCGCATAGCGTCCGTGGAGCAGCAGGTTCTTCGCCAATCCCCCATAGACCGGCGCGTCCCCGGTTACCGCGAAGAATTCCCCGAGCATCCACAACCGCAACCCCAGGCCGGCGGCAAGGGCCAGCGTCACGGGCAGCGCCCGGCGCACGCCGGCAAATCTCCGGCCCGGCGCCGTCAATTGACTCTCGTGGGCAGCTTCCATACGATTCGTACTGTATAGCGTAGACCGTTGCCGCGGTTTTCGCCCAGGTGGAGACCAGACCAGCCCAGCTCATGGTAGATAAGCAGGTTTTTTTCGACCCCGAACGCAAGCGATGGAAGCGGCTACGGCGCATCCTGGACGCGGCAGCCGTCACATTTACGCTGGTGCTGGCCGCTTTCATCTTCAACGTGCTGCGCAATCAGCATTTGCCAGAGCTGCTGCTGACCACCCCCAAGCACAACTACAGAGCTTTGCCCGACCGTCCTCCCCTCCTGCATGGCGCCAAAGGCCAGCGCTCCGCCCGCCGCAAGACGGCCCGCAAACCTTCCGAGATTCCGCTCAACACCGGTGAAGGTCTGCGCGCGGCCTATTACGTCGCCTACGACGAGGCCAGCTACTCCTCGTTCAAGGAGCACGTCCACCAGATCGATATGCTGTTTCCCGAGTGGCTTCACGTGGACGCGCCCCAGCCCACGCTGCTGGGCCTGAATAACGAGAGCCATCGCGAGTATCCCATCATCGACGGCGCCGCGGTCCACGACCCAGACGACGGAAACCGGATCAAGCTCGTCATCCAGGCAGCCAAGGAAGACACCGAAATCTTCCCTCACTTGAACAACTTCAACCCCAGCACGCAGAGCTGGGATGCCGGCTTCGGCGACGCCCTCAGGGATGCCGGCAAGCGCGCCGCTCTGCGCCGGCAGATCGTCGGCTTTTTCACCGCCTATCCGGTTTATCGCGGCCTTTCGCTGGACTTTGAGAGCCTGCCCGACGATGCCGGCCCGGCCTACCTGAGCTTTATCCAGGAGCTTTACGGCGACCTGCGCGCGCGTGGCCTCCGCCTCTACGTTAATACCGCTGTTTCCACCCCCGAGAACGATCTCAAGCTGATCTCCGCCAACTCCGACGGCATCATCCTGATGAATTACGACCAGCATCAGGCCACCAGCGCCCCCGGGCCCGTCGCCAGCCAGGAGTGGTTCGTAGGCAACCTGACCCGCGTCCTCAAGATCGTGCCCAAGGACAAGCTCATCTGCGCCATAGCCAACTACGGCTACGACTGGACCCTCTCCATCCCCAACCCCAAGGACAGAAGGCATCCCAAGCCCCGCGTTCTCAACACGGAAGACCTGCCCGTCTCGGACGTGTGGCAGCGCGCCTCCGATGCCGACGCCGACCTAGACCTCGACTACGACACCCTCAATCCCCACTTCGAATACATTGACGAGGATCTGAACCAGCGCCACGTCGTCTGGTTTCTCGACGGCGTCACGGTGCTCAACGAGTTGAGAGCGGCCCGCCAGCTCGGCCTGCAGACCTTCGCTCTCTGGCGCCTCGGCGAGGAAGACGGCTCACTCTGGAGCGTCTGGGACAAGCCCAGCAATCCTGACTCACTCGAGGTACTGGGCTCCGTGCAGCCCGGCCACGATGTGGATACCGAGGGCGATGGAGACATCTTGCGCGTAACCGGCCTGCCCCAGCCCGGCAAGCGCACCGTCACCGTCGACACCGACGAACTCGACCCCCGAAAAAAGCTCATCGTCGACGAGCACATGGACGTGTATCCCCGCACCTATACGATCGAGCAGTACGGCTACCGCCCCAACCAGGTGGCGCTCTCCTTCGACGACGGCCCCGACCCCAAGTGGACGCCCAAGATCCTCGATATCCTCAAGCAGAAGAACGCCAAAGGCGCCTTCATGCTCATCGGCGCCGAGGCTGCCGAGAACGTGGGCGTCATGAAGCGCATCCTGCGCGAGGGCCACGAGATCGGCAACCACACCTACACCCATCCCGACATCAGCGAAATCTCCCCCCGCCAGCTCGACTTCGAGGTCAAGGTCACCGAACGCCTCTTCGCCAGCAAACTCGGCATCCAGCCCCTCTACTTCCGCCCTCCATACGACATCGACGAGGAACCCGACACCGACGACCAGGCCGCGCCCGTCGTCCGCATTCAGAACGACGGCTATACCATCATCGGAAGCAAGCTCGACACCAATGATTGGAACGAGCATCCCAAAAAGTCTCCCGCCGAGATGGTCCAATTGATTTTGGGTCAGTTGGAGACCATGAAGGCCAAGCCGCAGTTCCGCGGCTCCATTATTCTGCTCCACGACGGCGGCGGCGACCGCTCCGCCACTGTCGCCGCGCTCCCGATTCTCATTGACACCCTTCGCGCCCGCGGTTACTCCATCGTCCAAGTCTCCGCGCTCATGGGCAAGACCACCGCAGAGGTGATGCCCCAGCTCACATTCCGCCAGTATCTCCGCGCCTTGCCGGACTCCATCGCCTTCTCCAGCGTCGCCCTGATCGCCAAGTTCATCTTCTACGTCTTCTTCTTCGGCGATATCCTCATGAGCGCCCGCCTTATCCTCGTTGGTCTCTTCGCCATCATCGACCGCCTTCGCAAGCCCCGCGGCACAGCCTCGCCCGGCTACAACCCGCGGGTCGCCGTCCTTATTCCCGCCTTCAACGAGGAGACGGTCATCGTTCGCACCATCCGCTCCGTTCTCAACTCCACTTACCAGAACCTCCACATCATCGTCATCGACGACGGCTCCTTCGACCGTACCGCCGACGCAGCCCGCGAGGCCTATGCCGCCGAGATCGCCGCCGGCCGCCTCCAGGTTCTCTCCAAGCCCAACGGCGGCAAGGCCGCCGCCCTCAACTACGCCCTCGATCGCATCAGCGAAGAAGTCTACGTCGGCATCGACGCCGACACCGTCGTCGCCGCCGATGCTATCGCCAGACTCATCCCCCACTTCGAGGATCCCCGCGTCGGCGCCATGGCCGGAAACGCCAAGGTCGGCAACCGCGTCAACCTCTGGACCCGCTGGCAGGCCCTCGAATACATCACCAGCCAGAACTTCGAGCGCCGTGCCCTCGACCTCTTCCACGTCGTCACCGTAGTCCCAGGCGCAATCGGCGCTTGGCGCACCGCTCCGGTCAAGGCTGCCGGCGGCTATCCTCTGAATACCGTCGCCGAGGACGCCGACCTCACCATGAACCTCCTCGAACAGGGCTTCCAGGTCAACTACGAAGACCGATCGCTGGCCTACACCGAGGCACCGATCGACGCCAAGGGACTGATGCGCCAGCGTTTCCGCTGGTCCTTTGGCACGCTCCAGGCGGTCTGGAAGCATCGCGCCGCCTTCATCCGCAACAAGGCCATGGGCCTCTTCGCCCTGCCCAATATCCTCATCTTCCAAATGTTCCTGCCCCTGGTGTCGCCCTTCATCGATCTTATGTTCGTGGCGGGTATCGTCAATTACTTCATCGATCGCCACTACCACCCCGTAGCCGCCTCGGCCGCGAGCCTGGAGAAACTGCTAGCCTACTTCGGCGCCTTCCTGCTCATCGACTTCGTCACCTCCTCGGTCGCCTTCTCGCTGGAGCGCCGCCACCCCGCCAACAAGGGCTCCGGCTGGCTTCTCTTTCACATCTGGCTGCAGCGCTTCGCCTACCGCCAGGTCTTTTCCATCGTCCTGTTCAAGACCCTCAAGCGCGCCATCGACGGCAAGCCCTTCAACTGGGACAAGATCGAGCGCACGGCAAGGATGAGCAAGGCGACCGAAGCACTGACGGAGATGCCGTAGCCTGGGTCCGCCAAGTCCTGGCTGGGCGTCTAAGCCCTCGCCTATTATGCTTGGGAGTTTGGCAACGCAAGGCCGTTTGGACCGCTGAGTGGAGGGGCCGCAAAGGAGCGTACCGCTGATGCACAAGCCGCGCGTGCTCTTCCTGGGCCGGACCACGCTCGACCTTCTCTACCGGCTCGACCGGATGCCGGAAGAGGACACGAAAGTTTATGCGCGCGACCTCCAAGCCGCGCCCGGCGGACCGGCACTCAACGCCGCCATCACCCATTCGCTGCTCGGCGGCAGGGCCATGCTGATCAGCGCGGTCGGCGGCGGCCCGTGGGCCGCGCCAGTGCGCAGCCAGCTTCGCCGCCACGGCATTCACTTGCTTGACCTGGCCGCAGGCACGGCCTATGAAACGCCGCTCTGCGCCGTGCTGGCCAATACCGCCAACGCCACCCGCACCATCGTGAATCCGCCCATCTCCCGGGTTCCCCTCCGCCGTCTCGGCGCTTCATGGGCGGCTGAGGTGCCGTCGTCCTGGGGCGGAATTCCGCCTGTCGTTCTCACCGACGGCTTCTTCTTTGAGGAAAGCTCGGCCCTGCTCTCCGCCTGCAAGAGCGCGGGAGCGGCGCTCTGCCTGGATGGCGGCAGTTGGAAGCCGGGAACCGCGAAACTGGCTCCGCTGCTCACGGTTGCGATTTGCAGCGAACGCTTCGCCATTCCCGGCCACAGTGGCGGCCTAGACGGCGATTCTGAGGCCGTCTTTGCCTGGTTTGCCGCCAAGGGAGTTCCCTATGTGGTTGTCACGCGCGGTTCGAAGTCCATTCTCGCCAGCGACCGCGGCCGCCGCTTCGAGATCAAGGTGGCAAAAATCGCCGTCACCGACACCCTCGGCGCGGGCGACGTCCTGCACGGAGCCTTCTGCCACCACTTCGCTGGCAAACCGGACTTCGAGCCGGCGCTCCGCCGGGCCTCTGCAATCGCAACGCTCTCCTGCCAGGGCCTTGGCGCCCACGCATGGGCCAGGCAACCCGGCAGCAGCACCACTGCGTGATCGGAACATTTCCGCATTCTCTGTCAAGGGCAGCAATTCAGCGCCTCGCTGGGGCAAGCGGACACTAGTGTTCCGAGTCTGAAGTTCTTTGAGCCTTTGGGGAGACGAAACGCAGGTCCTTCGACTCCGTTTGGCGCACAAAACGCGCCAAACTCCGCTCAGGATGACAGTTCACTTTATTGAGCGCATTTCAGACTCAGGGCCCTAGGGGAGCCGGGAGTCGCGAGTGCCGATGCTTGGGACGCAACTCCCGGCTGGGAGGGCTTGAGATGTGGGGCGCGGTCTGAGGCTGCGGGACTCAGGGTATGAGACTGGGCTGCGGGCTCAGGCTGCGGTCTTGGAAGCTTGCCTGGTTCTCGCCAGGGGGTTCAAGGTGACGGGTTGAAGCTTGAAGGAGTTGTTTCCAGCCGGGATCATTGCCATGGGAATGGGGAATCGATCCGGCCTTGCATGGAAGTTCTTCGACTCTAGCCAGGCGCAGAGCCGGGCATCGTGAATCTCAGGCTGGTCCTGCCAAAAGTCAGGCGACAGCCCACACTGAATCTGGAGATGATCCAGTTGCAACTCGATGACCGCAACTTGCTTAGGAAAGTAACGCCGGACATTGGAGACACCGACGTTCAACCCCGTTAGGCTGCGGCCCTTGCTTTGTGTTTTGACCACCATAATTGCCTGCCCTTCAACGTGAGATGAAGTCAGTCTAGGGAGCGAAGGCGGGAAAGAGCCGGTTCTAGAGCGGGGAATCCACAGCGGGATATCCTCATTTGAAACGCACCAGACGGCGGGACCAAATTGGCACGATAGTGCGCCCTTTTATTTGTTCTGTCAAGATGACTTCGGCCGGGGTCAAAGTCCCGTCAACACGGGCAAAGCAAGATCGGACCGCGAACCCTTTTCCTCGCGGACGATCTGGCCGTCGCGCATGTACAAAATCCGGCTGGCGATGGCCGCGGCCTCGGGATTGTGGGTGATCATCAGCGTGGTCTGACCCAGCTCGCGGTTCGACCTGAGCAGCATGTGCAGCACGGCTTCGGAGTTCGTTGTATCGAGGTTGCCAGTAGGCTCGTCGGCCAGCACAATGGCCGGCCGGGTGATCAGAGCGCGGGCAATGGCCACCCGCTGCTGCTCGCCGCCGCTCAGCTCCGAGGGCCGGTGCGGGAGCCGCCCCTGAATCGACAAAAGATCGCTGAGATGATCGAGATACTTGAGGTCCAGCGGCTCCATCTTTCCACCGGTGGAGCGCCCGCTGACGGCCCAGGCAATCTCGATATTGCCCATTGCCGAAAGCGTGGGCAGCAGGTTGAACTTCTGGAAGACGAAGCCGATGCGGTGCTTGCGCAGCCGCGTGCGCTCGCCGTCGCTGAGCGTGGCAAAATCCACGCCGTCGATCACCACGCGACCCGCGGTGGCCTGGGTAAGCCCGCCCAGCAGGTAGAAGAGCGTGGACTTGCCCGAGCCCGAGGGGCCGACAATGGCCACAAACTCCCCGCGCTCGACGGCCAGAGAGACCCCGCGCACCGCGGTGACCTGGATTCGGCCCGCCGTATAAACCTTGGTCAGGTTCTCGGCGAGGATGATCGGCAAAGACGATTCTGGCTGCACAGTTGCTATTGTAAATGCACCGCTTCACTCGTTCGCAGCTTGCGAACCCTTGTGCGACCGTTCGGTAGAACTTACGGATATTGAATGGTTTAGTCTAACCTTCACCGTTCTACCCGTAAAGAGCGTCAAATTCGGTTTGGGCTTGGCGGGCTGGTGGAAGGGGCGGACTGGGGGCCGGCGGGGTAGGTGCCGCGTGCAGGAAAGGCGAGGGAGGCACGGGAGATTCCGGGCAGGGTTTCGAGGAGATACTTGAAGACCGCGGACAGCGAGGTGTTGCGCTGGGCTTCCCGAGCAGTCACATCCGCTTGTGACAGAGTGCACTGACAATGGTCCTCAGCCTGCATTCGGCTGTTTCCATCCGAGCCTGAGTTCCTCATGCTTAATCCAGCGCCCGGCAAGGAGGCCGAAGATGGCCAGCAATTCTCCATGGCGAGTGGGTATTGGCAGGAGTTTGTCTTTCGCAGCGGCAATGGCAATCGTCCTGTGGCCGGCGGGCGGTTGGGCGCAAACACAGGCGCCGTCAGACACGGTCTTCGAGATGCCCGGCGTTTTTCGCATCGCGCTGCCGGCGGGCTGGCAAAAGACAAAGGTGATCGACGATCGCCTCACGGTGGCGGCCTTTTCCAACAAAGATCTGACGCTGGAAGTCATGCGCGATCCAAGCCGCACCTCCGTCGAGCAGTATGTCCAGACCATTCCAGATCGTAGGCTTCGCGATGAGGCCGACGACTATCCGGGCGCATATTCGCCGCTGGAGGTGATGTCCAATCCAGCCGCTTTTACGGTGGAAGTTACACTTCATTTCGATGAATACACGTCCATCGGCGGATTGCCGGCCTTGTGGGTGCGCAACCGCTTGGAGTATTCCAAGCAGCCCGCGGAGACTCATGCGGCTCGCGTATGGAGTGTTCTCATCCTCAGCCCTGGCGATTATTGGAGCTTGGAGTTGCGAGGCGACGACCGCTCCTGGCCCGCCGACGACGGCGATCTTCGGCGCCTGGTTCGCTCGTTTCAATTGCTGGAGCCGACTCTGACGCACGCCAAGGCCGCCATTCCCGCTGAGGCCTGGCAACAGGCGCCCTCTGCGCTGCCCGACGGCTCCTGCCAGTTTGCCGGCATCGACAGCGGCATCGGCACGGTCGTTCCGTGCGGCTGGGAGGTGACGGAGCGAAGCCAAGGAGCGAAAGATGCGGCCGATAAAGGCGACCCCATTGGCCTGGAACGGTTGGCGCTAGGCACGTCGGCAGTTCTCAGTCTGTATCACTATTCCTTTAGCTTGTCTGCCGACGAGTTCTTTCAGGAACAGGAGAAGGGCTTGGCGGGCGAGGTGAAGGCTGAAAAGGTCAGCGGCAAGAGCATGTCGTACAAGCGAAACGACAAGCGGGATATCTCAATTGACGGTCTGCCGGGGACGCGCATCTGGGCCACAGGGCGGGACAAGAAGACTCATGGCGACGTTTCTCTGCAGTTGCTGACTGTCTCCACAGGAACGGATCATTTCTCCCTTGTCTTGAGCTCTGGCCCCGACTTTGCGCGCGATCATAGCGACGACATTGACCGGATCTTCACTTCTGTCCGTCTTTTTCCCTTGCGGCCTGAATCCTCCATGTCCTCGAGCCAGCTGACGTCAACCGGCGAGAAGACCGGCGGACTCTTTGCCGGGATTGACGTTGGCGACATTGGCGACGCCTTGGACGCGTTGGACCAGTCCCTGAAGGTCAATTTGAACGCTGCTTTTACCGGCTGCGACACTCACCCTCCCCACCCTCCTACCAGCGCTCAACTCGATCGCGCCCGTGAAGACGTTCGACTCTTCAACGACTCCAACTCACACCTTCGTCTTGGCGACTTGCTGCGTTCGAGCGGCGACTGCGCCGGCGGATCCGCGGAGTTCAAGACTGCCGTGCAAATCAATCCGCGCAATTCCGAGGCAGATCGGGAAGTGGCCAGAGTCTACCTGCCGATCATGACTGAGGCCGTGGAAGACACCATGGCGGATCGAGGGAGCTTCCCCTCCTTTGTGCCCGCAGAGCATGGCGATCTTGACCGTGCCATTGCCGCGTGGGAGAGGGCTCTGGCTTACGAATCGAACAAGAATATCGAAACTCTGGCCCACGACGAATTGGCCTCGCTTTATGCCCTCAGCGGAAACACACTCTTCGCGTTGTTTCATCACGGAAATGCCGGAACAACTGCCCCCCCGATACATCGCTCCAAGGACGAGATCGCTGCCGCCACGAAGGCATTTAACGATCGCGTCACGCAGGCAAACACATTCGAAAAGACAATGGAAGGCGATCCCTCGCTTCAAAATCGATTGCACTTTGCGCAGCTGGCGATGAGCTATGGGGATTTCGCCGGAGCGAACTCGCAATGCCGCCTGGTATACCGCGTCAACCCGCGCGATGCGGGAGCCCTTGCCTGTCTGGCGGAAATATCCGAAGCACAAGGCGAACAGCCGGCCATCGCCGGTTATGTCAACGAATGGCTCGCGATCTCTCCGAATGCGCCGGAGGCCTATTTCTGGCTTGCGCGTGCCTTTCTATGGGATCCTGCCGATTTCAAGAAGGCCGCCGAGAGTTACAAAGCGGTGATCGACAACGCCGGAAAAGCGCAGATCGCCGCTCCCATGCTGCAGGAAGCACGCGTCTATTGGCCGCGTTCGTATGAGAATGCGGGAATGTGGCAGGAGGCCGCCAATGCCTACGAGGCTAACGTGCACGATTCCCCTGCCGATGGAGAGACTCTGAACGCCGCCGCCTGGTTCTATGCAACCACCACGTCAAAGCTCCGCAATCCAGCGAAGGCTCTTGCATACGCCAATCGCGCCGTTGCCGCGGCGCCTGCCGATGCCAATATCATCGACACGCTGGCCGAAGCGTACTTCATCAACGGCCGCATCGATCTCGCCGTTGCGACCGAGCAGAAGGCCCTTGCGCTGGCTCCCGATCGCGAGGATCTTCAGAAGCAGCTTACGAAATTCAAGGATGCCCAGAAGCCCAAACCGGCCAAGAAGGTCCAGCCGCAGCTTTCAAAGTGATTATCCCGGTCGGTGGGCCTGATCGTAGCGTCGCCAACCGGGAGGCCGGTGCGGCTCCGAGGGACCGTCTCTCACAGAGGCAATGCTCCAGGATCGAGACGCAACGATTTCCCACGCAGGTTTCCCCTCTAGTGACCGCAGGGCTGGAGTCCACACCCGTCTCGTCTCTTGAAGCGGCCGCCGTCCCTGTTCATTAGCGGACACCCGACGGCGGAAGCGGACATCCATTTCGGTCTCAATGCTGCTGAAGTATCCCGCAAGCCGCTTTGTTCTCATGAAGTTGCATCCTCGACACTTTGGCTCTGGAATTGCTCTCCTGTCTCTGTAGACTCATCGTCACCCGGAGGCCGACTATGACCACCCTGCTGCAGGATCTGCGATTCGCCATTCGCCAGTTGCGCAAGTCACCCGGATTCACCGTCGCCGCCGTTCTGACGCTGGCGCTGGCCATCGGCGCCAACGCCGTGGTCTTCGGAGTCATGGATGGGCTGATTCTGCGCCCGCTGAACGTGCCTCATGCCGAGAACCTTTATGGAACCGAGTACGGCACCGACTCCGGGTGGCAGTCCTATCCCAACTACCTCGATCTGCGCGACCGCAACCGCAGCTTCGAGGATCTTGCGGCCTTCAACTTTGTATTCGCCGGCTTCGATCCGGGCAACGACCCCTCCCTTTCCACCGCTTTTGGAACCACAACCAACTACTTCGATGTGCTCGGAACGAAGCCTTATCTTGGCCGCTTTTACCACGCCGCCGACGAGCACGGATTTGCGAGCACACCCTATGTCGTCCTCACTTACGCTTACTGGCACACGCGCTTCCAAGACGATCGCTCCGTGGTGGGCCGCACGGTGCTGATCGACAAGCATCCCATGACGGTCATCGGCGTGGCGCAGCCCGGGTTTCATGGGACTTTGCTCTTCGTCTCCCCCGATTACTTCATCCCCATTGGCAACGTGGATCTGATTTACGGCCCAGCGACCCTGGAGACGCGTGGCAGCACCACCGCGCTCTTCGAGTCTTTCGGCCATCTGAAGCCGGGAGTGACGCCCGCGCAGGCAGTTGCCGACGTGAACGCCGTGGGAGCTTATCTTGAGAGGACCTATCCCAAGGAGTTCGGCCAGAAGAACACCACCCTTTCGCGGCAAGGCTTGACTTCCTTTCGCAATCCGGCGGAGGCATTTGTGGCCGGACTGATGCTGCTTGCCGGCCTGATCCTGTTGGCCGCATGCGCCAACCTGGGAAGCCTCTTTGCCGCGCGCGCCGCCGACCGCTCCCGCGAGGTTGCGCTGCGCCTGGCGCTCGGTTCCAGCCGCGGGCGCATTCTGCGCGGACTCTTGACCGAGGCCGTGCTGGTCTCGCTTGGCGGCGGCGCCGTGGGGCTGCTGGCCAGTGTCGCGCTGCTGCGCCGCCTCGCCGCATGGCGGCCCATTCCCAGCGCGCCGGTCAATCTGCCCGTTACTCCGGACGCGAAGCTCTACCTGGTTGCATTGGTTCTGGCCTTGGTGAGCGGATTCCTCTTCGGCATTGTCCCGGTGCGCCAGGTGCTCAGGACCAACCCCTACGAGATTGTCAAAGCGGGCTCGACCGGCAAGGCCGGGCGGCGGTTCACCGTGCGCGACGTGCTGCTGGTGTTGCAGATCGCCATCTGCGGCCTTCTCGTCACCGCTTCGCTGGTAGCTGCGCGCGGCATGGTGCGCTCGCTGAGCGGCCACTACGGCTTTGAGCCGCTCAATGCGATGGTGGCCAGCGTAAATCTGGAGATGGCCGGTTACGACAAGGACAAGGAGCCGGCTATGCAAAGGCGCATGATCGATGCCTTGCGGGCGATTCCGGGCGTGGAGCATGTGGGTCTGGTTATCGACTATCCTCCACTGGCCTACGGCAACAATCCCCGGGAGATTATCTTCCGCGACGAGACCGCCGATCTGAGGCAGTCGAATGCCGCCGCCACGCCCTTCCGGTACGAGGTCTCCCCAGGGTATTTTGAAGCAGCCGAAACCAGCCTCCTCACCGGCAGAACCTTTAACTGGGACGACGGCAAGGACGCTCCGGCGGTGGCCGTGGTGAACCGGGAGTTCGCCACTAGGATTTTCGGCTCGGTGACCGGCGCCATCGGCCGCCTTTACAAGCTGAAGGATGGAACGCGCGTTCAGGTGGTGGGGGTGGTCGAAGACGGAAAGTACCTGAGCCTCACGGAAGATCCGCAGCCGGCGATGTTCCTCTCCTTCCTGCAATCGCCATCGGGCTCGGCTTACTTGATCGTGCGCTCGCATCGCGATCCTGTGCAACTCGCCGCCTCGATGCGGAGCACGCTCCAGGGACTGGAAGCGGGGCTTCCGGTCGATATCCTGCCGTGGAATCAAATGCTGCAGGTCGTTCTCTTTCCAGCGCGGATGGCGACCATGGCGCTGGGCGTACTGGGCTTGATGGGCGCGATGCTGGCCATCACCGGCATCTTTGGCATGGCCGCGTACTCGGTGAGCAAGCGGCTGCGGGAGCTTGGCATTCGCATCGCCCTTGGCGCAAAGCGGACGGAGGTGCTGCAGGCGGCTTTGGGACGGCCGCTGAAACTGCTGGCGATCGGCTCGGCGTCCGGGCTGCTGCTCGGAATCCTGGCATCCCGGCTGCTGGCCTTCATCGTCTATGGGGCCACACCCCGCGATCCGCTGGTGCTGGGCGGCGTGGTGCTGGCGATGTTATTGCTGGGGCTGCTGGCCACGTGGATTCCGGCGCAGCGCGCGCTGTCGGTCAATCCTTCGATCCTGCTGCGCGAGGAGTGAGCCGGCTTGATAGAAATGATCGATCCCAAGAGCGGCTCGGCGGTGACTATCGATTCCCGCCGTCGTATCAAGAACGGCTGGCTCTCGCGCCCAGGAGGATTCGCCAAGTCTATCGGGTGGTACGATGGTGGACGACCCCAGACACAGGCTTCTGGAAGGACGCCACGCCATGACACGTGCCAAGGCTGAGTTGAGACGGCTTGCCCCGAGTGGGAAAGGCCGGGTTCTCGCCGGCCGCCTCGCGGCGGTGCTGCTGGGCGCGCTGGCGCTGGCTTGGCCGGCATTCTATAACGGCTTCCCGCTGCTCTACGCGGATTCGATGACCTATCTCGGCGATGGCCGCATCGTAGCCCGGGCTTTGTTTCTGCATCGCTTCTCGGATTACTACGGCCTGCGCTCCTTCTTCTATAGCCTGGGCATCCTGCCCTGGCACTGGAACATAACTCCCTGGCCCATCGCCGCCCTGCAATGCTTCCTGGTTGCCTATGTCGTCTGGCTTGTCGTGCGCTCCATTTCGCCGCTTCGCCCCATAGCTTCTTACCTGATTCTCGTTCTGCCGCTCAGCTTGCTTACCAGCGCCAGTTGGTATGCCGCATTCATCATGCCGGACATTCTGGGCCCGGTCTTGTATCTCTGCATCTATCTTCTTGCCTTTGCCCGCGATACTCTCTCGCGCGCCGAGCGGCTGGCTTTGTATCTCATCGCCTTTTGGGGCATAACTGCCCATGCCACGCACTTGCTGCTGGCTGTCGTCCTTTGCGTGCTGCTGGTCCTGTTTGCCGCATTCGAGCGAAGGCCGTCCCCGGGCCGCTTTCGGGCCGTGGGCAAAGTGGCGGCGATCGTCGCTCTGGCGGCGGCGGCGCAGATGGCGCTGCACGGCTATCTGTATGGCAAGCCCACGCTGAACGGCGAGCGCCCGCCCTATCTGATGGCCCGGGTGACCGCCGATGGCCCCGGACGCTGGTACCTGGAGCAGCACTGTCCCCAGTTGCATTGGGCAGTCTGCAATCATCTCAAAGCACTCACCAGCGATCCGGACGACTTTCTCTGGGCGCCCGAGGGAGTTTACGATAGCAGCTCCAGCGCGGAAAGAACGCAGATCGATCGCGAGGAGATGCCTCTGGTTCTGGCCGCGGTCCGCGCCTACCCTCGCGAGCAGTTTCTAAAGTCGGCGAGTAACTTCCGCGATCAGCTTCTGGCCTTCGGCTTGTATGGTTTCGATTCCAGCCCGTGGATACTGGACCAATTCAATGACGTGCTCCCCAGGGCGCGATCGAGTTATCTCGAGAGCCGGGAGGCGCGGGATGCTCTGCCGCTCGATCTGCTTTCCGACATCCAGTGGTGGACCGTCGTTGCTTCGCTCGGGGCCATTGGAATACTGATTCCATTTCTCTGGCGCAGGCACTCCGAGCGGCTTGCCGGGCTGAGCCTGGTGATTGTCTCCATGGTGGTTGCCAACGCAATGGTCACGGGCGTCCTGTCCGATGTGGAGGATCGCTATGAATGCCGCGTGATCTGGCTGATTCCGTTTCTGGCGGGAATCTTCCTTCTGGATGCTCTCCAGCAACGGGGAACAAGAAAGAGGATCGCCGCCCTGTCGCCGGAAGAACGCTGAAGCGGGGCGGACTGCGGGGTTTACATCGATGGGGAGATCTCAGGAGGCGCGGGCGGCCTCGTTCGGGTTCACCAGGTCGCGAAGCTCCTTGGAAGGTTTGAAGTAGGGTACCCGCTTGGCCGGGACCTCGACGCGTTCGCCGGTCTTGGGATTGCGCCCGATGCGAGGATTGCGCTGCCGGATGCGGAAGGATCCGAAGCCGCGAATCTCAATCTTGTCCCCACCCTGCAGCGCCCCGATCACCGACTCGAAGATGGTTTCAACAATGACTTCCCCGTCGCGGCGAGTCAGGTCGCCAAGGCTGGTCACCTTCTCCACAAGGTCTGCCTTTGTCATTTTCCTTTAGGCCTCCGCTCACAGCATAAATGGATTTTGCCGCTAAGAGCGTGAAAAAGAAGCCCTTCTTGCAAAAAATCCGTATTTGCCCATCGCCAGACCGGCTGAAAATGGCCCCGGCCGGAGATTCAATGCCGCAACCCCGTCCAGCGGCGCTATCATGTCCAGAGTCTTTCCCTTGAGGCCGGAACCCCGGCAGGCGGTGGCCGCTCGCGTGACGCAGTATCCGCAGTACAGCATTGTCATTCCGGCCTTCAATGAAAGCGCCCGCATCCAGGCGACGCTCCAGTCGGTCGCGGCCTGCATCCGCGAACGCGGCTGGCTGGCGGAGGTCATTGTGGTCAATGACGGCTCCAGCGACTCGACCGCCGGCCTAGTCCAGGCCTTTGCCCGCAATGCGCCCGAGTTCCGGCTCATTGAAAACCCCGGCAATCGCGGCAAGGGATACAGCGTGCGCGCCGGAATGCTGCAGGCCCTGGGCGAGGTGGTTCTGTTCACCGACTCCGACTTGTCGGCTCCCATCGAGGAGGCCGAACGCCTGTTCGCCGCCATCGCCCAGGGCGCCGACATCGCCATCGGCTCCCGCTGGCTGGAGAGCGGCCGCCAGACCCACCGCCAGCCCCTCTACCGCCAGTTCTTCGGCCGCTGCTTCAATGCCGTCACCCGCGCCGTCATGGGGTTGCCCTTTGCCGATACCCAGTGCGGCATCAAAGCCTTCACCCGCGCCGCCGCCCAGACCGTGTTCCAGCTTCAGACCATCGAGCGCTGGGGATTCGACCCGGAGATTCTGTTCATCGCCCTCAAGCGCGGCCTCCGCGTCGTCGAGGTTCCGGTGAGCTGGGCTCACGACGACCGCTCCCGCATCAGCTACCTAAGGGACGGCCTCAAGATGCTCGAAGAGATCGCCATCATTCGCTGGAACGCGCTGCGGGGGCGCTACGGCAAGCAGGTGGAGCGGCTTCATCGCGCCGGGCCGGAGCAGCGAGAATAGCCGGAAGGCTGGACATTGAGGGTGGTGGGGCTGCCTAAGCGGCAGTTGCGTAGAGTATCTTTCCATCAGCGCAATTCCGCCCACACAAAGCTGTTTCTGTTGCAAGAAGGCCTCATGAATTCCGCCGAGAATCGCATAGACCCGGAGATTGAACCAGTATTCGGGGAAGCGCCGCCCAGCGAGGCCGCGCCCGATGCAGCCCCCGCGGCTGTGCCTGTCGCGCTGGTTGCGGACGCCAGGGAACTTCGCGGCTTGGAATGGGTCTTCATAGGCGGCCAGGGCCTGCGCGCAGGTTGGTCGGTGCTGATTGCTGTAATCCTGTACCGTCTCTTTACTCCCGTCCTGGGAACAATCGCGGTTGGATTTTTTCCCGCTCTTGCAAGTTCCGATTTCTCGCCAGCCGCGGCGCTCTTTCAGGAGCTGGTTCCACTGCTGTCCATGGTGGCTGCCGGAATACTTCTGGCACGCATCGAGCATCGCAAGATACTGGACTACAACTTGAACGGCCCCCGGCGGCCTTTACGTTTCGTCGCTGGCCTGGCCGGCGGGTTTGCGGCGCTCTCCGTGCTGGTGGGAGCCCTGGCCTGGGGCGGCTGGCTGCACTTTGGCCCAGTCGCGCTCTCCGGGGCGGGGATATTCGAGTCTGGCGCATTGTGGGCAGCCGCCTTTCTTCTGGTTGGCTTCTCTGAGGAGGGAAGCTTCCGCTGCTTCCTCCAGTTCACGCTCACCCGCGGCATCAACTTCTGGTGGGCGCTGGGAGTGATCGGCGTGGTCTGCCTCGACCTGCTGTTGCGGTCCACTGGCCATGCGGGCATCGTCGCCTTCCTCTGGCTGAGCCCTCTGCCCATGGTGAGGGGAGACGGCGCCTGGGGCGTCTATGCCGTTGCGCTGCTAGGTTTGGTTCCCTGCCTGCTGCTGCACATGAAGAAAGCGCCGGGAGCGGCCTTCTGGCAGGCGGCTTGGGTCACCTCGACCCTATTCGGCTTGATCCATCTCGGCAACGGCGGCGAGAACTTTATCGGCATCTTTGCCGCCGCGGCGATAGGCTTCGTCTTCTGCGTCAGCGTGCGGCTGACCGGCTCGGCCTGGTGGGCGATCGGCTGCCACTCCGCCTGGGACTGGGCGGAGACCTACTTCTACGGCACCGCCGACAGCGGCCTGCCCGCGAAGGACCACTATCTGACCGCCATTCCGGCGGGCAATCCGCTCATGAGCGGCGGCACGGACGGCCCCGAGGGCAGCCTGCTGGTGCTGGGCATCATTCTGCTGCTGCTGGTGGCGCTGCTCGCGATTTATGGCCGCGGAAAGTCAGCGGCGCTCGACCCGCCGATCACCCAATCCCATGCAGGATAACCCCATGCGACTTTGGCTCAACCGTACCGGCGAAGTCTCCCTGCGCGAGCAGTTGCTCACCCAGGTGGTGCTGGCCATCTTGTGCAAAGAACTGCTTCCAGGCCAGCGATTGCCCAGCACCCGCGACCTGGCGCGGCGCTTCGGCATCCATCCCAACACGGCCAGCGCCGCCTATCGCGAACTGGAACAAGAGGGCTGGGTTGAGTTCCGTCACGGCAGCGGCGTCTTTGTGCGGGCAACCCGGCCCTCCGCGCCGCTTTCGCCCGAGCTTGCCGTCGATCGACTGATCGGCGAACTGGCGGCCAAGGCGCGGAAGCTGGGCGCGCCTGAGTCGCTGGTCAAAGCCCGCATGCGGCGCTGGCTCGCCAACCAGCCGCCGTCGCGCTGGCTGGTGATTGAGCCGGACCCGGAGTTGCGCGCCATCGTCATGCACGAGATGGAGCAGGCGCTTGCCTTTCCGGTTGCGGGCTGCGCTCCCGAGGAATGCGCAGCGCCCGGCATTCTGGACGGCTCGATGCCCGTGGTTCTGCCCAGCAAAGCGGCGGGAGTGCGCAAGCTGCTACCCGTTGGAACCGAGCTGACCGTGCTCCAGGTGCATCCCATCTCGTTTGAACTGATGGCGCACCTGCAACGCTATATGCCCGAACACGCCGGCGAACTGGTGGGCATCGCCTCGCGCTGGAAGGAGTTTCAGCGCATCGCGCAGACCATGCTGATCGCCGCCGGCCTCTCCCCGGAGAGCCTACTGGTGCGCGACGCCACCCAGCCCGGATGGAAGCGCGGCCTGGAAACAACCTCCGGGGTGGTCTGCGATGCGGTTACCGCGCTGGAGCTGCCGGAAGGCGCATTCCCGCTGCGCTTCACGCTGCTCGACGAGCCAACCCTGGCCGGCCTGCGCAAGCAGGAGGAAACGATTCTCCCTTCCACTTAGCGATTGTGACACTTTCGAAACTGTCCCAATCGCTCCCACACGCGCGCACAACCTCCCTAACATCGGCCTTGTAGTTCACAAGGAGTTCCGATGATCCGTTCACTGCTTCACTCCGTTCTCTTCGCAAGCCTTTGCCCGCTGCTCGTGGCGCAGCAGCCTTCGCAAGCCGCCTCGCCATCCACCACCGCACAGCCTGCTCCGGCCGCGCAACAGGCGGCAACCTCCATCGAAGCCCCGACAAATGTGAGCAAGCCAATCGTGCTACGAACGGGAACAGAAGTTGTGTTTGCGCTTCTAGAAGCAGTTTCAACCGCAACAGCGAATGAGGGGCAACAGGTTCGATTAGTCGTTGCGAATGACGTCGTGGCGAATGGTGTAATCGTGATTCCGAAGGGCACACCCGCGACGGGCAAAGTGACCGATTTACGCAAAGCAGTTGCGGGAACGCGAGATGGCAACCTTCGTATCCAGCCTGTCAGCTTGACCCTGAAAGACGGCCAGCAAGTGAAACTGCGGGAGTACCCGCCGGACGCCTGCGAACCAGATGGCCCATGCTGGTTGCTGAAGGCCCTTGCGATGCCCTTCTATCCTCTCTTTCTCATCCGCGAAGCCGCCGAAAGACGCGACCATCCGGAAACAGGAAAGGAACTCATTGAAAAGGAATGCTCTCCGGAATGGGGATTTCTTGCGGCGAAGTTAAGCGTCCAGCCATCGGGTCTTGGTCCTTCTGAGCAGCCTCCGTCCGCGGACGCAGCCCCGCTTGCGGCCTGTGTGGCACAAGGAAAGTTCAAGTATTTGGATTAGGGTCAAGTGCGCCCGGAACCCGCGAGCAGTCTGGCGTCTGTGAATTGGAAGCTTGCATCAGGAGACAGTCATGCGAACGACCCTTGGTCTTGTCATTCTCTTGTTCCCCTCGCCCTGCGTAATGTCGTCCCTACGCAACTCCAGACCCTTCGCAGATCACTCCCCCAGAAACCGCCCCGTTCATCAGAAGAGCTGGAAACAACGCACTGCCATTTCGCGCAAGCCAACAAGCCGAGAGAGGAGACTCCATGATCCGAAGAATGATTCAAACCGCGCTTTGCCTCATCCTGAGCCCGTTGCTGGTGGCACAGCAAGTTACAGCTCCCGCTACAGAGTCGGCGGCCACGGCAAAATCGCCAGTTTCACTTCCGACCGCTAACTCATCTCCTCGCACGGTCCACATTCCCATGGACACGCTGGTGGTTCTTCGCCTGGAGCAGAGAGTCAGCACCGCAGATGCGAAACCGGGTGACAGGGTTCGCCTCACGCTGGTGAACGACCTCGCCGTCGGTGGCCGGGTAGTGGTTCCGGCTGGTACCTTCTGCAACGTAACCATCACCGGCGTTTGGCGTGCCTCTCCAAAAGATCCATATCTCGTCGCAGGAATCCGATTCTCCGCTCCTAAACTCGATCTTGGGCAGGGACAGAGGATTCAGTTGACAGATCTCAACTACGCCCAGCGCCACGACCACAGCGATGGAGAGGGTCCAGGGGCAGTAGGGACAGTGTTGCTGACTGTTACTGCGCCTCTTTGGGTTCCCTGGACAGTGCTCGACAACAAAATCCAACAAGCCAAGATGGGCCGAGCAGTGTTGGCGGCGAACAGGGACTGGAAGCCGTGTGATATGGAGTATGAGGAGGGTCATCGCTTCAACTACTACGTTCGGCGCACGGTAAACATTCGCATGGACCGGCGGCCCGTTCCAAGCCCCGAGAGACAGGACAATTAGGGTTCGTGGATTCCCAGGTCTCGAAGTCGTGACCCGTTGAACCCCGGCGGGGTTAGGATAGTGCCAGCAACACCATCCTCGATTGCCATGAACCAGCCTGCCAAGCCGGTATATCGTTTCGGCCCGTTTCGCTACGACTGCGGGCAGCGGCTCCTGTTTCGCGAGGACGAGACGGTGCCGCTTGCTCCCAAGGTGGCGGAGACCCTGCGCGTGCTGCTGGAGCGCCATGGAACGGTGGTGGAGAAGGCCGAACTGATGCGCGAGGTGTGGCCGGATACGACCGTGGAAGAGATCGGCCTGGCGCGCAACATCTCGCAACTGCGCAAGGCCCTGGGCGACGAGAGCGACTCCGGCAAGTACATCGAGACGCTGCCCAAGCGCGGATACCGCTTTGTGGCGGAGGTTCTGGCGGCGGAACCGGACGGCGCCGCCCGCGCGAGCGCCTCGGGAATCAAGCCGCCGGTCCGGCGCTGGCGCAGACTATTGCTGGCAGCCGCGGCGGCGCTGATCCTGATCCTCGGCATCGTCTATTGGCAGTTCTACCGGCCGTCGCGCTATCTTTCGTCGGGAGAACACGTCGCCAGCATCGCGGTGGTGCCGTTCGAGTGCCTGAGCCCGGAGCTGGACTGCGGCGCGTTTCCTCGCGGCTTGACCGACCTGCTGGTGGCGCGACTGACCAAGCTCGACGGCGTTCACGTGCTCTCGCCGTCCACGGTCTACCGATACCAGCGCGCCCGGCTTTCCATGGCCTTCATGGCGCGCGTGCTGGGGCTGGACGTGGTGCTGGAGGGCACGATTCAGCGGGTGGGAGACCGGGTGAGAATCACGGCGCGGCTGGTGGATGTGCATAGCGCCAAGCTGGTCTGGTCGGATAGCTACGAATATCCGGTCGAGCAGTTGGGGGATGCGCAGGACCGGGCAGCGCGCGAAATCTCCGCCCAGGTCGCCGCCCATCTGGCCATTCGCGGGCGTTTCCTGCCCGCAAATCCATGATTCTGTCCCGTTCAGGCTTTGCGAAGGATTTCTTCAACGATTCATCGCAGATTCAGAAGCTCGCTTCCGGCCCTGGTGGGGCGATATTGGAGCCAGCGGACAGACTCCGCGGGAGGGAATACCAGTATGAAGCTTGTATCGGCGTTTGCGTTTCAGAAGACAGCTATGAGAAAGAACCTTTTGCTCGCCGCGTTGCTATTCGGCCTGCAAGGTTTCGTCTGGGCTCAGCCCCAGAGCTCTCGCAAGGCTCTCGCCCAACCCACGGAGATTCAGGGCTATCCCTGCGCAAAGGGGTATGCGTGGTTCTTCGCCGACGGAAAACTTGAGCGCTGCGCCGTCACGCGCGCCGTCGCATTCGGAGAAGCGACTGTCCCGTCCGGCTCGTGGATCACGCTGCTGCCCGATGGCAAGCCACGTCTCGCGCAGTTGAAGCAAGATGCGAAGGTGGCGGGCGTAACCTGCATGGGCGGCAGCTGGCTTGGACCCGGCGAAGGCGCGACGACGGCGTTTTATCCCAGCGGCAAGCTCAAGCAGTGTTACCTGGCAGGCGACCAGACCGTGCAGGGGGTTCCCTGCACGAATGGAGGCCTCTTCGGCGATGGCATGGGAGGCGGCGCCGAATTCTATGAAAACGGAAAGCTCAAATCCTGCAAGCTCACGCGCGACTTCGGGGCGCTGCATAAGGGCGAGCGCTTTACGCAGGCCCCGTAATCCATCTTCACGCCATAGACTCAGCCGGGGCGGTATTCTGTCTAGGACCGATGCCCGACTCCGACTCTGTACATCAATCGCCCGAACTCCCTGCCGCGCCTCTGCCGCGCAAACGCAAGCGGCGCTGGCCGCGCATTCTGCTTTGGTGCGCCTGCGGCCTTCTGACGCTGGTGCTGCTGGCCGCCGCGGCCGGCGTGCTCTGGCTGCGCGGGGCGGAGAAAGCTGCGCTGCCGGTGCTCGATGGCGACCTGCATGTTGCCGGCCTCTCCGTGCCGGTGACTGTTCGCCGCGACGCCCACGGCGTGCCCCACATTGAGGCGGCCACGCAGGAAGACCTGTTTGTTGCTCAGGGCTATGTGACCGCGCAGGACCGCCTCTGGCAGATGGACCTCTTTCGGCGCAACGCCAACGGAGAGCTGGCGGAGGTGATGGGATCCTCGATGGCCGCCCGCGACCGGATGCAGCGGGTCTTGCAGATTCGGAACACGGCCCGGCGCGTCTACGGGAGCCTGCCCGCCGAGGACCGCGCCCGCTTCGACGCCTATGCGCGCGGCGTGAACCTCTTCATGGAGCAGCATCGGGATTCGCTGCCGGCCGAGTTCCGGCTGCTGCACTATCGCCCGCAGCGGTGGAGCGGCGCGGACTCGGTGAGCATTGGCCTGATGATGGCGCAGACGCTCGACACGCACTGGTATTCAAAGCTGGAGCGGGAGCGCATCGCCAACCGGCTTAAGAATCCCAAGCTGGAGGCGGATTTGTACCCCGTCGGCTCGTGGCGCGACCGTCCGCCCACCGGCGTGGTGGTGGACCTGAGCCAGCCCCATCCGGCGCCGCCGCCGGCCACGAACGATGACGACGATGAGGATGACGACAACTCCCAGGCCGGCGCAGCGCCGCCGCAAGCTATTGAGAAACTCCTTCCGGTGAAGGGCACGGGCTTTAGTCCGTACATCCATTCAGCAGAGTTATCGCGGGCTTTAGCCCCTGAGGGAAAAGCGGCTGAGGCAAATGAAGACCTAAGCGCCCTGCGCGCCAGCCTCGGCCTGCCCGCCTGCGCCGGCTGTGCGCCCGGCTCCAACAACTGGGTCGTCGCCGGCCAACACACGGCCAGCGGCAAACCGCTGCTCTCGAACGATATGCACCTCGGCCTGAGCGAGCCCAATATCTGGTACATCACCGACCTGAGCGCGCCGGGTTTTCACGCCGCCGGGGTCACACTGCCCGGCGTGCCGTTCGTAATTGCCGGACACAACGAACACGTGGCCTGGGGATTCACCGCGCTCTACGCCGACGTGCAGGACCTGTACGTGGAGAAGCTGGACGGCAAGGGCAACTACCAGGCCAACGACGGGAATTGGAAGCCGCTGGCCGTGGACCACGAAATTATCAAGGTGCGCGGCGGCAAGGATTTGGAACTCGATGTGGAGTCCACGGAGCACGGGCCGCTGCTGAATCCGACGTTCGTCCACGAGAAGCGGCCCATGGCGCTGAAGTGGACTATCTACGATCCTGCGCTGAATGGGCTGCCGCTCTACCAACTGAACGTGGCATCGAACTGGACGGAGTTTTCAGCGGCGCTGAAAGCGTGGTGCTGGCCGACGCAGAATCTGGTATACAGCGACGATCAGGGGCATATTGCTTATCACGCCATCGGGCGGGTGCCGCTACGGCCTGCGGGGCTGGTCGGCGTGCCCATCCAGGATGCTGCGCATGAGTGGCAGGGTGACATCCTTTTCGACGGGATGCCCAGCGCGGTCGATCCGCCGTCGGGATTTCTGGCCACGGCCAACTCCCGCGTGACCACGGAAACGTCGCCCTACCCGATTTCACTGGAGTGGGCCGATCCCTACCGCGCGCAGCGAATCTACAAGATGTTGCAAGGCCGCGACCAGCTCAAGCCCGCCGACATGCTGGCCACGCAGACCGACATCTACAGCGAGGTTGACCAGGAGCTGGGCCATCGTTTCGCTTACGCCATCGACCACACCGACGGCGTGGACGACAGGCTGCGCAAGGCCGCCGACCTGATGCGCAGTTGGGACGGCAAGCTGACCGCGGATTCGGCCGCCGCCTCGATCGTGACCCAGGCGCGATACGCCTTCTGGCCGCTGATTCTCAAGCCAAAGCTGGGCGACGATGCCGCGTATTACAGTTGGGACGAGTCCAACTTCGCAGAGGAAGAGATCGTCATGCGCGCCAGCCCCGACTGGCTTCCGCCGGCTTACAAAGACTGGGACGCGCTGCTGACCGACGCCGTACGCTGGGGCATGAAGAACGGCAAGGCCCCGGCGGACGTGGCCCGCTGGAGCTATGGAAGCTGGCATGTGGTCGATATCGAGCATCCGCTGGGGCAGTATCTGCCGTTGGTGGGCCGCGTGGCCGGAACCGGCCCCCAGCCGCTGAGCGGCGACACTACCACCGTCAAGCAGGTGGGCCGCGAATTCGGCCCCTCGCAGCGTTTCACCATGGACTGGAACGACATCGACGGCTCGACTGAGAACATCGTTCTGGGCGAGAGCGGCGACCCGCTCAGCCCGCACTTCCGGGACCAGTGGGCCGACTACTACGGAGGAACGACCTTTGCGCTGCCATTCACTCCGGCAGCGGTAGCCGCGCAAACCCGGCACACGCTGCGGCTGCTGCCGTGACCCGTCGCGGAAAGCTCCGTGCCCCATGCTTTCTGGGATATTGAGCGAGGGTCGCCGCGGCGACCGAGTTGGAGGATCTGCGGTTTGTTCCTTTGCACGGGAGAATGGTGAGACCTCAAAGCCGGGCACTCCACTTTCGGCGTAGTTCGATCGCGCCTAAAGTGGGATATTCACATAGAAGGGCGTTATGGCATTTTCTCAAGTAGAGCGTGGTTTCGGGCGCTCCAGGTTTCACCCATGAGACCTGGGGCGCTCACCCGCCGGAGCCGGTTTTCCGGCCCCGCTCTCATCCTATTCGCTGCCGCCGTGGCCGTTGCGCCGCAGTTGCTGCGCGGCAACTCCTGCGGCCACGACTTCGACTTTCATCTCGTCTCCTGGCTCGATTGCCTGAACAGTTGGCGGCAGGGAATTCTGTATCCGCACTGGGCGCAGAGCGCAAACTTCGGCGCCGGCGAACCGCGCTTCGTCTTCTATTCTCCGCTGACCTGGATGCTGGGCGCGGCCCTGGGATTCGTTCTCCCTTGGCAGTTCGTGCCGGTGGCGCTGACCTTTCTGCTGCTGGCAGGCACGGGCCTGGCCACCCGCGCACTGGCCCGCGAGGCGCTCTCCGGCGGCGCGGCGACGCTGGCCGGGTGCGTGGCGCTGTTCTCCGGTTATCCGCTCTTCACCGCCTATGAACGGTCAGCCTTCGCGGAGCTTGCCGGCGGTCTCTGGATTCCACTGGTGTTGCTTTACATCCTGCGCGAAGGAAATCCATCCGTCCCCGCTTCGGCCTGCCCCGCCTGGAGACGCGCTTTCGATGGTTCCACAGCGCCCCTGGCTCTGGCCGTTGCGGGCGCCTGGCTTTCGAACCCTACGGTCGGTGTGATGGCTTGTTACCTGCTCGCCGCGGTTGCGCTGGTTTTAGCCGTGCTCTCATCCTCGTGGGCCCCTGTTCTTCGCGCCTCAGCCGGCGCAGTGGTAGGGATGGGTCTGGTAGCAGCTTATCTCGTCCCCGCGAGCTGGGAGCAGCGATGGGTAGACATCCACCAGGTCACCGAGGATCCGGGACAGACACTCGAAAACAACTGGCTGTTTGCCGTTCACGCCGACCCGTCCCTGGGGCCTCACGACGCGGTGCTGCGCCAAGCTTCGGTCATTGCCGTCGTCATGATCGCCGTGGCGCTGGGCGGCCTGCTGGTGAGCTGGCTGCGCGGCCGCCTGCGCAAACAGCAGCGCTGGTGGATTCCCTTTGCCCTCATGACCGCAGCCGTTCTCTTTCTCCAGTTCCCCGCGTCGCGGCCGCTGTGGAATCTGCTCCCCGAGCTTCGCTTCCTGCAGTTTCCCTGGCGCTGGCTACTGGTGCTGGAGGCGCCCATGGCCATTTTCTTTGTCTCTGCGCTGGATTGCTCCCGGCTCTGGCGACGCATTGCCGTTGCGACAGCCTGCATCGCGATCTTCTTGGCGATGACCGCTTTCGCGGGAAGGGAGTTTTTTCAGAGTTGCGACGAAGATGACGCGGTGCCGGGCATGCTGGACACGTATCGCTCCCGTCAAGGCTTTATCGGCACCAGCGAGTACGAGCCCATCGGCGCCGATAATTCCCTGGTCGCCACCGGCCTGCCCGGCGCCTGCCTGGTCAGCAACCCTGCAACCGAGTTGGGCAAAGGCCCAGGCGATCCCGATGCGCCTCCCGTTTGGGATGCAGGGCAGGGCAGTTGCGAGGAAGCCTTTGCCGCATTGCCGGTGCGGATAAAGAACCATGCCGAGCACCTTGAGATTGTGGCCAATACAAGTCAGGCCGGCTACCTGGTTCTGCGTCTGCGCAGCTATCCGGCCTGGCGCGTCGAGGTGAATGGCCGGCCCATTGCCGATCTGCCCCAGCGCGGCGACGGCCTGATCGCCGTGCCCGTCCCCAAGGGCCCCGTGGACCTGACTGTGGGTTGGACTGCGACCCCCGATGCAGTCGCCGGACGCTGGGTGAGCGGCCTGACCCTGCTCTTGCTCGCGGCTCTGTGGTTACTGGAGCGGCGGCTGCAAAGGCCCAGCCCATCTCGTTTATCATGAGTCCAATGCCAGCCGACGTGAAATTGCTGAGGAATGAGGCGGAGGCGCTGACCGGCCGCGCGCTGCAGGAACTGCTTCCCAGCGTCGAGACCGTCCCTGCCTCGATCCATGGCGCCATGCGCCACTCCGTCTTTGCGGGCGGCAAGCGCTTGCGCCCGTTGCTGGCTTACCAGGCCGCGGTCACCATCGCCGGCGCGCTGCCCGAGGGAATCGCTCGTCTTGGCGCGGCCCTCGAAATGATCCACACCTACTCGCTCATTCACGACGACCTGCCCGCCCTGGACAACGACGACCTGCGCCGCGGCAAGCCCACCTGCCACGTGGCCTTCGGCGAGGCCATCGCCATCCTGGCCGGCGACGCCCTGCAGACTCGCGCCTTTGAAGTGCTGGCCGGGCTCGACTGCCCGCCCGCGGCCGCGGTGCAGATCGTCGGCCTTATCGCCAACGCTGTCGGCACCGTCGAGGGCATGATCGGCGGCCAGGTGCTAGACCTGGAAAGCGAACACCTCAAGCCCACCGCGGAGCTGGTCGAGGCCATCCACCGCGCTAAGACTGGCGCGCTGATCCGGGTGAGCGTGGTTGCCGGCGGCATCTATGCCGGAGCCGCGGCGGACGACGTAGACCGCCTGGACCTCTTCGGCCGCAAGGCCGGCCTGGCCTTTCAGATCGTCGATGACGTGCTGGACCTGACGGTGGACTCGGAGCACCTGGGCAAGACCGCGGGCAAGGATCAGGCCACCGAAAAAGCCACCTGGCCGGCCGTCTTCGGGATCGAGCAGAGCCGGCGCGACGCCGCCCTCCTGATTGAAGAGGCCTTCGCCGCCCTCGCGCCCTATGGCAGCCGCGCGGATGGATTGAAGGCCGTCGCTTGCTACCTGGTGGAGCGGAAGAACTAGAGCCATTCGGCGAAGTGGGCGGCGACCAGTTGGGAGGGTCTACCGCCCCAGAACCGCCCGCAGTTTATCGCGCTGTTCGGCAATATCTTCCATGGTGCCCTCCACCTCGCCGAGCAGACGCTGCACATCGTCGATAAAGCCGGGCAGAGTGTTCCACCAGGAGAGCACCGCTTCCTGCTGGTCGAGCAGGGCAAGAGCCGCGCCCGAGGCGGCCGCAACCAGCCCGGCCCGGCGCCGCCCCAACAACAGCAGCAGCCCGCCCGCAAGCAGCGTTCCGCCCGCGGCAAGGGAGACCCAATTCGTGCACCCGGTCTCAGAGGCGGATGGCTCCGCCTCAAATTCCTCTTCTGACATGGTAAGCGGCACAATCACCATACTCTCTCCTTACCTCCCGAACCGCAGTCGTGGGAGCGTTGCATCAAGTATCCTCTCAATTCGCTGCGCCGAGCAGCTCACAAAGGAACATATTCGAGCACCCGTAATGGCCTTCAATCCAGGTCGAAGACCCGCAGCGGCTTCTCCTCGGGAGCGTCCTTGGCCTTGCGCAGAGCCTCGGCGAACTTCTTCTCCAGCAAGTCCTCCTTGTTCTTCTCCGCCTCGACCGACTGCCGGAAGATCGACTCCTTGCGCTCATTCTGCTCGCGCATCGCCTTGGCCGCCGTCTCCAGGTCTTCAAATGTCCGCTTCCGCGGCGCGGGCGTATGGGTCACCACCACGCCGGTGGCAGCATCGACCTTGAGCATGGCCCCGCAATCGGGGCACGCAACTTCGAGGATTCGTTCCTTCGCTTTAGCCATTTTCTTCTGACAGGAATTGTATGCGCTCGCGGGCCATGTTGCACAGGGGCCTGAGCGGGAGCCTCGGGCCGGCGCAACTGGGAGCACTATCCCCGAACAGTCTGGCAATCAACGGGCGGCTCCCAATACCCTTGGTCTACTTCCCCGTCCCCTCGGTGATGGTTACAATCCGGTCCACTCCGGGCACGGTGAAGTGCTCCACCTTGCCGCTGGGCCAGTGCACTTCGATCGCGTCCACCGTCGTGGCCTGCCCCAGGCCGAAGTGCGGCCGCGGATCGTTGCTTGAAAGGTAACTTCCCCCGCTCAGCACATCGCCGCGCTGCCTCATGCCGTTGGCGGTAACATACACGGTCGCCCCTACCGCGTCGCGCGGGCTCTTCGGCCCGCCCACCAGCTTCAACTCCAGCCAGTGGTTGTTATCCGGGTTCACATTCCTCAGCAGCACCGGGTGACCGTCCATCACGTTGATCACCGCGTCCAGCTTGCCGTTGTTGAACAGGTCGCCCACGGCCATGCCGCGCCCGGCAATCACCACCGCCAGCCCCGAACCCTCCACCGCCGGCACCGCCTCGAACCGCTTGCCCTCAATGTTGCGGAATAGCATGGGCCGCTGCGCCCAGCTTGTGCCCCAGTTATATTTGTCGGCCTCCGGGTAGACGTGGCCGTCAGACATCAGCAGATCCCGCCAGCCGTCGTTGTCGTAATCTATGAAAGCATCGCCCCAACTGAGGAATGGAACTGAAATCTCGGCGATGCCAAGCTGGTAACTTATGTCGGTCAGGTTGCCGTCGCCCTCGTTGCGGTAGAAGGGCTTGTAGTCGTCGGAAAAGGTGGTATCGAAGATAGCCAGTTGGCCGTTGTTCTGGTAGTCGCCCACCGCGATACCCATCGACGCGGTTTCGCGGCCCGCCTCGTTCAGCGCGAACCCCGAGGCATAACTCACATCCTCGAAGGTTCCGTCGCCCTTGTTCAGATACAGATAGTTGGGCGTCGAATCGTTGCCCACCAGCAGATCGATCTTGCCGTCGTTGTTGATGTCAACAAACAGAGTGCCCAGCCCGTAGTAGCCGGGCTTGTCGGCCACGCCAGCCTTCTCGCTCACATCGGTAAAGGTTCCGTCGCCGTTGTTGTGGAAGAGATGGTCCAGCTCGCCCTTCAGGCCCCTCGGTCCGCAAGCTACCGCTTCGCCGCGAAAGGTGCAGAAGGCGTTGTTGCTCCCGTCTGCCTTGCTGTTGGGCAGGTTGTTCCAGTCCCAGTGAAGATAGCCCGCGACAAACAGGTCCAGCCGCCCGTCGCCATCGTAGTCGCCCCAGGTGGCTCCGCTCGACCAGTTTCCAAGTGTAACTCCGGCCTTCTCCGCCACGTCGGTAAACGTTCCGTCATGATTGTTGTGGTAGAGGCGATTCTTGCCGACGTTGGAGACAAAAATATCCGGCCAGCCGTCGTTATCGTAGTCGGCAATGGCCACGCCCGTGCCCCAGCGGTCGTTGGTCACGCCGGCCTTGGCCGCCACGTCGGTAAAGGTGCCGTCGTGGTTGTTGTGGAAGAGCGCCGCGTGCGGCGGAGTCTCCTTGCCAGTCAGCGCATCCACAGTCGAGCCGTTCACTATATAGATGTCGAGCCAGCCATCGTTGTCATAGTCGATCAGTCCTACCCCTGAGCCTTTGGTCTCGACGATGTAACTCTTCTCCGGAGTGCCCATCTTGTGCGTCCAGTGAGTCAGCCCGGCCTTCTCCGAGTCATCGATGAAAACGACCGGTCCGCTTTTCACGAAACCACTTGCGGTGATGGGCCGGTGCTGGGTGGGCATCGATGTGGGTGCCCCAGGTCCCGTCCGCCGCGGCGGAGAGACCTGAGAGGGTGCTTCCACAACAGCCTTTGAGTTTTGCTGCCCTTGGGGAAGAGGGCCGGAAGCTGTCGCTTGTGCGGATAGGATCGCGGGAATTCCCGCCACCAGCATTCCCAAAACAGTGGTCGCACGCAATGACTCAAACATGGCTGTCAGTATACGGGGCGGAGCGGTCAGAAGTATCGACCGAAAGGTGGAGGAATGTTCGGGGCGGATACGCGCCCGTTGCAGTCACAGCATTTCCTGGATGCGAACAGGAAGCCTGGAGACCAAGCCTCATGCATCAAGAAGAACGGACTGATTCCATGTGACTTATGGCCGAAAAGCGGGCATTTGGCTTGACAACCAGCTGCCGCATGGTGTGTAGTAAGAGGGTGGTTAGGTGAAGGAGTTCACCTTTAACTGCTGTCCATCCAATAGACCGGACAGATGATGACTCCTGACAGGGAATCCTGTTGCGGAGTTATGTCCCGGCTGGTTCCCTGAATGAGAATCTAGGAGTTTCCCTCGATGACGAACACTTGGGCTCTGGCTGCTCTATGGGTGGGTCTGGCGCTGGCCGCGACGCTGCTGGCCATCTGGTTCAAGATATCGACGGCGCTTTCTGAAATTGTGGTGGGCACGGTGGCCCAGCTGGTCATCGGCCTGCTGCTTGCGCAAGGCGGGCTGCTCGGCAACACGCAGTGGATCACCTTTCTAGCGGGAACCGGAGCCATCGTGCTCACGTTTCTTGCGGGCGCGGAACTCGATCCGGCCGTCTTCAGGACCAAGTGGCGCGAAGCGGCCGCGATTGGACTGGCTGGATTCTTCGGTCCCTTTCTCGGTTGCACGGCCATCGCGTATTACGTCCTGCACTGGTCCGTGATGTCCAGTTGGCTCTGCGGCGTCGCCCTTTCCACCACCTCTGTCGCCGTCGTCTATGCGGTGATGCTGGAGCTTGGCTTCAATGTCACCGAGTACGGCAAGTCGATCCTGGCGGCGTGCTTCATCAACGACATTGGAACCGTTGTCGCGCTGGGACTAATCTTTTCGCCGTTCACCATCAAGACGCTAGTTTTTATCGTGGTTTCAATCGCAGCTTTCGCGGTGCTGCCCTTTGTTACTCCATGGTTTTTCCGCAAATACGGCGGGCGCGTCTCCGAAATTGAGGCCAAATACATTCTCTTTGTTCTCTTTGCCATGGGCGGCCTGGCCCTCTGGGCGGGAAGTGAAGCGGTGCTTCCGGCTTACATGATCGGCATGGTGCTGGCGGGGACCGTAGGCAAAGACCACTTGCTCATCCGCCGCCTGCGCACGCTCACCTTCGGGCTGCTCACGCCGTTCTATTTCATCCGCGCCGGATCGTTTGTCTCCGTGCCTGCGCTGATCGCCGCTCCCGCCACTATGCTCATCCTGTTCATGGCAAAGTCGCTGACCAAGGCAACCGCCGTGTATCCGGCAGTCCGGGCGCATAGATACGACGGCTCGTCCGGAGCTTACTATACATTGATGATGTCGACCGGCCTCACATTCGGCACCATCTCAGCTCTCTTTGGCTACAATCACCACATCATCGATCAGGCGCAGTACTCTTACATCGTGGGCACGGTCATTGCCAGCGCGGTGATTCCGACCATGATAGCAAACTCGTTTTTCCTGCCCCGGCACCTTCTTCCCCACGCGCTGACAGGCAAGAAGCCGGAACCGGCAGTCCAGCGGCAGGCCGCCGCGGAAGAGGTATAGGTTATCGCCATGGGAAGCACAGTCTTTGTCGGATTTCAGAGGATACTGGTTGCATTCGATGCGTCTCCACATGCGGAGCATGCTTTGGATGTAGCCCTGTCGATGGCCGGAGATATGAAGGCCAAGTTATTTGTCCTGGCCGTGATCCGGCCGCCGGAACCAGCCGAGAGCGCGGAGTTCAACGCCGTCCTTGAAGACATGCGGGATCGCTATGAGCGCGGCTTCGCGCCCATCCGCGAGCGCGCCGGCCAAAAGAACATTGAACTTGAAACTGAGATTGTCGTGGGCCATCCGGCGGAGCAGATCATCCACCGGGCAGATACCATCCAGGCCAGCCTGATTGTGATGGGCAAGCGCAGCCACACCATCCTTCATCGCTGGATGCTGGGCTCGAACTCGGAACGCGTGCTCAAGTACGCGCATTGTCCGGTGATGATCGTGCATTGACGGGGAAGTCGAACTGCGAAGATCGTCAATCAGGCGGGCGGCAGCTTTGCTGCTCGCGATCGGTCGGAATCGCGCGGCGGATCAGACCGCGAGTAGTTCCGTGTAAACCGCCATGCCCACCACCGCATCGGCGCCCAGCGCGTTCAACGCATCCACCTCCTGCTGGCTGCGAATGCCGCCGGCCACGATGAGTTGCCGGTGAGTGAGCTTGCGCAGCCGCGCCGCCGCCTCGATGGGAAAGCCCCGCATCAGTCCCTCGCCGTCAACGTGCGTGTAGAGAAATGCGGCGACGTAGGCCTCGAGTTGCGGAATCGCTTCGTCGGGAGTCAGCTCGACTTGCGCCTTCCAACCCTTCACGGCGATGCGTCCGTTTTTCGTATCGATGCCGGCCACTACGCGCTCGGCGCCTATGCTCAAGGATAACTCGGAGGCAAACTCGACATTAACAGCGCCTTGCCAGGATTCGTCTTGCGCGAACAGCGCGGAGCCGATGATGACTCTCTTCGCGCCCGCGTCGAGCACCTGGCGCGCGCGCTTGATCGAATGAATGCCACCGCCCGCCTGGACCGGCAGCCGCTTGGCGATTTGAGCTACAAGCTCCGAGTTATCGCCCTGGCGCATGGCGGCGTCGAGGTCGATTAACTGGACTAATGGAAAGCGCGAGAACTTTGCGATCCAATATTCAAAGTCGTCGAAGGCCAGGCGCAGCTTTTCGCCCTGCACCAACTGGACAATGCGCCCGCCCAGCAAATCGATGGAAGGAATCAGCATGGAAGCCTCACGGAGACGCTGGCCTTGGCCAGTTCTTCTTTGAGCGCACGCGCGCTTGATACGCCGAAGTGAAAGATGCTCGCGGCGAGCGCCGCATCGGCCTTGCCGCGCCCGAAGACATCGACGAAATGACCCACCGTTCCAGCTCCGCCCGAAGCGATTACCGGAATGCTAACAGCCTCGCTGACCGCGGCAGTCAACTCGCAATCGAAGCCGGTGCGCATTCCGTCGCAGTCCATCGACGTAAGCAGAATCTCGCCCGCGCCGCGGTCCTCTGCCTCGCGCGCCCACTCGACCACGCGGCGGCCGGCCGGCTTGCGCCCCCCCTGTACAAAGACCTGCGCATCGCGTACCGGATCGGCAGCCTCCGGGTCGCGCCGCGCATCGATGGCGACGACCACGGCCTGCGCGCCAAAGCTGCGGCCAATGGCGTCAATCAGCGTTGGATGGGCGAGCGCAGCGGAGTTCACGCTCACCTTGTCCGCGCCGGCCTCGAAGACCTGCGCGGCATCCTTGGCCGAGCGGATGCCGCCGCCGACGCAGAAGGGAACGAACAACTCACGCGCCGTTCGGCGCACCGTATCGAAGAGCGTCTGCCGGCCTTCGTGCGTGGCCGTGATGTCGAGCAGCACAATCTCGTCCGCGCCCTCGCGGGCGTGCCGCGCGGCCTGCGTGGCCGGATCGCCCGCATCGATGAGGTCGACGAACTGCACGCCCTTGACGACTCTGCCGGCATGGACATCAAGACAGGCGATGATGCGTTTGGTAATCATGACTTCCTCTTAGGAAGATAGCGGGCTACTAGATCGTTGAGTTCGGTTCGCTGGGCAGGTGTCATAGCCGTTGTGGGGAAGAGCAGGAATCTGTTCTTTGCCAGGTATAGCAACGTCATCTTGTCGTCCTGTGCGAATCCGATGAAAGTGTGCCACTGGAAACTTACCACGTCGGTCCCAAGAATTGCTGAAGATACACCTCCATCTTCAATCTCGATTGAGCCGCTTCGTTGATCAGGACAAAACTTGCGCTCGAACTGTTTTCTGAACATCTGTGGCTTCTGTATTATTCGTGCCAGCACAGAATTGATCAGAAGCCCAAGCACAAATCCGAACAAGAGAACATATCTAACAGAAAATTCTGTCAGAAATATGCCCATCATTTTGCCGGCTAAGAGTGCGATCGAACAGCCAAGAGCGGGCAGGCACCAAAACAGTAAAAAGCCAATGGCGCGCCGAGATAGTGTCTGCCGCCAATGGAGCCGCTGTGCCGCCTGGTAGTCCGCGAGTGTCAGCGTGTAGATCAGCTTCAACTCTTCACCTCCAGGAAATTGCCGAGAATCTTCAGGCCGGTTGCGCCGGATTTTTCCGGATGAAACTGCACGCCCATCACGTTGCCGCGCTCGACGGCCGATGCGAAGGGCTCGATGTAATGCGTGACGGCCGCTGTGTCGACCGTGACTGGAGCTTTGTAGGAGTGCGTGAAGTAGACGTATTCGCCCGGCTCAACGCCGGCCAGCAGGCGCGAGCCGGGGCGCACTTCGAGCGAATTCCAGCCGACATGCGGGACCTTTTCGCTGCCTTCGGGGAAGCGCGCACACAACTCGGGAAAGTGTGCTAACCCCGGCTGCGACGGCGCTTCGCTCGATCCCGCATAGAGCCACTGCATGCCGACGCAGATGCCGAGGAAGGGAACGCCGCGCGCAATGGCGGCGCGAATCGCGGCGGTGAGGCCCGTTGCGTCGAGCCGCTCGGTGGCTGCGAAGTGGCCCACGCCAGGCAACACGAGGCGCTCCGCTGCCTCAATAGGCGCAAGGTCGCCGTCCGTTACCACGGGTTCAGCGCCCAGGTGGCGCAGCGCCTTGAGCACCGAGGTCAGGTTGCCCGCCTTGTAGTCGATCACGATTACGCGCATCAGAGCAGTCCTTTGGTTGAGGGCAGCATTTCACCGAGTTGCTTGTCGCGAGAGCAGGCCACGCGCAGCGCGCGCGCAAAGGCCTTGAAGATGGCCTCGATCTTGTGATGGTTCGAACGTCCGTACATGGTCTTCACATGGACGCTGGCGCGGGCGCCGCGAGCGAATCCCTCAAAGAAATCCGTGACCAGCTCGGTTTGCAGATCGCCCACCAGACGCGTGCGCACCTTGGTATCGACGGCGAAGGCCGCGCGACCGCTCAGATCGACGGCGGCAACGGCGAGGGTCTCGTCCATTGGCATCAGAAAATACCCGGCGCGCAGAATGCCGCGCTTATCGTTAAGCGCGCGGTCGAAGGCCTCGCCCAGCGCAATGCCGACGTCTTCGACGGTGTGATGCTGATCCACATCGAGGTCGCCGTCGCATTTGAGCTCCAGATCGAATGCGCCGTGGCGGGTGAACAACTCCAGCATGTGATCGAAAAAGCGAATGCCGGTGGAGATCTTGTACTGTCCGCGGCCTTCGACGGTGAGATGGATGGCGATGCGAGTCTCAGCGGTGTTGCGTTCGACGATGGAACTGCGCGTGGATGTAGTGGAATCCCATGTCCCAGGATCGGGACCTGGGGCACCCAGTTCGACCTTGGAAACACGCGGGTTCAATTCAACAGCGGATTCAGCTTTCTTTCTGGTCTTCATTGCCCTTGTCCTTTAATCTTCAGAGCGTGCAGCGTTTCGTTCAGGGCCACAGCGGCCTTTTGCATCTGTTCTCGCGTACCAATGGTGATGCGCACACGTCCGTCGCAGCCCGGATCGCTGGAGCGGTCCCGCACCAGCACGCCCGCGGTGCGCAAGAGCCGCGCAAACTCAGCGTGCCGCGCGCCGATTTCGACTAGAACGAAATTTGCCCGGCTGGGCCAGCGGCGCACTCCAGCCACGTCGAGCACGGCCTCAAACTCCGCGCGCGCAGCGAGCACTTCGCGCACATACCAGTCGAGATAACTTGAGTCTTCGAGCGCGGGCAGCAGGCAGGCCAGCGCCAGCGAGTTCACGCTGTAGGGCGAGAGTACGCGGCGCACCCAGCGCATCAGTTCCACCGAGCCTGCGAGCAAGCCGAGACGCAAACCGGCTAGGCCGTAAGCCTTCGAGAAGGTTCGCGCGACGATCAAGTTGGGCACGACGCCGATCAGGTCCATCAGCGTTTCGCCGTGGAAATGAAAGTACGCTTCATCCACCAGCACAACCGCATGCGGCGCACGGCTTGCAATCTCGACAAGTTGCGCGCGCGTGGCCGCAGAGCCGGAAGGGCTGTTGGGATTGGCGATGGCGACGATCTTGGTGCGCGGCGTGATTGCGGCTAGCAGCCGCTCGAAAGAAAACCGCAAATCGTCCGCAGCCTGCACGGCAACGATGCGCGCATCCGTCGCCGAAGCGTAGATCTCGTACATCGTGTAAGTCGGCACGGGCAACAGTAACTCATCGCCGTCTTCAAGGAAGGCCTCGAAGAGTACGTGGATAGCTTCATCCACGCCGTTGGTGAGAGCCACCTGCTCGGCGGCGAGACCGAGATGCGCGGCGACTATCGCCTCCACCGGCTCGCGCTCGGGATAGCGCGTGAGAGAGCCGGCGGAGATACAGCCAAGCACCTCGCGCACCTTGGGCGAGCAGGCGAGCGTGTTCTCATTGAAGTCCAGCCGCAGCGCATCGCGGCTGCCGAGCGGAGGGTGATACTCCTTCATCGCTTGCACGCGGGCGCGCGGCGCTGGCTGCGCCGGCGAGAAGCAGGGCTCAGGGGCTAAAGCCCCATGCTCGTCTTGGTGCGCTTGCGGCACGACTGAAGTCGTGCCCTGACACGCAACATCAGCTTTCTTAGTCACGGGGCTTCTCCTTCCGCAGGCGCGCTCGAATCGCTTCGGCGTGGCCGGTGAGCCCTTCGGCCTCGGCGAGTAGCGCGGCTTGCGGCCCCAGCGCGCGCATCCCTTGTGCGGTGTACTCCTGCACAGTTATGAGCTTGACGAAGTCATTCACGCTCAAGCCGCCGCGCACGCGCGCCGTGCCGCCCGTGGGCAGCGTGTGGTTGGGTCCGGAGATGTAATCGCCCATGGGCTGCGAGGACCAGCGGCCTACAAACACCGAACCCGCATTATCAACCCATTCGAGATCGCTGGCCGCGTCCACGGTGAGGTGCTCAGGCGCAAGGCGATTGGTAATCGCGTGAGACTCTTCCACGCTGGACGCGACGATTGCGAGGCCGTTGCGATCCAGAGCCTGGCGCGCGACGGCATTGTCGCGGCTGCGCAGCCTTGTTTCCGCAATGACCTCCTTGGCCAGATCGGCGCGCGTGGTGATGAATATGGCCAGCGCCTCGGGATCGTGCTCGGCCTGGGCCACAAGGTCGCTGGCTATATCGGCCGCGCTGCCATTCTCGCTGGTCACCACAATCTCCGTTGGCCCGGCCAGCATATCGATGGCGCAATCGAAAGCTACAAGACGCTTGGCCGCGGTGACGTAGAGATTGCCAGGTCCAACGATCTTGTCCACGCGCTCGATGCTGGCGGTTCCGTAAGCCAGCGCGGCCACGGCGTGCGCTCCGCCCAGGCGATAGAACTCCGCGATGCCAAGCAGATGCGCGGCGGCGAGCGTCTCAGGCGCGGGCTTTGGCGAGACCACAGCGATGCGCTGAACGCCCGCAACCTGCGCGGGAATGGCCGTCATCAACAGCGTGGAGGGCAGCGGATGGCGGCCGCTTGGCACATAGCAACCCACCGAGCCGAGCGGTCGCACAAGCTGGCCGGTGGTGAGGCCGGCAACAGGCGAAGCATTCCACGAGGCAGGCATTTGACGCTGGGCAAAGGCGCGAATCTGCTCAGCTGCCGTGGATAACGCCTCGCGCAGCGCGGAATCGATCGCCTCCCACGCCGCGGCCATTTCGTCTTGCGTAACGCGCAAACTGCCGGCGCCTCCAAGGCCGTCGAACCTGGCGGCATAGCGCAGCAGCGCGCGGTCGCCCTGTTTGCGCACATCGGCCACGATGCGCTTGACCGCGGGCAGCACGGCATCGAGCGCCGCGCCGCCGCGGCGTTCGAGCGCGGCAAGAGCTTCCGCCGATTGCCGAGCGCCTCGCCCTGTTGTCCGAATCAGCTTCATCGATCGTCTCCGGCTTAATCCGCTGAGGAAAATTGAATGGCCGCAAAGGCTTCCCTCAGGGGCTAAAGCCCGCCACATTCCTGCCCGCAACGTACGGGCTAAAGCCCGTACCCTTCAAATTCTCTAGTACCGCGTCTTGATGAATTCGTGCTTTCCCAGGTCCCCAAATGCGAGGGACCTGGGGCACCCAGGGTTTCTGCTTGAACTACGAAATCTCATGGACACAGCACTAGCCGGTTTACAGCACGACCTTGTTCAGCGGGTACTCGACGATCCCCGTCGCCTTGGCCGCTTTCAGCCGTGGAATCACATCCCGCGCCACGCGCTCATCGACAATCGTGTTCACCGCGACCCACTCCGATTCGCTCAACTGCGAAATAGTGGGTGAATTCAACGCCGGCAGCTCGATCAGAACGGCTTCGAGGTTTGCGCGCCTCACGTTGAGCATCAAGCCCACCTGCGATTGCGCATCGATGGCTCCGCGTAGCATAAGGGCTATCTGGTCGATCTTCTTGCGCTTCCACTCGTCGGCCAGCGCGGCCTTGCCGGCGATCAGATGGGTCTCGCTCTCCATCACCGTGTCGATGATCTTGAGGTGGTTGGCCTTGAGCGAGCTGCCGGTTTCAGTAACTTCGACGACGGCGTCGGCCAGCATGGGCGGCTTGACCTCCGTCGCGCCCCAACTGAATTCGACCTTGACGTTCACTCCCTTGGCGGAGAAGTAGCGCTTGGTCACCTCGACCAGTTCGGTGGCAACGATCTTGCCATCGAGGTCTTCGGCCTTTTCGAAGCCGCTGCCCTCGGGCACGGCCAGCACCCAGCGCACTTTGCGGCGGCTCTGCTTGGCATAGGTGAGCGTCGTGACGCTAGTTACGTCCAGGCCGCTCTCGACCACCCAGTCGATGCCGGTAAGTCCCACGTCGAGCGCGCCGTGATCCACGTAGCGCGCCATCTCCTGGGCGCGAATCAACATGCACTCGATCTCGGAGTCGTCGATCGATGGGAAGTAGGAGCGGCCGTCGGCATAGATGTTCCAACCTGCCCGCTTGAACAGAGCGATGGTAGCATCCTGCAAACTGCCCTTGGGAATGCCGAGTCTCAGCTTGTTATCCACGGATTTCCTCTTTCTTGTCGCCGGCTTCCGGTTTGCCTGCGCCGGCGGGCAGCGGTTTGGTGAAGCAACTGACTGTGCCTTCGTGGCAGACCAGGCCATCGCCCTCCACCTCGACGCGAAACAGCAGCGTGTCGTTGTCGCAGTCGGTGGAGGCGGAGATGACGCGCAGCCGGTTGCCGCTGGTCTCGCCCTTCATCCACAGCTTCTGGCGGGTGCGGCTCCAGAAGGTTACATAGCCGCTCTCCAGCGTTTTGGCATAGCTGGCGGGGTTGAGAAAGCCCAGCATCAGCACTTCGCCCGTGCGCGCATCCTGCACAATGCCGGGGACGAGGCCGTCCATCTTGCCGAAGTCGATCGTTGCCGTTCTATCGCTCATTTTTTCCTTTTTCCGGTTCTGGTTTGGATTCGCGCCGGGGCGTGAAAAAGCCCGCCAGCGATGTTCGCCGGCGGGCTTCAAGTCTTTCAATCTCTCTGGCCGTTTACTTCAGGCCATGGCAGTCCGCCGGCATGGAGGTTCCATGAGGATGGTGATGACCGTGATGGCGGTAGCCTTGCATCTGTTTGCAACCTTAAGGGAAGACCCCATTGCTTGTCAAATGTTTTGCTTGCGGGCGGCGCGGGGCGAAGCGGAGAATGGAGCCGTGCGAGCGAGAACAAAATGGACGGCTTTGGCAATTGCGAAAGGAACATGAATCGGTTGGAAACCCAGAGAAGCATCCCTCAGGGGCTAAAGCCCACCTCGGTTTTGCTGGGTTTATGTACGGGCTAAAGCCCGTACCCTTCACGCGCTGGAGTTGTTGCGCGGTCTGCTTGGCGGTTGCGATGCTATGCGTGTGCCCGGCCGGGATGGCGCAGAACCAGGACCGGGACTCCCGTGGCCTGCCCAAGACATCGGCGACGGCCCCTGCGCCGGAGGCGCGCATCGACATCAACCATGCCGGCGTGGATGAGCTGCTGAAAGTCCCCGGCATGACCCGCAGTTGGGCCGGGCGGATCGTTCGCTTTCGGCCCTACCGCACCAAGCAGGATTTGCTGGAGCGCGGCGTGGTGAGCAGCGAGGTCTACGACCGCATCAAGGACTATTTGATTGCGCACCAGAAGGTGCAGTGAGCGCGTAACCTCCGAACCATGCCACAAAAAGTCGCCGCGACGACACGTGGCGAGGATGGAGCATCCAGCAGTCCGATTCAGCTTCAAGCCTCAACCGGCTCCGGAGCGGAAGGTTCGCCGGGCTCGCTCTCGTCCCCGCGCCTGAGCAGCCTGCTCAGAATCACATAGAGCACCGGAATGAAAAACAGGTTAAGCACCGTCGAGAGCAACATGCCGCCCACGATGGTGGTTCCCACCGAGCGCCGCCCGAGCGCGCCCGCGCCGGTGGCGAAGACCAGGGGGAGAATGCCCAGGATGAAGGCAAACGAGGTCATCAGAATGGGCCGCAGCCGCAGCGCACCGGCTTCGGCGGCCGCGTCGGCGATGGAACGTCCCTTGCGGCGGAGCTGCTCTGCAAACTCGACAATCAGGATCGAGTTCTTCGCCGAGAGGCCGATGAGCATCACCAGGCCGATTTGGCAGTAGACGTCGTTCGAAAGCCCGCGCGCCGCCACCAGGCCGAGTGCGCCCAGCACCGCCATGGGCACGGCCAGCAAGATGATGAAGGGCAGCGCAAAGCTCTCGTATTGCGCCGAGAGAGTGAGATAGACGACCAGAATTCCCAGCCCGAAGATGATCAGCGCTTTGCCGCTGGATTCGATCTCGTCCAGGGTGAGGCCGGTCCACTGGTAGCCCATGCCCGGCATCTTGTTCTGGTTGAAGAGGTCTTCCATGGCCGCCAGTCCCTGGCCTGAACTGTAGCCGGGCGCGGGGGAGCCATCGATCTCCACGGCGCGGAAGAGATTGTAATGCGTAATCACAGGCGGGCCGGAGCTTTCCGTAACGGTGGCCAGGTTGTCCAGCGGAACCATCTGGCCGGTGTCGGAGCGCACATAGTAGTTATGCAGGTCCTTGGCCGTCATGCGGAAGGGCTGGTCGGCCTGCACAAAGACGCGATAGGTGCGGTTGTTGTAGTCGAAATCGTTGATGTACTCCGAACCCATGAAGACGCTGAGCGTGCTGGTGATCTGCGAGAGCGGAATGTTCAAGACCTTGGCCTTCTCTCGATCGATGGTCACCAGCATCTGCGGGTCGTTGGCGGAAAAGGTGGTGATCAGGCCGGCAAGATCCTTGCGCGCGCGGCTTGCGCCCACCATCTGGTGGGCCACGCGGTCCAGGTCGCTGAGGGTGTTGGTTCCCTGGTCCTGAAGCATGAATTGGAATCCGCCGTAGCTGCCCACGCCCGATACCGCCGGGGGCTCGAAGATGGCCACCAGGCCGCCATTGGGAGCGAACATCAGGCTGCCCAGCTTGGGCGTGAGGTCGGCCACGATATCCGCCGCGGAGTGGCCTTTGCCGCGCCGCTTGTCGGAGGGCGTCGTCGCGATGAACATCATCCCCGAATTCGAGGCGGGTCCGGAAAAGCTGAAGCCCATCACGGAGAAGGCTCCGGCGATGTCGGGATTCGACGCGAGGATCATGCTCGCGCGATCCGCGAGCGCTGAGGTATAGGCCAGCGAAGAGCCTGGCGGCGCCTGCACGATCACCATCAGAAAGCTCTGATCTTCCTGGGGAATGAAGCCGGTGGGAACATGCTCGTAGACCCACACCGTGGCGCCCAGGCCGGCAAAGAAGATCACCAGCAGCAGGTAGCGCAGCTTCAACGCGAGATGAATCGACTTGGCGTAGGTGGCGCCCAGCCAGGTGATCTGCCTGTCGGTGGAGTGAATGAAGGCGGCGAAGGCGCGCGAGATGGGGCCAATGCGCAGGAAGTCCAACTGGCGGGGGCGAGCCTCTTCGCCGCGCAGGAACATTGCCGAAAGCGCCGGCGAAAGCGTAAGCGCGTTGAATGCCGAGATGGCGATGGCAAAGGCGATGGTCAGCGAGAATTGCCGGTAAAGAATGCCGGTGGTTCCGGGAAAGAACGAGACCGGGACAAAGACCGCAATCAGCACCAGCGAAGTGGCGATGACCGCGCTGGTCACCTCGCCCATGGCCCGCGAGGTGGCCTCTCGGGCTTTCGAGTGCTCCATGGCGATGTGGCGCTGCACGTTCTCGATGACCACAATGGCGTCGTCCACCACCAGTCCCGTGGCCAGGGTGATGCCGAATAGCGTGAGCGAGTTGATGGAAAAGCCGAATAGCTTGATGAAGGCAAAGGTTCCGATCAGCGAGACCGGGATGGTTACTGAGGGAATGATGGTGGCGCGCCAGTCGAGCAGGAAGAGGAAGATGACCGTGATGACGATGAAGATGGCCTCGGCCAGGGTGACCAGCACTTCGCGGATCGAGTCGCCGACCACCGTCGTAGCGTCGAAGGCGATGGCGTACTTGAGCCCCGGCGGAAAGCTCTTCGAAAGCTCCGCCAGCGCCGCCATGGCCCTGCGGTCCACATCCAGGGCGTTGGCGTTCGAGAGTTGCTCCACGCCGATGCCATCCGCCTCATGACCCATGTATTTCAGCGTCGAACTATAGTCCTCCGCGCCCACCACCGAGTGGCCCACATCCTTGAGCAGCACCACGCCGTTGGCGCTGTTCTTGACGATAATGTTGTCGAACTCGGCGGGACTGGTGAGCCGGCCCACGACGCGCACCGGAATCTGAAAGGCCTGCTTGTCATCGGATGGCGGCTGGCCGAGCTGCCCCGCCGGAATCTCGACATTCTGCTCGACGAGGGCGTTCACCACGTCGGTGGCCGTCAATCCGCGGGCGGCCAGGCGAGTTGGGTCGAGCCACACGCGCATGGCATACTTGCGCTCGCCGAAGATAATCACATCGCCGACGCCGGGAACGCGCTTGATCGCGTCCTTCACGTAAACATCTAGATAGTTGGAGATGAACTCGGGCGAGTAGCGTCCGTCGTCGGTGTAGAAGCCCGCGCCGAAAACGAAGTTGAAGTTGGATTTGGTGATGCTGACGCCGGTCGCGTTCACCGCTGCGGGCAAGCGTCCCGTCACGCTGGCCACGCGATTCTGCACATCCACAGCCGCTATGTCCAGGTTGTATCCCGTATTGAAGGTCGCGGTGATGGAGCTGGTTCCGCTGTTGGTGCTGGACGAGCTGATGTAGCGCATCCCCTCGACGCCGTTGACGGCCTCTTCCAAGGGGATGGTGACGGCCTTCTCGACCGTGTCGGCGTTGGCACCGACATAATTGCAGCTCACATTCACTTCCGGCGGCGCCAGCGTGGGATACATGGCCACCGGAAGGTTTGGAATGCAAACCGCTCCGGACAGAATGATCAGCAGCGCGCATACTGTCGCAAAGACAGGCCGATGAATAAAGAAATCGACAAACACAGGTTGCCTTCCTTATAGCTTGCAATGAGTGCGGCGAAAACCGCGCTGTACCTGCCTCCGGCTCGCTGCCAGAGGCGCATTCCGTGTTGTCTCTAGGCGCCTGGCAGGGGCATGACCGGCATGCCGTTCACCAGAAACTGGGTGCTGGAGACGATCACCTTGTCGCCCACACTCAGCCCCGAGGAGATGGAATAGCTGTTGCCCACCGTATCGCCCAGCGTGACCGGGGACTGGATAGCAAAAGTGCCCCCGTTCTGCTGCTTGGCGACGAAGACGAAGCTCTGCCCGCCCTGGCGCACGACCGCCAGCACCGGAATCACCGCCATCGGCGTGGTGCTCCAAACGACTCGCGCCTTCACCATTTGGGCAGTTCGCAGAATCTCCGGCGTCGCATGAACCGGTGCCTTCACCAGAATCCCCTGCAGCGTGCTATCCACCTCCGCCGAAAGAAAATCGATCGCCGTCTTCTCAAGCAGCTTGCCGCTCGAATCCATCAGGTCCACTTCCAGCCCTTGCCTCACCTGGCTGGCTCGCTCCGTGGGAACGTAGATATACGCTTCGAGGTCCTTGTTCTCATCCACCGTGGTCAGCACCGTGGCTGGAGAGTTGAGAGGTGAGGCAAAATCGCCCACATGCACCGGAATGTCGCCCACCACTCCTTCAAATGGCGCCCGAATGCTGTAATAAGCCAGCAACTCTTCCTGCGTCTTACGCAGCTGCACCGCCGACTCGTAATCCGCCTTGGTGTTCTCGTAAGTCTGGCGCTCCTGGTCGTAGGCGTCGCGGCTGGTCACGCCCGCCTCGAACAGCTTGCGCTGCCGCTCCACCTCCACCGTGTTGTAGTCGTATAGCGCCTTCTTCTGCCGTTCCGTGGCGCGCGCCGAATCCACCGTTGCCAGTTGCTGTCGCGGATCGATCTCCATCAACAGCTGGCCCGCTTTCACGCGGTTGCCGGAGCGGACGAGAATCTGGGTCAGGATTCCGCTCACCTGCGGCAGCAGCGTGGCCGAGCGGCGCGACTTGATGGTGGCTACATATTCGCTGCTTTGCGGCACCGGCGCCAGTGTCACCGAAGCCGTCTGCACCGGCATGCCCTGCATTCCAGCCCCCGCTGGCGCCGCGGGCTTTTGCCTGCAGCCGCCGGCCGCCAGAACCATCGGTACAAGACAAACTATTCCCAGAATGCGTTTCAACGCGCTGATTCTCACTCGATCATTCCTCTATTCAGGCTCGTTTGGTTCTACGCTGTCCGGTTTCGAGTCCGTTCAGCCTGAACCTTTGAGTTCATTATCTCCGGTCTGGGCCGGAATCATGGCGAAGCCGGGTTGCGAGGCGGCTCCGCCTGCCACAGCTCCCACTTATCGGGCCGCAACTCGCTTAGGTGGAAAGTCCCGGCCTGAGAATGATACGCGAGCCGGCGGAAAACCGTTTCAGTGAAGCCTTTTGTAATAGGACGCCTGGAACCGGTCCATCGACGCAAAAAAACTCAGTGCCATGGGCACCGCTTAGGCCGCAGTTCCGTTCGCACTGCGGACCGCTCTTCCGGCCGCCCGTCGAAAGGCCGCCTGCTGGGCGAGCCCTCCGCCGGGCCGGACCTCCACCGGGCGACAGTTCCAGTCTCTTTGACACGGCCCTCCAAGGTTGGTAGCCTTCAAGAGGGCGTATCCGGTCAATTCAGGCCGCTCCTGGCCCTTCCAGCGTCCCCGTCGTCTAGCCCGGCCTAGGACACCGCCCTTTCACGGCGATAACACGGGTTCAAATCCCGTCGGGGACGCCAATAGAATCAGCGAGTTGCAAATCCCCTCCAGTTTTTTGTAGGTCCGTTATGGTCCGATAAGCAAAAGTGCTCTCGCTGGGCTGCGCTATGCGCAGACGGTTGTCGTCAAGAACCATGGTCACAATGCGACTTTGAGCGTCACGTTTGTTCTGCGTGACTGCCTGTGCGTATAGGTTCATCGTCACAAGACTGTTGGCATGGCGGAGGAGTTCCTGCACCGTCTTGATGTCCTCACCGTTGGCCTTGAGGAGTGTTGCGTAGGTGCGCCTGAAGGTGTGCCAGCCAATGCCCTCGATGCCGAGAGTTTTGGCTGCCGGTAAAATGTGAGCGCGATAGAATGCGCCAGGCCAGTAGGGCAATTGTCCATTGGAATGCGGGCTTGCGAGAATCCAATCATCGGGCCGCGGATACGGACTCATCATCCGCCAGTTGTAGAGAGCAGTTGCCAGCCGGAGATCCATCGGCACCGGTTTACGGCTCGCCTCTGTCTTGCAATCGCCGATGCGCTGCATGACGATGGAGCGGGTGACAGAGATTTGCGACTTTTGAAAATCGATGTCATTCCACTTCAACGCCAACAGTTCACCCACGCGCAGGCCTGTGAGCACATCGAGCAAGACTGCCGTGCGCGCTGGCTCCCGCAACAAGCGGAGCAGCGCGACAATCTCCTCGACCGAAAGCACAATCGGAATCTTTGACCGCTTCGCACTTTGACGCACATGCGAGATCGGATTCCGGTCGTGCCATTCCCAGCGAACCGCGTGATTGAAGACGGCGTGCATAATGTTCCGCATCTTTGCCTTGCTGCCATTGGACAGCTTCAAGGATCGCAACCATTCCTCTACAGCGACGGATCGAACATCCTTCAAGCGGTACGTACCCCAACGAGGCAATATCCATTTGCGGAAATAGCCTTCATACGTCCTGCGTGTCGCGTAGGTTTTGCCTGAGTCTTCGCCGAGTTCCTTTTCCCGGTAGTGGTCGATGAGCATCTGAATGCTGATCGGAGCCAGGTTCATGCGAGGACTTTCAGCGTTAATGTCAACCCGAAGTACAGCAACGGCCTTTTGCGCCGCCGTTTCGTTCGGATATTGTTCCAGAGTCCCCAGCACCAAGTTTCGGCGTCTGCGGCTGCCATCGGGCTGGACTTCGTACCAACGGTACTCCCATGCCTTCCGGCCTCCTTTGCGCTCCACAAGCTGGAGACTGCCTTGTTGGAATCGTGAGCGTCTCATTTCCTCTCCATTTCAAAGGTGGTGAGACGGCACGGATAGCTGTTCTGAGTTTACCGCGAGAAGCGAATAGTGGCCGAGATCGGAAGCCCCGAAGTGCCACATCTTGCCGACGCGCAGACTGGCAACGAGGCCGTTGCGCGCGTAACGCGGTAGGGCTTTGTGATGCACCTTCACTAGGGCCGCAGCCTGTTCGCTGTTGCGCAGGGGATTGAAAACTTGGCTGGAATCGAACATCGTTCGTACGCTCCTACTCTCCACGATGCATTGGATTGTCGGGCGTGTCTATGTTGCGCAGACGGGCAATTTGCACCTCATGGAAAATCGCCGAGGCATTGCTGGAAACAGGGATTGCATCAGGGCGCAGGAGGAAACTGAAGGCTCTTTGAGGAACCATTGGCGCAGAGAAGTTTTGATTATATGAAATCGAAATAGGATCGCCGTCTTGAAAAAACCCTCTGCGACATTGCCCGTATGGTGAGAGCGTAGCGGAGGCGCGGTCTGCGTCAAGCCCTGCATTCGCGGTTGGAGAGCCTGGCACCGCTCCCCGATCCTGAACGTCATCTTCTTAGCAAAATGGCGTCAACTCAGAAATCGAAATAATCAGGGTGCTTTTGTCCAGTGATGACTAAGTCAGTTGAGCAAGCACGCAGAGAAATGGGTTCGCCTTCCAGCGAACCCGCTCAAGAGGCATTTTTGGAAGGGCAAAGCTGAAGGGGTGTCAGGTATTGTGCGGAGGATTGGGAAGGCTGCGGCAAATTGGTTACTGCGCGGGAGTGATCGAAGATGCCTCTTTGGTTGGAGACTACGGGAGTATCGGCCGCACATTTTGAGCAGTTTTGCTCACAATCGCAAACCTTTCTAAAAAGTTCCTGATGAGGTTCTCGGTTTTTGAAGAGACGATGAACCGCTGAAGTCGCGCGGCCGCATCGCTCTGAAGACTGGCCCCATGCTACGCTGCCGCCGACAATGTTTTTCGCTTTTCACTTGGCCCGGACGCGTCTTCTGACAATGTGCAACAATGCACATCCATCCCGGGCTATCTGGAATATCGTCAGGCGATGACGAGTTGCTCAGTACACCGCATTCTTAAACTCGGACCGCTTATGTGGGATCTCTGTGCTTCCTCCGTCGGGTGCTTCGTATTCATCAGCGGCTTCCGCTCGATCGCAATGGAAAAAGAAGGATCGGAGACGGGGGCTTCTATTCGCGCCGTCGGTCCGGCCACTATGGATGTAAAACAAGGAGCCGTAGTGTATTCGATTGACCAGCGCCGGCAAATTGTCAGGTAGGAGACTCCAGATGCAAGGGCGCAACGTTTGCCAGAATGTGGAGGACAAAATGCCCCAAAGCAACCAAGACTATGCTGCAGACCTGCACATCTACGCCGCTCACGCCCACACCGCCGCCGCCGCGCACCATAGGGGCGATCACAAGGCTGCGGGAGAACTGAGCGCGAGGGCTCAAGAGTACTCCACGGAAGCCGCCGAGAAAACGGAAGAGATTTCGAGGCGAACGCCAGAGCGCCTGAGGGCCTGAATGGTCCAGCGGCGCATCCCGTGCGTAGCGCCGATAAGAGAGTTTTGATCAGGCCAGGCAGGAAGGGCGCAATTTCTCAGCGGCAAGAGCGAGCTTGGCCTTTCGCGGATCGAGTTGCAGACCGATCGCGGCCGGAAGCAATCTGGGTGGCTGCCCGCTTCGTGTCTTGTGTCTGAGTCTTACTGCTGGATTGAGTTGCATTCCATCCAGACCATAACGTGAGGAACCTGCAATGGCCGCACCCAACATTTCATTGAATTCGCAATCGAACACCCTGAAGCGGCGCGTAGCGTGGCCTCCAGCACTCGGCAAAGAGCCGGCATCCGCGTTGCAACTGGTGCCCAGCCGGTCGCTTCCAGCTAGGGTAGCGGTGGTTGGGAACCATCTGCCCCGGCAATGTGGAATTGCGACCTTCACGACAGATTTGTGCGATGCGATGGCTGACGAGTACGGAGGCGGCGCAACGACGGTGGTCGCCATCAACGACCGGCAATCGTCATACGCCTACCCTGCACGGGTGCGATGCGAGATCGATGAGGGCGACATCTCCTCCTATCGAACCGCCGCCTATTTTCTGAATTCGAGTCATGTGGACCTGGTGAGTTTGCAGCACGAGTATGGAATTTTCGGAGGGAATGCCGGCAGCCATGTTCTTGAGCTGCTGGAGCACCTGAACATGCCCGTGGTCACGACTCTGCATACTGTTCTTCGTCAGCCAGACATCCACCAACGATTTGTCATGCAGCAGATCGCCGCACGCTCCGAGCGCCTTATTGTTATGAGCGAATACTCTTCTCGCGTTTTGCGGGATGTATATGGAGTGCCAGGCGAAAAGATCGACCTGATTCCTCATGGAATCCCCGATCTGGCCTTTGTGGACCCGGATGTTTACAAAGACGCGCTCGCCATCGCGGGAAAGCTTGTATTGCTCACCTTTGGCTTGCTGTCTCCCAACAAGGGATTCGAGAGCGTGATTCGCGCCCTGCCGCGCATCCTCGCCCGCCACAGCGACGTTGTCTACGTGATCGCAGGCGCCACCCACCCCCACGTCAGGGCCCAAGAAGGGGATCGATACCGGCATCAGTTGCAGGCCCTGGCCAGGGAGGTGGGAGTGGAGCGGGAGGTGATCTTCCACAACCGGTTCTTCAGTCCCAAGGAGATGGCTGGGCTGGTGGGTTCGGCCGATATTTACATCACGCCTTATTGCCACGAGGCACAGGCTGTATCGGGGACACTGGCCTATGCCATGGGCGCGGGGAAGGCGATTATCTCGACTCCATACTGGCACGCCGCAGAACTTCTGGATGATGGACGCGGAGCGCTGGTCCCTTTCGAGAATCCAGTTGCCATCGCAGCTGCGGCAATTGAACTCCTGGACAACGATACAAAGCGCCTGGCAATGCGCAAGCGCGCTTACCTTTACGCCCGCAAGATGGTCTGGAACCGGGTAGCGCAGTCTTATATGCACTCCTTCGTTCGAGCTCGCGTCGATCGCATCCAGCTAACTCGCTTCGGGGTTTCCGCGCAAGTTGTCGAGAAGAATGTTGCGAGCCAACTCCCAAATGCCTACGCGGTGGTTTGAGGCGCGCGCTCCTCGATGACATCGCCGTGCGGAAATGAAACTTCGGCGCAATCAAACCGGCTGCATAACCTTGGGGTAGTAACCCCAGATCAAAGGAGACCTGAAATGCTCATACTCATCATTGTTCTGGTGTTGGTTTTCGGCTTGGGCGGAGGATACTACGGCTACGGCCGTTGGGGCATGGGCGGAGGCACAGGAATCGGGTTAGGCACGGTGCTGGTGATCTTGCTGGTGTGCTATCTGCTGGGGCTTTTCAGATAGGAGGATCTGCGACGGTTCCCACGACGCCACCGACGCTCTGCTCGAACCTTGGCCGTCCGAATCTTAGGCGGCGCCTTGGGTCGAGCACAGAGAGAGCGGCGGTGGCGCCGTCAGGTTTAAGATTCCCTACCGCGTGGCTTCGAACAGGAACCAAGCACGCCGCTCCGCCTCGTCAATCCAAACCTCAATCAGACTGGTGGTTGCGTAGTCATTGGCTTTAGAGGTGACCACATGCGCCGCGCGCAAGCTCTCCACAAAGGCCTTATTGTCGGCGTGGAGTTCCCTCAGCATCTCGGTCGGACCCACAAACTCCTCGTCGTTGTCCGCAATCCGTTGCAGCCGGGCAATGTGTCCTATGGAGTGGATGGTTATGCCGCCGACCTTGCGAACACGTTCGGCTATGGCGTCGGTAATGCCGAATATCTGAGTCGCATGTTCGTCGAGGAGAAGGTGGTAATCGCGGAAATGTTGGCCGCTCATGTGCCAGTGAAAGTTCTTGGTCTTGAGGTAAAGAGCAAAGGCGTCGGCAACAAGCGCGTTCAGTACGCTTGAGAGATCCTTCACATCTTCGGGTGAATAACCGTCGGGAACGAGAAGTCTGGCGGCTTGCGATTCTTTTTCGTGGATTTGTTTAGACTTGGACACAGAGGATCTCCTTTGCAGGCGAGGGCATTGGGACGTCCGGAATGGAGCGTCTGCGCCGGTTCCTCCACCCTGCAAGTGAAAGAAAGGGCATCCTGGATACTCAGCGCATGCACGCAAACGCTGGATCGAGGCACGGCAACGGGACCAACTCCCGACCAACTGATTTGAACTCCCAGCCGAATCACACGCGACGGATAAGCCACACAATCACCACAATCACAATGATTGTTCCTACCAAACCCAAACCTAACATAGCGCCTCCTAGCGGACACATAGGGCATCAAGGTTGCCCATGCAGACACGATAGGCCCTGATTCCGGCTGTCGTCTGAGCTATACCAGACAATAAGACGGATCATCGAAATGAGATCTGTGCGCTCTCCGACTTGTTGTGCCTGCTCTTTGCAAAGGGGGACAGCCTACCCCGGAGGATGACGAGGACCATGTCCAAAAACAGCGCGCAGCGAGGCGAGGCCGTAGCTGGCCGCGGCTTCGAGTTCGTAGATGCTCCGTTAGGGTTTATGCTCGATTCCGGTATCCAGCGAGGGTTCTGCTGTCGAGTCGGGCCGGTCCGATCGAACGGGGATTCCGCTGATAAGGCCCTGATAGTTTGTGAGGCGCTTGCCGAGAATCACTACTCCCTTGGACGTGATTTCATACTCGCGAATATCCTTGGCGTGATTCCCGCCGCGCATCTTGATTACCACCATGATCTTGCGAAGCTGGCCATCGATGGATACGTATCGCAGCCGGACGATGTCATCGGTGAGGAAAGAGATTGAGTAGGTACTGAACGGGAATTCCGTAAACGACTCATCCACTTCAACCGTGCTTAGAATCGTCACGCCGATTCCCGTCAAAGCGAAGATCATGCGGTAAAGCGATTCGCGAAAGTCGGCGCGGAAGCCGGGCGACAGAGCCATCTCAAAGTCGGCCAATGAATCGATCACCAGGCGCTTGGCGCCAATCTTCTGCACTGCATCGAGAATCGAGTGCATGGTCTCATCTACCGAGAGATCGAGGGGACGCAGATAGAGGATGGTGAGTTTTCCGTCTTTCTGCGGCGTCTCCAGATCCAATCCTAAACTGGCAGCGCGCTCCGCATAGGCTTGCGGGCGCTCTTCAAAGACTGCCACGATTCCCGGCTCTCCCTGGCGTATGCCTTCCGCAATGAATTGGGTTGCCAGAACCGACTTCCCGGTTCCCGAAGACCCAGCCACGAGGACACTATCGCCTTCGCGAACGCCACCACCCAGCATCTTATCCAACTCCGCGATGCCGAAGGAAAGGCGGCGATGGCTAGGCGGATTCTTCGCGTGTCCGGACAACCCAAAGGTACGCGAGAAGGCTTGCACTCCGGCATCCGTAATGCGGAATGTGTGCAGCCCCGGCACAGAGTCTTGACCGCGCAGCTTGATGATCTGCAACTTGCGCACAATTGAATTGCGCTCCGCTGTTTGGCGCAACCAGAACAAACCATCGGCGACAGTAAAGATGGGATTGTCGCGCAGCTCCTCCTCCGCATATTCACCGATCAAAAAAGTTGTGGCTTGCCAACTAGCCAGAAACAGGGCCAGCCGTTGAATGAAAGATTGCAGGTCCATATCGCTTTGCGGCTTGCGCACCATGGTGCGGAAGGAGTCCACAACGACGACGGCGGGGTTGGCCTTTTCAACTTCCTTGGTGATTTCCTCCAAGACCGCGCCCAGGTCCTTCTCCAGAACAACCTGGCTGAGGTTGATAAAGCGGATGGAGTCCGGCAGCTTGGCTGGATCGAAGAATGTGTACTGTTGCTGGTATCGCAGCATTTTTATGGTGGACTCGCCAAGGACCGTGAAATAGAGAGCAGGACGCTCTGGCGTTGCATTGGCAAACACAAACTGATGTGCCAGTGTTGTCTTCCCGCTTCCGGGAGCGCCCGCGATGATGTTGAACGAAAATTCAGGGAGACCGCCGCCCACAATTTCGTCGAGGCCCGGGACTCCGGTGGGTAGTTGGTGTATCGTCACTTTGTCTTGAGTGCTCACTCATTTCTCCCATTCTCGGAATTGCGATCGTCGAAGGCTGCGCCTGGCCACGTAACCCGCAGCAGGCTCAATACTATGGCTTCACCAAGGAAGAGAAGAAGCAGGCCGAGTATGCGGGCGATGAGGATGATTTCCCCTTCACCGGCCTGGGACTCGCCAGCCCGATCCTTATCAATGTCGATTGGATGTTCAATCTCGCCCAGGTCCCGTTCAAGCCCATGTAATTCACCATCCGAAGAGACCCGCACCGCGTCAAGGCTGGGAGCTTCTGTTCTGGCCAACGCCAAGGCGCGAGAAGCGATTGACTCAAAACCAGCAACTCCAGCAAACTCACTCAGACCGTCGCGCAGTTTCTCATAGACGCGGAGGGTCGCGGACTTCCTCGGCTCAGTGGTCCTGGTCGCAACAGCTTCGCAAGCAACGAGACGGTGGGCTAGATCTCGAATTTTTGGAGGAGTCGTCATGTTCAGTCGTGCTTTGTTCCAGTTTGCAGGTTCTGGTAACCGCCGCGCGCTTTGCAGGCGCCGGTACGACGATTGTGTCTCTCCTTGAAGTGCCTCCGCGTTTGGATGTTCAACATCCAGATCCGCTCTGGACGTAGCGCTCGCGAAACTCAATTCACATAGCCATTCGTTTGTGGAAGCGGTGCGTCTTGTTGCGAGCCGCCTGCCTTGCTTCGGATGAGTGTGAAAACGTCCAAAACTGTAGCAATACTGCGAATGTTCCACGCGGCACTGACGAGTCCCTGTTCCATATCGGAATGTTTGTCCGCCAGGGTTTCAATACGTTCGCTCACACTCCTCAGCCGGTCAATTTCTCGCAGAAGATCCTCGAAAGCCCCAGCCGTTGCCGGCCCATCGACCGCCGAGGCTCTAGTGTCCTCTGTGGTTGTGGCCGACTCTCTACTGACGTGAACCTGAAGACGCAAATCTTCTATCAACCGCAGCGTTGTTGCCTCGCCAAGGAAGGTAAGAAACAGCCCGAGCAGTTGCGCAATCAGAATGATTCCGGCCTCGCCATCCTCAACCGCGCCCGATTGGGATTCAACTTCGCCAAGACCGCGCAAGTCTCCATTCGCCGTAACCTGCACCGCGCTGAGCCGGGGAGATTGCGACTTGGCCAGAGCCAAGGCACGAGAAGCGAGCGCCTGAAAACCGTCAACTCCCACGGGTGCGCCCAGTTGCCGGCGCAACTTTTCATAGACGCGTACAGTTGCAGGTTCGGTTTGCAGGGAGGTCGTACCTGCTTCGGCCTCGCAAGCAACGAGGCTGCGGGCCAAATCACGCGTCTTCTGTGGAGGAAGCATCGGTTCCATTCTTTCTTAACACACTACGCTTCGCCTTGTAAGGTGAAGCGGCTGTCGCAATGATACTCTCAGGCTGATTGCTCTGGCGGGGAGATCCCTGAGCGCTTCACCAGACTCCATTTTGACCGCACGAAAACCAAGGTACCTGAAGTATTTCCCAAAATGGTGAGCAAAAGTGAACAGCACTTCTCCAACCGGCGTATAGTTGGAGGCGAGAGCCGGGGTTTTAGTGTGCCCGCCATGAATCTTTACATATCGGGCGCCTGCCTTGGTCACCACGTGGCAATGCGGTTGCGCGCCCCTCCGGCGGCGCATCGTGCAAAGGCCGCAACAGGATGGAGGCGCTTCAATGGTCGAACTTGAAAAGCCGGGATTCGATGCTGCCGCCTTCCTGGCGAGCGCCGGTCTGGGACGAAGGATCGTCCAATTCGCACCAAAAGATGCCTTCTTTTCGCAGGGAGACCCTGCGGACTCGGTTTTTTATCTTCAGAAAGGCCGCGCAAAGGTCACGGTCGTTTCCGCAGCCGGGAAGGAAGCTACCATCACGCTGATCTCCTCAGGTGAATTTGTGGGGGAGGCAGCGCTTGCGGTCATGTCTGGACTGCGTTTGTCCACGGCTACGGCCATTACCCCCTGCACCGCTCTCAAAATAGGCCGGGACGAGATGATCCGGGTGATGCATGAGGAGCATAGCTTCTCAGACCTCTTTTTGAAGTTCATGCTGGAGCGCAGCATGCGCATCCAGGCCGATCTTGTGGATCAGCTATTTAACTCGAGCGAAAAGCGCCTTGCACGGATTCTGCTGTTGATGGCGGAATTTGGCAAGCCGGGCGAACCTGAACAATACATTCCCAAGATCTCGCAAGAGACTCTGGCGGAGATGATCGGCACCACCCGCTCCCGCGTCAGCTTCTTCATGAACCGGTTCCGCAAGCTCGGCTTTGTCGAATACAACGGGCGCATCAGGGTTCACAAGTCGCTGCTGAATGTGGTCCTGCTTGATCAATTGCCGGAGGGTAACCCCGAACGACCTATAGGTTCGACCAGTCCACAAGGTTCCTCAAAGGCGGCCAGCCGTATGCGGTGAGTGCGGTGCTTGGCCCGCAGTCCCTTCGGCATTGGCTTCCGGTAGAAAATCCGGAACCGCTTCCAGATCGACGGTTGAGTTGGCGCAGGCTCGGGGAGTCTGCTTAACGCTTGATCCCTCCATTGCCGAGCTTGAATCTTCGCTGCTTCGACCGCTCCTGGGTACCGCAAGTATCCAGCCGGACAAATCCGGCGGGATGACGCTGGCCGGCGGCTACGAGCGGCGCAGAGTGAGCGGAACGCCCTTGGTGAGCCTGGGGTTCCTGGATTTGAATTAGAGCCAGAACGAAGTGTGCAATATTGACCAGTCCGCGTCCAGCAGACCGCGTCAACCTTATCTCCGTTCGCTGAACGGAGCGATCGGGCGCAAGAGCTTGCCCAATGACGGGGTGATTGAGATGGAAGACCCTCGGTGCAGGATCGCGGCAACTGAGATGGATGACCCTCGGTGCAAGGGCCTGCTCAGTGGCGTGGTGATTGAGATGGAAGACCTTCGCTGCAAGAGCCTGTTCTATCTCGTGGCGCTTGAGATGGAAGATCCTCGGTGCAAGAGAGCGACGGTTGAAATGGAAGACCCACGCTGCAAGAGCGGGCTCATGATCTGGTGATTCAGAGGTTAAATGAGTTGCCACACCCGCACATCAAGCGGGTCGGCCGCGCCCTCAATGCCATACGCTGGCGCGTTTCAGACAAATGCCTAGCCCAGCTTGGACCCGGCTGCACGCCTGCGCGCGGCAGCGAGCAATTCCGACCAGCTTTCAGCAACCCGATCGTTAGACACTAGTTGATAGAAGGCTCTACATTAGGGGAAAAAGCCTTCCAAGGGAGGATCTTGCCAGGTCGCAGACACTCAAATACAAGAAACTCTCGATGGATCTCAACTCATTGAAACCCGCAACTGAACAAAGGAGAACTTCACTATGAAACTGAGCACGGACGACAAGGCAACAGGGAAGTTTCACGAAGTCAAAGGCGCAATCAAGCAGAAGGCCGGCCAGATTGCCGGGAATCCCTGCCTGGAAGATAAGGGCAGAACCGAGAAGTACGCAGGTAAGGTTCAGAACTTTGTCGGCAAGGTTGAGAAGGCTGTCGGGGAATAAACGAATTGATACCGAAATCAGCTACGAGAGGTAAGGACAAAATGTCGCAATCCGTGTTGGAACAAGTGGGCGAACAGATTGACAAAACAGCGCATGAGGCTTCGCGAGCGGCGTCCGCCGTTACAAATGCGCTTGAGGATGGTGTCAAAGCAGCGCGGCGTGCCGCAAAACATGGCGGCTATGTCGCTACAGAGTTGCTCGACGACACAAAAAGGCGCGTACAAAGGCATCCAATTGAAACCGTTGTGGCGACATTCGCGGTAGGCATCGTGGCTGGAGCAGCGATCGGCTGGATGGCCAGGCGAAGACAGTACTAGCAGCGGAGCGAATACGTGAGAGCGGGTTCAGTACGCTGGGCCCGTTTCTACCGATGGCTTATATTCTCCAATTGCTGCATTTTGCCGTCCCCAATGCAAGCCGGCAAAGAGAGTGTGCAATTGTGAATGGTTGTCAGGAGTCACCGGCCCATTCCCAGATCGCGCCTATGGCCATCCTTTTTCCGCAGCAGCGACGGTTCAATGGTCTGCAATGGGGGCTGTTCAGGGGCAAGCGTTGGCGCGGGATGAGGCGACGCTTGTTCTCTCGCCAGTTCAGTTACCGATGGCCGCGCCGTGGAGGTACCGAGCAAGCCGCGCAGTTGCTCACGATCACTGGTGACCACAACGATTTCCTGGCGGCCACGCGAGGCCCCGACGTAGAACAACTCCTGCTTCATCGCATCGGCGGAAAGAATTACCGCATCCACCGTTTTTCCCTGGCTGCGATGCGCGGTAATCGCATAGCCGTGATCGAACTCGTGGTAATTGGCGGGCAGCGTCCTGCCATCCTCAAGGAGAATGCGGCCGCCATCGACATCGCGCACTTTCACCAGTTCGCCATTGATGGCTCGGAAGCCCCCACCGCCGCGATTGCCCGTCAGCAGTAACCTGTCGCCGGGAGCCACTTCGATCTGCTGGCATTCATGCACAGAAAAAGATCGCGCCTGTGTTGGACTCACCATGCGCTCCCTGCCGTTCTGGTCTCTGGCAACAATGCCCAACTTGTCTGTCCGCTCGACAATCAGCGCCTCATGCTTTTCCACTCCATGCGAAGAGCGATGGAAGAGCAGGACTTGTCCTGACTTGTAGTTCACGAGGTCTTTCTTTTGCGCCTCGGTCCATTGCAGCGGCACATAACGCTCGGCGACAATGCCGCGATCCAGTTCGCCGCGTTGCTTCATGTCCTTACGGATAGCATCGGTAATCTTGCCGATCTCGTCATGCGTTCCGGCAACCACCAGAACCGTGCGACTTGAGTCCGACGTGAGCGCCCGATAGGCGGATGCCACCGCTTGCGCACGCTCCAGATACGGAACCTCACGAACGGCGCCAAGCTGCTCCAGCTTTTCAAATCCCTGCTCCGGCGAATGCCGCAGCGTCTGTATGGCATCCCGATATTGCGCCTGCGTTTGCCGTTGCACAGCCATCAGTGAAACGCTCTTCATCCGCGATTCCTGTTCCAGAATGCGCAGGGCGTCCGACGCCTCGACACTTTGAAGTTGCCGCGTATCCCCGGAAAACAGAATCCGCGCGTCTTCGCGCTCCGCCAATTTAAGCAAGCCTTCCATTTGACGGCCTGAGACCATGCCCGCTTCATCCACAACCAGCACTCTGCCATGCAGCGCGGCCTGCGCCTTTGGGTCCTCCAGCAATCGCGAGATCGTCATCGCATCGCGAAAGCCAACCTTCTGCAACTCCTCGACCGCGCCGCGCGTTGGCGCAGCGGCCAAAACTTCGCGACCGGCCTCGCGTAAACTGCGGGCGATTTCCGTGAGCGCAGCGGTCTTGCCGGTCCCGGCGGCTCCGCGCAGATTGACGGCGAAATCCTGCGAGCCCAGTATCTGATGAACGGCCCGCAGTTGTTCCTCTCGCAGTCGCTCTGATGGGCTGAATTTGCGCTTCCCGCCCAGGCGTTCATAGCGCCCAATACCACTGTCCACCGCTGCAACCATGCGCTGTTCGCGTTCAAGACCTTCTCGCGTGGCCAGATTATTCCCGGCTCGGATAAGTGAACCCTGCAACTGTTCCAGCTCCAGGGCACCTCGCAGTTGACGGCGATCAATCTTACCGCGCCCGTACCGCAGGGCCTCCGTCATCAACTCGTGCTCGCGCACAACCGAACTGCGCTCGAAGAGATGCTCTTTCGCGTGTTGGAGCGACTCCGCTGCCTGAGTGGGTTCATTCGGAATCTCACCGGCACGATCAACAGACTCTTCGTGCAGATGTCTCAGCACACGGCGTTCTTCAGGCAACAGTCTTGCCTGCTGCTGTTTCCTCAATCTATCTGTGGATATTTCCGTCAGTTTGTCTGCGCGGGATTCACGGACGAGCATGGCAACTTCATTATTTGTCGGCTTGCGGCCATGCTCCACGGTGAATCGTTCGATAGCGGCATCTCGCTGTGCGCTGCGCACGCTGTACTTTTCGAGCAATACATCGGAAACGCCGCAAATCTCGAAGCCGTGATCTCTGCCTTTGGAATCGCGGCGCGACTCAATCTCATATCCCAGGCCATATACTTCACGTGCCAGCGCGTTCCGGTAAATCTCCGTCAGATACGCACGGCGCTCATACAAGCCCGATGCTTGCAATGCCTTCCAGCGGCCCTCCACGCCGTCGAAGGTCAAATTGGCTGTAACGGCGTGGGTGTGCAGTTGCGGATCAAGTTCACGGCTGGTGTCGTGCCGGTACGCGGCCACGATCCAGTTTGCCGTTGCCCTGTCCTCGTTCGCACCATTCAGCCGGACACGCGCGGCAGCATAGTGTTCTGCCTCGGCCAATGCCTCACGGACAGCTTTGTCATGGGCGGCAATCAATCGCTCATCCCCGCCGACGAGTGCCTGAATCGAAACCGACTTCGGCGCGGAGAATGTCAGATCGTATAGTGATCTCCCTTTGCTCTGTTCGCTTCCATTTGCATCAATGCGGTCAGCACTGTGGCGAGGGCGGAGGAATTCTCCAGTCTCTGGATGCAACCCCTCTCGAACTGCCTCAAATTGCTCCCGCGTTACCTCTCCACGCAGACCCAGCAACTCCGCACCCTGGCCATGCCATTCACCTTGTACACGACGGCCTTCATCGTAGTAGTCGCTGTGTTCCAGATGCCGTTGAGCATATCCAGCACCACCCGTCATGGCTCGCAAAGTCAGCACAACTCGACGGTAACCCTGTTCGAAATTCAAATGCAACGGGCTGTGTCACGACACCCTGCTGAGAAACACCCCTATGCGGAAACCAGAAGAGCGCAATATGCAAATCCTCATGCACTCTGGCTATATATGGAGATGCAGTAAAGGCCAATCTAACATCGTGATCTTCCAAAGCCGCCAGATTCTGCGAGCATCAATTGGAGAAAACACGCAGAAAAACACTCTCGCTGCGCTCGCTTTGAAGGAAGACACCATCCCTAAGCCTGACGGCTTAGCGATGGTGAATCACTCCACTGAGATCGAACGGAATTCGGACAACATCGAACAGTGTTCGGAGATGATCGAAGAGTGTTCGCACTGCGTTCGAGGATCAAGAAACCTGCCGGAAGAGCTTCCGACGGCTCAATCTCCCAACGCGGCGACGATCTGCCGCGCACACAGTACGTGCCCAAGCGCCGGCATTCGGGTACGAATTCTGCTCGAAGGCGCCAGCGCCCTCTCTCTTGGAAGATGCGCTGAAGATGCTATGCGGGAGTAGTCTGTGTTTGATTTTTCAATTTATGGACGAATGCAAGGTAGGCCACCATCACGCGAAATGCCTTGGACCGATTCACCCCGCCGAGAATCTCCCCACCAACTCTTTCCAGTTCGTCGGCAATCTCGAACGTCAATGGAAATACGAACGCGGTATCGATGCTCTGAAATGGAATGTTCAGCCACTGGTTGTTGTAAAACGCAACAAGCTGCGCCTGCGCGGCCTTGGTTTTGAAACTCATGATGATGTGTTCAGCCAAAGCATTCTTTCGTCGGATTTTGAGCACGGCAAAAAGTTGGTTGAAATGGGCCTTGGTGAATTTGGAATCGATGGTGAGCCGGAGTTGAGTGCGCTCCTCTGCGGGAGAAACGATTCTGCGCTTCGGTCGGGTTGCAGCCTTCTTCGCGGCAGGCATAGGGTTTCCTTGTCGATATGTATCTTACAGCATTAGTATATGAGAATGGAAGGCCGCGCTGCAAACGATTGTTGCGAAAGGAGTTCACCCGAAGGATGCGCTGGGGGGTGTAGTGGGTTCATTGCATGAAGAGGCGAACGATTCAAGCCGAATGGATCACGACAAATCTAACCGTGGAGGGAAAGGGAGAAAAGGAATTGACTATGGAAACGCGATAATTGCGTCCTCCCGACCACTATGAATGCTTCGGCCTCCAAGCACACTTGGTTGCGCCCGGAGCAGCTTTACTCATCACCATTCACAGATGAGTTCACCGCAGGCCCAAACACCATCTTCACCGAGGAGGCAGCAATGCAGGCTCTGATTTCAACGTTGTCCGCGATTAGACTGAACGCCGCCGGAGCTTGACACTATTTCAATGACACTGAAGGCCGGCCAGGAATCAACCGGCGAGCTGCTGCTGAATCCACTCGTCGAGGACGGATGCGCGGAAGCGCCAGACCTTGCCGATCTGCAAGCCGCGAATCTCTCCTCTCCGTGCCATCCTTTGGAGCGACTTAGGATGGATTTTCAAGATCGCTGCCGCCTGGTCCGAGTCAAGCAGTGGCTCTGCGGCGAATGCGTTGGTCGGAAACGCCTGCAAGCGGGTCCTCGAATACTCGGCATCAGCAGCGGCGGCCGACTGAGTTTTCTCCGGAACGCCCCGCACGGTTAATCTGTCTTCGCCCGGAATAGCCTCGTGCAGATAGTTCCG